>Ga0081455_10001096_pt1 | contig 33992 bp, 29 predicted proteins | sample TabmetS3T2R1_FD_70207 | JGI IMG/M metagenome (GOLD analysis project Ga0081455, IMG submission 70207) | Tabebuia heterophylla rhizosphere microbial communities from the University of Puerto Rico - S3T2R1 | ecosystem: Host-associated > Plants > Roots > Rhizosphere ...
AGGCACGGTGGCAATGAAGCGGGGTGGCGCCGTGTCGTCGAGGACCTTGCGCAGGGCGCCAATGGCCACGCGCACCACGGCATCGCTCACGGCGGTCTCGGGCCAGACGGCATCCAGGAGCTCATCTTTGGTGACCACGCGGTCTGGGTGTTGTACCAGGTAGTGCAACACATCAAAGACTTTGGGCGACAGGGCCACCGCCTCAGTCCCGCGCCACAGGCAGGCATTAGCAGGGTCCAGCGCGAAAGGTCCAAAGGTCCAGCGCAGCGTAGCGGATAACATGCCCTTCCCTCACTCAGGAACTTGACAAAATAACAGCCCCCAAGAGGAACAGTTGCATTATGAAGTATCGAGAGGAGATGTTGCAAGGGGGTTCTACCTGGCCAGGATGGGAGGAGTCTCAGAGTTGGTTTTAGTCGTGAGCCAGGCGAGGAGGGCACGCTGGACTCCTACGCCTTCCTAACAGTTTTTTACAACAACTTTACAACACTTTTACGGGACCTTTATGACAGCGTGGGGCGTCCCTGGTATCCTCTATATGGTCTATCAGAACAAAGCGAGGGGGAGGAGTTGTAGAGATACCACCCCATCGACCGTCGCAGTAGAGAAGTACAACCATATAGCACAAGAAAGTAGGCTGGATGACACAGGAGAGCAGGAGACTTGCCTGGCTTCCCCCGGAGCGGGCTTTTGTAGTGCAATTTTACGCCGACACAGGGCTGGACATGACGCACATGACTGGCCGGGTCGAGCATGTCGTATCGGGGCAGGTGGGTCATTTTCACTCGCTGGCGACCCTGCTATCTTTCATCACCCGCGTACTCGCCGAGGGGGAGATGGTGAGCAAAGTGGAGACGTGAGATGAAGTCAGCCAGATTTTTCCTGGGTGGAGATACCATGCGTCAAGCCATGGCGCACACCGTGGCGGCATGCGTCCGCCTGCTGCATGAGCGGACCATCCTTGTGCTGCTGCTGCTGTTCTGTCTCGGTATGGGGTGTATGCTGTGGTATGTATCCCGTCTGCAGTCGAACCTCATCACCTCCATCGCCTTGCAGTATGCATCCCTGTATGCCCAGGCCCTGGCTGAGTTTCGTACCCTTTATACCTCTGAGGTAGTGGAGACCGTAAGAGCACACGGCATTGAGGTGACGCACGACTACATGACCCATGCCGAGGCTATCCCGCTGCCAGTGACGCTGACGATCCTCTTAGGCAAGCGTATCAGTGCCCATGAGGCCGGAGCCCAGATCCGCCTGTACAGCCCCTATCCCTTTCCCTCGCGGCGCGCAGAGGGCGGTCTGCTCGACGCCTTTGGCCAGGCAGCCTGGGACTTCTTGCAGCACAACCCCACCACCTCCTTCCATCGTATTGAGGAGGTCCAGGGTCACCCAGCGTTGCGCTATGCGACGGCGGACCTGATGCGCCCCAGTTGCGTCAATTGCCACAACACGCACTCTGACAGTCCCAAAATGGACTGGAAAACAGGGGATGTACGCGGGGTGTTAGAGATCATCCTCCCCTTGGATATAGCCGTGGCGCAGACCCATCAGGGCCTACGAGGTACCTTTGCCCTCATGGCGGTTATGTCTGTGCTGGGGTTGTCAGGCCTGGCTCTGGTGATCGGCAGGCTGCGTCGCAACTCGACGGACCTGGACCAGCGTGCACGCCACCTGGAGAGCGAAATCACCGAGCGCCAGCGGGTGGAGGAAGCCCTGCGGGAGAGCGAGGGAAAATACCGCCATATTATCAATGCCGCTGCTGATGCCATTATCTCCCTCGATGAGCACGGCCTGGTCTGCGAGTTCAACTCTGCCGCCGAGCAGATGTTTGGCTTCACCAAAGCGGAGCTGCTGGGGAAGCCCTTGACCCCGATTATGCCCCCACATCTGCGCGACGCGCACACGGCCGGGCTGCAGCGCTATCTCACGACTGGCCAGCGCCATCTGCCCTACTGGCACAACGTCGAGCTGCCAGGATACACCAAAGACGGCCGGGAATTCCTGCTGGAAGTCTCTTTCTCTCTCCTCGAGGCCGGTGATAAAAAATTTCTTACTGGCGTGCTGCGCGACATCACGGAGCGCAAACGGGTGGAGGGAGAATTGCACAAGGCGCGAGAAACTGCCGAGGCTGCCACCCAGGCCAAGTCCGTGTTCTTGGCCAATATGTCCCACGAACTCCGCACCCCCATGAACGCCATTATCGGCTTTAGCAGGCTGGTCATGCGACGCTCGCAGGACGTCTTGCCGCAGAGACAGTATGAGAACCTGGAGAAGATCTTAATTAGCGCTGAGCACCTCTTGACACTCATCAACGACATCCTCGATCTCTCTAAGATCGAAGCTGGACACATGGAGATTCATCCGGTCAGCTTTCCGCTTGAGGCCTTGGTCGATGGGTGTCTCCACACGCTCGAGCCGATGGTGCAGAGCGAGCGCATCCGTCTCGTGAAAGCGATCGACGCTGCACTCCCGCTGCTTGCCACAGATCAGGACAAAGTGCAGCAGATCCTCATGAATCTGCTGAGCAACGCGGTGAAGTTCACCACGGAAGGCACCATTACTATTACTGCCCGGCACCACGACGGGGAGATCACGATTGCTGTGACAGATACCGGCATCGGCATCCCGGCTGAGGCGATAGAGCATATCTTTGAAGAATTTCGTCAGGTGGATAGCAGCACCACGCGGCAGTATGGTGGCACGGGCCTTGGCCTATCGATTAGCCGTCGTCTCGCCCAGCTCCTCGGCGGAGATATCACAGTGCAGAGTGCCGTTGGGGTCGGCTCGACCTTTACTGTGACGCTCCCCCTGCGCTATGAGGCTGCCTCCCTGGGCACACGCGTTGCCACCATACCCTCGCGTGAGGAGAGCCTCAGCTCGCCAGAGTCTGACAAGATCATCCTGGCCATCGACGACGACCCGGATGTCATCTACCTCTTGCGCGAGAACCTCACCGAGGCGGGCTATCGTGTGGTCGGGGCCACGAGTGCTGAGGAAGGTCTGCAGCAAGCGCGGGCTCTCCGCCCATTGGCCATCACGCTTGACATCCTCATGCCGCACAAGGACGGCTGGCAGCTCCTGCACGAGCTGAAGACAGATGCTACGACCCGCGACATTCCCATCATTGTGCTCTCGATTGTGGACAACAAAGCCCTGGGGTATCAGCTCGGGGCCTTCGACTATCTGCTCAAACCCTTTGACCGGGAGGCTATCCTGGCTGCACTGACGCGTCTCTCGCCGCAGCGCGGCCGCCTCCTGGTGGTCGACGATGACCCACAGGTCGTCGACCTGGTGCGCCAGCTCCTCGAAGGTGAGCCGTATGAGGTGGTGGCCGCGGCGGATGGCCAGGAGGCCCTGGAGACGATCTCCCATCAGCAACCCGACATCGTCCTGCTGGATCTGCTCATGCCACGCCTGGACGGCTTTGCGGTCATTGAGCATCTGCGGCGGGAGGCCCAGTATCGTCAGCTCCCAGTCATTGTGCTCACGGCCAAAACGCTCACAGCCGCTGAGTACGCTCGACTCGATCAACGTGTGCGCACCGTGCTCCAGAAGCGGGGGCTCGACCGTGACACGCTCATGGAGGAATTACAAGGCTTGCTGCGAGTCTATCGGGACACGACACAGGGGGCGACCCTACAGACAGCCACACCGGAGGGATAAGCGCATGAAAAGGATCCTCGTGGTGGAAGACGTGGAGTTCAACCGGGACCTGGTGGTGCAGCTCCTGGAGGACACCTATGAAGTCCTCACGGCTGTGGACGGCGCCGAGGGCATGCGGGTGGCGGAACACGCGCACCCGGACCTGATCCTCATGGACCTGTCGCTGCCCGTCATCGATGGCTGGGAGGCGACCCGCCGCATCAAAGCCAATGCAGCGCTGTGCGACATCCCGATCATCGCGCTGTCGGCCCATGCGATGACAGGCGATGCGGAGAGGGCCTTGCAAAGCGGCTGTAATGATTATCTCAGCAAACCGCTCGACGAAGACCTGCTGTTCGCCAAGCTCGCCAAGTTTTTGGGGCAGGAGTAGGTGAGATGCTAAATGGGAGGGCAAGCCATGCTACATCCATCCAAGATTCTGATCGTGGACGACGAACCCTTTAACGTCGACTACCTGGAGCAGGAGCTGGAGGACCTTGGCTACATGACGGTGAGCGCCAGCAACGGGCGCGAGGCGTTGGAAAAAGTCGCCGTAGAGGCGCCCGACCTCATCTTGTTAGACGTCATGATGCCGATCATGGATGGCTTGACGGCGTGTCGCATCCTGAAGGGGGATGACGAGACGCGCCTCATCCCCATCGTGATCATGACCGCCCTGGATGGCTTTGAGGATCGTATCAAAGGAATCGAGGCCGGCGCCGATGATTTCCTGACCAAGCCGGTCAATCAGCGCGAATTACTGGCGCGCATGCAGACTGCGCTGCGCCTGAAGCAGACGGTTGATGGGAAACTCAGTGAGCTACGCCGGACCAAAGATCACTTTGCGAAGTTCGTACCAGAGGCCGTCAAGCGCCTCGTCGCCGCCAATCCGGAAGCGCCGGAACTGGCCAAACACGCGCGCGACGTCTCAGTCCTGTTTCTCGATATCACTGGCTATACGCGCTTGTGCGAGCAGGTGCCTCTGGAGGTCATGAATCGGCTGGTCGAACGCTATTTTTCGACGTTCCTGGACCGGATTCACGAGGCTGGCGGCGATATCAATGAGACCACAGGCGACGGCTTTATGGCAATCTTCCAGGCTGCCGACGTGCAGGCGCATACGGTCACGGCGGTGGAGACCGCCCTCGCCTTGCTAGGCGCTACCGAAGCGCTCAATCGTGCCAACAGCGCGCTGCCACTGGCGATCCGCATGGGTCTGAACTCGGGGCTCGCCCTGGTCGGTTCGACCCGCTTCGAGGGTGCGCAGGGGACTCGCTGGACTTTTACGGCGAGCGGCCCGGTAACCAACCTGGCGGCGCGGTTGGCAGCCACTGCCCAGGCCGGTCAGCTCCTGGTCGGTCCCGAGACCGTCCGCCGCCTGGGCAATGGCTATCAGGTGGAACGACTCGGCTGCGAACACCTGAAAAATCTCGCCCAGGCCGTAGACATTTACCGCGTCTTGGGCCCTGTATCGCCAGCTACTTCCTAATTGTCATTGTTGATTTTCCTGGGCTGCAACATGTGGCAGCGTGTCCGCCGGCGGGTAGTAGTGAGGGCTCCAGGAGGTGTACTCCCGCGACGAATGGCATTTCTCACGCCTCAGTCTGAAGGCATCATTATATGACTTTCAAAGGAGCAAGTGTGGATGCGTCATGATGCTGTAGGGGTGTCTCCACACTTACAAGGCGCCATTCATGGCGCTCCGCGCCACGCATCGCTGATCACGAGTCGCCTCCAAGTTGATTAGAACGGTTCCACCGAAAATCTTCACTCTGTAGCGTTGGATCCGTGGAGCAAGCAATAGTGATAAAAACCATGCTGGCCAAAAGCAAGATCTTGCCATATTGATGTACCATGCACTATCCCTCCGTTCCGACCTCTTTCCCTACACCGGCTCCGCCCATCTGCCGTGAGTCTGAATGAGCTGGATGAGCCGCTCGTCAGCCTGCTCCTCAGGGAGATTGCGTTCGACACACTCTTTGCCCACGTACAGGCTAATTTTCCCAGGCCCCGAGCCCACGTAGCCGAAGTCCGCGTCAGCCATCTCGCCAGGACCGTTCACAATACAGCCCATGATGGCGATTTTGACATCTTTGAGATGGGACATACGGGACTTGATACGCTCGGTAGTCGTCTGCAGATTGAACAGAGTGCGGCCACAGGAGGGGCACGAGATGAACTCAGTCTTCGACATACGCAACCGGGCTGCTTGCAGGATATTGTAGCTGAGACTGATGGCCTCGGCAGTAGGGAGGTCGCTGTCGATCTGCAGACTGTCGCCAAGGCCATCGCACAGCAACGTCCCCAGCCAGAGCGACCCCTGGAACAGGGTCTCAGTACGGCCTCTGAGCGCCGGTGTTTTCACATGCAGCGGCACCGCGAGACCTTTGCTGTCCAGATGAGCTGCCAGGAGGCGATACGCCGCCACGGGTTGGGCCATATCTAAGGACACGATGATGCCCGGCACTGCGACCTCGCGGCACAGCTCGACTAAACGACTGGCCGTATACGCCAGTCCTTCAAGGGTCGCGCCATACGTGGCACGCAGGAAGTGGGGGATCGTCTCCAGCGTGAGCGTCCACTCAAGCCCCATGCCATGGCGTGCCACAAGCGCCGCACCGCGTCGGACCTGCTCATACCACGGCCCTTCGGGCAGCATCGCATCCGGGGCTGTAATGAGTTTGGCGGCCTCTGGGAGGGTGGGCAAGGAGCCCAGGAGAGCCAGAGGCAGATACAGCGCCAGGGGGACGCTCAGGCCGGCTTCAGGGAGACGCTGACGCAGCCGCGTGAACGCCTCCAGGTCCGCGTCCGAGATGGCCTGGAGACGGACCATTTCACAGACGGGAGCGCCAGAGCGGGCTGGGGTACTTAACGCCTGTATCTGTGCGAGCGTACCGTCCACATCGGTGAGAGGCACAGTGGTAGCCAATTCCACCCGCACTGGTTGGGTCCCGCCCACCTGCAAGTCCCCGAGCCTGACCTCGTCGCTAGGACGGCGTTTGTAGCCGTAGGGATTACGGCTTTCCTGCGGCAAGGGCGCCGTGCGTGTCGACAAACGTACCGGCAACGACGCCACCTGATCCGGCGTGGCTAGACGCGCATTGTATGGCCTGGCAATGGCATGGGCCGCGGGGATTTCGTGCACGGAATCTTCGGTGAGAGAGACCCGAATGGTATCACCGATGCCATCCTCTAGGAGGGACCCGATGCCTATCGCTGACTTCACGCGCCCTTCTTCACCGTCGCCAGCCTCGGTGACGCCCAGGTGAAAGGGGTAGTCCATGCCTTCTTCCGCCATACGCGCCGCGAGCAGGCGATAGGCCTGAATCATGACGAGCGGATTGGAGGCTTTCATGGACAGCACAATATCGTGATAATCATAGCGTTCGCAGATGCGTACAAATTCCAGCGCTGACTCGACCATGCCCTCCGGGGTGTCACCAAAACGGTTCATGATGCGGTCGGAGAGTGAGCCATGATTCGTGCCAATCCGCATCGCCACCCCGTATTGTTTGAGCTTTAACACGAGGGGCTTAAAACGTTCCTCGATGCGTTCTAACTCTGCTTGATACTCATTGTCGCTGTATTCCCGCGTGGCAAATTTCTTTTTGTCAGCGTAGTTGCCAGGGTTGATGCGGACCTTTTCAACATATTCCGCGGCTTTTAAGGCGGCATTGGGTGTGAAATGAATATCCGCTACCAGGGGCACACGGATGCCACGCCGGTGCAGCTCAGCTTTGATGTGCCGCAGATTCTCCGCCTCGTTGAGCGAGGGTGCCGTGATGCGCACGATTTCGCAGCCAGCCTCAACTAACTGGATCGTTTCAGCCACCGTAGCGGCAGTATCCATCGTATCGCTGATGGTCATGGACTGGATACGGATCGGATAGTTGCCGCCGAGTGGCACGTCACCAATGTATACGACACGGGTCTTGCGGCGACGGTAACTAAAGGGATCGTGACAGTATGCAGGCAGCGTAATCATGAGGGTCCTTTCGCAACAGGCGAATCTGGTCAGGACATGACAGACGCACGTTGGTTGTACCGAATTCGCGTGCTTTTTGCAAGGCAGAGCTGTCTTGGGTACGCTTCTAGGCAACTTTGGCGAGCCTAATATGCTACAATCCCGTCCCGTGACGCTTCTGAGGAGACGGATGGCGGGAAGAGTACTGTGACGATTGTTGACTTTTCACCTCAATGGAGGGAGGGTAGGGATGGCACAGCTAGCGTTTACTCTTATCTGTAGTGTGGCAGGACTGTGGTTTGCAGTCTATCTTGCCAAATGGGTGCTCCAAAATGATGAGGGCACCAAAGAAATGCAGAACATTTCGGGTGCGATTCGTGAAGGGGCGGAGGCGTTCCTGGCCCGGCAGTATAAAACGATTGCCATGTTGACCATCCCCGTAGCGGTAGTGATCTATCTGCTGTATGCCCTGCGCCACAGTTCCGGACAGGAAAATATTACCACCTCCCAGTTAGCGCTGTATGTCGCCGGATCGTTCATTTTTGGCGCCATCTGCTCGGGCATTGCTGGCTATGTTGGCATGTGGGTCGCAATCCGTTCCAACATTCGTACGGCAGCAGCATCGCGCAGCAGCTTGAACCTGGGCCTGCAGATTGCTCTGCGTGGCGGCGCCGTCTCCGGGTTGTTCGTGGTAGTCATGAGCCTCCTCGGTGTGGGTGGTCTGTTTGCTCTGTTACGCTTCTTTGGCACTCCAGCCCAGCAAATCCCCTTTTTAATTGTGGGCTACGGCTTTGGCGCCAGTTTTGTAGCGCTGTTTGCGCAACTTGGCGGTGGCATTTATACCAAGGCCGCCGATGTGGGGGCAGACCTGGTTGGCAAAGTTGAAGCGGGTATCCCGGAAGATGACCCGCGGAATCCGGCGGTCATCGCCGATCTGGTGGGGGATAACGTCGGCGATTGCGCCGGCCGTGGGGCCGATCTGTTTGAATCGACCGCGGCAGAAAATATTGGCGCGATGATTCTTGGGGTGGCACTGTATCCCTACTTCGGCCTCAAAGGCGTGCTCTTTCCCCTGGTGGTACGCGCTTTTGGCGTGCTCGCCTCGATGGCTGGGATCTGGGTGGTGCGCACGGAAGAAGATGCCGATCCGATGCAGGCGCTCAACAGGGGCTATTATCTAACCACGCTGCTGGCGGCCGTTGGCTTTGGCATCGGCTGTCTATGGCTGCTGCGCTCGCCCCAGGCGCCATACGCCTGGCTCAACTTCTGGCTCTGTGGTCTGATTGGTCTGGCGACCGCTATGGCGTTCGTCTACATCACGCAGTACTACACGGAGTACAGGTACCGTCCTGTCCGTTCCATTGCTGATGCCTCGCAAACCGGTCCGGCCACCAACATCATCGCCGGCATGGCGGTGGGCATGGAGTCAACGGCGCTTCCAGTCATCGTCATTTCTGTGGCTATTATTGCCTCCTATGCGCTTGGGAAGAGTAGCGGCGTGGAGATTCCGAACAACCCACTTGGGGCTGGCCTGTTCGGCACCGCAGTGGCCACCATGGGCATGCTGGGTACGGCGGCCTACATCTTGGCCATGGATACGTTCGGACCCATTGCTGATAATGCCGGCGGTATTATTGAAATGAGTCAGCAACCTGATGAAATTCGTCAGAAAACCGATCGTCTGGACGCAGTAGGCAACACTACCAAGGCCCTGACCAAAGGCTACGCCATCGGCAGCGCTGCCCTCGCGGCATTTCTGCTCTTTGCGGCGTATCTGGACGAAGTGCGCGCCTATGGCACCCACTTGATCGCGGTGGACATTTCTAAGCCCCAGGTCTTTGTCGGTGGCCTGCTGGGAGCGATGTTGGTCTTTCTGTTCGCGGCTATGGCGACACGGGCCGTTGGTACAGCAGCCTATTACGTGATCAATGAAGTACGCCGACAATTCCGCGAGCATCCTGGTATCCTGCAAGGTACCGAGCAGCCGTCCTACCGGCAGTGCGTCGACATTGTGACTGCCGGGGCGTTGAAGCAGATGATTCTCCCGGGTTTGCTCATCATCGGTATGCCTATTGTCGTGGGCCTGGTCTTCAAACAGCTCGGTATTGGCGCCGAAACCGTAGCCGCCTTTTTGATGGTAGGCACGATTGCTGGCATTCTCATGGCCACTGTGCTCAATAATAGCGGCGGAGCCTGGGACAACTCCAAAAAATACATCGAAACGGGTGCGTTAGGTGGCAAAGGCTCAGAGACCCACAAAGCGGCAGTGGTGGGGGATACGGTTGGCGATCCATTCAAGGATACGGCTGGTCCATCACTACACGTGGTCATTAAATTGTTGAGCACAATTACCCTGGTGCTGGCTCCGCTGTTTCTCTAAGTACCGTGCGCAGTACATACGCAGCGAGTTCTGCAGGCAGCAAGTAAGGCTGGTAAGCCGGGAAGCACCCCGCCAAACTGGCGGGGTAATTGGCCGTACGCAGTACTAAGTGGGGAACCACGTGCGGTTGTCACGGCATCATTGGCATAGCTAGGAGTATGGATGTCACACCTGATCGATGTCTTTTTGCATCTTGATATGTACCTCGATACGGTCATCCAACAGTATGGGGTATGGATGTACTTCATCCTCTTTGTGGTTGTCTTTCTGGAAACCGGTGTTGTCGTCACCCCGTTCTTGCCTGGCGATTCGCTGTTGTTTGCTGCAGGAGCCCTGTGCGCCAGGGGGGATTTGGCGGTGGGTTGGCTCTTTCTGCTCCTGTTTGTCGCAGCCGTGCTGGGCGATACGGTGAACTACAGCATTGGCCACCTCGTTGGTCCGCGGGCCTTTCACGGCCAGAATCGTCTTTTCAAGCGCGAGCATCTTGACCGCACGCATCAATTCTACGAGCGACACGGGGGGAAGACGATTGTGCTCGCACGCTTCATCCCCATCATACGCACCTTCGCGCCCTTTGTTGCCGGCATTGGCCGCATGTCCTATGGACGATTTGTGACCTATAACATCTTGGGTGGGCTCCTGTGGACAGCCCTCTTTGTCTTCGGAGGGTATTATTTCGGCAATCAACCCTTAGTGAAGCGGAACTTCACCTTGGTGATCCTGGCGATTATTGTACTCTCACTCTTACCCCTGGTGGTCGAGTTCGTCCAGAATTATCGACGGAAAGCCCGCGCGGCACGTACCCAGCCACCGTCTGAGAAAGTCGCTTGACAGGATCAGCACACGTAGAGTACCATGCGCCGGGCTCGCAGCCTACACCCCTGCAGAGCCCGGACGGTCTTTTGCCAGGGCAGCCTGTGTCTTCAGGCGGCCTCTGGCCTTAAGTATCCTAAGATGCTTCCCCAGAGAGAACCCCCTTGATGATAACGGGCAAGACGTATTTCATTGTAGTGCTTTGTCTCGTATGTGGGCTTCTCGTCAGCCAGGCGTGGTGCCAAAGTCTGTCGCTCTTTCCCAAAGAAGAAATCCTCCTCGTGGGCGGCGATTTCCGTATTCGGAGTATCACCAGCAACATTGCCGGCGCGGATCTCCTCGGTGGGGGAGAAAGCGGTGGTTTTCCCACCCAGGACGGTGCCACCAAAGCCTTTTTTGATACCCGGTTACGCCTATATTGGGACTTCCGCCCCAGTGACCTTTTGCGCGTGCATTACCGCATGGAAATCGGTGATGTTCGCTATGGTGGCGGCAACGAAAACGGCAGTGATGTGACGGGCAACCTGGTGCCCGTGATTGGGCCTGGCTCTGGGGGAGGGGTGGGTGCGGATGGCGTGAACGTCGAGACCAAGAATATGTTCGTGGAATTCGCCATGCCTTTCGTTCCGGGCCTGAGTTTCCGTGGCGGTATCTTTGGCTATGGCGATCGCTACGATTTCAATATCCTCGCCGATGATTTCGCCGGCTTTCAGTTGCTCTACCAGCGCGGCGATGTGGCGGCCCACTTCGTCTATTTCAAGTTTTTCGAGGGTGCCACGCGTGATAACGCCGATGATAGTGATTGGTTTGGCATTGATGGGCAACTCCAAATCAGTGCGACCACGCGTGCGGCAGCTACATTCTATTACTGGCTCGATCAAGAGCATAAGGGTACGCTCGGCTTCACACCGTATCAATACTGGTTCGGCGGTAAGGTGACCTCACTCCTGGCGTCGAAGTATGGTCCAATAGAGATCAACGGGTATGGCATCTATAACCACGGCGAGGGCTATTTTGGGCGGCGTCATGGATCGAACTCCGGTTTCAACTTCAGTCTGTCTGGCGATATGTCGCTGAACTTTGGCATACTGGGCTTGCAGATACAATATATTACAGGTGCAAAGGGGAGTAAAGTACAGCTTGAAGGGGGCAGCAAGGACCAGAAAAGTATCAATTCCTGGCTGAGTTATTACAATAATATGTATCAGGGGCCTGAAATCATCTCACGGGGGCCAATTATTGATGTGGGGGACGGTTTTAACAGTAAGTGGGGTACGGGTAACGGTTTTTTTAATGGGGATTATAATGGCCGGTTGTTTCTCATTGCGCGGAGTTCCTTTCCCGTGCTCTCAACTGTCAGTCTCCATGTTGTAGGGGCCTATGACCGGGCGGCAGCAAGTAACGCCAATGGTAACTACAACCGGGGCGTCGAGTTTGACGTCTGGGCGCAGTGGAACATCTTGCCAAAACTCTGGTTCCGCTTTGGTGGTGGATACTACCTTACGGGCGATTGGTGGAAGAACAATACGGATGCCTCCTTTACCGGCCGTGGGCCTGGTGTCCCCCATCCTGACAACGTCTGGCAATTTGGGACACGGTTGCAATATGATTTCGGCTAAGCCCCTGTCGCCGTTTGTTGCCGGTATGCTGGTCTGTCTAGCATGGCTGGCCTGGAGTGCCGCTCTTAGTACGAGCCAGGGGCGAGGCCCCCAGCCCGAAGGGCAGCGCTATGGTCCTACCACGCCAGGCGGCTATTATGTGCGTGTGCAGCCCCGCGCCCTGACGATGGCGCACAACCAGCAGCCACAACTGACTGTGGCCGTTGAAGATGCTGCCGGTCACCCGGTGGAGGACGTGCTCGTGACGTTTACCCCTTCTGAAGGCACGTTCACCACCGGGAGCAGTCGGACACGCGGCGGGACCGTGGTGGGGACCTTTGTTGTGAGTCCAGGCAGCGACAACCCGCGCACCGCATTTCTGGTTGCCGCCGTTGAAAATGTGGAAGTGACGATATTTATTGACATTGTGCCGGTGGTTTTTCAACGCTAGCCTGCGGTACATTTACCTCATCAAAGTTTGAGCCATTGGGCATGCAACGTCTCCTGTTTGGCGTGTGTAGTATACTGCTGATGCTCTGTAGTCTGGCGCCCCCTGCGGCTGCGCAACTCGAGCGTATTCTTCTCGTGGGCGGGAACTTCCGCATCCGCACGACTTTTAACAACATGCAGGATGGGTATTTTGGGGCGCCGCCTGTAAGCGGTGCGGATGAGTCGGACTTCTTCGCGGACACGCGTCTGCGTCTGTCTTTTGACTTCAGTCCAAACCCGTATATCCTGATCAACTACAAGATGGAAATCGGCGATGTTACCTTTGGAGCGGCGAATCCTCCCATCTCGGATTCAGATGGGTTTCGGCTGCCCAATGTCGGGCGTGGGTCCGGCGGGGCACCTGGCTCGGATGGAGTCAATGTCGAAACCCAGAACGCCTATATCGACCTCCAGGCGCCCTGGGTGCCTGGTCTCTCGTTCCGAGGCGGCATCATCGGCTGGGGTGATCAGTTCGATTGGACCATTCTGGCCACCGATTTTACTGGCTTCCAGCTCACATACCAGCGCCAGGCCTTATGGACGCAGTTTACCTACTTAAACCTCTTTGAAGGCAGCATACGTACCAATGCTGATAATTCGACTTGGTATGCCCTGGATACGCGCCTGGGGCTTTCCTCCAAGACCGCCCTAAGTGGTAGTGTCTATTTCTGGAACGACAATGACAATGATAATCCAGTCACCGGTCGTAATGCATACCAGATCTATGCCGGCCTGAAATTGAATACCGTATTATTTGCCAAGGGCTTGCTCGCAATGTCCGGGGTCTACAATGTGGGGCAGGAGTATCTCGGGCAAAACGTGCGTTTCGGACCCGACGACATTGTCCGCACTGGCCTGACTGGCTCGACCAACCATGGCTACATGGCCAATGTGCACTTTGACTATCCGCTTGGGAAGCATTGGGTGGGTGCCACGGTCCAATACATCTCCGGGGAACGCGGGAGCCGGCAGGCGCTCGATGGCAGCGGGAAGGATATTCACGCCTTCCTCGGTTTGTTTAACTCACAATATAGCGGCTTTGGCGTCTCGCGCTACACTGAAGGCGGTGGTCTACAGCTCATCACGCAGAGTCAGATAAATGATTCCACGGCTGGCCTCAACAACGTGTCAGTCTCCCCCTACCTTGGAGGTGGCTATAATGGCCGCCTCCTGGCGGTAGCGCGCGCCAAATTCTATGCCACCCCCGTGCTGTTTGTCTACGTGGCCGCGGGCCTGGATCGGTCCGCACAGCCGAACGCCAATGGTGACAGCGACCGTGGTGTCGAACTCTCTTCCTACCTGCACTGGGATATTTTCCCCAAACTCTGGTTGCGGGTGGGTGGGGCGTATATGATCACGGGAGATTGGTGGAAGAATAATTCGGATGTGCAGATTCAGGGCTTCCCCAACCCGTTAGGCTTGCGCACCGGTAATCCAGACAGTATCTTTCAGTTTACGACGCGTCTACAATATAACTTCGGTTAATCGCTATGTTACGCTCAGAAATTCCACGCGGGACCCGCGTCATACTACCCGTTATGGCCGCTAAAAAGCGACGCCTGGAAGAACTGCTTCTCGCCGTCTTTTTTCGCTGGGGCTTTCAGGAAGTGGTGCTGCCCACCTTTGAATATATGGACGTGCTCACCTTAGGGCTGGGGGAGGCCTATAAAGAGCGCATGTTCAAGCTGGAGGAGCGCCGCACCGGACGCATGCTCTCCTTACGCCCTGATCTTACCACCCAAATCGCCAAACTCTCCGCCACGCTGCTCAAAGACCAACCGCGCCCCCTGCGCTTCTGTTATGTCGCCAATATCTTTCGGTACAACGATTCACAGACCCGCAATCTCCAGGAGCTGTATCAAACTGGGGTCGAGCTGATTGGCCTTGACTCGCCGGAGGCGGATGCCGAGATGATTGCGATTGCCGTCGAATGTATGCAGGAGGTGGGTCTGCATGATTTTCGTCTGGCGGTCAGTCAGCTCGAATTTTGTCGCAGTGTCCTGGCGGAAGCTGGGCTGCGCGAGGAGGAGCGCGAGCTCATTCAGGCCGCGTTGCAGAAAAAGGACACCTCGACGCTGGAAACTCTGGTGGCGCAGTGTCCCATTACTGAGCATTACCGTCATGTACTGCTGCAGATTCCCTCGTTGTTTGGCAAAACCGAAGTCTTGCACCGGGCTGCCAATCTGAGTCAGAGCCGCGGCGCCCAGGCCGCCTTGACCAATCTCGCCCAGGTGTATGATATGCTAAAGACGTACGGTCTGGAGGACCGGGTGCTCATCGATCTGAGCGATATCCGTGGCTTTCATTACTATACAGGCATTACCTTTGAGGGTTTCACCTCTAACCTGGGCTATGGTGTCTGCAGCGGCGGACGGTACGATCATCTGCTGGGCTGTTATGGCCCGAGCGATCCCTCCACGGGTTTCGCCATTGATCTGGAAGCCTTGCTCGAAGCGCTCGAGCATGCCAATCCTCTGCCAGCCCGCAGTGGCGCTGATTGTTTGCTCATGGATTTTCGCAAAGACAAACGCGACGCGTTGCGGATTAGTCGGGAATTGCGCCGGCGTGGGCACCGAGTGGCACGGGACATTATCACGCGGGACTTACAGGGGTCGCTCGACTATGCCAAGCGCACGGGTATTCGCTATGGCTTACTGATGGGCCTCGCTCCGCTCACGGATGATGAGGCGATGCTGCATGATGTGGTGGCCGGCACCGCCGAACGCCTTGCTCTTGCTGACATCGTGAACTATATGGATGCAGCGATTACGCAGCTACACCAGGACGCGAAAACCTAGTGACTCTTCCCCTCTCCCTTCTGGAGAGAGGTCATCTGTTTGTATGAAGGGAGGCGAGATTATGGCCGTCGTGGCCGTTGTGGGCCTGCAATGGGGCGATGAAGGCAAGGGCAAGATTATCGACCTGCTCACATCACGGGTGCATATGGTCATTCGCTGCCAGGGTGGCGCCAATGCTGGTCACACAGTGGTCGTGGGGGAGGAGAAATACGTTTTTCACCAGATCCCGTCGGGTGTGCTGCATCCAGGCACGCGCTGTGTCATCGGTGCCGGAGTCGTCATTGATCCTAGGGCCATCGTCGAGGAAATCCAGCACCTCCACAGCCGCGGCATTGATTTGCGGGGCCGTCTCTTCGTAAGCCCGAAAGCACATGTGACCCTGCCATACCACCGCTTGTTGGACGAAGGCCGGGAGGCCCGACGCGGGGCGAACAGGATTGGCACCACTGGCCGGGGTATTGGCCCGACATACACTGATAAAGCGGCGCGTTGTGGCCTGCGCATCCAAGAACTCATCCAACCGGACAAGTTTCGTGCCGCTGTGCAGGCCAACCTGGAAGAGAACAATTTTCTGTTGGAGCACTTTTTTCACTTGCCCACCGTTGACCTGGATGCGGTGTGCCACGAATACGCCCACTATGGGGACATCTTACGGGAGTTTGTGCAGGATACGGACAGCATGGTACGTGAGGCGGTGCTGCGCGGTGAGCATATTTTGCTCGAAGGTGCCCAGGCCTCCCTCCTGGACCTCGATCACGGGACCTATCCCTATGTCACGTCGTCCAATACGAACACGAGCGGCCTGTGCGCTGGTGCTGGCATTGCCCCCTCGCATGTGACGCACGTGCTGGGAGTTGCCAAGGTCTATGCGACGCGCGTTGGCATGGGACCTTTCCCCACCGAATTACACGACGACACCGGGCAGCTCATGCAAGAACGTGGGCAAGAATTTGGCGCCACTACGGGACGGGTACGCCGTTGCGGATGGTTTGATGCTGTGAGTCTGCGCTATAGTCTCTGGCATAGTGGTGTCACCAGCCTGGCCCTAACCAAGCTCGATGTCCTGGACCCCCTGCCGCACCTCGCTCTATGTACGGGGTATCGCTACAAAGGTAACATTTTGCGTGAGATGCCGAGTGACGCTGCGGTGCTGCAGCAGGTTGAACCGGTGTATGAGGAGGTGTCCGGATGGCAGCAGAGCACTGTCGGTCTGACCGAGTACAACGCTTTCCCTGATGCCGCCAAACGCTATATAGACCGTATCGCCCAGGCAGTGGATTGTGAGGTCTCGCTTATTTCCACGGGCTATGGCCGCGAACACGTCGTGATGCAGGGTGATATTTTCTAGGTATTTTCACCTTGACACCCTGCCAGGGAGTTGTTAGAGTACACCTCCACTTCATCCTCATGAGCTGTGATATCTCTGGGCCTGTAGCTCAGTTGGTGAGAGCGCACGCCTGATAAGCGTGAGGTCGGTAGTTCGACTCTACCCAGGCCCATCTCCTATATTTCCTCTCCCCTAGCCTCTTGTCATCCTTCCGGCCTGCAGTTCGTGAGCCAGCACACCAAGCAAGGCGGAGGACGGCTTCGGCAAACTGCCTGCGCGGCTCAGGTTAGGGGTGGAACGCAACCCAGCAGTGATTGAGCGCTATCGTGTTCGCTAAGCCCACGCTTGGCACTGGAAGCAGAGGAGGATCAGATGCAACCTATCTATCTTGATTACAATGCTACTACACCAGTGGACCCTGCCGTGGCCGAAGCGATGCAGCCATACATGCTGCACCACTACGGGAACCCTTCCAGCACACATGCCTATGGCCGGGCTACCAAAGAAGCGGTGGAGAACGCCCGCGCCAGGGTCGCAGCGCTCTTGGGATGCGCTGCTCCTGAAGTCGTGTTCACGAGTGGGGGGAGTGAGTCGAACAATACCGTCCTGAAGGGCGTTGCCTATACCTATCGACACAGAGGTTGCCACATTATAACCTCTGCGATCGAGCACCCGGCCACGATCAACCCCTGCCGTTTCCTGGAACAACAGGGCCTGCGGGTGACGTATCTCCCGGTGGATAGGACGGGGATGATCGACCCTGATGATGTCCGCAAAGCCATCACGCCCCAGACCCTCCTGATTAGTATTATGCACGCCAATAACGAGGTAGGTACGCTCCAGCCCATTACCGAGATCAGCCGTATGGCGCGTGCGCATGGCGTGCTGATGCATACGGACGCGGCGCAGTCCGTCGGCAAAATTCCTACGCTGGTGGACGAGCTGGAGGTCGATTTTCTGTCTATTGCTGGCCACAAAGTCTATGCTCCCAAGGGTATTGGAGCGCTATACATGCGCACGGGCTACCCGCTAGAACCGCTGATCCACGGTGCCGGGCATGAAGCGGGGCGGCGTGCTGGTACCGAAAACGTCATCTTCGCCGTAGGACTGGGGAAGGCCTGCGAGGTCGCGCAAGCCGACCTGCCGCGTTATCAGCGCGAGGTAAGACAGCTCCGCGATCTCTTCTGGCAGGAGATTGAGAAGCGCTTTGGTGACCGGGTCGTGCTCAACGGTCATCCCGAACAGCGGCTGCCGAATACTCTCCATGTCAACTTCCGAGGCGTCATTGGCGCTGAGTTATTGGAGAAAATGCCGACTCTCGCAGCCTCCACAGGCTCTGCCTGTCATGCCGGGCAAATCTCCCTGTCCTCCGTTCTCGAGGCAATGCATATTCCCCCAGAACTAGGGATGGGCGCCGTGCGCTTCAGCCTGGGGCGGTACACAACACGGCAGGAGATCGAGCAAGCGGTAGCGCTGCTCGAGCAGGTATTATGACAGGAGGCCAGGCCTTGACACCCCTTCCTGAACTCGTTAAGCTTCCGCGCGATACCTGACAATCGACGTGGGGAATTAGCTCAGATGGGAGAGCGCCGCCCTTGCAAGGCGGAGGTCACGGGTTCGAATCCCGTATTCTCCACTTGGAAGATCAAGGAGTTATATCCTCTTATCCCTCCTACCTTTCCTATACGCTCTCCAAAAGGTTCCACAGAGGTTCACACGAGCCAGAAATAGCAGCACCTGGCAAATTTGAGACGGAAAAAATTTGCTTCCACGGCTTAGGAATGACCACTCAATCTGTTGACTTGGTCAGCTATTCTGCCTCGAACTTTGCAGATTCTGCTACTCTCCTCCACGACTCCAACAACATGGCTCTGATCTTGGAGATGCTTGAGATGGAGTAAGGCATGCCATGCGACCTCCCACGACATGCGCAGCGCCGCCGTAGCCCCCCGACGCACGATGCTCCAGAGGAGCACACCAGAGCCACATGCACACGGCCGGAGGAGCCCCCTCGGGCGCTAGGGGCTGGCAATCTTGGCCCTGCCAAAGCTGCATCACCAGCTTTGTTTTTTTATCTCTGTGCCGTCACAGCACCGTCAGCAGTGCTAGGAAGCCACTCACTGAATTTGTAACCCTCTACCATATCACACCGCGTCTGCGTAGGTGCGACGCGCGCTCACGTCGTGCAGCTCCGCCAGGGCAGGCTGGCGCAGCACGCGATGAGCGCCGCGGCCAGGTTGGTCGGCCAGCCCCTCCAGGCCCTTCTCCAGAAACCGCTGCACCCACTTATAGACAAAGCGCCGGCTGATCCCGACCGTGGCAGCAATCTGGGAGATCGGCACCTGATCGGCGGCAAGTAAGATAATCCGACCCCGCCGGGCACGCCCTGCAGCAATGGTGGTTGCGCGCTGCCACGCCCGTAGCGTCTGACGTTCCACAGGCGTGAGGTAGATCGTGAGAGAGGTTTTACGTCCACGCGCCATATAGAGACCTCACTGGAAAGAGAATATGGATTTTTTTTGGAAATACCGTTGGGCTACTTACCAAATGAGGGGAGCAAAATGTGTACCACTTTTCCAATGACACTCCAGCATCATGTGAGAAAAGTAACGAATAGTGGTGCACGAGTCGTCCCAGGGGAGAAGCATGTGTAGCTACGCGTGAGCGGGAAAGCTGAGACAGACGGGGAGGACAGTGTGGGAGGAGCAAGCCCAAAAACACGGGTAGCCTAGAGAAGAGAGGTCTGCTGGAGCCATTCTTGTTTCTTTTCTCTCAAAAAGAGAGCCCTTAGACTATCTCCATCTCAAAATGAGAGACTAATAGCCTCAACGATCTTAAGAAAAAGCGTTCCTCAAGCACCGTAGCCATCTGAAAAAAAAGGACACACCTTCTGAGGGTGTACGCCCTCCCGTTTCTTGGCCACAAGCGGTGTTCACCTGTAAGCCTAGGCAGTCTCCAACTGAAGGAACGTGAGAGGAAGCAGTGTGAAAATTCCAACAGCCATCCTGCGGAATGGCTATGATCGCGAGGTATGCACCATTCACTCTGGTCCGTTGAGGATATCAACGGACCAGCATAGTATCTATCCACTCCAGGGTAAGTGGTCCAGACTCACATTGCCACCTGACAGAATGACGCCGATCCGCTTGCTTGTGAGGTCGATCTTCTTTTCAAGCAGTGCACCGATAGGGACGGCGGCCGAGGGTTCGATGATGATTTTCATGCGTTCCCAGACGTAGCGCATAGCGCTCACGATTGCCTCCTCGCTCACGGTGACGATTTGCTGCACGTGCTGTTGCATGACCGCAAAGGTCAGTACACCGAGTGAGGTGCGGAGCCCATCTGCAATGGTACGTGGGTCGTTGGCCGGCAGGATTTTGCCCGCCTGGAGGGAGCGATACGCGTCGTCAGCGGCTTCTGGTTCCGCTGCGATGACCTGGGTGGACGGAGACAGAGCCGCGGTCACGATGGCCGTGCCGCTCAGCAGCCCACCCCCACCGACAGGGGCCATGATGACGTCGAGGTCCGCGACATCCGTGAGCAGTTCCAGCGCCGCGGTGCCCTGCCCGGCGATGACGCGGGCATCGTTGTAGGGGTGGATGAACATCGCACCGGTCTCGTGCACGACGCGCGTGAGAGTTGCCTCACGCGCTGCCAGGGTCGGAGCACAATACACGATGCTGCCCCCGTACCCAGCCACTGCCGCTTTTTTCACCGCTGGCGCATTATCTGGCATGACGATGTACGCCGCCACCCCACGCAGCCGTGCTGCCAGCGCTACGGCTGCCGCATGATTACCTGAGGAGTGGGTGGCAACGCCATGCCGGGCATCCTGGTCAGAGAGGGCCAAGACCGCATTGCACGCCCCACGGAACTTGAAGGCGCCCACTTTCTGAAAATTCTCGCATTTACAAAACAGCGCAGCGCCAACCAGGTCATCCAGGCTCGCACATGTGAGTACCGGGGTGCGGTGGACATATGGCTTGATGCGTGCAGCGGCGGCCTGCACGTCTGCGAGTGTGGGATATTGTGTCACGAGCGCCTCCTTCTACGGCTAGTAACTACGACCAGGCCCTGACGGCAGGCACGGTGCAGCGCGTGCCTGCCAGGTGCACGGTGTTAATCTCCCAGGGCTGGCTCAGCGACGACAGCGTGCTTGAACGCCGGCATCACTTCAGTACCAAAGCGCTCCAGTTGTTCCACAGCGACCTTCTCAGGCACGCCAACGGACAGACTTACCGAGACCCGATCAAGCCCTGGATAGCGTTCCTCTAGTGCTTTGAGGTGCTCAATAATCTGCTCGGGTGAGCCGCACAGGAAGCCGCCACTGTTCACGGCGTCTTCAATCCTGGGGAGCTTGGCATAGGGGGCGCGCTTGGGGTCAGCCATAATCTCGATCTGCTCGTCGGTCAGGGCCCGCACCAGGCGCAGCGGTCCGAACATCTTCATGTTCTCTTCATAGTATTTGGCTGCCTCACGCATGCCCTGTTCGCGGTCGTCGGCGATGTAGAAGTGGAAGCCGAAACACAGACGTTCGCCCAGTTCCAGGTGCTTCCCGATGCGGGCGTGCGCCTCTTGCCATGCCAGGACCACCCTGTGCATGGCTCCACCTTCGGCGGAACCGCCGCCCACCATCCCCTGGATACCATGCTTGGCCATAAAATCCATGGCACGCTGCGTGCCGCCCTGGATGGGCTGCCAGCACTCCACCGGACGCCGTAAGGGCCGGGGGACGAGGGTCAGTTCCTTGAGGGTGTAGCCGCGGTAGGGCACTTCGGGAGGCAGCGTATAGTGTTTGCCCTGATGCGAAAATGACTCCTCGTTAAAGGCCTTAAAGATAATCTCGACTTGCTCCTCGAAGAGCTCACGGTTGGCCGGCTGATCGAGCAGCGGCGAGCCAAACGTCTCCACCTCGCGGGTATGATAGCCACGTCCTACTCCGAAGGTGACGCGCCCGCCGGTGAGGATATCGGCCGTGGCAAAATCCTCAGCGAGCCGCAGCGGATGCCACATGGGTGTGATGTTGAAGCCACAGCCGATATGCAGACGCTCGGTCACGTGAGCCAGATGCACGGCCATCATCAGCACATTAGGAATGCACTCGTAGCCTTCGGGCTGAAAGTGGTGCTCCGCCATCCAGAAGGTGGAGTACCCCAGACGGTCCATCAGCTGGGCCATGGCCTGCGCTTTGTCAAAGACCGTCGCTAGATGTTCGTTGGGGAAGCGGCGGTCATTCACAGCTGTGCCGCCATAGCCCACATTGTCCATGTCAATGTGGCCGGCAAACAGACTATCAAATTTCGTAATCATGTCATAACCTCCAGAGGAGCATTGTCTATGGTTTCTTGACCCATTGTAGTCCAGGAGCACCATCTGTCAAATCAGAACTGCCCGCCGATGACTCTCTGGTGTTCTTGCTGTAGACTCTTGCTGTCGTAGTGTCCCAATATGTGGTGATCTGAGTTGCGCGGTTTCCCGGAGAATGCTATGCGCCTAGGGCCTACACAGACGCTGGTGGTGGCGTCTCAGAATCCCGTGAAGATTGAGGCAACGCGCCGCGGCTTCGCGGGCATGTTTCCCAGGAGAGCGTTTCACCTCCACCCTATAGAGGTACCATCTGGTGTACGTCCGCAGCCCCTCTCTGATGCGGAGACGTTGCAAGGGGCACTCACTAGGGTCCAGCACGCGGCACATCTGGTGCCGCAGGCCGATTACTGGGTGGGCATCGAGGGCGGGGTGGAGGAACGTCAGGGGAGCATGGAAGCCTTTGCCTGGATTGTGGTCTCAGCACCTCCTCTCCTCGGCAAAAGCCGCACGGGCACTTTTAGTGTCCCTGAGGAGGTCGCGGCCCTCGTACGCCAGGGACACGAACTAGCTGCCGCGGTCGAGAAGGTGTATCAGCACACGCAGGTAAAGTCCACCACGGGCGCTGTGGGCGTGCTCACTGAGGGCGTGATTGACCGCGTCCAACTCTACGAGCATGCGGTAGTGTTAGCTCTCGTCCCCTTCAAACACATCGTACGGAGCAGGAACATGCAACTATGACACAGCCTATACAAGGGAGTATTGAGGCCTACACGGAAGGCATCGTAGTGGCCTGTCGGCATCCGGACGGACGCTGGCTGTTCATCCGCCGCAGTGCGACCGTGCGGCGGCCACTCCGCGTCTGCTTTCCGGGGGGGTGGATTGAGGCTGGTGAAAGCCAGGCTGAGGCGGTGGTGCGGGAGATGCGCGAGGAACTGAACGTTGACGTTGTCCCGGTGCGTTGTGTCTGGCAGCATCTGTTTGGTGAGCCACCGCGCACGCTCTGGGGTTGGCTGGCGGAACTCACGTCCGCGACGCCAGCGCCCAACCCTACTGAAGTCCACGAAATCCTCTGGCTCACACCCGACGAGGCCGTTAAGCACCCCGATGTCTTGCCGTACACCGATGCCTTCCTGGCGGCCCTGCTCAATGCGTTGCGCCAACAGGTGTGAGGCGCTTAGCCCCGCAATAAACGCTCGGCAATCAGTTCGCTCAGCATCGCCATGAAAGCTGGATGCGTACCTACCGTTTGCGCCCGCACATAGGTCACGCCACAGGACGCAGCCGTGTGCTGGGCCTCCACATCGAGGTCGTAGAGCACTTCAACGTGATCGCATAAAAAGCCAATGGGGGAGATGATGACGTCGTGGTATCCAGCAGCCTGGACCTGCCGAATCGCCTCGTTGATGTCCGGTTGCAACCAGGGGCGTGGCGTCCCGTGGGCTTGACTCTGGTACGCCAGGCGGTAGTCTTGACGGCCCAGGAGCCGTGTCACAGCCGCGGCAGTGGCGGCGAATTGCTGCGTATAGGGCGCCTGTGCCGCCATCGCCTCGGGGATGGAGTGGGCCGTATATACTAGCGCGGCACGCTGCGCGCGCTCATGGCCCAGTATCTGACCGGCCTGCCGCATATGGTCAGCAATTGCCGCGAGATACCCAGCATGCGTGTACCAGGGAGCCAGGTACGTCACCTGTGGGCAACGGTCACCCAGCGCGGCAAGCCCTTCCGTCACGATGTGTTGATACCACTCCCAACTGGCATAGCACTGATGTGGCGCCAGGATCACGGCCAAAATGTTTCGCAGGCCCTGCGCTGCCATCTCCCGCAGCACGTCCCGTACATAGGGCGGCCAGTGACGCATGCCCATATATACCGGTAGGTACAATCCTTGCGCCTTGAGCAGGTTGGCAATGCCCCGCACTTGCTGGAATGTCAGGTCATTAAAGGGCGAAAACCCCCCAAGCTGAGCATAATGGGCGGCGACCTCAGACACACGCGCCTGGGCTGCTGGGTGCTCACCTACAATGCTCTGGATAAAACACGTGGCCTCATTCCCTGGGCAGGGTTCACGCCGGCCGCAGCACCCTGGCGTGGGGCCACCAAAAGCGACGAAGAGCACACTGTCAAAAGCGAGGTTCACGGCTCTCGACACCTCTGCACGAGTCAGATACTCTCGGAAAGCCCTACGGGCCTCCAGCCAATCACAGGACGCATGCCAAGCAGCAAGTGTAGCAAGGATATGCCTTACGGGGAAGAGCAGGAGTGCAGGGTTAGACGCCTTTCCCTCCTGCCATTGCTCTAGCTCCGAAAAAGGGTTATCTTTGCGCCACACGTCGTCAATTGCCTATTCCAGGAGAGCCAGTGCTATGCCGAAAGCAGACGTGTCGAGTCTCAACGGCGTGATCAACCACGAAAAGATCACCGCCGGGGTGCGTATGATTCTTGAAGGGCTTGGAGAGGACCTGGGGCGTGAGGGTCTGCGCGATACCGCCGAGCGCGTGGCCCGCATGTATGCGGAACTGCTCCAGGGATTGCACGAAGACCCCCGTGAACATCTGAAGGTCGTCTTTGATGAACAACACGATGAGATGGTGGTCGTCAGAGATGTGCCGTTTTCCTCCATGTGTGAGCACCATCTCTTGCCGTTCCATGGCCGCGTGCATGCTGCGTACATTCCGCAGGGTAAGGTGGTGGGGCTGAGCAAGATCCCCCGGGTGATCGAGGCCTATGCACGCCGCTTACAAGTACAGGAGCGCATGACGTCACAGATTGCCGACCTGCTCATGGAAGAGCTTAATGCCCAGGGCGTCGGCGTGGTCATCGAGGCGTCACATACCTGCCTGACCATGCGTGGTATCAAAAAGCCCGGCGCGCTCATGGTCACGTCGGCGATGCGTGGGACGTTTAAGACCAATCAGGCGACACGCAGTGAGTTCTTGTCCCTGGTATTGCACCACCAGCCGACGTCCTAAACGCTGCCAGACCAGGAGGACCCGAGGGTGGGTCGTGATCTTATCCGTTTGTGCAACATGCAGTTCTATGGGCGCCACGGCGTGAATCCGGAAGAGCAGGCGCTCGGGCAACGCTTCGAAGTCGATGTTGACCTGCGGGTCGATACGCGTCCGGCAGCGCTGCAGGATGACCTTCGTCTGACTATCAACTACGCCCAGGTCTATAAAGCCGTGAAACAGATCGTGGAGGAGGAGCGTTTCGATCTCATCGAAACGCTCGCCGAAACTATTGCCATGCACATCGGCCGTCAGTTTGCGCCAGAGAGTGTGCGCGTGTGCGTCCGCAAACCGCACGCGCCTATTAAAGGCGTTTTGGATTATGTGGCAGTTGACATCGAGCGCACGCAAGAGCTATGGCAGTCGTCTATCTAGGCTTAGGTTCTAACATCGGTGACCGGACGCAGCATCTGGTGGATGCCTGTGCGACGCTGCACCGGCATCCGGCCATCACCGTGCAGGCGGTCTCTTCCCTCTACCACACAGCGCCTGTGGGTGTGACAGCGCAAGACTGGTTCTTGAATGCGGTGGCATGCCTGCACACGACGCTGCGCCCGCCAGCGCTGCTCTGCGTCACCCAGGCAACCGAGCGGCGCTTAGGGCGCGTCACAACCTTGCGCTGGGGACCACGCGTCATTGACCTCGACATCTTGCTTTACGATGCGCTCCAGGTGCACACCCCCTACTTGACTATCCCGCATGCCGCCTTGCACGAACGGCGGTTTGTGCTCGTGCCGCTGGCGGAACTGGCGTCGGAGTACCAGTTACCCTCTGGCGCTCGGGTACGTGATCTTCTCTCGGCCCTACCCGATGCCAACGATGTGCAGTGGGTAGGGCCTTTTCCCGATTACGCGGACGGACAGGTATCATGAGTCATCAACAACACAGACAGCAGGCTCCCGGCAGTATCCGGTGTGCCGTCATCACTGTAAGCGACACCCGCACGCCTGACAACGACACGAGTGGGCAATACATGCAACAGGCGCTCACACAGGCGGGTCATACGATCAGTGCCTATAGCATCGTCAAGGACGAGCCAGAAGATATCCGGCGTCTGCTCACGCACTTCATTCAGGCAGAGGACACGGATGCTATCTTGCTGAGCGGTGGCACGGGTCTTTCCCCGCGTGATGGCACCTATGAGGTCGTGCAAAGTTGCCTTGAGAAAGAACTGACGGGCTTTGGTGAGCTTTTTCGCTATCTGAGCTATGCTGAGATTGGTGCGGCGGCGATGATGAGCCGGGCCACGGCTGGCGTGGCGCGCGGCACGGTGCTTGTCTCGATGCCCGGCTCGAGTGCAGCGGTGCGGCTGGCTATGGAGAAGCTCATTCTGCCCGAACTGGCGCATATGACCCACATTGCGCGGGGCTAGGTACTGCGTACCACAATTGGCCCTGCCATACTGGCAGGGCAACTAGCCGTGCGCAGCAACGCCAGTTTGGCGGGGGAATTGTGGAAGGAGAGTAGCGATGCCACAGACAGCAGAAGCTATCATTATCGGTGCGGGAGTCATGGGAGCGAGCCTGGCATTTCACCTGACACGTGCTGGGATGCATAACGTGCTGGTCGTGGATAAAAAGGGCCTATGTGGTGGTATGACGGCGAAGTCAGGCGCCCTGGTGCGCATGCATTACACGAATGAACCTGAAGCCCGTATGGCCTTTGCCAGCCTGCGTTACTTCCAGCACTGGGATGACATGGTGGGTGGCGCGTGTGGTTTTACGCGCACGGGTTTTATCATGACCGTGAGCCCGGCCAACGCTGCACGGCTGCGGCATAACGTAGAGATGCTCCAGCAGGTGGGCGTGAACACGCAGGTGATTACTGCGCAGGAGTTGCAAGAGCTCCAGCCTGCATGTCAGGTCAACGATCTCGTTGTGGCTGCCTACGAGCCGGAGAGCGGGTACGCTGATCCGCGAGCGACAACCACGGCCTTCATGCAGCGGGCCCAGCAGCAGGGTGCCACCCTGCGAGAAGGCGTCATGGTCACTGGCCTACGCACCGCTGGAGGGCGCGTCGTGGGAGTCGACACCAACGAGGGTCCTATCGATGCTCCTATCGTCGTGGTGATGGCTGGTCCGTGGTCGGATCGACTTCTGAAGACGGTCGGCATCACCTTCCCCATCACTACACAGCGGGCCCAGATCGCCTTCTATCAGCGGCCAGCAGCACTGGCGCAGGGCCATATGGTCTTCATCGACGGGGCGATTGGTACGTACTTCCGTCCCCATGGGCAGGATCTCACTCTCATTGGTGTGGGCCAGTGGCAGCATGAGGCACCTCCGGATCCCGATGCGTATAACGAAGCGAACGACCCTGACTACATCCCCGCTGCCCGTGCCCAAGCGGGCCAGCGCTTCCCAGCGTATACCCAGGCCACGTATGCCCGTGGGCATGCCGGAGTCTATGATGTGAGCCCCGATTCACGGGCTATGCTTGATCGGGCTCCTGACCTCGACGGGCTCTACATGGCGGCTGGCTTCAGTGGTACGGGTTTTAAGATCTCCCCAGCGGTTGGGGCATGTATGGCTGAGCTGATCACCCAGGGGCGGGCGACGTTTGTAGATATCACGCCATTTCGCTTGCGCCGCTTCGCGGAGCATCAGCCGATTCATGGAGCACACGAGTACGTCCTCCCGGAAGGATTTGGCCACCGCGTATGATTGGTATTGAGGGTTAGCGCTGGCAGCCCGGGCAATAGTAACTGCTGCGACCGGCCTGCACAATGCGCTTGATGAGGTGACCGTCCCGGCGGCATGGCTCCCCGTCCCGGCCATAGACCAGGAGTTGATTCTGAAAGTTGCCCTGACGCCCTTCGCTATCCACGTAGTCTGAAAAGCTCGTGCCATGGTGGTCAATAGCCGCTTGCAGGACCTCTTTAATAGCCATGCAGAGGCGCTCCCAGTGCTGGCGGCGCAAACGTCCGACCGCGCGCGTAGGGCGCAACCCAGCGAGAAAGAGGCTCTCGCTCGCATAAATGTTCCCCACCCCAACCACTACCGCCGCGTCCATCAAAAAGTTCTTGACAGGTTTATGGAGTCCCTTGGCACGCTCCAGGAGATAGGCACTGGAAAACGCCTCGGAAAGAGGCTCTGGCCCCAGATGACGCAGGCGTGGGTGCTGCAGGAGTTCTGCTTCAGTAGTCAAAAAGCACATACCGAAACGTCGTGTGTCATGGAAGCGCAGTTCCAACCCCGGTCCTAGAGAGAAAATGAGATGATCGTGCGGCGCATCCTGGTCTACAGGAGGCCCGACCCACAGGCGTCCGGTCATCCCTAGATGCAGGATCAGCACATAATCTGGCTGCAGACGCACGAGCAGATATTTGGCACGGCGGTCTACACTGGTAATCGTCCGTCCAACCGCGAGTTCCTGGAGGGCTGCCACATCTACCAGGTGGCGCAGTTGTGCTTGCCGCACGCGTACACCGGTAATCGTCTGACTAGAGAGCCGCTCTGCGAGACCGCGACGAATGGTTTCCACCTCTGGTAACTCAGGCATCGTGTCAAAGCTCCTCTGCACTCAGTCAGGGCCGTACGTCACGCTTGCGTCCCATGCGCTTCCAGCCAGGTCAGCACGCCATACAGGTCGCGAATCACCGGATAGTCTGCATGGGTGGCACCCTGACGCTGCAGCCACAGGGGCTGCAGGCCAGCCTGATGGGCTCCCAGGGCATCAGCCTGCAAATTATCGCCGATGTGCAGGGCGCGTGCCGGAGGCACAGCGACTGCTGTGAGCGCGTGCTCGAAGATGGCGCTGTGCGGCTTTTCCCAGCCTACGAGCGCGGAAATACTGACGTGCTGCACGTAGGTCATCAGCCCCATGCTCTGCAGCAACTCCAGGAGCCGGATATCCCAATTCGAAATCACCCCCACCATATAGCCCTGCTGACGCAGCGTCTGCAGGACCTCCAGGCATTCTGGGAACAGGCGCCACACCGTGGGTTGCTTAAAGAGCTGGTACAGCTCCTCAAAGAAATCATCAAAACGCTCGGGGACAGCAAGCTTGCTAAAGGTGGCGTGGACCAGCGTGTGCCAGAACCGGCGTCCATCTGGCTCTCCAACCCCATAGCGTACAGGATCGTTGCGGGCCAGCGTCTCCACCGTCCCCCAGGCTTGCCGAAAGGCACGTTGCACCGCCTCTCCCGTGGTCTCGACGCCGTAGCGACTGGCCACCTGGGCATAGACCTCACCCACGGAGGGATAGGGATACAGTAAGGTATTGGCAGCATCAAAAAAAACCACATCGTACTTGCGCATGGGAGGCCTCCCAGATGCAGACGTCTCAGGCTCCTGTGGGCACTGCAGCTACGACGCTCGCACTCTTGACCAAAAAATGCAAGGGCGAAATACACCATCAGCTACTTGACCTGCTCTCCTAGAGCGTGTATGACTTCTACACGACAGAATCGCAATGCAGGAAACCTGCTGGGAGGGTAGGAGGATGCGCAAACAGGCTGTCTCCAATGCAGCCGACAGCCCTATGCAATGGCTGGAACAGATCGCACACCTGGCGCAGAGTGCGCGGAACTCGGCGCTACTGGTCGAGCGTGTGCTGCAGCTCCTCGGGGATGCTTTGGAAGCCATAGCGGGTGCGGTGGTGCTCGCGGGAGAGGCTGGTAAACGTCCCCAGGAATGGTGCTGGGGTACCTACCAGCAACAAATTGTCCAGGTCGGTCATGAGCTGCTGCAGGGTCTCGAAGCGCACAGCGCTGCCACGGCGCGTCATACCGGGCTGCCAGGCATAAGGCGGGAGACAGGTCCGGAAGGCGTCTTGTTATCCGTGCCGCTGCGTGGCCTGCAACAGGCCCTCGGTGTGCTGGTCCTCTTTTGTCCCAGAGAACCGACTCCAGCGTTGGAGACCATGCTGGCATTGCTCGAGCTCACCGGCACCTATGTGGGATTATATCTGCAGACCACGGGACTGCAGGAGCGTCTCAAAGCCCTGACTGAGCCTGGAGAAGCACCGAGTATTAGCGTATCCCCGAGTTACGATCCAGACCGGATTATTGGCACGAGCGCGTGCATGCGGGCGATCATGCAGGAAATTGCCCAGGCGGCACGGAGTCGGTCTACCGTCCTGCTGCGGGGGGAAAGTGGCACCGGCAAAGAGCTCGTGGCGCGTGCCCTGCACCGCTTCAGTGAGCGCAGCCAGCAGCCGTTTGTGAAGCTCAACTGCGCGGCCCTGCCGGAAAGTCTGCTCGAAAGCGAGCTGTTTGGGCACGAACGCGGTGCCTTCACGGGGGCAGTCAAAACCCGCCGTGGCCGCTTCGAACTGGCGGATCACGGCACGCTCTTTCTCGATGAAATTGGCGACATCAGCCTGGCCACCCAGATCAAACTGCTCCGCGTGCTGCAGGAGCGCACCTTTGAGCGCGTGGGGGGCAGCCGCAGCCTGACCGTGGATGTGCGCATCATCGCGGCCAGCAATGCGGACCTGGAAGAGGCTGTGCGCACGCGGCGCTTCCGCGAGGATCTGTATTATCGCTTACACGTGGTGCCCATCGTGCTGCCACCGTTGCGCGAGCGCAGGGAAGATATTCCCCTGCTGGTCGGGCACTTCCTGCAGCGCTTCAATGCTGAGAATCGTAAGACCCTCAAGATCTCTTCACCCGCTATGGACCTGATCGTCGGCTATGACTGGCCGGGCAATGTCCGCGAATTGGAGAACTGTATCGAGCGTATGGTGGTCATGGCCCGCCGGGAGATAGTTGCGCCCGAGGATGTCCCCCTGCCTGTTAATATCCATATGACCACTCCACCGCCCCGGGTGCTCTTTCCCGAGCCCACGGCCTCTACCCTGCCCAAGGCTGTGGCTGACATCGAGCGCGAACGCCTGCTCGAGGCCCTGCGCCGTAGCGGTGGCGTGCAAACCCGTGCCGCCGCCTTGTTGGGCATTACGCCCCGCCAGCTGGGTTATAAGCTCAAGAAGTACCACATCGCTCCGAAGATGGTACTGGGGTGACCATTGTCGTCTACTCTGAGAGGGGAATCGTGCTATGACCGTACCAGCGAGAATGAAGTTCGGCGTCTTCATGGCCCCTTTCCATCGGCCAGGTGAAAACCCGACCCTGGCCCTGGAACGTGACCTGGAGATCATCCAATGGCTGGACGTGCTGGGCTTCGATGAGGCCTATATCGGTGAACACCACAGCGCTGGCTGGGAGACCATCGGCTCCCCGGAAGTGTTTATGGCCACTGCTGCCGAACGCACACGACGTATCAAGTTGGGCACCGGGGTTGTGAGCTTGCCCTACCACCATCCGTACATGGTCGCGCACCGCATGGTGCTGTTGGATCACCTGACGCGCGGGCGGGTCATCCTTGGCGTAGGGCCAGGCGCGCTGGCGTCCGATGCTCTGATGTTCGGGATCAACCCAGAACGCCAACGCGAGATGATGGATGAATCGCTGGGGGTGATTGTCCGGCTGTTTGAGAGTACCGCACCTCTCACCGTGAAGAGCGATTGGTTCGAGCTTAACGAAGCTGTCCTGCAACTGCGTCCGTATCAGCAGCCCTCGATCCCTATCGCCGTGGCGTCGGTGCAGTCACCGGCCGGCGTCATCGTCGCTGGGAAGTACGGCGCCGGGGTGCTCTCCCTGAGCATTCCTCGGGATACCGTCCGGCAGACCAGCTTAAAGGAGCTCTGGTCCATTGGGGAAGAAACCGCGGAGAAGCACGGCAAAACCCTGCACCGTGAGGATTGGAGTCTCGTCGTGTCCGTGCATCTCGCCGAAAGCCGCAAGGAGGCGCGCGACGATGTCCGCCTGGGCAGTGGCCGCGAGCTGACCGAGTACTTTGGGGCCACGCTTGGACATCCAACGCCTGATGTCCCGGCGGATCAGGTCGTTGATTTTATGGCCGAGCGCAATCAGTGGTTCATTGGCACACCGGACGATTGCATCGCTGGTATCGAACGTCTGCAAGAGATCAGCGGCGGGTTTGGTGGCTTCATGATCCGGGTAGCCGACTGGGCCACACGCGAAAAAACCCTGCACAGCTATGAGCTGTTCGCGCGCTATGTCATGCCCCGCTTCCAGGGCAGTCTCGCCGGGATTCAGGCCTCGAACCAGTGGGCCAGCGAGCGCAAAGAAGGCTTGCAAGCCAATCGCATTGCGGGACTCAGGCGTGCTACTGATGCCTATTATGGCCAGCGGCAGTAGTGCACGTCAATGGCCTTTCCTCCCTCTCCTGGAGGGAAAGAGTGGAGTGCCAGGTCTCCCTGTTGCTCTTGACTTTGTCGCAGCTTCTATGGCATAAGGTCCCATTCTTAGGCCAAGATGCCCGCAGGCCATGGATTTGTGCATAGCGCCTGGCTCTTGATGCAAAAAGTCATTGTCCGGACGATGGTCCGTCATGAAGGAGGGGGAGGATGTCTAGCAATAATCAAGCCCAAGGGACGACGCGGCAGACCATGCAGCGACGCGACTTCTTGAAGCGTGCCGGCTGGGGCAGTGTAGGAGTGACAGGCCTCATCGTTGGCGCCCATGGCTCACGGGTCCTGGCTCACCCGCCTTCTCCCTATCCCGCCTGGAGCCCGCCGAGCGATAAACCCCCGAAACGCGGTGGCGTCCTGACGCGGGTCACGGCCACGGATCCGCCGGTGCTCGACCCGCGCCTGACCAATTCGGTGGGCCTGTTTCAGATAGCCACGCTTGTCTACAATCGCCTGCTGCGCTATCCCTTTGTCGACGAGGCCAAGGACAACAAGGATCTCACGCTCAAGGGCGACCTGGCAGAGTCGTGGGAGGGCAGTGCCGATTTTAAGACCTGGACTTTCAAGCTGCGCCAGGGCGTCAAATGGCACAATGTGCCACCGCTCAAGGGGCGTGAACTCGTCGCCGAGGATATTAAATACGCCTATGAGGCCTATGCTAAGGAGGGAGTGCAGTCGTTTACCTTCCAGGAAATCGACGGCATGGAAACACCGGATAAATACACCATTCGCATTCACTTAAAGACGCCCAATACGATGTTCCCGCAGAATGTGGCGGAACCTGTGGCGGTGATTTTCCCACGTGAGGTGTTGGAAGAGGACGGCGATCTCAAAAAGCGCATGATTGGGACCGGACCTTTTGTCATGAAAGAAAACGAACGCAAGGTGAAAGTAGTGCTGGTGCGCCACCCGGACTACTTTGACAAAGGCTATCCCTACATCGACGAATACCGCATCCTCTCGACCCCTGATGCAGCGACGCGTCGGGCGGCTTTCCGTACTGGGCAGAGCGATTGGCTGGGGCTGCAGAGCCTGTCCGACGTGGACCAGGTACTGAAGACCAACCCGAAGGCAGTCGTGCAGGAAAACACCACGGTTCTGGCGCCGTTTGGCCTCACCTTGAGTCAGGATAGACCCCCCTTCAACGACGTGCGGGTACGCCGGGCCATCTCTCTGGCCATCGACCGGCAAAAGCAGGTCGCTACCGTCTATGAAGGCCATGGCATCCTCGGCTGGGGCGTTCCCTATATTTACTGGTCGGATGAAATGCCCACGGCTGTTGACCTGGGCCCCTACTGGCAGTATCGCCCGGAGGACGCAAAGAAGCTCCTGGCCGAAGCGGGTCACCCCAATGGGTTTGAAACGACGCTGTTCTACTATGAATACTTCCCCCAGATGACCTCGCAAATCCAACTGGTGCAACAGGACCTGAAGCGCAACCTGAACATCGAGCT
>Ga0081455_10001097_pt1 | contig 33986 bp, 76 predicted proteins | sample TabmetS3T2R1_FD_70207 | JGI IMG/M metagenome (GOLD analysis project Ga0081455, IMG submission 70207) | Tabebuia heterophylla rhizosphere microbial communities from the University of Puerto Rico - S3T2R1 | ecosystem: Host-associated > Plants > Roots > Rhizosphere ...
CGTTTGAGTGGGTCGACCCGAAGGAGACCGGGCAGGGCGCCGGGTTCCGGTGCATCTGCCGCCGCCGATCGGCTGGTGCGCCCGATGCTGCGGAGAAGCGCTGATGAGCGAAACCAGACGGCGCCCGGGAAGGTCGGCATCTGTCCGCGGTACAAGCCGGTTCGACTCCGGTCGGGCGCCCCAGCGGTGCGACACCTGCAGCCGGGCGGACGGCAACGTCGCGATGTGCACCGGCTGCTACCGGAACCGGTGCGACAGGAAGAAGTGCGCCGCCACGCACGCCGCCTGCTTCACCCCCGACGAACTGGTGGACTGATGGGCGAAGCCCAGCAGGAAGAGGCCTTCTGGCGCGTCGTCGCCCTGGTCGTCGTCCTCGTCTTGCTCGCCCTGGCCGCGGCGACCAAGGGCTGTTCCGACGGCGACCGAGCCACGGCGGTGCTGCGCGCGGAGGGCTACACCGACGTCCGCACTGATGGCTGGGCGCCCTTCGCCTGCGGCGACGATTCCCAGTGCACGCGCTTCGTCGCCCGCGCGCCCGGTGGCGCGCAGGTGGCGGGCGTCGTGGGGTGCGGGTGGTTCTTCAAGGCCTGCACCGTCCGGCTCTCGGGGGCCCGCTGATGAGCAAGTCGGAGTCCCGGCGGACCGACGTGATCATCTCCGTGCGGATGACGGAGGAGGAGCGCGACACCATCCGCCGGGCTGCCGCGCGCCTCGTGGCCCACGTCCCCGGCGCTCGGATGGCGGTCTCCGCCTTCCTCCTGCAGGCCGGCCTGGCGGCGGCGCGCAAACCTGCGGAGAAGGCCTGATGTACGCCGCCGGCGAAGCGCTGGGGCCGTGGCCCTGCCCCGACTGCACCGATGTGAAGTGCGAGCGATGCCGGACCTGCGCCCTCTGCGGCGCCCTGGTCGCGCCGGGAGAGGGCGGGTGGAGGGTCGGTCCGTTCCCCGCGCTTCACGGGGCGTGCGCCGCGGGGCGCCCACTCAAGGCTCCGGCGGAGAACAGGTGATGGGCGACGAGTGGGAATTCCCCTGGCCGCGGCCGCGCAGCCAGTACGACACGGACGGCCCGTCGGTGACGACGATCGTCCACCTCCCCGGGGCTGACTACTCCGTCGAGCCCACCGGCGACACCGGACCGCATACCGGCCGCGGCCGCTTCAGGGTCGAGTGCGTCGCCTGCGGTGAGGAGCTGCACCGGAATACGACCGGGCCGTCGAGCCGCATCCGTGACCACCACCGCCACGAGCACGCTTCGGAGAGCAGGTGATGGGCGAAGCTCGACCGGCCATCTACTCGATCGCCATCCCGCAGGAGCTGACGAAGGTCTTCGGCGGTCTGGCGCTGCACAGCGACGGCAGCGTGGTGATTCTCTGGCGCGGCCCGGTGGTCGTCAGCTTCGAGGGCATGGCGGGCGAGCACCTGGGCGACGCTGGTGTAGCGGGTCCGCTGCGGCTGCGCGTCCAGTGGTTCCCGCCGACCACGACGCGCGTGGAGAACGGCTGAATGTCGCGCGACCCGGACCCATCGGCGGAGCACTCCCTGAGCCTGATCGCCGACTGCCTCGACGCCCTGGTCGACAAGGTCGATCGCGTTGCCGACGAGCTGGCCGCGCTCCGCAAGCCGCGGCCCGCGGACATCCATCGGCAGGCCATGCTGGCCGCCGCCCTGGTCGCCGCCGAGGTGCGGGACGAGGCGGAGGATGACCGGGCCAAGGCGATGATGGCCGGGTGGTACCAGGCCGCTGACAAGGTCGCCCGCCGGATCCTGGACCTGGCCAACAAGCCGCCTTCGGAGAACGGCTGATGTGCGAAGCCTACGCCGCCCGCACGGGCACGCGCCGTAACCTGGCCGCGCTGCGGGCGCGCGGCTGGCGCCTGATGGTCTCGGCGTACGGCGACCACCGCGCCGAGGGGTTCCCCTACGCGCTCGACAACGGGGCGTGGTCCGCCCACCAGGCCGGCCAACCCTGGCAGCCGGAGCGGTTCGAGCGGTTGATCGCCCAACTCGGGCCCGGCGCAGACTTCGTCATCGCCCCCGACCTGGTCGCCGGCGGGCGCGACTCCCTGCGGCTCACAGAGGCGTGGCTCCCGCGGCTGGAGGGGATCGGTCGCCGCCGGCTGATCGCGGTTCAAGACGGCATGGAGCCGCCGGACGTGGCGCCCCTGCTCGGCGACAGCGTCGGGATCTTCGTCGGCGGCTCGACCGCATGGAAGCTCGCCACCATGGCGAGCTGGGGCGAGCTCGCCCGGCAGCGGGGCGCCTGGTGCCACGTCGGGCGGGTCAACACCACCCGGCGCGTGCTGATGTGCATCCGCGCGGGCGCGCACTCCTTTGACGGGTCGTCGGCCTCGCGGTTCGCGCTCAGCCTGCCAGCCCTGGACCACGCCCGCCGTCAACTCGCGCTCTCATGGGTAGCGGAGAAACGCTGATGGGCGAAACCTGCCCTCACTGCGGCGCCGCCCTGGTCGAGGTTCTGACCACCGACCCGCCGATGTGTCCGGCCTGCAGGGGCAAGCTCGGCCTCGGCGTCTTCGACGCCTGTGCGCGGCGGGTGGCTTCGGCGCTCGGCGGCCGTGTCACCAGCTCGGTCCTCTACCGCGCGATCTTCGTCGACCCAGGTAGTGAGCTGCCGCCCGGCGCCCGGCTGATGCGCGAGGCCCTGGCGGCGATCATGCGGCCGGACGCCCTCCGATGGTACGCGAACGTGGCGACGCCGGAGCAGCGCGAGGCGTGGGGCCCCACGCCCGAGAGGACCGCGCTCGCCGAGCTGCCCGTGGATCACGCCGCGGAGAAGAACTGATGCCGATCGAGCGGCTGTGCGCGAAGTGCAGGAACCTCCTGGTCCTCTCGGACGACCAGGTCGAGGCGGTCAAGCTGTGCACCTGGGCCGACGGCGACGAGTACACCAGCATGGAGATCGACGGGTGGGTGCTGGTGTGGGACCAGGGCGAGCTGCTCGCCGTCTGCCCGTGCCTGCGGCACCTGCTGCCCCATCACCAGGACACCGGCGACGTGGTGGTGCCCGGCGCCGCCGCGGAGAAGGCCTAGGATGCGCCGGTGGTGGCGGTCGCTGGTGCGCGGCCTGGTTCACGGGTGGCGCCACGGCCGGGCGCTGGCGACGGGCGGGTGGTGCGGGGTTTGCCTCGCGCGAGCTGCTCTGCGCGAGCTGGCCGCCTGCCCCGACTGCCGCGCCGTCGTCCCCCACATGCACAGCTTGCGCAGCTCGGCGCTCGACGACGGCGCTTCGGAGAAGACCTAAAGTGCGCCACTCACGCCGCCAGATCGCCGCCCGCGACACCGTCGGAGACCCGCCGCTCGAGCGGAGCGGCGATCACCAGAACGAATTGCGAAGCACGCCGGCGCAGGAGCCGGGTGGCAAGGTGCGTCGCGCCGGGGCGGCGATCGCGCGCATCTGCCGCGGCATGTCGTACGATGAGGTGAACCAGGCCACCCGCGACGCGCGGCGGCGGCTGGGCCTGGCCCGGCCGAAGACGCGTCGGCGGGTGGTGGCGCGTCTGACCCGGCCCGAGCTGGACCAGCTGCTGGAGCACGCCTACGGCCGCCGTCGCCACTCGCCGGAGGGGCTGATGCTCAAGACGCTGTTCCTCAGCGGCTGCCGGGTCTCCGAGTTCGTGAACCTCGACGTCGAGGACTTCAGCTACGACGACAAGACGCTAAGGGTCCGGCGCGGCAAGGGGGACAAGGATCGCATCGTGCCGATCCTGCCGGCCCTGGCCGACGAGCTGGCGGGCCACACGGGGCGGGGGGGCCGCGTGCACGGACCGCTGTTCATCACCCGCGAGTGGAAGCGCTTCAGCCAGCGGCGGGTACAGCAGATCGTCAAGGAGCTGGCCGCCGGGGCCGGCATCGCCAAGCGGGTCTATCCTCACCTGATGAGGCACACGGTCGCACAGCTGCTGCTCGAGGGAGGGATGCCGCTCGAGCAGGTGCAGAGGTTCCTGGGCCACGCCAGCATCACCACCACGCAGATCTACGCGGAGAGCACGCCGGTGATGATCCGCGACGCCTACCGAAAGGCCCTCACTTGAACTTCAGCGGGATCAGGATCCGCAGGTCGACGTCCGTGTTGCCATTGGCCCCCCACTGCCCGACGAGGATTCCCACCCACCGTCCGTCCTTGTCGAACATCGGCCCGCCGCTGGACCCTTGCGCCCCGGCCGAATCGGTGGTGAACGCCCCGCTCCACTTTGTTTGAAAGTCGCCGGGCAGACTGGTGGTCACGTCGTCGTCGGTAACGAGCCCCCACGCGAACTGGATGTCCGCTTCTACGTCCGCCGGATAGCTGGCCAGCACCGTCGCGTCTCCGATCGTTGGCTTCACGTTGTCGTAGGCGGCGACACCCGGAATCGCGCCGCCGTCGGGCGTCCAATTGATCGAGCTGATGACCGCGAGATCGCGACCGAGGACCGGCGCCGCGTACATGCCCCCGGCTCCGACCAGCTTTCCCTCGGCGTAGTACTCGGCGGAGGTGCATCCGTCCACGACGTGAAACGCGGTGACGATCAAGCCGTTCGTGGTCTTCGTGCCGCTGCCGTGGCCGGCGGTCGGAGCCCGACATTTTACGTTCACGACAGCCGATCTGAAGGCGAGCACCTTCGCCACCAGGTCGCGGGCGGCGGCGGCGCCGCTCGCGCCTGGAGCACCCGTGTTGCCAGTCATCCCGGTGAATCCCTGGGGGGCCCGCTGGCCCCGCTGGTCCCTGCAGGCCCGCCGCACCCTGTGGCCCCGCTGGTCCCGCGGCTCCTGTGTCGCCCGGAAACCCGTTGAGCCCCTGCGGCCCTGCAGGCCCTGCAGGCCCTGGCGGTCCCTGGCACGCCGCGAACACCACCGCCGCCGCCACCAACGTCTTACAGCTCATGCCCCCAGCAATCGGCCCGACGGTGGCTGCGCTGGAGCGCCGCGGGCCAACCCCGCGCGGCTACAGGGGGGGCTTGGGGCCGACGGAGGGGTCTGCCGCGCTCGGTCCCCAGCTCGCCGCCGCGATCTTCGCCCGCTCCTTGCCGGCGTCGGCGATGCCCTGGCCGAGCAGGAACGCCGCGGCCGCCGCGGTGAGGTTGTGCTTGGCGTCCTGGTCGATGGGCAGCGCCTGCACCACCACCGTCACCACGAACACGATCAGCTTCTTCGGGATCCGGTCCCACCAACGCATGCTCAGTCCTCCCTGGTGATCTCCACCGTGTAGTGCCGATTCAGCTCGAACTCCGCGGCCTGGGCGACGGGGAGGTCGGCCAGCCGCACCTCCCCGAAGACCGTGCGGGTCCCCCACACCTTCCAGTTGGGGTGCTCGGGGTTCCCGCCGGGGTGTGTGGGTGCGAGTACGACCGTGACCCGCTCGTCCGGGACGTCGCCGGTGTCGCCGTGGCGGGTGCGGGCGTTGTGCTGGATCGAGACCACCTCGCACCTCAGCCGCATTGCCGACCTCCGTGGTGGTAAGCCCTGATACAATGTGCGCGGAGGCACGCATGGGTGATCGGTTGATCGAGATGGCGCCTCAGGCGCGGCCGGTGGCGAAGTTCCGCAAGGTCACCGTTCATTTCCCCACCGGAGAGCCGATAGAGATCCCCGGTGGCAAGGTGACAGCCTACGGGGTCGGCGCTCCCGGGCTCCCGGCCATGGTCGGCTGGATCGACGAGTACGGGCGCCCCAACCAGGTGATCGGCGCCGTGGTTCACGCGGTCTTCGACGACTCGGCGGGCACCACGATCTACGCGCCGGTGCAGGGCTGATGCCGCTCTCGTTCGACGACGACGAGGCGCCCGAGCAACAGGCGCCGCCGCCGGCGGCGCGAGAAGAACCGGCCGAGACGCCGGCCCCAGGCCAGCTGCTCTACGAAGCGCTCGCCCAGGTCGTCTCGGAGCAAGACGAGGCGACGCTGCTCGCTCTCGTCGAGGCGCTGCGCGAGCCGCAGCCTTGGGGGCGCCTGTCGCGGCGACTCCGTGGCGTGCTGGCCGACCTCGACGGGCGGCTGTTCGCCGAGGAGGAGTGAGCGCGTGATCGCAATGCGGTGTTCGTTCTGCCCGTCTCAGCTGCACCTGGCCCCGGCGACTCTGCACGGGCCGCCGGACAAGGCGGGGAAGGTCAAGCAGCTCGTCGCCTGCCGCACCTGCTGGAAACGCATCTACGAGCGGAGCAAGCTGCGCAACAGCCGCCCGGCAGCGGATGGCGGGCGCATGCCCGGCACCCCCGCCTGGCCCCAGGCCGATCACTACGGTGGTGGCCAAGATGGCCTCCAGGGCCGAGTCTCGGGCCTGGGCACCCCGGGCGGCCGTGTCGCCCGTCGCGCTACCCCACACGACGGAACACCACCAGGTCTGAATCACCGGGCAGCGTGAAGGGGCGTAGCCCCTCCTTGGCCCAGTCGGCCACCTTGGCCGCGTAGCTGCCGGTCCCCTGCTGGACGCCGCCCATAGAGCTGATGTCCAGGAACTTCACCGCCCCTCCCGTCGGATCCAGGCCGTTGCGGTGCTCCACCATGGCCTCCTCGACGGCGTAGACGTCTGCCCGGTAGGGATCCCTCGCGGTCGAGTAGCGCTTGACCGTCTTGTAGCCCCCGGGGCCGACGGGGGTGTACTGCTGGCCGTAGCGGCCGCTCGCCAGCGAGGGGTTGGAGGCGGTGACCGTCTGGTGCACGCTCCACCCCTTCTCGGCGGCGTCGTTGAGCAGGACGTGCGTCCGGATGTTCGCGCGGGCGGCCCCCTCGCTGCGCACCATGCGCGCGGCGCTGTAGACGTCGAGCAGGAGATCGCCCGCGTCTCGGCCGAGCGCGATCGCGGCCTGGGCGCGGAGCTGCTCGGGCTCGTCGGCGATCTGGCCGTCGACCCCGACGTCGGTGTACGTGAGGCGGTCCCCGCGGGTCACCACGTCGCGCACCGCCTCGACGACGTCGGGCCCCTTCCACCAGGCCAGCACCGCCAAGCCGACGCCGAGCCCGCCCCACAGCAAGAGCTGGTCATCGTCCAAGACAGCTCCGGCCCGTGTGCCGCGCGGAGCAGCGGTCCGCGGACAGCTCGTGCGTGTGGCCCGCCGCCGCGGTCAGGTCTAGCTCGTCGACCTGGTGGACGTGGCCGTCAGGGCCGGGGGACGTGAGGCCTCGGCCGGTGCCATCGACCGCCACGCAGTGCCGGTGCGGCGCGCTCCCGGTCCCCTCGTCGGTGAGGACGTAGGCGTAGGGCAGATCCTGCACATAGGCCCGCTTGTCCCGCACCTGTGCCCGGGGCACGGCCCGTCACCTCCCGGCTTTGCCCTTGCCCATGTGCTTGAGCAACCACCAGCCCCCGACGACCACCGCGGCGGCGATTGCCAGCTGGCGGGGCGTGAACCCCAGGATCTTCCCGTCGTCGGCCGCGGCCCCCGCGTCGCCGCCGGGGAGCGCGACCGCGCCACCGCCACCGCCGCCCGCGCTGGGCGACATCGAGGAGGAACCACCGCCGCCGGTGCCGTCGACGACGATGGGCGTCACCGTGGGGCCCCCTCCGCCCTGGCTGCCGCCCGTCGAGCCCGGCGCGGGCGCGGGCGCGGGGGCGGGTGTCATCACCGCCGCGGGCGCGGCGGCGTCGGTGCGCGGGATCTGGACGGCGAAGGGCATGGGCTTGGTGACCGTGCGTTCGGTGCGCAGCACGCGGTTGTTTCCGGCGACGAGCGGGCCCGGGTCTGGCGGAGGCGGTGCGGCCGGGCGCGAGGGGAGGTCCACGATCCCTCTGGCGGCCGGCCTGAGCGCCGGCGGCACGACGGACACCGGCGCCGGCGGTGGGGCCGGCGCTGGCGCAGGGGCCGGGGGCGGCGCCGGCGGGGCGACCCGGTCGCGGATCTGCTGGACCACGCCGGGGCTGAGGCTGAAGCCCAGGGTGGGAAAGCGGCTGTAGAACAGGGGCATGGTCATCTCCTCCGGAACAGCGCCACCAGGCCCGCGACGCCGGCGATGCACGAGGCGCCGATCGAGATCTTCAGCCAGAACTCCAGCCGGTCGAGCTGCGAGCTGATTCGCGAGTACTCGCCCCCGGTCACCGTGTCGAGGACGCTGGCCGCGTCGCCCAGACCCGCGACGTGCTCGCCCTCCATGCCGAGCATCTGGCCCGGCCCTCGGCGGCGCATGCTGACGATGAGTGCTTCGGCCATTTTGTCCTTCCCCGCGCGGTTAGAGCGGCACGAAACCGCCCTTGCATCCGCCTGGAGGGCAGACGAGAGGCGTCACGACGGGCCGGAAACCGCATCCGCCCGGAGGGCAGACGAGAGGTGCTGCCACGGGGCCTCCGCAGCACGCAAAGCTACGACCACCGCCGCCGGCGCACTGACAGCCGACGTCCCCGGTCGGATGGAACGGCTTCGCGAGCACCGACTCCACCGAGGGCAGGCTGGCTGACGGCTGAGACGCCACCGCGGGCGGTGGCCGGCGTCGGGAGAGCCACCAGCCGAGGGCCAGGCCGGCGCCGATAAGGAGCCAGGGAGGGGTGCGGTTCATGGCAGCCCCGCCGGTGGCATGAGGGGCTTGGCCTCGGTCGGCGTCGGCAAGGAGGGGTGGCGACGCGACCACCACCAGGAGAAGGCGAGGCCTCCGCCGACGAGCAGCAGCGGAACGCCGTAGTCCCCGAAGAAGTAGGCGACGTCGCCGAGCAGCCCAGCGAGGTCCCAGCTGCGGCGGCGCTTCATGACGGCTTGTCTCCGCCCGGCGTCCAGTTCGGGATCGGGATGCAGTGCCCGCCGCCCCCGGTTCGCGCGGGCAGGAACATGTGGCCCGGGGGACAGTGCGACGAGAGTGACGAGATGTCGACGCCCGGCGGTCGCGGGCCGATGGTCGGCAGCGCGCCCGGCGTGAATGCCACCTGCTGGGTGGTGGTGGCGGCGGGGCGCTTGCGGTGGAGGTACCACCAGACGAGGCCTCCGCCGATCAGCAGGTAGGCCCAGGGGGGTAGGTCGTCCATTTACGCCTCTGCTCCCTTCTCCTTCGTAGCGGTAGCGGTCGCCGTCGCCACCTCGGCGGCCACGTCGGCCAGCTCGTCGGCCAGGGCGGCCAGGCGCCGGAGCTGCTCCGGGGACAGGTCGGCGATCGCCCGGTCGAGCTGCTCGAGCGCGGCGTACCGGTCGGAGTCGTGCCGCCAGCTCTCCGCCGCCGGATCGTAGTCCGGTGTCCCATCGGGGATCTCCGGCTGCTTCTCCGGCAAGTCGTCGAGGACGTCGACCAGCTCGCCGATCGCCATCTCGATCGCCGGCTTGCGCTCGGCCTCCCTGAGGAGGCCCCGGATCGCCTCGACGTTCTCGGCCGAGACCTCGAACACCGCCGGAGTCTCGTCGTGGGCCAGGTCGTCATCGACGCGGCCGGAGCGCGCCAGCTCGTCGCGGATGGGGGTGATCCCCAGCGCCCGCATGGAGCGCCTCAGCCGCCGCCCCTCGCCGCCGTCCTTGATCACCACCTTTTCCCCGTGGATCACCTGGCACAGGCCGAAGCGCTGGGCGGGCGTGGCGAGGATCCGCCAGCGCTGGTCCTTGCTCACGACACCACCCCCGCCGGCAGGATCGGCTGGACAGTCCCGTTGATCGGGCCCGTCTCTCCCTGGACGGTTCCGCTCACCCCCTGCAGGGCGGTCATCAGGTTGCCGCGCTTGTCACCGCCGGCGTTGCGGTAGCCGGCCAGGGCCGTGGTGAAGGCGGCCGCGACGCCGGCGCCGGTGAGCTTCACGCTGCGGAAGAGGTCGCCGATCGAGGTCGCCGCGGCGTCTGCCACCAGGGCGTCGGCGCTGCCATTGGTGATGCGCAGGACCCACGGATCTTTGCGTTGCAGGATCCCGCCGCCGCCCAGCACCGTCACCTGCAGTTCCATGATGCTGTTGTCCTCGTCCACGTAGACGTTGCCGACCTTGCACCGCTGCAGGTTCGGGATGGTCACGGGCGTTGTCAGCTGTAGGTTGTTGGCCACGCGCTCCCTCCTTTAGCCGAACATCGGCAGGTAGCGCAGGGTCCCGGCTGCGTTGCGCACTTGCCACCACTCCTGAATCGAGACGCCCGCGGCGCCGGGGCCGACGTTGCCGACGGTGACCGTCTGGGCTGCGTTGGCGGCGATGCCCACCGCGGCGACCTGAATCTGTTTGTTGGCCGAGGTGATACGGAAGGCCTCGGCGTTGTTGGCGCCCACCACCAGGTCGGAGGCGCTCGACGTGTAGACGAAGCCGATGCCCGTCGCGCTGATCTGCAGGCCGCCGGCGCCGGTGTCGCTGAGGCCCATGATTGTCGTCCCGCTGGTGCTCCCGCCGTAGCTCTTGATCCTGGACGACGTGCTGTTGCTGCCCGCCTGCAGGGTTGCCGTCCCCGTGGTGCTCGACGTCTGGAACTGGTACTGGACCGCCCCCGAGGCCGTGCAGTCGACTCGGTTCGCGGTCGCAGCCTGCCCCAGCGAAAGGTTTCCCGTCGACTCGTCGAAAACGAAGCCCGTGGAGCTGCCGAACCGCACCTGCCCCTTCGTCGCGTTCGTCGTCGAGGCAACCGTCAGGCTGCCGCTCGCCGACTGCGAGCCGTAGACGGTCGCGCTGAAGACCCATTCCCCCGTCGCGAGGGCGCGGGCGCGCTCGACATTGTTGGTGAAGATCTCGAAGTCGTGGTTTGTGAGCGCCCCCATCCGGGCCCGGTTGCCGCCCGAGCTGGACGCGCCGATCGCCGCCTCGATGTTGTTGGTGGTCTCGCGGACCCCGACGTACAGGTCAGCGGTCTTGAAGGCGCAGAAGCCGTAGATGTTGCTGAAGGCGGTGGCCTCGACGCCGCCGCCCATGTTGATCTGCACCTTGCCGGCGTTGAGGAGAGGCACCGTCCCCACGCCCAGCAGCCCGTTGGCTTCGTCGAAGACGACGCCGGTCGAGGAGCCGAGGCGCACCTGGCCCTTGGTCGCGTTGCTCGTGCTGACCAGGGTCAGGTTCTCGCTGGCTGCGGTGCCGCCGTTGATGGTCTGCCCGCCAGCGACTCCCGCCGACGCCACGTAGTCGGTCCCGGCCACCGCGGCCGCCAGGACGCCGGCGGCGATGACCTTGAGGATCGTACCGGCCGCGAAGGTGTTCAGGGCCTGCGCGCTCGGGAGGCGCGCGTCCGGCGTCTGGACGATGAACGTCGCATCGGAGGGGGCGCCAGACGAGACGCTCCCCCTGCGCAGCGACATCCGGCGCAGGGCCATGGCCATCTGGTCACGCCTCCGCTCGCGTGCCCCGCAGCGGCACCTGGTAGTGGAGGCCGACCGGCCGGGCCCGGTAGAGCACGCGCCGGCGACCGAACACCGCGAACAGCGCTGCTGGAACCAGGAGGAGGGCGCACGCAGACAGGTAGTCGTGTCGCCAAGGGAGGAGCGTCCGGATCACGTGCGACCCCCAACAGGGCCCAGCAGCGGCATCAGGCTGTCCACGAACCCGGGATCGATCGCCGGCTGCCCCGCGGCGACCAGCTCGGCGGCCAGCGCCTGCAGCTTCGCGTGGGCGTACCACCACGCTCCCCCGGCGCCGAGCAGGGCGGCCACGGCCAGCTTGGGGCGGTCGCCGAGAAAGGCGATGGTCGCTCCCGTCAGGAGCGCTACCCCGGCCAGGCCGGCCGCCGTCGCCTTCGTCCCGGTGGTCACCGCCGGCGTCTCCTGCGCCGGCGGCCGCCGGGGTTGGTGCGCGGGACCAGGCCCGCGAGCGCGCTGCCCGGGCCGCGCAGCATCGACAGCACGTAGACCCCGGCGCCGACGGCTGCGATGATGGCTCCCCAGCGCAGCGCCGTGGCGATGGTGCTCTCCCCGGGTGGCGGTGGGGGGACGAGGTCGGGGCCCGACGGCGAGCCCCCTTCCGCCTGGAAGCGGCCGCGCCAGGCGGTCAGCTGGCGCTGGTAGTCCAGGGCGGTCTCGTAGCTGGTGGCGCTCATGAAGCGGCCCAGCCACCCGGTGACGCCGCCCTCTCCGCCGTAGAACGAGTCCCACCCCGCCTTGAAGCTGGTCCAGGCCTGCAGGAGCGAGACGGAGCCCTGCGCCCGGATGTCGCCGTCGAGGGTCTGGACGGCGGCGTTGACCTCGTCTTCCTTGGCCCGGGTGGCACCGGGGGTGATCCACCCGGACGGGCACCCCTCGGCGGTGCAGGCGCCCATGGTCGGGGGGCCGGCGATGAGAGGGATCATCATGCGTGCCGCCGCCAGAGGAAGTAGCCCAGGGCGATGGCCGCCACCCCGCCGCCGATCCAGGCCCAGGGGACGCCGAGCGGCTTCGACCAGTCGAAGGTGGCGTCAGCGGGGACGCGCATCGTCCCCTCGGCCTCGAGGATGTCGTAGAGCGCGGCCGTGACGCTCTCGTAGATGCGCGTCCCCGGGGCGAAGACCGGCGCGGCGGCGGGCCCGTTCTCCTCGAGCCAGCTGAGGACCTGGCGGGCCTGGTCCAGCGCCGCGAACAGGGGATGGCCCCCCGGCGCGTGCTGGCTCATCGCCTCGCCGTGGTCGATGGCCGCCTCGAGCTGCGAGACGGCCTGGTCGACGGTCAGGGTGCCGGCCACCTGGAGATCAGCCGACGACGGGGTCGGTGGCGGGGGGCGCGGGCGGGTTGACGGCGACCGGGACCAGCTTGGGGGCCTTGGACGAGTCGTCGGGGTCGTACTCGACGGCGCAGTCATCGCCGACCTTGTAGGCCGCAACGTCGCCGAAGACGTGCAGCTCGCCACTCGCGGCCTGATGGCGGCCGTCGATCCAGCGGCAGGCGGCGCGGTCATCGGGGAGGAAAAAGACCTTGGCCCCGATGCCCCGCGCCTCATCGGCGGGAACGAGCCTGGTCACCTTGCCAGTCAGCTTTGCCATGGTGCGCACCTCAGGAAGAGAGAGATCCCAGCCCCCCCATCGCTGCACGTGGGCGGGGTGGGTGTCTACTTGCCCGGCGTTCTGGGGGGCAGCGGCCGGGGGGCCGGGGTGTCCTCGTCGACCAGGTTAGCGGCCGGGATGACGCCTGAGACCACGCCGCGCGCCGCCGGGAGCATCAGCGCCAGGGTCGAGACCCGGCCGCGCAGCTCGGCCACCTCGCTCTGGACGTCCCCGATCCGCTTGTACTGCGCGCGGGCGCTGGCCTCCTGCCGCCGGAGCCTCTCGATCGCGGCGCCGGCGGCGAAGACGACGCCGGCCAGCGCCAGCCCCTCGCCGACGGTGATCACCGGGGAGGCTCCTCCGCCGGGACGCCCGGCATATCGAAGTACTCCAGCTTTGCCCCGTGCTCTTTGGCCAGAAACTCCATCACCTGGCGGCCGAAGTCGCGATCGGTGCGCAGCTGCCGGGCGACCTTGCGCCCGCCCTGGCGCTCGCCGAAGACGTAGGCGCCGGCGGCCGCCGCGCCGACGACCACGCCGCTGATTATCCACTTGAGCATTGGTGTCCCCCGTCGAGGTGTAGGCCGAGGGAGCGGATCTCCCCCTCCTCCCAGCCCAGCACGTGGCCGAGCTCGTGCAGAAGAGCAATCCGCACGCGCGCGGGCGTCAGCGGGGCCAGGTTCCGGAGGAACAGCGTCACCACCCCGTCGGCGCGGCGGACCGGCCCCGGGGCAGGTAGCACCTCCTCCCACTCGCCGCCGGTGGCTGGCGGATCCCGGTGCAGCTCCACCGACCGCCCGAAGTACGCCGCGAACTGCCCCGGCTCGCAGCCCCGCGCCAGGTCGCCGGCGTCGGGCAGCTCCTTGACGACCAGGTCGACGCCGCCCACCACCCGCCGATCGTCGGGCCCGAGCTCGGCCAGGGCGGCCCGCACCACGTCGCCCAGGGTCACGTGGCCCGCGTCCACTGGTAGAGGATGACCGGCATCCCGAGGTTCCCCCACATGGTGCCGTTGTTCGCGCTCGACATCAGGCCGTAGCCGACGCGCGGGAAGCCCTGGCCCAACGTCAGGGCGGCGGCCGCGGCTGTCTGGTAGCCGACGCCGGCGTCGAGGGTCATGGTCGCCCCGGCGATGGTGCCTCCGACGACAACGCCGCTGGCGGCGGTGTTCCCGAGCGCGATCGGGTAGGCGCGCCTCTCAAATCCGGTCCAGACGGATCCGGCCCCGAAGCCGCCGAAGTCCTGGAAGATCGCCCAGAGGATCTCGTTCCCCAGCGTGGTCAGCGAGACGGCGCCGCCGCGGATCTTCCGGACGCCTGTGCCGGCACCGGTGATCAGCGTCGAGACGGCCGTTGTCGTCACGGGGAACGGGTCGGCGCCGAAGATCTCGCTTCGGGTGGCCCCCACCCAGCCCCGGTTTCCGTTCTGGTCGCCGGCGAGCACGCAGGCCAGGGCCGTGATGGTCCCCGGCTCCGGGAACCAGCACGGCAGCGCCATCATGTAGCCGGCGACGCCGCCCCCGCCGGCGGGGATCCCCGGGTTGGCGGAGATGCCCACGCCGCCGGCGACCTCGGCGGTGGAGCCCGGAGCGAAGTCGTAGCCCCAGGCGTACCACTCGCCTGACTTGCGGGTGCCGAGCGGATCGGCGACGACGGTGGTGATGCCGCCGGGCGCTTGATTGAGCCGGCGGAACCCCGCGCGCACCATGCCCGGGCGACGGGCGCTCACCGGCTACTGCTCCCAGGCGTGAAAGTCGATGTCGCCGGCGACGGCGACGCTCGCCGCCGTCACCTGGAAATAGAGGTTGCTCGCGTTGAAGTCGAAGGTTCCCCAGGGCTGGCCGTAGGGGATGGAGGCCGACGAGCACGCGAACCAGGCGCCGGTTAGCGGGTTCTGGATCCAGACGACGACCGCAAAGCCGGCCGCCACCGCCGTCGCCGGGTTGACGGTGGGGGCCTTCAACCCGAGGAAGAGGCCCGTGGTCTGCAGGCCCGTCACGGTCAGCGGGCTCATGATCATGTGCGGCACAGTGGTGCCGTCGACCGGATCGGCGGCGATGGCCGCGGTCCCGAGGCGCAGCGGCACCCCGCGGTTCAGCTCTGCTTGGCTTGCGCCCACTGCTGCATCACCTCCAGTAGGTGCCGAAGACGGAGAGGGTCAGGACGGTGATCCCGGTGACGACGCTCGACCCGGCGCCGTCGACGATCTGGCGCGCCTCCACGGCGAGGCTGGAGTACGTCTCCGGCTCGTCCCACTTGAACTCGGCCAGGTTGAATGCCCCGGCCAGGCCCGAGCGGAAGAGGACGCTGCCGGCGCTGCCGCGATAGCCGACGACCGTGTAGGCGATCGCGACGTACTGGCCGGTGAAGGCGGCCGTGGTGACGATGTTGCTGCTGATGTAGAGGTGGCCGCGCCGGGCGTGCTCCATTTCCAGGCGCAGGACCTCGGAGAGCGTGGGGATCCCCAGCACCGAGGCGGGCTGGCTCTGGAACAGGTTGAACGGCATTCCGCGATCGTCGCTCTCGACGACGCGGACCCGTCCCGAGGGGTCCTGCCAGATCTTCGGCTCCACGGTCACGCGCCCCTCAGCCGATGGCGCCGTAGAGCAGGCAGTGGTGCGCGAGGGTCAGCAGGATCGTCTGGGTACCGACGAGGCTCGTGAAGTTGTAGAGCAGGGCGCTGTTCTGGGGCATCACCAGCTCGAGGTCCGGGAACTGGTCGCCGAAGGGGCCGAAGATTGCCGAGCCGTGCGCCTCGGCGGTGCCCACCACGTAGCGGTTGTCCGCCTGGTAGGTGATGGCCGCGGTGAAGCTGTCGAGGCCGGGCCGGTAGGTCTGGGTCATGGCCTGCGCCGCGGGGCTGCAGCCGGCGACGATGCCGAGGATGATCCCGCCGGCGGCGAAGTTCACGGCCTGGTTCTGGGCCTGCTGCCCGGCGGCGATCGTGTACGTCGCCGTGATGACCTGGAGGCGATATTCCGAGAGCTTCCGGCCGGGGAACCTCCAGGCCTGCCGGGCCCATGCTCGATCGACGGGTACCATGTTGGTGCTGTCCTCTCCTTGCCACCCGCACGCGCGCGCACGGGGGATCGGTCCAGCCCAGCTTTCGCAATCGGAGGCCCTCCCGGCGCCGAGCTGGGCGGCGCGGCGCCGGGAGGAGCTGGCTAGCGGGCTAGCCGGGGATCCGGTCGATGCAGTTGCCGAACAGCCAGATCGTGATCTCCACGAAGGCGGTCAGCGCGACGGCGGTGTTGCTGTTGGGGGTGTTGGCCGCCGCGTTGATCACGTACTGGAACTGCTCGTTGCTGCTGAGCACGCGCGGCTCGCGCCACTTGCGGACGTTGGCGAGAGCGGGCATGCCGTTCGAGGCGGCCCGGACGTCGATGGTGGTCGCGGCGACGGTGGTCGCGGCCGACGCGAACCCGTATATGCCCATGCCGCCCGGCCAGAACTTGATCGGCCCGTGCTGCACCACCAGCGACGAGTTCTGCTTCTCGTAGCGCAGATTCATGGTGTCGAGGCACTGGGTGATGTCGCCCGGCGCCGCGCCCGAGTTGAAGGTGATGCCGATCTCGTACAGCTGATAGCCGCGGCCGGTGGGGATCTTCCCGCCCGAGGCCATGTTGGTCTGCTGCAGGGTCAGGTTCGCGAGGCTGAAGTAGCCCGCGGCGCTGCCCTGGTCGCCGATCCCGTTCGTGAAGAACAGGTAATCGCCCGCGGTCACCGCGCCCGAGCCGATGGTGTTGTTTGTCGTGTTCTGCGGGAACCGGCGGGTGTAGTAGAGGTAATTCTGCTCCACCCGGCCGACGACGCCGGCGTCGGCCATCTTGTGCAGGCGCGGCTTGCGGCCGCGGCTGATGTCGTGGATCAGGTCCTCGGTGGGGTTCTCGATGAGCGAGCACCCGCTGATGCCGGGGCCCAGGGTGCGGAGGAACGCTTCGGCCGCCCCCCGCCGTTTCGAATACTGACTCAGGTTCATGGTTCCTTCTTCTCCGTCGAAGGGGTTGGGGATCAGCGGGCGGTCAGCCCAGCACCACGTCGTTGGGGCCGGACATCGCCTGGCCCATGCCGTTCAGAGACGGCACCGTCTGGGGGGCGCCGCTCGCGTCGATGAGGGCCGACATGGCCTGCCGGTCGGCACTGACCAGGTAGGCGATCTGGCTGATCGTCGAGGCCGGCCCGCCGATCTGGGTGCCGAGGTCGTAGCCGATGCCGGAGAGGATGCCGGCCATCGCCGCGGCGGCCATCTGCGGCTTGCTCTTGAGGAGCAGCGACACGCCGACGGCGGCGCCGAGCTTGCCGGCGTAGCGCAGGGCCTTGCTCTTGCCGGCGAGCAGCTTGTTGTCGATCAGGCTGACGACCGCGCCGCCGGCGACGGCGGGCAGGCCGATGGACAGCAGCGACTTGATCACGCCCTTGATGTTCAGGGCAGGGTTCCGACGGCGGCGCCGTCGATGTGCATGGCGAGCCATCGTCGATCCTCCTCTTGCGGGGTTGTTGCGGCGCCGGACCAGGCCGGCGATCTTCTGGCCCTTCCGGATGATCCGGACGGCCTTCAGGTTCTTGTGGCCAGCGGCGCGGCGCCGGGCTGCCGCTCGGCGGCGCGAGCGGAACCCCCTCGGGTACTTCGCGCGGCCGCTGTAAGTCGCGCTGGCGCTGATCGCGGGGAACCCGCGCCGGTGCCGCCGCACCTTCGGCTTGCTGGCCGGGCGGCGGGCGGCCTGCGTGGCGGGCCGGGGCTTGCGCCGCTTCCGGGTCGTGGTGGGGGCGGCGTGCTGCTGGGCCGGCTTCCGCTTCCGGCGCTTCTTCGTGCCGGGCGCCGTGAACGTCCCGGTCACCACCCCTGCGCCGGCGCCCTTGCGGCGCTTGCGGCGGCCACCCGGCGAAAAGATCGCGTCGGGGTAGACGACGCCCGAGGTGGGCCGGCTGGCACCGCGGCGAGCGCGGGCGACGGAGAAGCGCGTCAGCCGACGGGGGGCCGCGCGGCGGCGCCGGCGCGGCCGGCGGGTCGACGTCATGCTGCCCGGCGGGGTGTAGACGGCGAGCGCGCCGCCGCCGACGGCGGGCACCGGCCCCAGCAGACCGCGCACGGGAGAGGCGCTCACGAACCCGCGCGGGGCGGGCCGCGGCCGCAGCATCCGGGGGCGGTGGCTGCCGCCGCCGCCGCCGCCGCCGCCAGCGCGCCGGCGCCGGAACAGGGGCAGCTGGCCTGCCTTGCGCTGGAGCGCGCGCAGCCGGGCCGCCCGGCTCGGGTTCCTACGACGTCGTCGACGGGCCATCCTCTTGCCTCCCGGGTTGTAGAGGGGCGCGGGGACCGCGATCCCCATCGCCCGCAGCATCGTGTTGTTGTGCAGCCCGCGCCTGGAGGCGAGCAGCGCCTCCATCTCCAGCGCATCGAGCTGGTAGCTCATGTGGCGGCGACGGTTCTCCAGCTCGCGGGGGCTGAGGAGCGGCAGCGTCAGCTGTCGCCGCGGCCGGCGCTCGCCGGGGTTCGCGTGCATCAGTCAACGATCCCTCTCCGCTCGACGCGGTAGCTGCCGCCGACGATGTGCAGATCCCGGGACGCCGGGTCGACGGCCAGGTGTGGCTTGCGGCCGCCGTCCTCCCCGAACTCGTGCCGGTAGACCGATGGCCCGTCGCCCTTCTTGTTGGTGCTGTACTCGACGGCTTCGAGGCGGCCGAGCGCGGTCAGCGCGCGGCCGATGTTCGGGCGGCGGACGCTCAGCCGTTGCCGAGGGCGCAGCCCCCAGTGCAGATCCTCCCAGAGGGCCGACGCCTGCGCGGTGGCCCCGCTGCGGCGGGCGGGGTTGAGGCGCGACCTCACCCCGCCTCCGCGAAAGGGCGATCGTCGTCGTCCTCCTCGTCCTCGTCCTGGCTCATCCACACGAGCCCGGCGACGACCAGGCCGGCGACGATCCACGGCCACCAGTTCCGCCGCTGCGCGGGCGGCACCTGGCCGGTGACGACGCCTGTGTCGACGGTGATCTCCCGGATGTAGTCGCCGAGCGGCACCGCCTACCTCTTTCCCCGCAGCAGGAGCGCCGTCACCAGCAGCCCCGCCGCGGCGAGGCTCCCGATGATGATCGGCAGGTTCGAGGTGCTCCCCCCACCGCTGCCCATCGGGTTGGGGCCGCTGCCGATCACCAGGGCGGCGGCCGGGTCACCGCCGGCGCCCGCGGGAGGTGTTGGCTGCAGCGCCCCCTTGATGCCGCGGATCTGAGTGATCCCTTGCTTCGCCAGCTCGGCCGAGATCTGCCAGGGGAGCGTGATTGGGGCGACCGCGACCTTGGCCAACGTCGGCAGGAGGTTGCTCGGCTTGAAGTCGTCCCAGCCGATGCCCATGGTGACCAGCATCAGCGCCTCACCACCAGGGCCAGCACCACCACCGCGCCGGCGATCCCCGCCATCACCATCAGCGTCTTACGCTGCTGCGCCTCCTCCGCGGCGCGGCGGGCGGCGGCCTGCGCGGCGGTGTCCTCCCCGGAGATGTAGCCCCCCACCTTGCCGGCGAGCTGGCCGGCGGCGGCGCCCCCGGTCAGACCCTTGAGCGCGTCCAGCAGCGCCTGCCGAGCAATGTCGGTCCAGGAGGGAGTGGCGGCGGGCTGGGGATCCAGGGCGGCGAGCATCGACCTACGGGATCCACTGCTGCACGTGGCGCCGGTGCTCGTCTACTTCCGCCTGCGCATCAGCAGGACGGCGGCGGTGATCCCGGCGAGCGCGATCCCGCCGACGACGAGGTAGGTCGTCGTGCGCGCTGCTGCTGCGCGCCGCTCGGCCTCCACCGCGGCCTGGATCTGGGCGGCGCTCGGCGCGCTGCTGGCGCTGCTTCCCGTCCCGAGAATCGCGTGCAGGACGTCCGGCAGGAGCGACGTCACCAGGCCTGCGGTCAGCGGATCCACTCCCATCGAAACGATCATCGTGCGCCTCCTCAGGCCCGGAAGACGCGCAGCCGCAGCCCCGCGTTCCGGCCGATCTTGATCGGGTCGGTCATGTCCTCGATTGGCCGCGGCAGGGTGGTGTCGAGCGGGACGTACCAACGCCCGCCGATCACCGCCCGGCTGAAGATGTGTTGGTACGCCCGGCGGACCCCAGACCCGGGCGGGGCGTCCCATTCGAGGCCCACCAACTCGCTCTCGATGCCCACGCTCTCGACCAGGCTCGCCACCAGCTGCACGTGGTCGTCGCAGTCACCGTAGCCGAGGGCGACGGTGGCGGTGGGCGTCTGGAACACCTCGGGCATCTCCTTGCAGTAGCGGATCCACTGCTGCACCCACCTGCCGAGCGCGAGCGCGTAGGCGACTTCGTTGCGCGGCTCGCAGTGGTCGACGCGAAAGATGATGTCCCGGGCCCGGGCGCGGATCGCCGGGTGGCCGCGGTAGACGGAGACCACCTCGCGCAGGTAGCGGATTTGCTGCTCCTGCGATCCGAACCGGGCCCGCTGGGTGATCACCTCGTCGCCGACGTGGGTCGGCGCGATGCGGGGCCGGTCCAGCCAGAAAAGACTCACCTCGCCGGGGTAGCACGTGGCGCGGCCGCGTGTCGCGAACCGCCGTTGCTCCCCTTCGGTGCCGCGGGCTTGGCTGCGGGCTCCGCGGGTGGGCCGGCCGGCGTCGCCGGCGGCGCCTCGGGAGGCGGAGCGGCAGCGGGCGCCGCGGCGGCCTGCGCGGGCGGCGCGGGGGGCGGAGCGGGCACCTGGGCGAGCAGATCCACGCCGCGGCCAAGAGCCGCCTCGGCGATCTGCATGGCGTCCGGCTCGCTGTAGCCCAGGGCCATCAGGCGTTGAATCTCCGCTCGAAGTTTCTCGGCCACCGCCCCGGAAAGTCTGAGGAATTTGCCCTTCTCGGCGACGGGCGGGCCGGCGGGCGTCGCTGGCGGCGGCGCAGCCTGGGGGGCGCCGGTCAGCAGGCGCCCGCCGTGCTCGAGGATGCCGGGAAGATTCTTGAGCAAGATCGTTGTGGGATCGACGCCGCCCTGCGCGTCTTCGCGGTCCTGAGTCAGCTCCCGGCCGAGCTGCAGCCCCCGCAGCATCATCGTCACCATCTCGGCGCCGCTGCCGGCCGCCGACTTGTCGTCACGCCTCATGATCTGCATGAGGGTTGCGGTGTACTCCCGGTCGCGGGCTCGGGAATCTTCCGACTCGCGGCGCTGCCGATCCTCGCGCGCGAGGTTGTCTGCCCGCTGGGCCTCGATCTGCATCCGCATCATCTGCAGCTGCTGCTCGTGCCCGGCGCGGATGAGCGCGATCACCTCGCCGAGGCCCGCCAGCGGCGGCGCGGCTGGCGCCGGCGGCGCGGGCCGGTCGTCGTCGGCGTCCAGGCCGGCCATCTTGATCTTGTACCGACGCTTGGCCTCGACGCTCTCGAAGAGAGGATCGCCCGAAATGGTGATGATCTTGCTGGCGGCGTACTGACCGCTCGCCGTCTTGGCCACCACCTTGAACTGCCCTCCGCCGTAGCGTCGTCGGATGGTCTCCTCGTCGGCTTCTGGGGGGAGGCTGCCAAGGTTTCCCTCGTGGATCGGCTCCATCCGGTAAACGCTGATCGAGGTGATCCCCTCGGATCCGGAGAACAGAGGGAGGCCGCGGACCAGCTCGGCGGGCTCCTCCTGGTCGGTCACGGTGCCGCCGGGGTGCTCCGGCAGGACCACGACCTGGGCTGCGGTGGTGCGCGCGACGCGGGCTCTGGGCATGGTTCCACTCCGGCACGTGGCGCGGGTCGAGCGCAATCCCCTCGGTTTCCGCTCGGCGCCCGCTCCGGTTTCCTCCCGGGTGCGCTCGGCGCGCGTTCGGTGTTTTTCGAGGCCCCTCGGCTCCGGCGCGCCGAAGTGGACGGCCAGCCGCCCCACGTGCAGCAGTGGATCCCATGCCTCTCGTGTCCTTCGGGCTCCTCGGAAGTCGCGGCGGTGGCTCGTCGGGTGGGCCCTGGCAGGCGGTCATTGACGCCGCCACGCGCGCGGCCGCCGGCGGCACCCCTACGGGTGCCACCCGGGCTCCGATCGCGGTGCCGACCGATCCAGCCCCCGCGCCGAGCTCCTACGGCATCGTCCCCCCTGCCGCGTCGCCCGCGCCCGCGCCGGCGGCGGCGCCACCGGCCGCGGCTCTGACCACCACCGCCCCGAGCCCCACCCCGCCGGCGACGATCGCCGCGCCGGGCCCGGCACCGGCCGGGGTGACGATCGCCGGGCAGACGGTGTCGCTCCCGGTGCTCGCGCTCGGCCTGGGCGGCGCCGGTGTCGCCCTGTGGCTGCTGCTGCGCGGACACGGCGTGCGCTCGAACCCGGCGCGCGGACGGCGCCACGGGCGCGGCTCCACTCGGCATCATCGCCGACGTCGGCGCCGTCGCGCCCACGCTTCGCGCCGCGCGGCGGCCCCCCGCCGTCGCCGGCACCGATCGGTCGCGCGGCCCGCCCGTGTCCGCCGGCGGCGGCGCCGCCGCTAGGCGCCCCGGCGCCGGCGCAGCAGCAGGACCGCGCCCAGCGCCGCCACCCCGCCGATCGCCAGCCACACGCCCAGCCGCCCCCCCGACGGCGCGGCCACCCCCGACGGCGCGCTCGTGACCAGCGCGGCAGCGCCGGTGGAGGTGGTGCCGGCGACCGGCGTGCCGATCGAGCCGGGGACCGGGGTGCCGGCGGGCACGGCCATGGCCGAGGCGATCGCCTTGACCCCCGAGAACATCCCGCCGCCGGCCGACGGGATGCACACGCCGAGGCGCCCCGGCCGCGGGTCGCCGATGTACCCGGGCGGACAGGTGCAGACCGGCGCGGTGATCGAATCCGAGTAGACCACCTGCGCACCGGGGCAGGGCCCGTCTCCCATCGTGACCAACGACATGGCCTCGATCGCTGCACGTGGGCGGGGCCTGCGTCCAATTGCGTCCGCCTCACCACGGGCCGCTGTGGCAGCCAGGGAGCGCGCTGGCGAGGCGTTCTCCGGGGGCCCCCACATCTTAGCTTTCCGGGGGGCGAGCGGGTCGGCGCGCCAGCTTGGGTGACGAAGCTCGCGCCGGGAGGCGCGCACGCTGGTGGCCGGGTCCGCTCCCCTGCTCGATACCTGCTGTGTGGGGGTGACTCCGAGATCCGCAGATACCCCCCGCCCACCCTCCGCGGATACGGATCTGGCCTCCGCACTTACCGGGCGGAGTTTCCACAGCAGCCGCCGCCTGCGAGCTGATCGACGCGCCCGGCGCTGCGAATTGCTGCAACGCTCAGAACCGTCGCCGCGCTGCTCAGCGCTCTCGGGCACGGCGAGCTGCTCACTCTGTGCAACGGCGGGCATGGCTCCGCCCTTGAGCGGGGCGGAGCGTGCCGGGCCGGGAGGTCGTCGGGGCGGGCGGGTCGGCACCGCGCGCCCCTGGCGCTACGTGGGCGGGTCGCCCGTGTCAGCGTCGGCGGCCGCCCGCCAGCGCTCCCTCCGCTCGTCGGCGGTCTCCTTGGACCTCGCGTACCAGTCGACGGATGGACGAGCGTCGGCCTGGCTGGCGAGCTGGGCGACGACCTGTGCGTGCGCCACCGCCGCCGGCTTCCCCTCGCGGGTCGCCTTGCCGACCTTCCCGCGCTTGTCGTCCTCCTGGTCGGCGTAGTGCTTGCGGCGCCGGGCGAGCCCGGCCATCTCCCACACGATCGGCGACAGCTTGAGGACGGAGGGGAGCCCGTCGACCTGGACCCGGATCAGGAGACCAGCGGCGATGAGATCCTGTTGCCGCCGGCAAAGCTTGTAGGTGCGCACGCGCGGGCGCTTCGGCTGTGTCTTGTCGACGCGCACCGGGAACCCCGCGCGGTCGGCGATCGCTGCTCGCGAGAGGAACTGCACGCGGCCGTCGCGGAAGTCCCCCACCTCGCCGTTGCGCCAGTTGCAGCCGCGGATCGCCCACGCCAGCAGCCGGAAGAGATCGGCCGCCACAGCGACCTTGCGCTCTTTCTGGTAGGTGTCCACCTGCGCGGGGGTGTAGACGCCTTTGCCCTTGGCCATGCGGATCGGCTCCGCGCGCGTGCCCTGGCGCTTGCGCCGCAGGATCTGGTGGCACCACGTCTTGCGGCACCCGAAGTTGGTGGGGTTGGTGAAGAACTCATAGGCGCGCTCGCACAGGTCGTGGGCGCGCCGATCGTGCGGCGGGGGCGCGAGGATGATGAGCGCCTGCCTCGTCACCGTCGCTTCGCCTCGCAGGGGCGCGGGGCCTCCCAGTGGATCGACCAGCTCGGCGCCTCGGGCGGCCGGCACAGCGGGCGCGCGCGGACGCGCAAGAACCCGTCCACGGGCTCGCCGTCCGGGTAGAAGAATTCGGCGTACAGCTCCACCGCCCCCGGCCGGGGGCCCGGCGTCGACTCGAAGTCAACGGCGAGCATCCGCCCGGCCGGGGACAGCGCCCAGACGATCACGGCCCCGCACCGCGCGCAGCGGTCCGGACCGAGCTCGGGATCTGGGACCACGACGGTCACGGCGTGGTTCGTGCCCCCCTTCCCCGGACGACGCGCCGACGCTGGCGCTTCGCCCGGCCGGCGGCCACCAGGTGGCGGCGCACAGTCGCCGCGTCCATCGGCTGCGCGACCATGTGGCGCCGGTACAGCTCGCTCGCGATCTCGCGATAGCCGGACCCCTGATCGCGCCAGGTGGCGGCCGCGTCGAGCGCGGCCCGGCTCAGCTCCACGGCTGGCCGGCCCATCACTGCTTGCTCCCGTCGAGGCGGGCGATCTCCGCCGCCCCCGTGAAGAGGGTTCCGAGGCTGGCTGACTCCTCCGGGGTGATCCGGCCGAGGATCGCCGTCGTCCCCGAGCGGATGAACAGCTCGATCAGCGGCCTGCCGTTGCAGAGGCTGACGTCGATCGCGAGGTCGATGTCTGCGAGGTAGACGCGCATTCAGCGCCCCTCCCGCTTCGGCCACCGGAAGCGCATCCACGGTTCGAGGGGCGTCGTGAAGGTGTGCCCGCCGGCGCTGTGGTAGAGGACCGCACGCCAGGGCGGCCCCTCCGCCGGCCGTTCGCGCAACCACGCGACCTCGTAGCGGACCCGCACCCCCGTCGGAAGAGCGAGCGTGAACTCCCCGTAATCGTCCGAGCGGTACTCGCGCGCCTGGAGCTCGAGGCCCGAGCCGCAGTGGATCGGATCACCGTCGAGGAAGTCGCGCCAGCCGCCACCATCCTTCGACGTCTCGATCCGCCCCCACGGCGGCGCGCCGGAGCGCCTCAGCCGCAGCGCCGGGCCGTGCCGCGGATCGAGGGAGCAGTCCGTGTCGCCGTCCTCGTGGTCCATCAGGTGGTGGTCGTCGTTCATCGGCGACCTCCTCCGAAGAGATCGCCCTGCCGTGGCTCGGCCTTCGCCGGCGCGTGGAAGGGGCAGAGGTCGCGATCAGGGCCGACGCGGTGGCGGTGGTCGTCGCAGAGGCGCGCGCTGCACGTCCGCTGCTTCGTCCCGCGCAGCGGCCCAAGCTCGGCGTCGCAGAGGGCGGTTGCGGGGTTCTTGCAGCCGGAGGCCTGGCACCGGAAGCTGCGGCTGCGCCCCGAGCAGACGATCCCCACCCCGGGAATCGACCGGCAGATCACCAGCCACCTCCGGCCGAGGGGACCGTGAACGCCTTGCAGCGCACGCAGCGGCTGCAGGGGCCGTCGCCGATGCGGTGGTCACCCTCCAGGTGGCCGCAGGCGCACAGGCGCTCGTCCTGGAGTGGTTCGTCCCCGGGGGCCAAGAACTGGGTCAGGTCGCCTCGGACGACCGTCCCGCGGGGGAGCCTGTCACCCGTCGGTGACAGAGGGGATCTGCTGGTTTCTCTTCGGGTCTCTGGTGTCGGTCTCTGTAGTGCTTTCACGTCCGCTCTCCTGTGCTAGAAGAGCGGAGCGGGTCGCTGAGGGGGTCGGGCTGGGGGGGGAACCTCTCGACTCGGCCAGTGGGCTCTTAATCCATTGGTTGAGTGTTCGATTCACTCCGCACCCACCGACCTCCCACAGCACGATTCCGCTCCGCCAAGATTGGTTGCGTGCTGCGGGCGGCGAGACGCCGGCCAGGCGCGGGGGAAACCCTCGCTCTCTGGCCGTTCGTCTATCCACCGCGTGGGCTGTCTGCTCTACGCCTGTTCGGTGGGGGCACCCCCTCTCCGCGCTGGCTGGAGCCGACGGGGCCGCATCAGGCGTCGCCCCGCTCGTCGTCGTCAGCCATGCTGCCCAGGTCGTCGGAGGCCTCTTCCAGGCCCGGCGGGAGCGCGTGGGCGTAAAAGCGCTCCATCATCGTGAAGTTCGACCCCCCCCCCCACTCCTGCGCTGCTCTGGTCAGGCCACGGCGCCGGATCATCCAGCTAACTCCGGTGTGACGCAGATCCATCGGGCGCAGCGGCGGCAGGCCGATGCGCACGCAGACGAGCGGCAGGACGCGCGAAGCGTTGGGCCACGGGTGGACGAGCAGATCGCTTCCCTTGGGGGGTGACCCCGCCGCCGTCAAACGGGCGTGGCGTTCCAGGAGCGTGTGGACGAATGGCCGAGGTACCTTACACCTGATCCCATCTGGCTTTCGCGTCTTCGTGCTGCGGACGACCATCCAGGGAACTGGAGCATGTAGGCCTACATCCCGCCACCTCATCCGGCGCACGTCGCCGGGGCGCTGGGTGGTCCAGACGCTGGTGGCGACGAAGTCGGCCCGCTCGTGAGGCAGAGCCGCCAGGAGCTGCTTTAGCTCGCCGTACGTGCGCAGGATGTTCACGGGGGGCTTGAGGGGGCGCATCGCCATCTCGGGCATCTGAGGGGCCTGCGGCAGCTCCCCCCGCTCGACGGCCAGGCGCAGGGCCCGGCTCAGCGTGCTCTTGCGCTTCGCGGTGCTCCTGCGGCCCAGGGCCCGGGCCTCCACCCGCCCGCCCACTCGGTAGCGGCCGCCGCTCGCCCGCCAGAAGTCGACCAGGGCGACGAGCGCGGGGGGCTTCAGCCGGGTGAGCAGGACATCGCCCAGGCGGCTGGCGCCGAGCTGCCGGGCTAGCGCCGGGGGCAGCTCCATCGGGACCATCCACCCGACGTGGTACGTCTGCATGTCCAGCGTGTCCTGCGATCGGATGCCGTCCGCGACCAGCAGCTTGGTGCGGTCGAGCAACCGCGCCAGAGCATGGGCGAGCGTCAGGCGTTGACTGTGCGTTTGGCGACGGTACTTTGGCATGGCGGCCTGCGTGCTACAGGCTCGGGGGGCTTAGGCCCCCCGCCCTTCCGGCGGGAGCTGTCCGCTCTCCGCCGGAGGGAGGCGCTTTCTTCGGGCGCGAAGAGTCTTCGGCTGTGCGGGCTGGGAGTTGCGCGGGTGCTGCACTTTTTTCTGCGCACCGTAGTCGCAACCGACCGCGGCGGCAAGAAATCTATTGCCAAACGCAGAAAACTCTTGTTTCGCACAACGGCCGGGTGATGGTCTCGGAGATGGAGCCCGAGCTGAAACCGGTCACGGTCAAGCTCCCTGTCGAGCTGCTGGAGAAGGTCAAGGACCTCCGGAAGAAGGAGGGCCGCACGATGCAGGCGTTCTTTGCGCGTGCCCTGCAGTCGGCCGTCGACTTCTCCGAGAAGTACTCGCCGTCACCCGCGGGGCAGCAGGGGAGGCGACGCTGAGTGCCGCGTCTGGTGCTGTTCGAGGACGACGGCCGCGAGCTGATGGCGTCGGACGTTTCGCGGGAGGTGTGCGACTGGCTCGCGCGCGCTCTCATGGTGCACGGGGGGTCCGTGCGCACCGTTGCCGCCGCCATCCGGATCGGGCGTGCGCTGCTGTCCGCGGCGGCGCCGCCGGCGCCGCCCCCGCGCCGGGTGGCGGCGGGGGGGAAGAGGGGAGGGCGCGCGTGACCGGGAACGAGCGCGTCGTCACCGCCTGCGCGGTCGTCGTCCTGGTCGTGCTCGGCGTCGCGATCGGCCTGCTGCTCCATCAGCGCGCCGACTCGCGCCCTGGCCCGCTCTGGGACACGGACGGCGGCGCGCGGCCGCTGATGCCGCCGGGAGGCCTGCCGTGACCCGAGCTGCGGAGAATCGCTGATGCACGAAACCACCCACCGCTGCGCCGAGGATCTGCCCCAGGACGGCCACGGCCCCGCGATCGACAGCTGCGACGAGGACGCCACCGGCGTCTTCTGGGCTGGCAACAGCGAGTACGGGACCGCGGTCCGCTTCTGTCCGTTCTGTGGCCAGTCCGCCCCAACTGAGCCGACCTCCATCGCGCGCACGGCGGAGTTGAGGCGCCGGGCCGCGGAAGAAAGGGCGCGCTGATGGACGAAACCCGGGTCTTCATGACGGCCGCGCTGCTCAACCTGGACCACGCCGACAAGGCCAGGGGGAGCCTGCCCGTCGAGCTGCAGGGGGCCGTGGGGGACAACGTCCACCAGGCGCAGCGTCTGCTCAGGCAGGCCTGCTTCTTCGTCGACCAGGGGCTGGTCGACTGGACCTGGCCGATCCCTGACCAACCTGCGGAGACCCGTTGACGGTGCGGTTCAAGGTGCTGGCTTCGGTGATGCCTTTCGTGCTCGAAGAGCAACTCAACGAATGGGCGGCGGCGCTGCCGCCAGGCACGAAGATCCGCCGCACCCAACTCGCCGCGAGGGAGAGCGGGTGGGCGGCGCTGGTCTCGTACGAGCTACCGGCCGGGGCGGCGGCTGAAGACGGCGGCAACGCCGTGAAAGAGCCCGGTGGGGGGCGGCCGCCTTCGCCCCCTGCCGGCACCGTTGGCAGGTGGGGGATCTTCGGATGCACCCCCGAGGACCCGTGCGGCATGGGCCGGTGCGCGGGGATCTGCCTCTTCGTCGACGGACCTTCGGAGAACCGTTGATGGACGCGATCGCGGTCTACGGTGCGGAATGGCTGCTGACGATCATGGCGTCGAAGCAGGTGCGGACGGCGCTGGTCTCGGTCCTTGAGGCCCGCCGCGCCCGGCTCGCTTCGGAGAACCGTTGATGGGCGAAGCTCGGCGCCGGCGCGAGGCCGGAGAGGGGCCGCGGACGGGGGTCGCGCCAACGACCTGCGTCCGCTGCGGCTACGGGATGGAGTGTGCGAGCGATGTCGGCGGTGGGGATATCGTCCCGAAGCCCGGCGACTTCTCCATCTGCGCGCGCTGCGGGCTGCCGATGCGCTTCGAGGAGGGCTGCCGGCTCCGCCCGCTGGAGGTGGGCGAGATCGAGGAGCTGGACCCGGTCGCGCGGGCGCGCCTGTTCATCGCCTGCGCAGCGCTCGGCTCGCAGAACAACCCCATACGCCAGACCGAGCGGACCGAGCCCGGCCGGACGGTAGCCCGGGTGTTCTGGGGTGAAGTCGATGGGGTGGGGCGCGGGCTGATGGTGAGGGCCGAGGGGCCCTCCGATGTCGGCCTGGCGATCATCGTCCTCTGCCAGGGGATCGCCAACCTCGACGGGTTCAGCCCTGCGCAGAAGAACGCCGCGCAGGCGCTCGTCACCTCGCTGACTGACGGCCGGGTCGACCTGCCGCCCGTCGACGTCATCCGCCGCGGTTCGGAGAGTGCCTAATGGGCGAAACTCTGAACCCCGATGACGTCGACTTCGCCCGCCTGGCGCGCGAGCTGGGCGCCGCCGAGCCGGTGCGCGCCCAGCTCCCCGGGTTCGAGGCGTTCACCTTGCTCGGGGCGCTGCAATTCGCCTGGCGCAATCCCGGCCTGTCTGACCTCCACCGTTCGATTGTCGAGAAGGCGGCCCGTGACCTTCAGGACGCGATCGCCAGCCGGTCGCCCTACGCTGGCCAGGTGGCAGAGCTGGGCTGGGACCGTAGCCACGACGTCATCGGCTACACATGGGAGAACACTCCCGTGGAGGGTGCCTAATGGGCGAAGCTCGACCGGATCCGAACCTCGGCCACCTGGTGGAGCAGCAGCGCCCGCGGGATGCTGTCCACATCGCCATCATCCCCGCAACGGCGGGGGAGCGCCTGCAGCCGGGCCGCCCGGTCGAGGTGTTCGAGGGGGTGGCGCGGCCCGCGGTCGGCACTGACGTTCTCGGCGTCGTCGATCCCTTCCTCCAACAGGACGTCCAGGAGGGCGAGCGGTTCTGGCTGCTGCTGACCCCGGGCACCATCACCAGCCTTCGCCACGAGTGGACCCACCCGACGTTTCCGCTCCCGCTGGCCCCACCCGCCCCGTGGGATGCCGCCGCGGTGGCGGCTTCCGATGAGTGGCTGCGCGAGCACGCGCGGTTCTGGGACATCTCCTACGACGACCTCATCGACGGCGCGAAGCACGGGGATCTCTGCTTCGGGTCGGAGTCCGCCGAAGAGCAGGCGCGCTATGAGGCGCAAGCGCTCTGGTACCACCTCGAAGTGGTGACGGGCCAGCGGTTCTCGCCCGATCACCGGGACGGAACCGTCTTCCACTGTGCCTGCTGATGCGAGCTGCGGAGAGTACGTGATGGGCGAAGCTCGCGACGACGACAGCCTGCCGTTCACCGTTGTGATCGCCATCGTGGTCGGCGTCCTCATGATGCAATGGTGGTGGTGGTGAAGCACCAGCAGCAGCCCCCGCGCCTGCACCTGGTCGACGGCAGCCGCGGCCCCGGCTCCACCCTCTGTGGCCACGGCCAGGGCCGCGTCACCACTGACCCGGTCCGTTCCGACTGCCGGAACTGTCGCCGCATCTTCAACCGTCGACTCGCCGCGCCCGCGCCGCCGGCGACGCTGGAGAGTCGATGACCACCTACCGCCGCGGAACGTTTCCGCTGCTCAAGCTTCGGCGATGGCCGCGGGGACCGTCGTCTGAGCTGGCCGTGCATCTCTACATCGGTGAGGACAAGCGGTCCGTCTGTGGACGGACCAGCGGCTACGGCACGTCCAAGGCGGTCGGGCTGAGCTGCCTCGCCTGTTGGGGGCGAATCGTCTGGATCTGGCTGACGGTCGGTCTGGGGCCCGGTCCTTCGGAGAAGTGTTGATGAACGAAACTCAGCTCGAAGCCATTGCCCGCGTCTGCCACGAGGCGAATCGGGCCTACTGCTACTCCATCGGCGACGACTCCCAGCCGCCCTGGGATGCCGCACCCGACTGGCAGCGGCAGAGCGCGATCGACGGCGTGAAGTTCGCGATCGCCAATCCTCAGGCGCCGCCGTCGGCATCGCACGACTCCTGGCTCGAGGGGAAGCGGGCGACGGGCTGGAAGTACGGGCCGATCAAGGACCCCGACAAGAAGGAACACCCGTGCTTCGTGCCTTACGACGAGCTGCCCGTCGACCAGCGCCGAAAGGACGCGCTGTTTCAGGGCGTGGTGCGGGCGCTGGCCGGTCCTTCGGAGAACTCCTGATGCGCGAAATCGGGCCAGACGCCTACCGCGACGAGCTGGAGGACGCGCACCGGGCGGGGGACATCCATCCCTCGCAGAACTGTCCGCTCTGCCACGCCGAGGAGGCGACCCGCCAGGACGACGCTCGATGTGATCTCCTCGTCGACCTGGACGGCCGGTGCTACGACGACGATTGCCCGGTCCACGGCGACACTTCGGAGAAGCGCTGATGGCGGTCGTCATCGGTGTCCGCGGCTGGCTCCTCTGGACGTGCCTTGCCGCCGTCCTGGTGATGGGCCTCGGCTCCTATTGCGCCCTGCGGAACCCGCCGCCGCCCGAGCCGTGCCGAGAAACCGTCGAGTACATCAACGGTGCCGGGTGCTCGGCCGGCTGCCCGCACCCGGACCACTCGTTTGAGTGGGTCGACCCGAAGGAGACCGGGCAGGGCGCCGGGTTCCGGTGCATCTGCCGCCGCCGATCGGCTGGTGCGCCCGATGCTGCGGAGAAGCGCTGATGGACGAAGCCCAGCGAACCTCGGTGCGGATGGCGCGCACGTACCTGCGCGAGACCCTGGGCCACTGGAAGGCCGGGACCCGCCCGGGCGACGACCCAGTCACCGAGTTTGACGTCATGCACGCGATCGGCGAGCTGGTGGACGCGATGATCGACCACCACCGGGTGGCGCTGCACCCGGAGTCGGCGGCCGCCCGTGCGGCAATTGTTCCTGAGCGCGGATCTGTCGCTCGCGCCGTCAGCTTCGACGGTTGGCCGATCGGCGACGTGCGGGTTGAAGAGAGCGACCCTACCGGCGACGTCGTGGGCCCCTGGTGGTCGGGGACGGTGGTGGCCGCTGCACCGGGGTCGCGTGCGGTGGTCGGTGAGTGCCTCGTTCGGCTGCGGCCCTGCCACTACGCGGGCCCTGCGGAGAAGGCCTGATGGGCGAAGCCCAACGCTGCCGCCGCGTCGACGGCCGGGACAACATCTTCCCCGGTTGGGCGTGCTGCCAGTGCGGCCGGTACCAGGGTTATCAGCGGCAGGCGTGCGCCCAGTGCCGGCACCCGCCCTGCTACGAGGTCACGCCCGGCGAGCGCCTGCCGATGCTCCGCCGCGTGGTCGGGGGCGACGGCGAAGGCTCCTACGGCCAGGCGTTTGACGGCTCCTACCTCTACCGCGACGAGACCGATCCGCCGCCGTCCGCGGTCGTCGCTTCGGAGAGCAGGTGATGGGCGAAGCGTCCCCATCTTGCAATGCGACGAACTGTGCTATAATGCGTCATGAAGCGAGAGCGATTGACCTGCTGCGGACGGTTCGCCTACTGGGCGCTCCCGCTCGGGCCGTGGCGGTGCTCTGGATCCTGCGCGCGGGTGCTCGCCCGCGGCCCGATCCCTCGTGCGCACGAAGGGCGCTTCTGGGAGGCGATCGACCAGGTCGACGGCCCGTCCCCCGCCGTGCTGTGCAGCTGCGGCGGTCGGATCTACGTCGACCGCAGCGTCGCGCTTTGCTCCCGCTGCGGGGTAACGGCTGATGTCTCGCGACCCGGACCCGTCGGCGGAGTCGTCCCTTGACCGGATAGCCGACTTCCTCGGCGAGCTGGTCGACGAGGTTGCGCGCGTCGCCGGCGAGCTGGCCGAGCTGCGCAAGCCGCGGCCCGCGGACATCCACCGGCAGGCCATGCTGGCCGCCGCCCTGGTCGCCGCCGAGGTGCGGGACGAGGCGGAGGAGGACCGGGCCAAGGCGATGATGGCCGGGTGGTACCAGGCGGCCGACAAGGTCGCCCGGCGGATCCTGGAGCTGGCCAACAAGCCGGCGGAGAACGGATGATCGGCGTCATCATCAACCCGGGCGCGGGTCCCATCGAGGGGCGTCGCACGACCGCCCGCGACGCCGAGCGGAACATCCGCGCCTTCCGCTGGGAGATAGGCGCGCCCCGCGGGATGATCCGCATTCAGCGCCTCGGGCGATCGCACGAGGACCTGGCGGGCCGGTATGACTTCCGGCTCAGCATCCGCAACCGCCGCGACCGGACCGACATTTCGATGCCCGGTCTTCCCTTGGAGGAGGTGAGGTTTGTCAGGGGCGCGAACGTCAACGTGCTGCGGTTCCCCCGCCTCTACGTTGACGGCAACTCCTGGCTCTGGCCGTTCGCGGTCTCGCAGGCGCGCGAGGCGCTGCGGCTCGCTTCGGAGGACGGCTGATGGACGAAGTCCGCCGCCTGTTCGTGCGGTTGCTCCAGCGTCTGGGCCTGGGCCCCAGCGTGGACGAGGTCGACCCTGACGGGTTCGCCGCCGAGCTGCTCCGCCTGCTCCGCCCCTGCGCCCACGGGCGCATGCGGGGCCTGCGTGCGTGCGCCTGGTGCGACTCCTACGAGGATGAGCGCCGGCGGCGCGGCTGGGACAAGCCCCCCGAGGACGGCAGCGATGACGGGTTCCCCTTCATCGTGCAGCGCGGGCGCGGAAGGGTGGTGGTGGCCTGATGGGCGAAATCGGTACCTCCAATCAGGTGCGGGCGTGCTCGGTCTGCGGCGAGCTGACTGACCAGGCCTGCGCCGACTGCGTGATCGACTTCGACCGGGTTTTCTACGTCTGTCCCAAGCCGAGCTGTCGTGACCTGCACCGGAAGTGCGAGGTGGCGGAGGACACCAGCACAAACGCCTGGGACCTCGGCGTCGATGACGATGATTCGGAGAGACGCTGATGCACGCAATCTCGCGAGTCGAGCGGATCCACACCGAGGTGGTGCGGCTGGAACGCCTCCAACGTGAAGCGGAGTCGTGGCTCTGGGCGGCGGCTGAGCGTCGGGGGGCTGTGGTCGAGGACATTCGCCAGGCCGCTCGGCTGCTGGCGCAGGCGGCCCAGATCATCGCCGATGCCGGGGAGAACGGCTGATGTGCGAAGCCTACGCCGCCCGCACGGGCACGCGCCGTAACCTGGCCGCGCTGCGGGCGCGCGGCTGGCGCCTGATGGTCTCGGCGTACGGCGAC
>Ga0081455_10001098_pt1 | contig 33970 bp, 33 predicted proteins | sample TabmetS3T2R1_FD_70207 | JGI IMG/M metagenome (GOLD analysis project Ga0081455, IMG submission 70207) | Tabebuia heterophylla rhizosphere microbial communities from the University of Puerto Rico - S3T2R1 | ecosystem: Host-associated > Plants > Roots > Rhizosphere ...
CCAGCTGTCGTGCAGATAGTTCGGTGGAAAGCGCCGGCCGTTGCGGTGCAGATGATTGACGGACGGCTGAAACGGCATCTGCGTCGGCCGCATCTTGGACTCTTCCAGCGTCATGTTGCCTTTCTTGAGATTGCAGGGCGAGCACGCGGCGACCACGTTGATCCAAGTCGTGTGCCCGCCGCGCGAGCGCGGCAACAGATGATCGAAGGTCAGATCCTCGCGCGAGCCGCAATACTGGCAGCTGAACTTGTCGCGCAGGAAGACATTGAAACGGGTGAATGCGGGTTGGGTCGCGGGCTTCACAAAGGTCTTGAGCGAAACCACGCTCGGCAGCTTCATCTCGAGACTCGGGCTGCGCACCTTACGGTCGTATTGGGCGACGATGTTCACGCGCTCGAGAAAGACCGCCTTGATGGCGTCTTGCCACGACCACAGCGACAACGGGTAATAGCTGAGCGGACGAAAATCCGCGTTGAGCACGAGAGCGGGAAAGCCTGCGGGGGACAAATTCACGGCGCTCCTTGTCTCCTTCGCCTGCGAACCGCAGCGATTGCGCACAGTCTATAGGGGAGCATGACAGGATTGTGAAGCCCGTTCCGAGGCTTATCGGGGCTCGATGGAACCAGCGCACGCTGCTCGCGATCGCAGGCGAATTGTGCGCGAATCACCAGCTGTAGCCTGGATGAGCGGCAGCAAATGCGGGGTCCTGCGTTTCGCCATAGGGCGTCCTTAAGGGCGTTCACGCCCGTCTTCGACGGGGCTATGCACGCGCGTACACGTGCTTATGGCTCATGCGGGCCGCTGGATTCCCGCCTATCGTACCGAGGCCAGTCGGCGCGCGAGAAACTCGCCACCGTGGCGCAGCCCTTCCTGGTCGATGCCGTGGCCGATGCCATAGGAGAGGTGCCATTCGACCGGCACGCCGAGCGCGGCAAGCCCGCTCGATGCATGAAACAGCGCTTGCGGAGGAATCAAGTCGTCGCGATCGCCATGGACGAGGAGGACCGGCGGACGCGATTTGATCTCCGCCGCGAACGTTTCCGGATTCACATCGGGTGGGACTGCGAGTAATCCGGAATAGCCGACGATCGCGGCCGGTGCGGTAACGCGGCGTAGTCCCACATGCAGCGCCAGCATCGTGCCTTGGCTGAAGCCGACGAGCACGAGCGCGGAGGCCGGCAGATTGCGGCGCTTGAGCTCGGCGTCGAGGAAGCTCGTGAGAACGGGCGCGGCCTTGTTGACGCCGGTCCAGCGTTCATTGGGATCGCGGAACGTGAGCGGAAACCATTGCCGGCCGACCGGAGCCTGGCCGCAGGGCTCCGGCGCGTGTGGGGAGACGAACGCGGCGTGCGGCAAGAGACCCTGCCACGCGCGGCCGATGTCGATGAGGTCGTTGCCGTCGGCGCCGTAGCCGTGCAGAAACACGACGAGCTGGCGCGCGGGGCCCGCGCGCGGCTCGAGCCGCGGACCGTCGAGGTCAGGCATTGCTCATCGTCGCCGGTATCGGCGCGCCGTCGCGCTGCTTGGCCGCACGATAGTAGGCCCACAGCATGCAGGCTGCCGCCCCGCGCCATGGGCGCCAGGGATCGGCAAGCGGCCCCATCTCTTTCGCGCTCGGGCGCGCCTTGAGCGTGAGCAGCAGCCGTGTCGCCTCCTGCAACGCGAGATCGCCGGCGGGCCAGGCGTCGGCGTGGCCGAGGCAGAACAGAAGATAAATGTCGGCCGTCCAGGGGCCGATCCCATGCACCGCCGTCAGCGCAGCGTGAGCCGCGTCCGCCGGTTTCTCGACGAGCGCAGGAAGATCGAGTTCGCCGCGGTCGATGGCTTTTGCGATCGCCTTGAGCGTGCGAATCTTCGGCGCCGAGAGACCGGCGCGGGCAAGCTTGGCCGAGCGCGTGCGCAAGACCGCCGTGTGATCGAGCAGATCGAAGGCTTCGTTGAGCCGTGCCCAGATCGCTTTCGCACTCGCGGTCGAGAGCTGTTGCGATACGACGATCGAAGCGAGGCCCGCAAATCCGTCCGGCCGTCGCCGCAGCGGCGGCCGCCCCGCCCGCGTAAGCGCGATGCCGAAGCGGGGATCGGCGTTGACGAGGCGAGCGATGGCGTGGTCGAGATCGGCTTCGGTGTGGATGAAGAACGACATAACGGCGGCGAAGCATCTACAAATGCCAACGCAACGCAACCCCTTTCTGAGGTCGCTCGGGCGCGCATGACTCCCGTGTTCCGATTCGCGCCGAGCCCGAACGGCTATTTGCATCTCGGCCATGCCCTCTCCGCGCTCATCAATTTCGAGATGACGCGCGCGGCGAGTGGACGCCTCCTACTGCGCATCGAGGACATCGACGCAACGCGGTGCCGGCCAGAGTACGAGCAGGCGATCTATGAAGACCTCGCATGGCTGGGCATCACTTGGGAGGAGCCGGTGCGGCGGCAGAGCGCGCATCTCGAGGCATATCGCGCCGCGCTGGCGCAGCTCGACGGTCTCGTTTATCCGAGCTTCGAGACTCGCGGTGAGATCGCGCGCCTCGTCGCCGAGCGGGAGCGGCCCTGGCGGCGCGATCCCGATGGCGTACCGCTCTATCCCGGTCATGCGCGCTCGCTTTCGGCAACCGAACGCGGGCGGCGCATGGATGCAGGCGAGCCCTACGCTCTGCGACTCGACATGGGCGCGGCAATCGCGCGAACGGGCCCGCTGAGGTGGATCGAGACGGATGGCGCGGGCAAAGCCAGACCGGTCGAGGCAAGCCCGCAAGCGTGGGGCGATGTCGTGCTCGCGCGCAAGGAGATGCCGACGAGCTATCATCTCTCGGTAGTGATCGACGACGCCGAGCAAGGCGTGACCCACGTGGTACGCGGGCAGGATCTATTCGCCTCGACCAGCGTGCACCGCGTGCTGCAAGCGCTGTTCGGCTTTCCGGCACCCACGTACCATCACCACCCGCTGCTTCTGGACGCGGATGGGAAAAAGCTGTCGAAATCGACCCGCGCCACCGCGTTGCGGGCGCTGCGCGAGAATGGCGCCAGCGCGGCCGATATTCGGCGGATGGTGGGGCTTGCGTGAGCCTGTGGCCGCCGCCGTATCTGCGTGGCAATCTGCCGTAGGGGTGCGATGGCGAGACCGAGGACATCCGCCGGCAAACGGCCGCGTCGGAACAAGCGCGGGGCGCGCGCGCCGATGCCCCATGCGCGCGCTATCGAGGCGACGCTGGCAGACATCACGCATGAGATCAGAACGCCGCTGACCGGAATCCTGGCGTTGGGCGAGCTGCTCGCCACGTCCGAGCTTGGGCCGCGCGAGCGCGGTTGGGCGAGTGCGATCAAGAGCACCGCCGAGCATCTCGTCTTACTCACCTCGTTGATCGTCGACGCCGCGCGCGCAGACGCCAAGGGCCTCATACTGCGGCGCGAGCTGATCCGCCCGCGCCGCCTTGCCGATGCGCTCGCGGCTTCACTTGCGGCGCGTGCGGAGACCAAGGGGCTCGCGCACGCCACGGATATCGCGGCAACGCTGCCGGAGGCGGTGATCGGCGATCCCTTGCGGCTGCGGGCGGCGCTGGAAAATCTGATCGAGAATGCGGTGAAGTTCACCGAGCGCGGCAGCGTGCGCCTCGAAGTGACCCGCGAACGGGCTGCACGCGGCAAGGTGCGACTGATCTTCACGGTTACGGACAGCGGCATCGGGCTCACCGGTGCCGAGATCAAGCGGCTGTTCCGGCCCTTCGCGCAGGCGAGCGATCAGGTTGCGCGCCGCTATGGCGGCGCTGGGCTCGGCCTCACGTTGGTCAAGCGCATCGCCAAGGCCATGGGCGGACAGTTGACAGTCGCAAGCGAGCCCAGGCGCGGCAGCCGCTTCCGCATGACCGTCACCGTGGACGAGGTCGCGCAGGGACCGGGGACCTCCGACGCCGCGGCCGCGACCGATGCACCGGTTCGCCCGCTCGCTGTTCTGTGTGTCGAGGACAATCCGCACGGCCGCGTCCTGCTCAGCACCATCCTTACCGAGCTCGGCCACCGGGCGGATTTCGTTGGCACGGGCGCCGCGGCGGTCGAGGCGGTGGCGCGGGCTACCTACGACGTCGTGTTGATGGACGTGACGCTGCCCGATGTCGACGGCGTCGAAGCGACGCGGCGCATCCGCGCGATTCCTGGTCGCGCCGGCCGCGTGCCGATCCTAGGCGTGTCCGGCCGCACGAATGCCGAGGCCGCGGGCCGAGCCGCCGGCATGGACGGCTATCTGACCAAGCCGCTGAGCCCAAATGCGCTCACGCAGGCGCTCGGGTCAGTCGTCGCGCAGGCATAGGGAGCGGTTGCGAAGGGAAAACGCAAACGCCGCGCTTCGGGCGCGGCGTTTTTACGTTAGATCGTGTCGGCTCGCTCAGTAGCGGATTCCCACCGGATACCAGCCCCAGCGATAATTGAGGCCCGCTTTCACGATGTGCATTTGCTGTTGAATGTTGGTGTTCAGGAAAAACTGGCCCGTCTCGTCCGTGAATTGCAGGTTGGTATGTCGAAAGCCCAGGTAGTTGTATTCGATCTTTGCGGACCAGTTATCATAGAACGCGTATTCGACACCGGCTCCGGCCATCCACCCCCACCTCGTCTCCGTGCCGTTGAAGCTCGGTGGTGTGACCGCCGTCGTCCCTCCGAAGGGAATGTACGACGACGTCGAATGCAAACTGTACTTGTCGTTGGCCCAGGCGGCGCCGGCCTTGCCGTAGACGAGCAGACGATCGAACGCGGCGCCCAGCTTGCCCGCGAAGGTGCCCAGACCTACGACCTTGACGTCGCAGGTCCCGGTGAGCTGCGCACCGGTAAGAGACGAACTCGACGGGCAAGAGCCGTTGCCAGTGAGATTGGCGCCGCTTGCATCCGCCTCCGCGCCCACGACCCAGGAGCCGAATTGGTACTGAGCTCCGACCTGCCCGCCGGCAAGCCATCCGCTGGCATCCAGGCTGAACTGCGCCGGGTTGATGGTGTCGCCGACGATATTGTATGGGAAGGCTGTCTCTGTTTTATGCGCCCAGCCGCCGCCCACATGCGCGCCGAAATAAAACCCGGTCCAGGTGAAGATCACCACCGCCGGCGCAGGCGCGTACAGAACCGGCGGGGGTCGGTACGGCACCTCGGCTTCAGCAGCTGCCGCGGGCCGTAGCGCAGCGGCCAGCGCCATCAGGCTGACGCTCGCGACACTTAGTTTTTTCATCACCCAGCCCCGCTGACCATGCCGATAGAAAACGCGGCCCTCGAGCCGCAGAATGCGACGAGGACGGTCGCGTCAGACTGCGGCGAGTCAAGGGCGGCGGCGGCAAGTCGTCGAACAACAGAGTCGGTTCAGCATAGAGCGGGCGCAGCTATGAGCTTGAAATAATTGTCTCTTTTGCGCTCCGTTGCAGCGGAACCGCGGCCCTGAACTTTCGGCCGATAGCTACGCATCGGTGCGATCCACGATGCGCACGATGTCCGCCATGATTCGGTTGAGCTCGAAGTCCTTGGGCGTATACACCGCGGCGACGCCGGCTTGATGGAGCGCCTGCGCGTCTTCGGGCGGGATGATGCCGCCGACCACGACCGGAATGCGGTCGAGACCTGCTTTTTTCATCCGTCTCACCACGTCCTTCACCAGCGGCACGTGCGAGCCTGAGAGGATGGACAGACCCACCACGTGTGCGCGTTGCTCGCGCGCAATGTCGACGATCTCCGCCGGCGTCAGCCGGATCCCGTCGTAGGTCACATCCATACCGGCGTCTCGCGCGCGCACCGCAATCTGCTCGGCGCCGTTCGAATGTCCGTCGAGGCCTGGCTTGCCGAGCACGAATTTCAGCCGCCGGCCAAGCTTGCGCGACACGCGCTCGACCTCCGCGCGCAAGTCATCGAGGCCGACCGTTTCGTTGCGCGGCGCGCGGCCCACGCCCGTGGGCGCGCGGTACTCGCCGAAGCTTTCGCGCAGCGTGAAGGCCCATTCGCCGGTCGTGACGCCGGCTTTGGCGCAAGTGATCGAGGCCGGCATAATGTTGCGATTTTCCATTGCGGCGGCGCGCAGCTCCTTGAGCGCCGCTGCCACCGCTTTTTGATCGCGCGCGCTGCGCCAGGCCTTGAGCCCCTCGATCTGCTCGGCTTCGGCCTGCGGTGAGACCGTGGTAACGGCGTTGGCCGCACCGGCAAGCGGCGATGTCTCGCTCTCCACGAACCGATTGACCCCGACCACGATTTGCTCGCCGCGTTCGATCGCCTCGACGCGCCGCGTATTCGATTCCACGAGTTGCTGCTTCATGTAGCCATGCTCGACGGCAGCAACCGCGCCGCCAAGCGCCTCGATGTGGGCCAACTCCTCTTTCGCTTCACGCTTGAGCTGTTCGACCTTCTCGGCGATCGCCGGCGACCCGTCGAAAATATCGCCGTACTCGAGCAGATCGGTCTCGTAGGCGAGGATCTGCTGCATGCGTAGCGACCATTGCTGATCCCAGGGCCGCGGCAGGCCGAGCGCCTCGTTCCACGCCGGCAATTGCACCGCTCGCGCCCGCGCGCTCTTGGATAACGTCACCGCCAGCATCTCGATGAGAATGCGACTGACGTTGTTCTCCGGCTGTTGCTCGGTCAGCCCGAGCGAGTTGACCTGTACGCCGTAGCGGAACAGCCGCTGCTTGGGATCATTGACGCCGTAGCGTTCGGCGGTGATCTCGTCCCAAAGTTCGGCGAAGGCGCGCATCTTGCAGAGCTCCGTGATGAAGCGCAGCCCGGCGTTGACGAAGAACGAGATGCGTCCGACCACCTCGCCGAAGGCGCCACGCTCGAAGGCGCCGGATGCCCCTACGGTGTCGAGCACGGCGATCGCGGTCGCGAGTGCAAAGGCGAGTTCCTGCACCGGTGTCGCGCCCGCCTCCTGCAGGTGATAGGAGCACACGTTGATCGGATTCCACTTCGGCATCTCGCGAGTGGTGAACAGGATCACGTCCTTGGTCAGCCGCATGGACGGCGCGGGCGGAAAGACGTAGGTGCCGCGCGAGAGATATTCCTTGATGATGTCGTTCTGCGTGGTGCCTTGCAGTTTCGCGCGCGCGACGCCCTGCTCGTCGGCGAGCGCGACGTAGAGCGCGAGCAGCCACGCAGCCGTCGCGTTGATGGTCATCGACGTGTTCATCTCGCCAAGCGGGATGTGGTCGAACAGCGTGCGCATGTCGCCGAGATGCGAGATCGGCACGCCGACCTTGCCGACTTCGCCTTTGGCGAGCGGGTGATCGCTGTCGTATCCCGTTTGGGTGGGCAGATCGAAGGCGACGGAGAGACCCGTCTGTCCCTTGGCGAGGTTCTTGCGATAGAGCGCGTTCGAATCGCGCGCGTTCGAGTGCCCGGCATAGGTACGGAAGATCCAGGGCTTGTCGGGCGCCCGTCTCGCTCCGTGCGATGGCTCGTTCATCGTGCCGCCTCGCGCCTACGATTGTGCGGCGCAGCATACTCCCGCGGCATATGCAAGGGTAGGCACTATCGTGCTGCGCCGGCGAACTTAAATCCTCCCGGAACGTGTTCGCTGGCGCTCGATCGCAGCAGTGGAGCGCGCGAGCACGTCTCTCGCTATTTCAACCTTTAGGACTTCTGCGCGTTGCATGCTTGGCGCAGCGCGCGGTCGTTTATCGTTTAATGAATCCGACGATGACCAAAAGCACGACTGCACCGATGACCGCGTTGACAATGGAGCCGACGAAACCGGCACCTGGCGAGACTCCCAATTGCCTGAGCAGCCAGACGCCGATGAAGGCGCCCACGATGCCGATCACGATATTCCAGACGAGTCCGAACCCAAAACCGCGCACGATGAGCCCGGCCAGCCAGCCGGCGATCGCGCCGACGATCAGCATGATGATGATGCTGTCTATTCCGACCACGGTATCCTCCCCTCACGGCCCGGGCACGAGCGTCCCGCCGCCATGTTCCGATGCAATTAAGGATGCAACTCAGGACCGACAGAGAAGCGTATCTCAAGTCGACCGGGCTGTCAGTAAACGCCCGGGCGCCGCAGTGGACAAACATGCCCTCTGGCTGCGGCTGCTCCGCAAACCCCGCGGTTCATATTGCGATGCAACATAAAATGCGGCAGACTGCGGCTGTCGGTGGCAAATTGCGGAGACGCCCCATGCCGGCCGTCACATCGACCCGTGCGCCGAAGACAGCGGCGCGCAAGGACCTCTACGAGATCGGCGAAGTTCCTCCGCTCGGTCACGTACCGGCGAAAATGCACGCGTGGGCGATCCGCAAAGAGCGTCACGGTCCGCCCGAGACCTCTATGCAGCTCGAGGTGTTGCCCACCTGGCCGATCGGCGACGACGAAGTGCTGGTCTATGTCATGGCCGGCGGCGTCAACTACAACGGCGTGTGGGCCGGGCTCGGCGTGCCGATCTCCCCGCTCGACGTGCACAAGCATCCGTTTCACATCGCAGGCTCCGATGCGTCCGGGATCGTTTGGGCTTGCGGCGCCAAGGTCCGCCGCTGGAAGGTGGGGGACGAAGTCATCGTTCATTGCAATCAAGACGACGGCGACGACGAGGATTGCAACGGCGGCGACCCGCTGCTGTCGCCCTCCCAGCGCATTTGGGGCTACGAGACGCCGGATGGATCATTCGCGCAGTTCTGCCGCGTTCAGTCGCGTCAGCTCATGACCAAGCCCGCGCACCTGAGCTGGGAGGAGGCGGCCTGCTATACGCTGACGCTTGCCACCGCCTACCGCATGCTCTTCGGCCATGCGCCGCACACCATGAAGCCGGGCGACCACGTGCTGGTGTGGGGCGCCTCGGGCGGTCTCGGCGTGTTCGGCGTGCAACTCGCGGCTGCCTCCGGTGCCAACGCCGTCGGCATAATCTCGGATGAAAGCAAGCGCGACTACGTGATGCAACTCGGCGCCAAGGGCGTGATCAACCGCAAGGAGTTTTCCTGTTGGGGGCAGATGCCGACAGTCGGCACACGCGAATACGATGCCTGGGTCAAAGAGGCGCGCAAGTTCGGCAAGGCCATTTGGGAAATCACCGGCAAGCGGGATGTCGACATCGTCTTCGAGCATCCCGGTGAGGCGACGTTTCCCGTCTCCTGCCTGGTCGTGAAGCGCGGCGGCATGGTGGTCTTCTGCGCCGGCACCTCGGGCTACAATCTCACCTTGGACGCGCGCTACGTGTGGATGCGGCAGAAACGCATACAAGGTTCGCATTTCGCGCATCTCAAGCAGGCCTCGGCAGCCAATCAGTTCGTGCTCGACCGCCGCATCGATCCCTGCATGAGCGAAGTCTTTCCCTGGACAAAGATTCCTTACGCGCATGAACTGATGCGAACCAACCAACACCCACCCGGCAACATGGCTGTGCTGGTGAACGCGCCGCGCACCGGGCTGCGGACGTTGGACGACGTCGCCGAGGCAAGCGCGACGTCACAGGCGGCATAGCGCCGATTTCTGTGCCTGCCATAAGATTGGCACCTTTATTGCTTCGACTAGCGCAGTGCTCGTACGGGGGGCCTGGAAGAGAGGAGCCTCACCATGTGCGACTACAGCCTGCATAATGTGAAATCGCGTGCTGCGAGAGTGGGCGACAAGCTCACGACGCGCAACTTTGGTACCGGCACGCGTGGATTTGCCGCCCAGGAGGACACCACGACGGCGGTCTGCGTGCTTCCGGGGACTGAGCTTGCGTTTTCCCGGGAGGTGGCATGCACCGCATCCGGATTCCTCGGTTTGGGCGCGCGCAAGATGGCCTACAGGACCGCGATCTTCCGGCAGGTCAACAAGGACCAACCGCGGGTGCACCACGACACGCTCGAGTTTCCGGATGGGCAGACCGTGCTCCTGACTGAGCTCGTCGAGGGGCAGGAAGCAACCGTACTGCAGCTTCCCGCGCAGCCGACGACCGCGGCCGAGGCGGAGGCCCAGCAGCGCGTCGCCTACGTCGGCTGATATTCGTCGCCGCAGGAACGGCAGCGTAAAAGGCGAGGGGCCGCTCCCGGCGGAGCGGCCCTGTGTTGGGTTTGCCCGGCGCTGCGAGCGGTCGCGAGCGTGAGTGCCAGGCGAAACTTGGGTTATTCGCCGGAGCCGCCGTTGAGCGGTCCATGCGCCGGCGAAGTTCAGCTTTTGGCGACCGCGGCGGTGGCGGCGGAGCGTGGCGTTGCCATCGCGGCATTGAGCGCACCGCCATAGATGAAGATCGATGCCGTCCAATACAGAAACACCAGCGCCATCATGACCGAGGCGAGGCCCGCATAATAGCTCACATAGTTTATTGCGAACTCCGCGAGATAGCGGCCGAACGCGATGCCCGCGACCAGCCACAAGAACAAGGTGGCGACGATGCCCGGCAAGATCTCGACGAAGCGGCGCCGGCCGGCCGGGAGCCACTTGTGTGCGACGAACAGCGCGATGGTGAGGACGACGACCGCGATGGCAAAGCGGAAAAAGTTAAACGTGCCCTCGAGCGGCTCCAGCCACGGCGCGTAGCGCAGGGCGGTGCTGAAGATCAGCGGCCCCAGAACGATAAGAAACCCCAGCGCCAACAATCCTACTGCGGCCAATAGCACGTAGGCGATCGATTCGAGCCGCAGCAGGAACCATTGCCGCGTTTCTACCATGCCATAGGCGCGGTTGAGACCGATACGCAGGCTTTCCACTCCGCTCGAGGCAAAGAAAATGGCGAACAGGGCACCGATCGTCAGCGCGCCAGTATGCGTCGTTGTCAGCACGTCATGAATTTCCCGTGCGATCGGTACGGACACCTCCTCCGGCCACGTCGCAAGCATCAGCTTGGCGACCTCGTCGGCGAGATCGCTGGAGCCGAAGAACCCGGCGAGCGAGGTGAGCAGAATGAAGAAGGGAAACATGGCCATGAGTGCGGAAAGCGCGATGTGGCTTGCGATCGCCCAGCCGTCGTCGGCAAGGAAACGCCAGTAAGCGTCTACGGCGATGTTGAAGGCTCGTCGCATCGAAGCGCGGTCGTAGGGGAAATACCGAAGTCCAGCGTTATCTCAAGCCGCCAATGTCATTCCAAGTGGTCAATACTTTAGCAGCCCTCTGCAAGGGCGCGGGACCGCACCGGGCGGTTTGCTTTTGTGCACTGCACGCGTACTCTGAGAGGCTGAGCCGATGCGGGGTCCGCGTACGTACGTTGGGCTTTAGCAAGGGAGATCGTCGTGCTGGACAAAGCGCAACGCCGCGACGCGGGGGTCAAGCTGATTGCGCTGGCGCGGCAGGCAAGGGACGCAGTCGAAGCGCTGCTCGGCGACGCGACCGCGGCGGTGCGCGGACGCGTTAGCGTCGATCACCAGATGCTCGACGCTATGCTTGATCGCGAGCAACGCGCCACCCACGGCCTTGCCTGGCTTGCGACCTATGTCGAATCGGTGCGGCAACTTGCAGCCTATGCCGAGCGAATGCATGCGGGCGGCACATTGGGCGAGGCCGAGGAATTGCTCGTGCGGCTTGGGATCGGCGAATACCTCGCCCAGATTCAGGGCGGTATCCCGATGAGCCAGGGCGAAATCGTGCGTCCGCTCGATCTCGGCCTTGCTGCAGAGGCGGTCGTCGCGCGTCTAGCAGAACCGCTGCATGCGTTCGCCCAGAGCCACGCCCAGCAGCGCGCCCGTCTCGTCGAGCTGATGCGGGAACATCACGGGGTCACCGTCGGCGACTGCGGACTGGACGAGACATTGGCGACGATGCGCGAGGAGATGCGCAAGTTCGCCGACAGCGAAATCGCGCCGCAGGCACAGCAATGGCATCGCACCAACAGCTACATCCCGCTCGAGGTCGTTGCGCAAATGTCGGCGCTCGGCGTCTTCGGCCTCACGATCCGGCCAGACTATGGCGGCCTCGGGCTCGGCAAGGAGTCGATGTGCGTCGTCTCCGAGGAGCTCTCGCGCGGCTATATAGGCGTCGGCTCGCTTGGGACGCGCTCCGAGATCGCCGCCGAGTTGATTATCGGCGGCGGCACCGAGGAGCAGAAAAACCGCTGGCTGCCGAAGCTCGCTTCCGGAGAGGTGTTGCCGACCGCGGTGTTTACCGAGCCCAATAGCGGTTCCGATCTCGCCTCGATCAAGACGCGGGCGGTGCGAGAGGGCGATGTCTACAAGGTCTACGGCAACAAGACTTGGATCACGCATCCGGTGCGCGCCGATCTGATGACGCTGCTCGTGCGCACCGATCCAAGCGAGCCTGGCCATCGCGGGCTTTCCATGCTGCTTGCTGAGAAGCCTCGCGGCACCGATGACGAGCCGTTTCCGGCTGCGGGGATGTCGGGCACCGAGATTGAGGTCCTCGGTTATCGTGGCATGAAGGAATACGAGATCGCTTTCGACGGCTTCGAGGTGAAGGCCGAGAATCTCCTCGGCGGCGCCGAGGGCCTGGGCTTTCGGCAGTTGATGCAGACCTTCGAATCGGCGCGCATCCAGACTGCGGCACGCGCGATCGGCGTGGCGCAGGCGGCCATGGAGCAGGCCCTCGCCTATGCCCAAGAGCGCCAGCAATTTGGCGAACCGATCATCAATTTCCCTCGCGTCGCCGACAAGATCGCGATGATGGCGGTCGAAATCATGATTGCACGCCAGCTGACTTATTTCGCAGCGCGGCGCAAGGATTCAGGCAAGCGCTGCGATCTCGAGGCCGGCATGGCCAAGCTGTTGGCCGCCCGCGTCGCCTGGGCCAGCGCCGACAATGCCGTGCAAATTCACGGCGGCAATGGTTTCGCGCTCGAGTTTCCCGCCTCGCGCATCCTTTGCGATGCGCGCATTCTCAGCATTTTCGAGGGCGCGGCGGAAATTCAGGCGCAGGTCATTGCACGGCGACTGCTCTCAGCGGGCAACTGAATCGGCGCTGCGGCGTTATCTGTCGAGCAATCGACAAGATCGCCGATAGCAGGGCGGAGCCGGAGAGAGCGCATGCAAAAGCACAAAATCCGGCAAGGCGACTGGGTCATCGTCTGCGACGGCAAGAAAGCCCTGCTGCTGGAGAACATCGGCGACGAAAAATTCCTCAACCTGAAGACCCGTGAGGTTCACGAGCATCCCGACCCGAAGACGCGCGAATTGGGAACCGATGCGCCGGGGCGGGCCTTCAACTCGGTCGGAGCCGGTCGCAGTGCGATGGAGCCGACCGATTGGCATACACAGGAGGAAGACAGGTTTCTGCGCAACCTTGCTGAGCGCCTCGATGCAGCGGTGAATGCCGGACAGGCCAAGTCGCTGATCATTGTTGCGCCGCCACGTGCGCTCGGCGTGCTGCGGCAGACCTATTCCCACAATCTACGCACCGCCCTGCGCGCCGAAATCGACAAGGATTTGGTCAAGCTTCCCGTGCACGAGATCGAGCGGCATCTCGGGGCGTGACGAGGTGGCCGGCGTATCGGCAGGGCGGGGTGGCCAAAAGGCCCGTGCAGGCCCCTAAGCCGCCTTGGCCGACTGCTTCAAGAGCTTATCGACATTGCCGGAAAGAATCGCCTCGCCATCCTTGCCGAGCGCGCGCAGCTCTCTAACGAAGTCGCGCACTGCGGCGCGCTCGCGGATTTCCTGGGGGTAATCGGTAGCAAATACGATGCGCGCGGCCGGGATCTCGATCAATGCGCCTCGCACGGCACCCATGGCCCCACAGAAGCCCGCGGTATCGAAGACCATGTTGTGCTGTAGGTAATAGTCGAAATCGCGTTCCGGCTTCCTGCCGTGCCGCGCATTGTCGGCAGTCCCCCAGAACTCCTTGTCCTGATAGGACCGGATACGGCCGAGCAGCGCGGCGAGCCCGCCGCCGAGGTGGGACATGTGGACTGTCAACGCGGGATGGCGGTCGAACACGCCGGAATTGATCAGCCGAATCGTCGCCATCACCAGCGAAAATTCGCGGCCCACCGAACGCGCCATGTCATAGCCGTCGAACTGCTGCGTCTGATTGAGCTTCAACGCGGGGTGGACGAATACGAACAAGCCGAGCCGCGCGCACTCGGCCCAGAACGGCTCGAATTCGCCCGCATCGAGATAAAGGCCGTTGGTCTCCGACGTGATCACCACGCCCGGAAAACCAAGCTCGTGCTTGCAGCGCGCCAACTCGCGCAGCGCCATCGCACCGCCGAGTGGATTGGCGTGCGCGGCGCCGATGAAACGGCCGGGATAATCGCGTTCCGCTTTCTTGGCGGTGTCGTTGCACAGACGCGACTTGTCGAGATCGGCGCACATGCCGGCGGCGCTGCTGAGAAAAGCAACCTCGATGCCGGCCTCGTCCATCATATGGATATGCTCGTCGAGATCGAACAACATCCAGTGCGAGATGAAACTCGGGGCGCCGTGTTCGTCGTACGACACGATCTTGCGCCGACCGAGGTCGTTCGGCATCAGTTCGCGCGGCGTGAAGTGGTGTTGGAAATCGACGATCATCTAGCTTTATCTCCCGTCACGGTCGCCAGGCCGGCTAAGTGCGTCAACGGATTGCGCCGAGGTCCTCTAAGGCGCAGCCGACGGCAAGGTCAAGCGAGGTGTGCGGGATCGCGCCGATCGTCGCCCCAAGCTTGGCACCGTCGATGCGATGCGGCTCGCTCCAGAGATAGGCGATTTCTGACAACTCCCGGCAAAGCGGCACGGCCGGCCGCAGCGCGTGAATGAGCCACCATGTCATGCGTTTGGTTTCTAGCTTGCGGCGCATCGCTCGGGCGATCGCGGCAGCGAATTCGCTGCCGGTCGCTAGGTGCCCGGGAAAGCCGAACCGCGCGAACTGCGGAAGCGTTTCGCGAATCGTAGCGACGCGCACCAGCGTGGATGCGAAATCGGAGAGATACGTCCATTCGTGCGCAACGTCGAGCGGGCCGGGATAGGTAATGCGGCCCGCGCCGATCTCTTTGGCAAGCACAAGATCGAACCACGAGCCCCGTCCGCCGCCATAGAAATCTCCCGCGCGCACAATGATGGTGCGCACGCCGCGCTCGGCCGCTTCCGCGATGCGATCTTCGATCGCCACGCGCAGCTGTCCCTTGCGCGAGGTGGGTCGCATCGGCGTGGCCTCGTCGATCACCGCCGGCAGCGGTGAGCCGTAGTTGTAGAGATTGCCCGGAAAGAGCAGCGTGGCGCCGGCCGTTTCCGCCGCGGTGATGGCGCCATAGGCGAGCGGCAGCGCCGGCCGTGACCACTCCGTATAAGGCGGGTTGAGCGCGTGCAACACGACGTTGGCGCCGCGTGCCGCGTTGCCGACCGCCGCGTGATCGAGCGCGTGGATCTCGACGATTTCGGTGCGGGGCGGTGCGCGCTCCGCACTCCCGGGCCGCACCAGGCTCGCGACGCTCCAGCCGGCGTCGCGAAAAGCCTCCGCCGCCTTGTGGCCGAGCCGCCCGGCGGCGCCGAGGACCAAGATGCGCCCGCTCATGACGGCCGGCTCGGGAGATGGAGAGGCATGGGCGTTGCTACGGCGACGGTGCAGCAAATGGTACGCGCCGCGCTCGTCATTTCAAATGCCGCGAATTTGATCGTGGTCCGGAATTGAAACTCTGCCGATGGCCTCGCCATCTCCAGGATGATAAGAGCTTCTCGATGAGCGAATTCTTGGTTTATGCCCTCGTTCCGATCGCGGTCGGCGCTGTCGCCGTGGTGCTGCTGCTCGGACTACATAACATGGCGCGCGGCGGCTCGCCGCACCGCTCGCAGAAGCTGATGCGGCTCCGCGTGCTGCTGCAATTCATCGCGATCGTCGTCATAATGCTGACCATCTGGGCGATCGGCAAATAGGGGCTGCGATGGTCGTTCTCAATAAGATCTACACGCGCACCGGCGACGACGGCACGACTGCGCTCGGCAACGGCGCGCGGTGCAAGAAGTACGATCTGCGGATCCGCGCCTACGGCACGCTGGACGAAGTCAACGCGGTGATCGGCATCGTGCGGCTCCACATCGGCGGCGACGAAGCGCTGGACGCCACGCTGGCGCGCATCCAGAACGATTTGTTCGACGTGGAGGCTGATCTCTGCCTGTCGGAGAAAGGGCCGGGCGGCGCACGCATGACCGTCACCGATGCGCAGGTAGAGTGGCTGGAGCGGCGGATCGACGAGCTCAATGCCGATCTGGCACCGCTGCGGTCCTTCATCCTGCCGGGCGGAAGCCCGGCTGGCGCGTACCTTCATCTCGCGCGAACGGTGTGCCGCCGCGCCGAGCGGATCATGGTCGAGCTCAAGGACAAGCCGGGCGAACCCGTCACGCCGGCAGCGCTAAAATACGTCAATCGTCTGTCGGATTTCCTTTTCGTCGCGGGCCGGCACGCCAACGATAAAGGTACAGCCGACGTCCTGTGGCAGCCCGGAAAGAACCGCTGATCGGGAAAACCGTGCATGGTCGTCCCGATCTACGACGACAATCCCTTTGGACCGCAGGTGAAGCCGGTGATCACCTGGGGCCTGATCGCCATCAATTTCGCGATTTTTCTGTATGAGATGGGAGCGAGCCAGCTCGCGCTGGATCGCATGATCGACACCTTCAGTCTCACGCCCGCGGCCTTGATCGGCGACGTCGGCGCGCGGGGATGGGTGCCCGCTTTCGTCACCCTGGTCACGTACCAGTTCTTCCACGCCGATATCGCGCACGTCATCGGCAACATGATCTTCCTGTGGGTATTCGGCGACGATATCGAACGGGTGCTCGGGCGTGCGCGCTATCTCGCATTCTATCTCCTCTGCGGCGTCACCGGCGGCCTCGTATTCGTGGCCAATGACCCGTCTTCCACGATCGAGCTGATCGGCGCGTCAGGCTCGGTCGCGGGTGTTGTGGTCGGGTACGTGATGCTGCGGCCCTGCGCCAAGATCACCGTACTGATCGCGATTATTCCGTTGCGCATCAGCGCCTACTGGGTCGTCGGCATGTTCGTGCTCAGCCAATTGTGGAACCTGGGCGCCGCATCGAAGAGCGAAGTTGCCTATTGGTGCCACTTCGGCGGCATGGTGGGCGGGGCCGTGTTGTTTCCGTTGGTCAAGCCCCGGGCAGTCAGGCTGTTCCAGTGCCTGCAGCCGGTACCGGATACGGTGGTACAGATCGGCCCCCAGCGCGCCGGCGGTCGTGCAGCCAGGCTGACCGACCTCCGTTGACTCTGTAAGCCAGCGGCCATTAGGTTGCCGCCCTCTTTGCCGGGCGGCTGGGACCGACGCCCGTCGCCACGAGAGCGAATTTCCATGAAGATCCTGGTACCCGTGAAGCGGGTCGTCGATTTCAACGTCAAAATTCGCGTCAAGAGCGACGGCAGCGGCGTCGAGCTCGCCAATGTCAAGATGTCGATGAATCCTTTCGACGAGATCGCCGTCGAGGAGGCGCTGCGGCTCAAGGAGAAGGGTCAGGCAAGCGAGATCGTTTGCGTGTCGATCGGCCCGCCCCAGGCGGCCGAGACCATCCGCACGGGCCTCGCGATGGGAGCCGATCGCGGCATCCTCGTGAAGACGGACAAGACGCTCGAGCCGCTCGCCGTTGCCAAAATCCTCAAGTCCATGATCGAGCAGGAAAAGCCGGGTCTCGTCATCATGGGCAAGCAGGCGATCGACGATGACTGCAATCAGACGGGTCAGATGCTGGCGGCGCTCACGGGCTGGCCACAGGGCACCTTCGCGTCGAAGCTGGTTATCGAGGGCGACGGCGTTCTGATCACGCGCGAGGTGGACGGCGGCTTGCAGACGGTCAAGCTCAAAAGCCCGGCCATCGTGACGACCGATCTGCGCCTCAACGAACCGCGTTACGCCAGCCTGCCGAATATCATGAAGGCGAAGAAAAAACCGATCGACGAGAAGACGCCGGAGGCCTACGGGGTCGACGTCGCGCCGCGGCTGGACGTGCTCAAGACGACCGAGCCGGCAGGCCGTAAGGCCGGCGTCAAGGTGAAATCGGTGGGCGAACTGGTCGACAAGCTCAAGAACGAAATGGGGGTGATCTGATGACCGCATATGGGCCCTTTGCCCGTCGCCGTAGGCGATGACTGGCTCGGATCACCGCTCAACTGCCATGACCACGCTCCTCCTCGCCGAACACGACAACAAGACGCTCAAGGATGCGACCCAGAAGGCGCTGACCGCAGCCAAGGCGCTCGGGCAGGACGTGCATGTGTTGGTTGCCGGCAAAGGCTGTCGCGCGGTGGCGGAAGCCGCCGCCAAGCTTGACGGCGTGAACAAGGTTCTGCTCGCCGAAGCTGCCAGCTACGAGCACATGCTGGCCGAGCCAATGGCGGCGCTCATCCAGTCGCTGGCGGGCGATTACGATGCCATCGTCGCGGCGGCGACCACCACGGGCAAGAACATCATGCCACGCGTCGCAGCCCTGCTCGACGTGATGCAGATCTCCGACATCGTTAAGGTGATCGCGCCCGACACTTTCGAGCGATTGATCTATGCTGGCAACGCGGTGCAGACCGTACGCTCGAAGGACAAAATCAAGGTCATCACGGTGCGCACCTCGACCTTCCAGGCGACGGGCGCGGGCGGGTCGGCTCCGATCGAGCCAGTGGCCGCCGCCGCCGATCCCGGCCTCTCCGCCTTCGTAAGCGAGGAACTATCCAGATCGGAGCGCCCCGAGCTCACTTCGGCGAAGATCATCATCTCAGGCGGGCGGGCCATGCAAAGTCGTGAAAACTTCGCTAAATATATCGAGCCGGTCGCCGACAAGCTGGGTGCAGCCGTCGGCGCTTCGCGTGCGGCGGTGGATGCCGGCTATGCGCCGAACGACTGGCAGGTCGGCCAGACCGGGAAGGTTGTGGCGCCGGAGCTGTATATCGCCGTGGGGATTTCAGGCGCGATCCAGCATCTCGCCGGGATGAAGGATTCCAAGGTCATCGTGGCCATCAACAAGGATGAAGAGGCGCCGATCTTCCAGGTCGCTGATTACGGACTGGTTGCCGATCTCTACCAGGCGCTTCCGGAATTGGCGGCGGAGCTCGGCAAGCTCGGCCGTTGACAACGTCGCAGATGCGAGGTCGCGGCCGGCATCGGCGTAGAACAGGCGGAAAAACATGATCGAGGTCAAAGAGCGGCCGAAGTCCCGTTCCGGCAACACGGCGTTTCACATTCGCAAAATCGGCGTGATCGGGGCGGGGCAAATGGGAAGCGGCATCGCACATGTCAGCGCGCTCGCCGGGTTCGACGTCAAGCTCAACGATCTGTCCGCCGACCGGATCAAGGCCGGGATCGCGACCATCAACGGCAACATGGCGCGGCAGGTGAGCCGCAAGCGCATCACTGAGGAGGAGCGTCAGGCCGCGCTCAAGCGCATCTCTCCGGCCGAGACACTCGACGCCTTCGCCGATTGTGATCTCGTCATCGAGGCGGCGACGGAGAAGGAGGATACCAAGCGCGCGATCTTCGCTAGCCTCTGCCCCGTGATCAAGGACGACGCCATCATCGGCACCAATACGTCGTCGATCTCGATCACCCGGCTCGCCTCCGCGACCGATCGACCCGAGCGCTTCATCGGCGTTCATTTCATGAATCCGGTGCCGCTGATGGAATTGGTCGAACTCATCCGCGGCATCGCCACCGATGACGTCACCTTCGATACGACCAAGCAATACGTGGCAAAGCTCGGCAAGACGATCGCGGTGGCGGAGGACTTTCCCGCCTTCATCGTCAACCGAATTCTTTTGCCGATGATCAATGAGGCGATTTACACGCTCTATGAGGGCGTCGGCAATGTCGAGGCGATCGACACCGCCATGCGGCTCGGCGCCCACCATCCGATGGGGCCGCTCGAGCTCGCCGATTTCATCGGGCTCGACACCTGCCTGTCGGTCATGCAGGTCCTGCACGAAGGTCTGGCCGACTCCAAATACCGCCCGTGTCCGCTATTGGTGAAATATGTCGAGGCCGGCTGGCTCGGCCGAAAGACCCAGCGCGGCTTCTACGACTATCGCGGCGAAAAACCGGTACCGACGCGCTAATGGCCGCTCGCCCATAGCCCTAAGGGCGTTCACGCCCCGTCCGGTATCTCCGATCCGCTCGCGCGACCTTGGTCCTCATCTTGCAAGATCCGACTACGCAACTCGCATGATCCGCACGAGCATGCGCACCGGCCGTCCATCAATGGCGGCGAGCCCGAGCGCGATCAGTGCCATACCCGCGTAGTGATGCGGCGCCAGCCTCTCACCAAGCACGATGGTGCCGAGCAGGATGGCGCTGACCGGAATGAGAAACGTCACCAGCAAGAGATTGGTCGCGCCGTCGCGGGCAAGGATGCGGAAATAGATGACGTAAGCGAGCGCTGTCGACAGCACGGCCAGCGCCAACAGCGCCCCGAGCGCTGTCGGCGAGGGCTTTGGCAGTGTCCATGGCTGGTCGATGAGCACCGCCAAGGGCGCCAGAACGATCGTGGCGGCGCTGAGCTGGCCCGCCGCGACCAGCGCGGGCGGGTGATGGGAGAGCCTGCGGCCATACACCCCCGCGAGCGCATAAGACAGCGCGGCGGCGAGGCAGGCGAGTTGGCCCCAGATGGAAATGCCGATCTCGACAAGGACGTCAGGGCCCAACATGACCGCAACGCCGAGAAATCCCCCGGCGATTCCGAGAAGCTTCGCGGCGTTGAGCTTTTCATCGCGCGTTGCCAGGTGCGCCACGAGCACGGTGAAAATCGGCGTGGTCGCGTTGAGGATCGAGGCGAGGCCGCTCGGAATATACGTCTGTCCCCAGAAAATCAGGCTGAAAGGGATGGCGCAATTCAGGATGCCAAGCACGGCAAAGGTCGGCCACGCTCGCGCGGGGATGCTCGGCACAAGGCTTACCGAAGCTAGGCCGGGCATGAGGGGCGAGATTGAGACGCGATCCTGCCGGGATGATCGCCACGGCAGCGCTAGCGCTGGAGCACCGCGGTGATCAGCCGTACCGCATCCTCGCTTGCCCATTCGGCGGGCCCCGCCAGTGTGCCGACCTCGCAGCCCGCTGGATCGACCAGCACCGTCGTGGGCATCCCGGCGGCGCGCCCCGTCATCTTCAAATCCTGAAAAACTTTGGCGCTGGTATCGGCATAATAGCCGAGACGGCCGACGCCGACCTCCTTGAGCCAAGCGCGCGGCTTCTCGGCATCGCGGGTGTCGATATTGACCGCGAGCACCTCGAAAGCCGGTCCGCCAAGTTTTCCTTCGAGGGAATCGAGTGCGGGCATCTCCTTGCGGCAGGGCACGCACCAGGTGGCCCACAGGTTGAGCAGCACGGTGCGCCCACGCCAATCCGCGAGGTGACGCTCCGTCCCGCTGGCATCGCGAAATGCGAGATCGGGCAGGCGCAGCGGGCGATCCGCAACGGCAAATGCCGCCACTTCCCCCCGGGCGAGTGGCGAGAGCCGTTGTGCCAGCTCAACCGCGGGAGCGCACGTCGCGTCTCCCACATTGCGTTGCAACGCTCCGATCCCGTATACCGCCGCCAACCCGACGGCCAGGCCGGCAATACCGCCTATCGCGACCATGGCAAGCCGCCGTTTGGCGTGAGTTCGCGCTGCAATTTCGGGTCCGGTCATAACGGGCGAAACCTCGGTAGACGTGCCATGAGCAACAAGATGTGGGGTGGACGTTTCCGCACCAGCCCCGATGCGGTCATGGAGGAGATCAACGCCTCCGTTGATTTCGACCGGCACCTCTTCCGCCAGGACATTGCCGCGAGCCAAGCCCACGCCGCGATGCTTGCCAAACAAGGCATCATCACGGCCGACGATGCCCGCAAGATCGCTCACGGTCTAGACACGATCCTGTCAGAGATCGAGAGCGGCAGGTTCAAGTTCAGCCGGGCGCTCGAGGACATTCATATGAACGTGGAGAGCCGGCTCGCCGAGTTGATCGGACCGGCGGCGGGGCGCCTGCACACCGCGCGATCGCGCAACGATCAGGTCGCAACTGATTTCCGGCTGTGGATCAGGGCGACGATCGATGCGATTGATGAGGCGCTCGCCGCCTACCAGCGCGCGCTCGCGGAGAAGGCGCTCGAACACGCGGCGACCGTGATGCCGGGCTTCACCCATTTGCAGATCGCCCAGCCCATAACCTTCGGCCACCATCTCCTTGCCTATGTCGAAATGGCCGCGCGTGACCGCGGCCGCTTTGCCGATGCGCGCAAGCGGGCGAACTTTTGTCCCCTCGGTGCCGCGGCGCTGGCCGGCACCGCGTTCCCAATCGACCGGGGCATGACGACGAAGGCGCTCGGCTTCGCCGCGCCAATGGCGAATTCGCTCGATGCCGTCTCCGACCGGGATTTCGTGCTGGAGACGCTCGCTGCCGCCGCCATCACCGCGGTGCATCTGTCGCGCTTTGCGGAGGAGATTGTGCTCTGGTGCTCGCCGATCATCGGATTCATCTCGCTCAGCGACCGCTTCACCAGCGGCTCGTCGATCATGCCGCAGAAGCGCAATCCGGACGCCGCTGAGCTCGTGCGCGCCAAGGCCGGGCGCATCGTCGGTGCGCTCGAGGCGCTGCTGATCGTGCTCAAGGCATTGCCGCTCGCCTATCAAAAAGACATGCAGGAAGACAAGGAAGGCGCGATGGACGCCGTTTGCGCCCTAAGATTGTCGATCGCCGCCATGACCGGCATGGTTCGCGACATGACGCCCGACGTCGCGCGCATGGGTGAAGCCGCGGGGGCAGGTCATTCCACCGCGACCGACCTCGCCGACTGGCTGGTGCGCACGCATAAGATGCCGTTCCGCGAGGCGCACCAGGTCACCGGGCGGATCGTCGCCAAGGCGGCGACGGAGAACGTGCCGCTGCATCAACTGCCGCTCGCCGCCATGCAGGCAGTCGAGAAACGCATCAGCAAGGACGTTTTTGCGGTGCTCACCGTCGACAACTCGGTAAAAAGCCGCGACAGCTATGGAGGGACGGCCCCGAAGAACGTGCGCCGGGAGGCGAACAAGTGGCTTAAGGCATTGGCAAAAGGGCGATGATACCCTCCTGTTCACACGGCCGACGGAGTTTGGTCATGCTGTCGCCTCTGGCGTGCGATCTGCTATGGTGCCGTCGATTTGAGGAGTACCTGAATTGACGTCTCTGTCCGACCTTGCCCGCTTCGGAGCGATCGGCGCGCTCATCGCGGCGCTCGGCCTTGCCGGCTGCGGGCGCAAGGGCGGGCTCGATCCGCCGCCCGGAGCAACCGCCGCCGACACCAGCGTCTCGCGGCCGGATCTCGAGCCTGCCATCGGGCCCGACGGCAAGGTCATCGCAGCGCCGCAAGGGCCGAAACGGAGCACGCCCATCGATTGGCTGCTCAACTGAGCCCGCGCCATGCACTATTTCACCTACCGCAACGGCGTCCTTCACGCCGAGGCGGTCAATCTCATTGATCTCGCGCAGGCAGTCGCAACCCCGTTCTATTGCTACTCGACCGCGACGCTCAGGCGCCATTATGAGGTGTTCGCCGATGCCTTCAGCGACGTGAGCGCGCTCATCTGCTACGCCATGAAGGCGAATTCCAATCAGGCGGTGATCAAGACCTTGGCCGAGCTCGGCGCCGGAGCCGACGTGGTATCGGAAGGCGAGCTCAAACGCGCGCGCGCGGCCGGGATCGCGCCGGACAAGATCATGTTCTCCGGCATCGGCAAGACCGCGGCCGAGCTCGCGCTTGCAATCGATGAAGACATCCTCTGCGTCAACGTCGAATCCGACTCCGAGCTCGAGCTCCTGTCGTCCATCGCCAAGAGCAAGGGCAGGACAAGCCGCATCGCGGTCCGCGTCAATCCCGACATCGATCCCAAGACTCACGCGAAGATCGCGACCGGCAAGGCTGAGAACAAGTTCGGCATTCCGATCAGCCGTGCACGTGATGTCTATGCTCAGGCAGCGAAACTCCCCGGCATCGAGGTTACCGGCGTCGACATGCATATCGGCAGTCAGATCACGGAGCTCGAGCCGTTCGATGACGCTTTTGCGCTATTGTCCGATTTCGTGCGGACGTTGCGCGCCGACGGCCACGTTATCAGCCACATCGACCTCGGCGGCGGCCTTGGAATTCCCTATCGCGAGGACAACGAGCCTCCGCCGCACCCCGAGGCTTATGCGGCCATGGTCAAACGCGCGACCCGCGACCTCGGCTGCACGCTCATCTTCGAGCCGGGCCGCCTGATCGTCGGCAATGCCGGCATCCTGGTAACGCGCGTGCTCTATATCAAGCGCGGTGAAACCAAGACCTTCGTCATCGTTGATGCTGGAATGAACGATCTCATTCGCCCCACGCTGTACGAGGCGCACCATGACATCCGTCCGGTGCGCGAGCCGCGGGTGGACGCCGCGCGCATCGTCGCCGACGTGGCCGGACCGGTATGCGAATCCGGCGACTTTCTGGCGCTCGAGCGCGAAATGGCCGCCCCACGGCCCGGCGATCTCCTTGCGGTCATGACTGCCGGTGCTTATGGCGCGGTGCAGGCGGGAACCTACAACACCCGCGCGTTGGTGCCGGAAGTGCTTGTTCGGGAACACGAATGGGCGTTGGTCCGACCGCGGCTGGAGGTCTCGGATCTGATCGGGCTCGACCGCTTGCCGCCTTGGCTCTAAAAACCTTGCGTGAAATGCACTGAACCATATTTCGCTGACGTGGTTTTGATCACTGGGTGCCTTCCTTTTGCCCGCTGGTGCGCGCCTGATCGCGTGTTAGTATCGAACATTGGGCAGATTCTCGTTGCTGGAGATAGACTTGGCCGATCGGCCCGCCGACGCCGCCGCGACCCCCCACCCGCTCCTTCCGCAGGAGCGGGTGGGCGCTGATGTGCTCGCACGCGCCCTTCGCCGGGCGCGCTGGACGATTTTCTGGGAGCGGCTGTGGCCGGCGCTGGCGTCGATTGCCACCGTTATTGGCTTGTTCCTGGCGGTCTCCTGGCTTGGCGTCTGGCTTTGGCTGCCGCCCACCGGTCGCGCGATCGGTCTTGGCATCTTTTTCCTGCTCAGCGCAGCTGCGTTCGCGCCGCTGTTGACGTTGCGCGTGCCGAGCCGCGTCGATGCTCTGCGACGACTCGATCGCAATTCCGGTTTGCCGCACCGACCGGCCACCGCGATGGCGGACGAGATCGCGGCGCCAACGCAGGATTCTTATTCGCTCGCGCTGTGGCGGGCCCATATCGAACGCGTCCTGCGTGGGACGAAGAGACTTCGAGCCGGGACGCCCATGCCGCGGCTGGCGTTGCGCGATCCCTTCGCCGTGCGCGCCCTGGTCGCGGTGTTGGTGATTGCGACGTTCTTCGCCGCCGGCGGTGAGCGGATGAAACGCCTTGCCGCGGCGTTCGATTGGCAGGGCGTGATGGCGCCGGCCAATTTCCGCATTGATGCCTGGGTAAGCCCGCCACCCTATACCGGGCGCCCACCGGTGATCCTGGCGGGCTTGCGGCCGGGCGAGCCGGTGCAGACCTCCACCTCGCTCGCGGTGCCGGCGGGAAGCACGGTCGTCATCCGCGCCACCGGAATTCACCTCGACGTGACGGCAAGCGGCGGCCTCGCCGAGCCGGCCTCCGGCGCGCAGACCAATGCCAAGGGATCTGAGGAACGTCGCTTTGTGATCAACGGTGCTGGCGCGGCTACGGTGCGCGGCGCGCCCGCCGGCGACGTCACGTGGCAGTTCACCGCCATCCCCGACAAGCCGCCAACCATCGCACTTGCCAAGGAGCCGGAGGGGCAGGCGCGCGGTGCGTTGCAGCTTTCCTACAAGCTAGAGGACGACTATGGCGTCACCGGCGCGCAGGCGATCTTCAAGCTAGAGAGCAGCGAGGGGACTAACGGTCATCCCCCGCGCTCGCTCTATGGCGCACCCGACTTCCCGCTGGTGCTGCCGCAGGCGCGCACCAAGAATGGGGTCGGGCAGACGACAAAGGATCTGACCGAGCATCCTTGGGCGGGCACCGATGCGGCGATGATTCTGACGGCGCGGGATGAGGCCGGCAACGAAGGTCAAAGCGCGGCGTTCGAATTCCGTCTGCCGGAGCGGCCGTTCTCGAAGCCGATCGCGCGCGCGCTGATCGAGCAGCGGCGGATACTGGCGCTCGATGGTGATGCCCAGGCCAGCGTGCTCACCGCGCTCGACGCGCTGACCTTGGCGCCCGAACGCTTCAAAATGGAGAGCAACGTCTATCTCGGCTTGCGCTCGATCTTTTGGCAGCTCGCGCGCGCAAAAACCGATGACCAATTGCGCGACGTCGTCGGACGCATGTGGGACATGGCGGTGCATCTTGAGGATGGCAGCGTCTCCGATGCCGAGCAGGCCCTGCGCGCGGCGGAGGAAGCGCTACGGCAGGCGCTGGAACGTGGCGCCAGCGACGAGGAGATCAAGAGGCTCACCGATCAGTTGCGCGCGGCGCTCGACAAGTTCCTGCAGGCGCTGGCGGAGCAAATGCGCAAGAATCCACAACAGCTCGCGCGGCCGCTCGATCCCAACGCACGCCAGCTTCGCCCGCAGGATCTGCGCAACATGATCGACAGGCTCGAACAGATGGCGCGCTCCGGGGCGAGAGACGCCGCGCGCCGGATGCTGCAGGACCTCCAGCAGATGCTGGAGAATCTGCAAATGGCCCGTCCCGGGCAGCAGATGGACGGCGACGGCGACGACGACATGATGTCGGCGCTCGACGAACTCGGCGATTTGATCCGCAAGCAGCAGCAATTGCGCGATCGCACATTTCAGCAGGGCCAGGATCAGCGGCGCGACCGCCAGCGCGGACAGCGTGGCCAGCAGGGCCAGCAGGGCCAAGACGGCCAGCAGGGCGATCAGATGGGCGAGTTGCGCGGAAATCAGCAGGCCTTGCGCGATCAGCTCAAGCAACTGATGGAAGAGTTGCGCAAGAAGGGGTTCGGCCAGGGTCCGCAGGGGCAGGGCGAGATGGACCAATTGGGTCGTGCCGGCGAAGCCATGGGCGATGCCGAAGGACAACTGGGCGACGGCAACGCAGACGGGGCCGTCGACTCACAAGGTCGCGCGCTCGAAGCGTTGCGCCGAGGGGCACAGAATCTCGCCCAGTCGATGCAACAGCAGGGGATGTTGGGTCCCGGTCCCAACGGCCAGCCCGGTCGGCTCGGGCAACCGCGCGCGCAACAGGACACCGATCCGCTGGGTCGCCCGCTGCGCGGGCGCGACTATGGCGACGACACCACGGTCAAGGTGCCTGGTGAGATCGACGTGCAGCGCGCGCGGCGCATCCTCGAGGAATTGCGTCGACGCTTCGGCGAGAACTTCCGTCCGCAGCTCGAGCTCGATTATATCGAACGGCTGCTGCGGGATTTCTAACAATCCGGAGATCAGATGCGGGAGGGCGAAACCGAGCCTCGGTCGTCGCTCATCAATCGCGGCAAGGACCTCCGCTCGAAGCCGAGCCGGCTTGACCGTAGCGGCGGCTCGGTTAACGAATTCGCAAACCATAGGCGCCCAGCCTAGGCCGCGCGGTTGCTGTCGCGGGCATCGCTCTCTGGGGAGAGGCAGGGTGGTCCGGTTCGAACACGTGGGCTTGCGTTACGGGCTCGGTCCCGAGGTTCTGCGCGATCTCACGTTCCGTATCGATTCCCGATCGTTCCAGTTCATCACCGGGCCTTCTGGCGCCGGCAAAACGTCGCTCTTGCGTCTCCTGTTCCTTTCGCTGCGGCCCACACGCGGGCTGATCACGTTCTTCGGCCACGATATCGCCACGCTCAGCAAGGACGCGATGGCGACGCTGCGGCGGCGCATCGGCATCGTGTTCCAGGATTTCCGGCTACTCGATCACATGACGACCTTCGAGAATGTGGCCTTGCCGTTGCGCGTGATCGGGCAGGCGGAAGAAAGCTATCGCGAGGAGGTCATCGAACTGCTGAACTGGGTGGGGCTCGGCGATCGCATCTCCGCGCTTCCGCCGGTGCTTTCGGGTGGCGAGAAGCAGCGTGCCGCGATCGCGCGGGCGGTAATCGCGCGACCGCAGCTCCTCCTCGCTGACGAGCCCACGGGCAACGTCGATCCCAATCTGGCGAAGCGGCTGTTGCGGTTGTTCATCGAGCTCAACAAATCCGGGACGTCGGTGGTTATTGCTACGCACGACATCGCGCTCATGGACCAAATCGACGCCCGCCGCCTCGTGCTGCACGAGGGTCGTCTGCATGTCTACGACTGACGCGACGATACAGCAAAAGTTGGACGCGCAAGGTGCGCTTCCGGTGCGCTTCGAGACCGCCATCGTGCCGCAAGCCACGATTTCCGGGCGGGCTCTGGTGGCGGTCATCGCCATCATGACCTTTTTGGCCTCGCTGACTACGGGCTCGGTCATGCTGGTGCGTGCCGCAGCGAGTGAATGGCAAGCGGATGTGGCGCGCGAAATCACGATCCAGATCCGTCCGGTGGCCGGTCATGACATCGACCTGGAGGTCACAAAGGCTACGATCATCACGCGCGCGTCTCCAGGCATTGCCGAGGTGCGGCCCTATTCCAAGGAAGAAGCCACGCACCTGCTCGAGCCATGGCTGGGAAGCGGACTTCAGCTCGATGATCTGCCGGTCCCACGCCTGATCGTGGCGCGTATCGCGCCCGGGGGCGCACCCGATCTCACGCAGTTGCGGCAAACGCTCGGCGAGCAAATCCCAGGTGTAACCCTCGATGACCACCGCAGCTTCGTCGAGCGGATGCGTGCGATGTCCCGAGCCGTCGTTGCCATCGGCGTCGGCGTGCTTTTGCTCATGCTTGCCGCCACCGTGCTGTCGGTCGTCTTCGCGACCCGCGCAGCCATCGCTAGCAACCGCCCCGTCATCGAGGTGCTGCATCTCATCGGCGCCAAAGACAGTTTTATCGCGCGGCATTTCCAGCAACATTTTCTGCAGTTGGGACTAAAGGGCGGATTGATCGGCGGCGGCAGTGCCATCGCGCTTTTCGCGCTCGCCGAGCTCACGAGCAGCTGGCTCACTGGGACGGCCGCACGCGAGCAGTTTGCGGCTTTGTTCGGTAGCTCGTCGATCGGAATGCCGGGTTATTTGGCAATGCTGGCGCAAGCCGGCGTGATCGCCTGCGTCACCGCCGCAACCTCGCGCTACACGGTCAAGCGCACGATCGCAACGGTCCATTAGTGAATTGCGCGCAGCTCTATTGGCGCCGGGATTTTGCGTTATGATTGCAAGGGGTGGAGAAGAGATGCCGACGGCCGAAGTTGATACCGGTAATGGAGCTGCCGGGATGCCCCACTCGAGCGAACGATCCGCGCCGTCTGGGTTGCTGCGCTGGCTCGGCTGGTCGACGTTCGTGCTCTGCGCTTTGGCGGCGCTATTGATTGGGCTTGGATTTGTTTGGTTCAGCTGGCGCGTGCCCGCCGAGGAAATCCCGCTCGAGCGCAACGCGGACGGGATCGTCGCCTTGACGGGCGGTGCCTCGCGTATCACCGACGCGATCGAGCTGTTGGCCTCGGGGCGCGGCAAGCGGCTCCTGATCAGCGGCGCCTATCGCGCGACCAACTCCACCGAAATCTCGCGCCTCAATCCGGAGTTCGAACGGTGGGTCCGTTGCTGCGTCGATTTCGACCGCTCTCTCAATACGCTGGGCAACGCGGTCGAAACCAAGCGCTGGGCCCAAAATCGCGGCTTTCGCTCGTTGATCATAGTGACCTCGAATTACCACATGCCGCGTGCGCTCGCCGAAATCGCGCACCAATTGCCCGATGTCGTGCTCGTGCCGTTTCCGGTGGTGACCGACCGCCAGCGTGCCGAACGGTGGTGGGGACACTGGGCGACGACGCGTCGCATGTTCATCGAATACGTGAAATATGTCTTCGCCAAGGTTCGCATGGCGCTCGATCCCGACGCCGGCAATCGCCGCACGGGCTCGCTTGCCCTGGTTGCGCGCGCAGGCGGTGATTAAGATCGTCCGCAAGACGTCGCGTCGTCATCGGAGGCAGTCCCGACGGGCGGACACGGCGGAGAGGTTTTGCCGGTGCTGGTGGCTCGATCCCTGATCTTCAACTTTCTATTTTACGTGAATCTGCTTGCGCAGGTCATCGCGGCCTTGCCCACGCTGCTGATGCCGCGCTGGGGCATCATTGCTGTGGCTAGGTTTTGGGCGCGCACCAATCTCTGGCTTCTGCGCGTGGTTTGCGGCATCGAAGCCGAATTCCGCGGCCTGGAAAAGATTCCGCCGGGGCCCTGCCTCGTGTCCTCCAAGCATCAGTCGCTGTGGGAAACGTTTGCACTGCTGCTGATCGTCCCGGACGCCGCGTTCATCATGAAGCGCGAGCTGATGTGGATTCCGTTCTTTGGCTGGTATGCCTGGAAAGCCGGCATGATCCCGATCGATCGCAGCAAGGGCTCGCAGGCGTTGGCGGACATGAACGCCCGGGCGCGACGCGAGCTGGCGCGTAACCGCTCGATCATCATCTTTCCTGAAGGCACCCGCCGGCCGCCCGGCGCCGAGCCCAGATACAAGTATGGGGTGGCGCGGCTCTATTCGGAAATGGGGGTTCCTTGTCTTCCACTCGCCCTCAATTCCGGCCTGTTCTGGCCGCGTCGCTCCATGCGCCGCTATCCCGGCACCATCCTGGTCGAGGTGCTGGATCCGATCTCTCCCGGCCTCGGGCAGGACGCTTTCTTCGAACGGTTGCAGCACGACACCGAAGCCGCGACCGCGCGCCTCGTCGCCGAGGGCAGGCGTGAAGTTGCCCGCAATCGAGAGACGGAAGCTTCGCTCGCCCCATCATCTTGAAGCGCCGCTCGTGGGCCGCCCATAGCATCCGCGTCACGAGCGCATTTCGCGCGCCGCTGGATGAGGGGCCGCCGCTGCGACGACATCGCGTGTCCCCGTGAGCCGTTCGGCGAGCAGATGCAGCACCGTTTCGCGGTAGCCGAGTTGCTCCAGCGCTCCGACGGTCGCGATGACGTAGTCGCGGTTGGCGCCGGATTGGCCATGGCCTTGGCGCACGTGGTGCAGCTGCTGCTCGAGCGTAAGTCGTCCGGCATATTGAGCATGGCCGCGATCGACCATGTAGCACAACGCCGGGACCCGCTGCTCCAGATCGCGCTTGAGCCAGATCGGGCGCATGCATTCGCGATAGACGGAGGTCACCTGCTCGCGCGCGCGCAAATAGGCGACGGTTCTGGCGCGGTGGGCCGCGCTCACACGATAAGCGATGCCGCGACAGGTCCCGCCTCGATCGAGACCGAGCACCAGACCCGGCCGCTCTGGCGTCCCTCGATGGACGAAGGAATAGACGCAGAGGGCGCGATGCGCGCCAACGAGCCGGGCCTCGACGCGCTCGACAAAGGGAAAATCCGGCCGCCACATGAGTGAGCCATAGGCAAACACCCAGAGATCTTCGTCCGCATGCAAAGGATTGGGATCCATGGATGTGATATCAAGGAATCGTCCGTTGCGCGCAAGGCCGCAAGCGTGCGGGAACGCAGTACCTCGCAAGCGCCGCGGGCTGGTGTGCCGCCGCGGAGCTTCCACTCGCCGCACGTGTCGCAGGTAGAGGAGTGCCGCCGAGATGTCTCACGCCGGGCCCGTTTCCACTGTCCCGCGCCGCCGGTGGATGCTGTTCGCGCCGTTCTTGGTCGTGGTGGTGGTGGCGGCGGGCTGGAGCGCCCTGTGGTTCTATGTGGCCGGTCGTGCGGAGGCCGATTTGGCCGCATGGCGTGCGAGCGAACGGCAGGCAGGCCGCACCCAGCACTGCGCGTCACAGTCGATCGGTGGCTATCCTTTTCTCATCGAAGTGCATTGTGGCGGTGCCGGTTTGCAGCTCGACGGCACGCCCACGCTCCAGCTCAAGCTCCCAACCGCCGTCGTCGCGGCCCAAGTCTACGACCCGAAGCTTGTGATCGCCGAGTTCACGGGTCCACTTGAAATTTCCGAGGTGGAACGGCCGCCCGCCGCAATCGTCAACTGGAATCTCGGTCAGGCCAGCGTCCGGGGGCTTCCGTCACGCGTCGAGCGCGCCTCGCTGGTCCTTGTCGGTCCGACGGTGCGCGCCCCTACCGTGGCTGGCGACGACGCCGTACTCAGTGCGCGGCGATTGGAGCTCCATGGTCGCCAAGCTCCCGGCTCTAACGCCGATGGTCCGATCATCGAAACCGCGCTCCGGCTCGATGCCGCGGCCGCCGACAAACTCGAAAGCATATTCGACCTCGCGATTGTCGACAGGCTCCGTTTGTTGGCCGCGAACCCGATTGATGCCGATGTTGCAGCCACCCTGCGCGGCATCGATGACATTTCCCCCAAACCGTGGTCATTGCGGTTCAAGCAATGGCAGGCGCGCGACGGCGAGCTCAAGATCGAGAAGGCACGCTTGGCGCAGCAGGACGTGGTCGCCGTGGGTGCTGGCTCCCTCAGGCTCACCCCGCGCGGCGGTCTCGATGGCGAGTTCCGCCTGACGGTCGTCGGCATCGAAAAGCTTCTCAAGATGTTAGACATCGACCGTATCATGACGGAAGGGCAAATCGGGGCAACCTTCAACGCGCTCGACCGCTTAATGCCCGGCCTTGGAGGAATTGCGCGCCAGAGTGCGGCGCCTGGGCTAGTCGCGGCGCTCGGCCAGCGCACCACGCTCGAAGGCAAACCGGCCGTGGCGTTTCCGCTTCGCTTCGTCGACGGCACGGTGTCCATCGGGCCGTTTCAGGTTGGCATGGTGCCGCCCCTCTTCTGACGGCCGGAACGGCGCCGGCCTGCAAAGCGTTTTCCTATTGAGCGCTGGTGGCTTTTTCCCGAAGCGCTTGCGGACGCGGAATGAAACGATGGAGGCAACCATGGAGAGCGACACGTCGACTCGCAAATCCCACAATCTGATCGCCAGCGACCGGGTCGAAGGCACCCCCGTGCGCCGTTCCGGCGGCGAGAAGATCGGCACGATCGAACGGCTCATGATCGATAAGCTCAGCGGCAATGTCGCTTATGCGGTGCTCAGCTTCGGCGGGTTCCTCGGTATGGGACAAAAGCACCTTCCCATCCCCTGGGCACGGCTGACCTACGACCCTACGCTTGGCGCGTACCACCTCGAGCTCAGCGAGGAGGAGTTGAAGAGCGCGCCGTCCTATGCCGCGGACCAGGAATTCGACTGGGGCGACCGCAGCCGCGAAATCGAGATCCACAACTATTACCGCGTGCCGCCGTATTGGGGCGTCTACTAGAAGGGCTTGGCTGGTGCCAAAAAGGTTGAACGGTGGCGAGCGCGCGCCGCTGGCGAGCGGATCGATCAATCTTCCGCCGTGTAAGGCCGCGGCACGGGCGCGTGCGGCAGCTCGGGATGGGGGCGGCCGAAGTCGGGCGTGGCTGAATCCTGGCCGATTTCCACAATGGCGCGACGGATCGCGCGTGTTCGGCTGAACTGATTGAACAACGTTTCGCCGTCGCCGCGGCGAATGGCGCGCGTCAGCGTGGCCAAATCTTCATTGAATCGGCCGAGCATTTCCAGCACCGCATCCTTGTTGGCAAGAAAAACATCGCGCCACATCGTCGGATCCGAGGCGGCGATGCGGGTGAAATCGCGAAAGCCTCCGGCGGAGAATTGCAGCACTTCGGAGCGCGTCACTTGGCTCAATTCATCCGCGGTGCCCACGATCGTGTAGGCGATAAGGTGCGGCAGGTGGCTGGTGATGCCGAGTACCAGATCATGATGCTCCGGCGACATCGTTTCGACGTTCGCGCCAAGCAGCCGCCAGAACGCGGCGAGCCGCTCGACCGCGGTTGGCTCGGTGCCCGCCGGCGGCGTGAGAATGCACCAGCGGTTGACGAACAACTCGGCAAAACCGGCATCGGGCCCGGAGTTTTCAGTGCCGGCAACCGGATGGGCCGGCACGAAATGCACCCCCGCGGGGATTTGCGGGGACATGTCGCGTACAATCACGCCTTTCACAGAGCCGACGTCAGAGACGATCGCGCCTGGCGCAAGATGCGGAGCAATTTCCGCGGCGACCGCGCCGCAGGCCCCGACCGGAATCGCGACGATCACGAGGTCTGCGCCTTCGGCGGCCGCCGCATTGGTTTCGACGACTTGATCCGCAAGGCCGAGTTCGGCGACACGCCGGCGCGTCGCCGCCGCCTGCACCGGGTCCTCCTTGCGGGCGCGGCCCGCG
>Ga0081455_10001100_pt1 | contig 33960 bp, 31 predicted proteins | sample TabmetS3T2R1_FD_70207 | JGI IMG/M metagenome (GOLD analysis project Ga0081455, IMG submission 70207) | Tabebuia heterophylla rhizosphere microbial communities from the University of Puerto Rico - S3T2R1 | ecosystem: Host-associated > Plants > Roots > Rhizosphere ...
CGACCGCCAGGCCCGACTTGCGGCGTGACCCGAACACTGCCTATCGTGCCGATATATCAATTCGATACATTGGCCCGGCGGTCAGCCGTAGGCCGGCGGAGGCGGGAGCTGCGATGAGAGCGATCGACTACGACACCGAGCAGTACCAGGACTACGCGCGCGGCCGCGCGCTCGCCGAGCAGCAACTGCAGGTCTGGATCAGCGCCTTCGCGGCAGTGCTGCCCGAGCGGCGTCCGCTCGTGGGGCTGGACGTCGGCTCGGGGACCGGCCGGTTCACCCCCGCGCTGGCGCGGGCGTTCGGGCCGGTCACCGGCATCGAGCCGTCGGTCCGCATGCGCGAGATAGCGCGCAGGCGCAATCCCAGCATCCCGGAGTGCGGTATCTGGCCGGCTCCGCCGAGGACATACCAGTGCCGTCCGGCAGCGCCGACTACGCGCTCATGGTCTTGTCCTGGCACCACGTCCAGGACAAGCCGCGGGCCGCCCGGGAGCTGGCCAGGGTGCTCCGGCCCGGCGGGCGGCTGCTGCTGCGCGCGAACTTCAGCGATCACCATCCCCGGCCGTGGTGGCTGGAGCACTTCCCGCGCGGGTACGAGGCGGACGCTGCGCTGTTTCAGCCGCTGCACGAGGTCATCGCGATGTTCACGTCGGCCGGCTGGCGGGTTGGCGGCTTCGGCACGGTTACCGAGCCGTCCTCGGGCACCCGCGCGGACATGCTCGAACGGCTGCGCCTGCGCACCCTGTCGTTCTTCGCTCAGCTCAGTGCCGACGAACTGGAGACCGGCTTCGGCCGCCTGGAGCAGGCTGTTGCGGCAGATCCCGGGGCGCCGGCGCCCGTGTTCGCTGAGCCGCTGCTCACGCTCGAACGGCTCTAGCAAATGCCGACGGCGGAGTGCTCGTCGCTGACATCATGGCGACGTGGTGGACGAGTTGCTCAGCCGGAACGCGCTGGAGCTGGCCGAGCTGGTGCGGTCGGGCGAGGTGTCGGCTCGGGTGCTGGTCGAGGCTGCGCTGCGCCGCCTGGAGGCGGTGGATCCGGCGCTGAATGCGTTCGTGTGGGTGGACCCGGACGGCGCGCTGGCGGCGGCTGATCAGGTACGTCCCGGCGACGGGCGGCCGTTCGCCGGGGTGCCGATCGCGTTGAAGGACCACGTGGCGCAACGAGATGCGCCGTGCACGATTGGTTCGGCGCTGTTTCGCGACTACCGTCCCGGCGCTGACAGCGCGACGGTGCGGCGTCTTCGTGCGGCGGGATTCATCGTCGTCGGGCGGACCGCGATGCCTGAGCTGGGAATTCTGCCGACGACCGAGTCGCAGCTGACTGGCGTCACGGTCAATCCGTGGCGGCCCGGCCGTACGCCGGGCGGATCGTCCGGCGGCTCCGCGGCGGCCGTGGCGGCGGGCATCGTTCCGCTGGCGCACGGTGGCGACGGCGGTGGATCGCTACGCGTGCCGGCGGCCTGCTGCGGCCTCGTCGGGCTCAAGCCGTCGCGCGGGCGCATCTCGCCGGCACCGGCGGCCGGTGACGATCCGCTGGTGACAGAAGGAGTGCTGACCCGGACGGTGGCCGACACCGCGGCGTTGCTGGACGTGCTCGCCGGCTACGAACCTGGCGACGCGACCTGGGCCCCACCGCCCCGCGGGCGGTTCCGGGACGCGGTGCGTAGATCGGTCGGCCGGTTGCGGGTCGGCCTCGCGCTGTCGCCGCCGCTGCCGGCTGCCGTGCACCCGGAGTGCGAGCGTGGTGCGGTCGAGACGGCGCGACTGTTGGAAGAGCTCGGTCATGCCGTGGACGACGTCGTCCTGCCGACGCTGTCGGAGCAGAGCCGGCGCGCGTTCGACGACGTGTGGGCGGTGCTGGCCGGCGAGGGTGTCGCGGCGGGCGGGCGGCTGCTCGGACGGCCCGCGACCGCGGACGACGTCGAACCGCTGACCTGGGCGTTGTACGACAAGGCCCGAACGCTGGACGCACTGTCCTATCGCAGCGCGCATGCCGAAATCCAAAGCGCCGCGCGGCACATGGTCGTTGCCGGGTCGGCGTATGACGTCCTGGTCACTCCGACGCTCGCTGAGCCGCCGGTGCCGACCGGCACCATAACCGGCTGGCTGTCACCGGACCCGATGGAGGCGCTCGCCCGCAGCGACCGGTTCAGTCCGTACGCAGCGGTATGGAACCTGACCGGGCAGCCGGCCGTGTCGCTGCCGCTGTGCGAGCACGGCGACGGACTGCCGCTCGGCGTGCAACTCATCGGGCGGCCGGCCTCGGAAGCGACGTTGCTCGCGGTTGCGGCGCAACTCGAACAGGCCAGGCCGTGGGCCCACCGCCAGCCGCCGCCACTCGTCCCGCTCGCGCCGGGCTAGCGAACCCGCGATCATCCAGTGTGGACGGCTGATCCATCGATGCTTGCGCGGCTGCGCTGCGGGGTCGACACTTCGTCGTGATCGCCACGGGGGAGGGTTCGATGGCCGATGCAGCAGTTGTGACCGTAACGCCGCCCGATGCGGCCGGCGGGCCGCCGGCTCCGGCTGCTTCGGCGACGCCGGTCCACCTGCTCGTGTCCGTCGGCGCGGCCGGGCTGAGTCTCGGCACGCTGGTATGGCTGGTGTGCACGTCGACGATGGCCGGACCCTTGCCGCTGCTGTACGCGGCCTTGATCGCGTTCGGCGTCAGCAGCCTCGTCTGGGCGTTCGTGCAGTTCTGGTACACGGATGCGCTCGCGCTGGCGATGGCGCTTGCCACGGCGGGCGTGCTGCTCGTGGTCGGCGGGACGGCGCTGTTGGTGTATCGGTTCGGAACACCGGCCGACGGCTTACCGCTCATCGGATTCGTGTTGTGCTACGCGGGTCTGGGGTGGCTGGTCGGCTGGTTGCGGCACCAGAGCGGGGCCCTGGCCTGGGGTAAGTGGATGTTGCTGGCCGGCGCGGTCGTGGTGCTCGTTGCCGCCCTGACGCTGCCGCACGCCGGGCGTGGCGGGTACCTGGCGTTGGTGGCAGTCATCGGCATCGCGGTGTTGCTGGTGATCCCCGTGGGGCTCAACCTGGCGTCCGAGGGCGCTATGGACGCCGTCACCAAGGTGGGTCTGACGACGCTTCCGGGTCCGCTGGCCAAGATCACGGTGCGCTCGGCCGTCGTGTTCGGAGCGGGCCTGACCCTGGCCGGTGCGGTGATCGTCGCGGCGGAAGTGGCCGGCCACTCATGGAAGGTTGCCGCGCTGGCAACGCTGTTCGCGCTCGCGCTCATGGCGGCGATCGTGTCCGACACGCATCTCGACATCGCCATGGTGATCGCCGCGCTGGCGCTGTTGGCGGCCGCCCCGCCGCAGGAGGTGCTGCCGGCCAAGCTGGACCCGGGCGTCGGGCAGTCGGCGTTGGTCGCGCTGGGTGACTCGTACATGTCCGGCGAGGGCGCCGCGCGGTTCTATGCCGGCACGGACGACGGGGGTGCGAACGAATGCCGGCGCGCGCCCACCGCCTACGCTGCGCTGGCCGCAGGCCCCGGCCAGCGATTCGATCACGTGACTTTCCTGGCGTGCTCGGGGGCGAGAACGTACAACGTGATCGGCTCGACGAACGACTCGCAGGCGCGGCCGCAGCCGGGCGAGGGTAAGACGCAGGTCGACCAGCTACTCGACATCAAGGCAGCGCACCCGTCGTTCCGGCCGCGACTGGTCATTGTCAGCGTCGGCGGCAACGACGCGGGCTTCGCAACGATCGGCGAGGCGTGCCTGGCGCCGGGGGACTGCGCCACGCAGAAGCGCCGATTCGAAGAGCTGCTCCCGCGGGTTCAGCGGTCGCTCATGGCGACGTATGCGTCGATCGAGAAGGCCCTTCCCGGTGTGCCGATCGTCGCCGTTCCTTACCCGCAACCGATTGCGGCCGGCTCCGCCTGCAACGGACTGCCGCTGTCGAAATCCGAGCGAGCGTTCATAAACGAATTCGTCGAGAAGCTGGACGGCGTCATACGCAAGGCCGCCGACGACTCCGGGCTCTACTACATGGACACGATGCAAGATGCACTCGCGAGCGCGCACCGGCAGCTGTGCGACCCGGAAAACCACGGCCACCCCGGCATCTACCCGGTGACACTCGCATCGGTGAGCGGGCTGGCCAACCAGCGATTCAGCCCGCTGAAGTGGACGCACGACAGCTTGCACCCGAACGCCCTCGGCCACGCCGCACTGCTCGCGACATTCGACAAGTGGCTGGCCGACCACCCCGTCAGCGCCCCGGCGACCAAGCACGCGCCGTCGGTCGAGGCCCCGGCGCCGGCGGATCCGCCGTGCAGCTTCAGTACCAGCGGATCCTCGAACTGCCAAACCCAGACTCGCGCCTGGGAGTTGCGGCAGGCGGTCGGACTGTGGCCGTGGGGGATCGCCGTCCTGGCCGGCCTGATCGCGGTGTGGCTGGTCAGCATCGCCGTGCTGGGACTGCGGCGCAGCTTCGTCCTGCGCTCCGGTGGGGAGTAGCTACGTCACCGGAACCCGACGGCGAAGACGTGCAGGTCGCCGCCGGAGGCGCTCGGCAGCGTGATGCTCGCGACGGCCTGGCCGGGCGTGAGCGGTGCGTCGAGCGCGTAGACGTGGGCGGCGAGCGGGTCGCGGATGTTGCCGACCTGGTTGCGATAGGCGGTGGTGACGGCGACGGTGTTGCCGGGCACCGGATCCCAGCCCAGCCCGCCGAGTACCCAGTCGCTGAACGTCGCGGTGAACTGCGAGGTCGAGCCGTCGGCGTAGGTGACGGTCACCGGGCCGCCGGCGCCGAGCATCGTCGTGTTGGATGCGCTTCCGAGCAGGCCGATCCGGGACGCGTCCGCCGGCGCGGTCAGCGGAATCGTCTGGCCGCTCGCCACGACGTTGTCCGGCGTGCCGGGCGGCTGGTCGGGCCAGGTGTAGTCGATGCCGTCGGCGCTCACCTTCGCGCCCGGCGTGACGCCCGCGGCCGCGAGCGCCTGCGCCGAATAGCTCCAGCCGCTTCCGTCGAAGTTGGCGGCGCTGGTGTCGTCGTCGGTGGAGATCCCGGCGTTGGTGAAGTACGGCCAGATCTCGCCCGGCTTGGCAACGACCACGTTCACGGTGGACGTCTGGCTGAATCCGTCCGGGGCGCTGAGCCGGAGCTTTACCGGGTGGGTCCCCGGCGTGGCGTCTGCGGTCGCTTCGATCTTCGCCTCGCCGGTCGCGTTCGCATAGGCGGCAAGGGGAATCGTCCCGCTCGGCGGCGTGACGCGTAGGCCCGAGCCGGCGTCCGACGCCCACGACACGTGCACCGTGTTGCCCGTGACGTTGAACGCCTTGAGGGTCACGGTCGCGGACGTGCCGGGTTCCACGACCACGCCGGACGGGCCGACCGTCGCGAGGACCGATTGCGCTCCGGTGCTGTCCGAGGGTGGCGCCGCGTTCGGGCCCGAGCCCCAGGCGTGGTTCGGCGCGGTGCCGAGGTCGAAGGTCAGCGTCGCGCCGTTGCGGTATTGGTTGCCGTTCAGGTACGTCTTGGGCCAGGGGTCGCCGTTGAGGGCGAGCTGCTGCACGTACGGTGCGTCGGCGGCCGCAGCCGGGGCATCGATCGTGATGTCCTTGCCATTGGCGAGATGCACGACCGCGCGCGGGAAGACCGGGCTGGCGATCACGAGCGTGTCGGTGCCCGGCACCTCCGGGTACATGCCGAGGTTCGACCACACGTACCACGAGCTCATCGCGCCCATGTCGTCGTTGCCGAACTGGCCGACCGGCGCGTTGAAGTACAGCTGCTGCTGCGCCTCGCGCACGACCTGCTGGGTCTTCCACGGCGCGCCGACGTAGTCGTACTCCCACGGGATCTCGATGCTCGGCTCGTTGCTGAGATTCGCGTCGAGCGGGCCGGGGTGCGCGATGTTGGTGAACAGCCGGTCGAGGAAGTCCTCGTACGCCTTGTTGCCGCCGTGGGCCGCGATCAGCGCCTGAATGTTGAACGGCACCATCGGCGTGTACTGGGCCGACGTGCCCTCGACGAACCCGACGCTCGTGGCGGGCGTGAAGCCAGGTTGCCAGTCGCCGTTCTGCAGCCGGGGCTGGATGTAGCCGCTGGCCGGGTTGAAGATGTTCTGCCAGTTCTGGGCGCGGGTCGCGAACTCGGTGTAGACGTCATGCCGACCCAGGGATCGGGCGAGCGTGGCGATGGAGTAGTCGGCCGTGTCGTACTCCATCTGGGTCGAGACGGGGCCGTTGTAGTTGCAGCAGCCGACCGTGGCATCGACCGGCAGGTAGCCGTACTGGTCGATCGTCGGCTGGCCCGGTCGGATGTTGCTCGGCGAGGTCGCCTGGGTAACCATCGCCTGCAGCGCGTGGTCGGCGTCGAAGTCGCGCGCGCCGAAGGCGTACGCGTCGGCGATGATCGCGTCCGCGGGGTCACCGACCATCACGTAGCTCTCGCCGTTGGCCTGGGCCCACTTGGGCAGCATGCCGCTCTGGTCGTAGTCGTTCAGCATCGAGCGGATCCAGTCGCTCGTCTCGTGCGGGGCGACGAGGGCGGCGAGTTGCACCTGGCTGCGGTAGATGTCCCAACCGGAGTAGTTGGCGTACTGCGCGTGCCCCGCGGCGGCGGTGTGGACGGCGCCGTCCATGCCGGTGTACTGGCCGTTCTCGTCGCTGAAGACGCTCGGCGTCAGCAGTGAGTGGTACAGCGCGGTGTAGAACTTGACCCGCTCGTCGGACGTGCCGCCGCTGATCGCGATCCGGCCCAGCATGTCGTTCCACGCGGCGACGTTCGCCGCCCGCACCGCATCGAAGTCCCAGCTGTCGATCTCGGCGTCGAGGTTGTTCGCCGCGTTCGCGTCGCTGGTGAACGAGATCCCGACCTTGGCCGTCACGGTCCGCCCCGCGGACGTGTCGAACGTCAGCGCGACGCCGCCGGGTCCGCCGTTCGGGCCGCCGGGCCACGTTCGGGTGGTCGTGAACGGCTGATCGAACCGGAGATCGAAGTGCAGCGTGTAGTCGCGCTCGCTCGTCACGCCGCAGAACTGTCCAGCGCTCACCGATCCGATCACCTCGTCGTCGCCGACGACGTGCGCGGACGTGCCGTCCATGTGCGAGGCGGTGTCGGCGACCTTGACGAGCAGGTTCGACTCGGTCGAAGCGGGGAACGTGAAGCGCGCGATCGCGGCGCGCGTCGCCGTCGTGAGCTCGGTGGTGACTGGGTTCGGATCACCGCTCGGCGGCTGGATCGGTCCGGTGGCGAGCTGGACCTCGGCCAGCTGCGTGTCGACGTCGCCGTGGTTGGCGGTGATGTCGAGCCGGTAGTACCGGTAGGGCTGGTCGTTGGTGAACGAGAACTCGCGGGCGCTGAAGCGGTCGGCCCAGTCCTGGCCGGTGCGGGTGTCGAGCGTGGTCCAGCTCTGCCCGTCCGGCGAGCCGAGGATGGTCCAGTCGCGTGGGTCGCGGGTCGGGAAGTCGTTCGCCGACGTCAAGGCGTAGTCGTCGACCACGACCGGTTGGGCGAACCGGAACTGGACCTGGCCGCTGTCGGCGAAGGTGAGCCACTTCGTCTCAACGGCGCCGTCGATCAGGTTCTGCGTCACCTCGTTGGGCGGGTTCTCGCCGCTCGCGGTGATCTCGTCGACCTGGCTCATCAGGCCGGGCGGGCCGGCGGGGTGCGTGGTGGTCACCCGGTAGTAGCCGGCGCCGGCGGTCTCGGTGTCGTGCGAGAAGTCGGCCGTCGCCGTGCCGGGATCAGCCGGGAGCGGGCCGACGAGCGGGAGGATCGGCACGTCGCCGTACGCGGGGCAGCCGGTCGCGATGTGGGTGAGGCTGAACCCGCGCAGCTCGGTGTCGGCGTACTCGTAACCGCCGCCGTCGGGCCGATGCGGTGACGTGTCGGGACTCCACTGGACCATGCCGAACGGCATGTCCGGTCCGGGGAAGGTGTTCACGTCGCCCGATGTCCCGATGATCGGATTGACCAGCGTGGCCGGCCCGCCCGCCGCCGCGGCGAATCGGTGCGGCAGCGCGGCGAACGTCGCGACGAGAGCGGCAGCAACGAGCAACGAGCGGCAAAAACGGGCCATCCGAGCCGTTCCTCCCCGATGAGCGGCAACGTTGTCTCAAAGACAGGTAATTCCGGATGCGGTGAGACAACGTTGTACGACGCCCAGGCTCGTGTCAAGTCTTGCGGCGATTTCCGGGGTTCCCCGGACAACGTCGGTACAGTCGGCGCCACCGATTCCGTAGCCAGCCGAGGAGCGCAGGGACATGAGCGCGCCGAGCCCGATCGCCGGCCGGCCCCGCCGTCCGACGATGACCGACGTCGCCCAGCGGGCCGGCGTCAGCCTCAAGACGGTCTCGCGCGTCGTCAACAACGTGCCGACCGTCGATCAGGCGATGGCCGAGCGAGTGTTCGCCGCGATCACCGAGCTCGGCTTCCGGCGCAACGACATGGCGCGAAACCTCCGCTCGCACAGCACGTCCGCGACAGTAGGCCTGCTGATCGAGGACATCGCCAACCCCTTCTACTCGACGATTGCCGCCGCCGCGGCGCAGACCGCGCTCGCCCGCCAGACCATGCTGATCACCGCGAGCTCCGAGGAGGACGCCGACCGCGAACGCCGGCTGCTGATCGACATGTGCGAGCGGCGGGTCGACGGGCTGCTCGTCGTTCCGGCCGGCGTCGATCACGCGTACCTGCGCGCGGAGATCGAGATGGGCACGCACGTGGTGTTCCTCGATCGGCCGCCGACCGACCTGCGCGCCGACACGGTGCTCATCGACAACGCCCAGGGCGCACGGGACGCGATCGACCACCTCGTCGGGCAGGGCCACGAGCGCATCGGCCTGCTCGCCGACTCGCTCGGCATCTACACGATGCGCGAGCGGCTCTCGGCCGCCGAGGCCGCGCTCGAGCAGGCCGGGATCCGCTATCACCCGCACCTCGTACGCGACAGCCTGCACGACCAGTCCGACATCGAGGCGGCCGTGACCGAGATGCTCGGCTCGGCGCAGTCGCCCACCGCGCTGTTCTGCCTCAACAACCGGCTGACCCTGGGCGCGTTGAGCGCGCTCGACCGCGCCGGTCGCGAGATACCGGTCGTGGGATTCGACGACTTCGAGACGGCCGGCCTGATGCCGGTTCCGCTCACCGTCGTGTCCTACGACGCCCGCGACATCGGCCGGATCGGCGCGGAGCTGCTGTTCAAGCGGATCGACGGCGACCAGTCGCGGCCGAGGACCGTGGTGATCCCGACCCGGCTCGTCGACCGCAGCGCCGGGCGCCGGGCTCAGCCGCCGAACGAGCCGACCGGCGCGCCGCGGTAGGCGGTTGGCAGCGCGAACACCGATCCGGCGAGCGGCTCGGCGTCCCTTCCCTCGGCGGCGGACGTGATGTAGAGCGTGCCGTCCGGCCCGAACGCGCACGACGACGGCTGCGACACCGGCAGCGAGACGACGGCGACCGCCCGGCCGAGCGGGTCGTAGCGGCGCACCTCGCCGGCTCCCCACACGGCGAGCCAGATGTGCCCCTCGTCGTCGACGCACAGGCCGTCGGGCAGGCCGTCGTCCACGTCGAACAGCCGGCGGGGTTCGCCCAGCGTTCCGGAGTCGCGGTCGAACCGCGCCGACAGAACGACGTGCTCCATGCTGTCGGCCAGGTAGAACGTCGCGTCGTCCGGGCTCCAGCCCAGGCCGTTCGGCAGCGTGAGCCGGTCGAGCGCCGTCCGTACGCCGGCGTCGGGATCCCAGCAGACCACAGTGCCCCGCCCGGGCTGGAAGTCCATCGTCGTGGTGCCGGCCCAGAAGCGCCCGGCCCGGTCGCACTTGGCGTCGTTCATGCGGAACTCCGGCCGGGGGAGCACCGGCTGAACCAGCGACAGCCCGTCGTTGTCGATGAAGCCGAGCCCGTCGCGGACCGCCGCAACATAGCCGCCCCGTTCGCGAACCGCCACCGCCCCGAGGTTCATCCCGATGCCGGTCGTTCGCTGCGCGCCGCCGTCGAGCGGGACGCGGTGCAGCTCGCCGGCCGGGATGTCGACCCAGACGAGCTCGCCGCTGCGGTCGTCCACGACCGGCCCCTCGCCGACGGTCGCCCGGCCGTGTACGAAGACGTCGGGTGCGGGCAGGACCTGCAGCATGGCTGCACCCTATGCTTCTGGCCAACGTTGTCTCACCCGACTCGGTGAAGGATTGAGCCTCGTGGACGAACACTCAGGTCGGGTGGCGCTCGTGACCGGCGGCGCGAGCGGCATCGGACGGGCGGTGGCCGAATTGCTCGCCGCCCGGGGAGCATCCGTCGCGGTCAACGCCCTGCGCGACGACGAGGCCGCGGAGGCGGCTGGCTCGATCGGCGGGTCGGCGATCGGCGTCGCGGCCGACGTCTCCGACGGCGCGTCGATCGCCGCCGCGGTGGAGAAGACCGTGCAGGCGTTCGGGAAGCTCGACGTGCTGGTGACCTCGGCCGGCATCCAGCGCTACGGCTCGGTGGCCGGCACCGACGAGAAGACCTGGGACGACGTGTTCGCCGTGAACGTCAAGGGCGCCTACCTCGCTGCGCGGGCAGCGATCCCGCACCTTCGCCGAAGCGGGTCCGGGGCGGTCGTCCTCGTCTCGTCCGTTCAGGCGCGGGTCACGCAGACCGACGTCGCCGCGTACAGCGCGAGCAAGGCCGCCCTCAACGCGGTCGCCCGCTCGATGGCGGTCGACGAGGCGCGGTACGGCATCCGCGTCAACGCGGTGTGTCCCGGCTCGGTCGACACTCCGATGCTGCGCCGGTCGGCCGGATTGTTCAGCGACGGCAGCGCGGACGGCGTGCAGCAGACGATCGAGGCATGGGGGCGCTCGCATCCGCTCGGCCGGGTCGCGCAGCCGGCCGAGGTGGCCGAGGTCGTCGCGTTCCTGGCCGGGCCGCGTGCGAGCTTCGTGACCGGCACCGACGTCCTCGTCGACGGCGGGCTGCTGGCCGCGCTGTCCGTTGCGCTGCCCGACGACGCCGGGACGAAATGATGGCGATGCGCATCTCGCTCGGGCACGTCGACGAGTACGACGACACGGTCGCGGCCTTCGCCCACCAGCTGGGCCTGTCCAGCGTGCAGCTGCACACGCCGAGCAACCTGCCCGGCGTCGAGGGCTACTGGAGCGTCGCCGAACTGCAGGCGCTGCGCGACGCGTGCGACGACGCGGGGCTGGCCATCGAGGGACTGGAGAACGTCCCGGCCGCGCAGTTCTGGAAGATCCAGCGTGGTGCACCCGGCCGCGACGAGCAGATCGAGAACTACCAGCGCACGATCCGCAACCTGGCCAAGGTCGGCATCACGCTGCTCGGCTACCACTTCATGCCCACCTACGTGTGGCGCACCGAGATGGGCGGCACCGGCCGGGGCGGAGCGCGTGTCACGTCCTTCGACCTGGCCGATGTCCGTCGCGGCAACGCGCTCGCGGCCTACAAGCTCACGCCCGCCGAGCCGATCGACGAGCCGCTCGACGCCGACACGATGTGGGCCAACCACCAGTACTTCCTCGACGCCGTGCTACCGGTGGCGGAGGCGGAGGGCGTCCGGCTGGCACTGCATCCCGACGACCCGCCGGTCGGCGAACCGCTCGGCGGCGCGGCCCGGATCTTTACCTCGCCGGCCGCGCTGGTCGAGGCGAGCCGTCGCGCGAACAGTCCGGCGTGGGCGCTGAACTTCTGCGTCGGCACGGTGTCGGAGATGGCCGGCGCGCAGAGCGTCGACGCGGTGATCGACACGCTGGGCGCGGCCGGCCGTATCGCGTACGTCCACTTCCGCGACGTGCGGGGAACGGTGCCGCGCTTCACCGAGTGCTTCCTCGGCGAGGGGAACCTCGATCCGGCCCGGGTGATCCGGCGGCTGGCCGACGTGGGCTTCGACGGGTTCCTCATCGACGACCACGTGCCGGCGATGATCGGCGACGTCGCGACGTGGGGCGACACGTCGGCGCAGGCGTACTGCAGCCGCGGCCGCGCGCACGCGATCGGCTACCTGCAAGGCGTGTTTCGGGCACTCGGGCTGGACTGAGGCCGGGACGGTCCTTGACAAATCGGGTCGTCCCCGCGAAATTATCTGACGGCGGTGGACAACGTTGTCCGAGCGACTATCGAGAGGCCCGGATGATGCGCACCCTCCGTTCGAGCCGGCCGGCCGCAGTGGCCGCCGTCCTGGCGCTGGCCGTCTTCGGGCTGCCGCAGATCTCGTGGGCGGCGCCGGCGGCGACCGGCGTCGTGCTCGACCGCAGCGCTGACCGGGTCACGCTCGAGAACGGGTACACGCACCTGACGTTCGACCTCGCCCACCCGCAGATCGACGACGTCCGCGCCGACTTCACCGGCCACGGCGACTACGGGCCGAGCCTCACCGGTGGCGGCATCGTGCTCGAACGCCACGACGTGACCCCGGCGAACGTCGTCAACGAGGTCGGCATCACCGACGAGGCGCACCGCGCGAACGGCCAGATCACGCCGCAGTTCAGCTACCCGGCCGAACTGCTGCCGGCCGCGAACTCGGTCGTCACCCCGCCCGACGACGCCCTCGACGACGTTCCCGTGCGCATGCCCGACACGTCGGGGACTGCGCCGAACATCGCGGTGGCGAAAGGGCAAACGTTCCGCCTCGACAGCGCGCAGGCAATCTCGACGCTCGACGTGTTCGGGGCATCGTCCGACGGCACCGGCACCGGCGCGTTCACGCTGACCTTCGCCGACGGCAGCACCGAGCAGCACGTAATCACGCTGCCCGACTGGGGTTCGGCCGGCCCGCAGACCGACGCGCTGCACGTCGCGTTCACCACGGCGTACCGGCACACGCCGACCGGCAACGACGCGCCCGTGCCGTTCCACATCTTCCACGCGGCCGTGCCGATCACCTCGACGCAGCCGCTCGCGTCGATCACGTTCCCCGACGGGGTGCCCAATACGAGCACCAGCCAGAACCCGACCGCGATGAACGTCCTCGGCCTGACGCTGCGCTCGCCCGGCGGGGGATTCGTCACGCCCGACCTCGCGGCGCACGACCAGCCGCCGGGCGCGGCCGACCACGTCTCGTCGGCCGGCGCCGGGCCGGACCTGTCGGTACACGTGGTGAAGCGCACGCCGGCGCTGGTGACGGTCCGCATCGACGGGATCGTGGACGACGTCGAGAACCCGATGTTCACGTCGAGCTGGACGCTCTCGCTGGCGCGCGGCGAGCGGGCCTTCTCGCTGACGACGCAGACGACCGCGGTACGCAGTGGCCGGCTCGCGGGCGCCGACATCGCGGCGTACCTCGCGCCGACGTCCGTCTACGGGCTGTTCCAGCGGGGCGTCGAGCAGATGATGGACAGCTCGCTGCCCTACTTCGCCTCGACCGACGCGGTGCATCGCGTCTACACGCTCGGCGGCGGAGGCTCGGTCGACTTCACCGACGTGACCGGCCAGCGGCAGACCGTCCTGCTCGACCAGTCGAGCGGTTCGTGGCGCAGCGGCCTGCAGCAGGTCCTGTCCGGCAGCTACCCGGTCGCCGACACCTGGGACGGTTCGGGCTGGGGACGCGCGGCAGAAACCTCGGTGGCGCAAGGCGATCAGTTCAGCACGAGCGCGAACGTTGCGGTCAACGACTACGACTTCCCGGTCGGCACCCTGGCCTCGGACAACGACCTGCCGTTCGACGACCTGCGCGCGATCTATACCGCGACGTATGGGACGACCGTCGGCGCGCTCGACTCGTACGCACTGCCCGGCGAGACGGGCGTGACGATCGCGCACCCGACCCGCGCGTACGACCCCGGCCACAACTTCTACGACCCGGATACCTGGATGACGGTCAGCAGCCTCGTCTACTCAGGCGATCCGTACCTGCAGAACGAGGCGCGCAAGCTGATCGAGACGTCCGGCGCGAAGATGCTGCCGAGCGGCCAGATCCCGCACCACTTCAACGGCAGTGACCCGGTGTACGTCGCATTGAGCGGGGCCACGCAGACCGGGCCGAACATCTTCTGGATCTCGGCGGCCCTGCAGTACGCGAAGGCCACTGGCGACGTGGACTGGCTGCGCGCGCAGCTGCCCGACATCGAGCGCGCACTGAGGTTCCTCACCGACCGCTACAACCCGACGTTGCAACTCGTGCAGGCACCCGGTCCACTGTGGATCGACGTGTTCATCCGCGAGAACTACACGTCCGACACGAACGCATACATGGTCGAACTGCTGCGTGACGTCGCGGACGCCGAGGCGGCGACGGGCGAAACCGACCAGGCGAGCCAGCATCGCCAGCTCAGCAAGGACATCGCCGACGGCATGAACGCGCACCTGTGGGCCGGCGACCACTACATCACCCAGCTGAACCCGGACGGCAGCACGCGCGACTTCGTCGACTACGACTCGAACCTGCTGGCCGTGGCGTTCGGCGTGGCCCCGCCCGACCGAGCGGCCAAGATCCTCGCGCGCGTCGACTCGGGGCCGTGTACGCACGCGATGCCCACGTACGTTTCGGAGAAGTTCTACGGACCGGCCGACACGTACGGCGGAAACACCGGCGACTCGGCGGTCACGATGGAGCGCATCGCCTGGGCGGACGGGCAGGCTCGCGCCGCCGTCGGCGATACCACGACACTGAACGACGTGATCGTGGCCCCGATCCGCAAGGCCATGCTGGCCGATACGTGGTTGCCCGAGCGGTACGACTGCCAGGGGAACCCGGCGCACAACGGCTTCTACCACGGCTACCCCGACATGCTCGCGATGACGATGCGCGAGTCGGTGTACGGCATCAACCTCGGGCTGACCGGCGTCGACATCGACCCGCACGGGCCGACGGCGTACCGCTATCACGTCGGCGACGTCGACGTGTCCTACAGCGCGGCCGACGTCACGGCGACGCTGCCGGGGTTGGGCAGCCGCGACTTCGCCGTCCATGGTCTGACGCCCGGCGCGGTCTACCTGGTGCGCTCCGGCAAGGACGAGCCGAGCCTCGCCACAGTCGGCAGCGACGGCGTCCTGCGTTTCGCCGCGCCGATCGGGCCGGAGCGGCCGGTCGAGGCGCGGCAGCTCGGACCCGCCGGCTGATCGAACCGGCGGTACGCGCTGGGCGGAACGCTGTCCGCTCGCGAAGTCATTCGGATCAGGTGAGGCCGACCAGTCGGCGGTTCATAGAGGCTGTTTGGCGCACCGCGCGGCCCGACGCGCTCGGTTTTCGTGCTCGGGCCGACGGGTGCTGGCCGGACCGAGTACGGCGTACTGTCACTCTCGGTACCCGAACCGGCACGCACGCCCGTTGGCATCCGCCGCGGACCGGCCGCGAGGGGGGCGAGGCTCATGACTGGTTCCGGCGCCACAGGTTCCGGCGCCACAGGTTCCGGCGGCACTGGTCCCGGCGGCACTGGTCCCGGCGCCCGCGTGACCACGTGGCTGCGGCCAACGGACACGCGCTCGACCGACGCCTGCTTACGAGCCCGTAGCTCACGCCCGGACGGCGACCGCCACGATGATCCGGAGATGACGACGACATGACCGGGAACGCCCCGCAGCCAGCCGATCGAAACCCGTTCAAGCGCGCCGACCTGACCCGCCTGCTCGGGCCGGCGCTGGGCATCGTCGCCGTCGGGCTCGCCGTTGCCGCGCTCGTGATCGCACTGAACGCCGACGACAACTCGACCGCCAACGCGTCGGCGAACGCGACGAACAATACGGCGGCCGCCTGCTCCGTCACCACGATCGCCGACGAGGAACTGCCGTCGGTCGTCACCATCTTGGTCACCGGACCGGGCGGCAGCGGCACCGGCTCCGGCGAGGTCATCGACAACTCCGGACACGTGCTGACCAACAATCACGTCATCTCGGCCGCCGCCTCCGGTGGGAGTATCGACGTGGTGTTCAGCGACGGAAGCAGCCAGGCCGCCCGGCTGGTCGGCCGCGACTCGCAGACCGACCTCGCTGTGTTACAGGTTCCGCAGACCCAAGGCCTGCGCCCGATCAGCTTCGGGTCGTCAGAGGCGGTTCGTGTCGGTCAGCCGGTGGTGGCGCTCGGCGCACCACTCGGCCTGTCGAGCACGGTCACGTCCGGGATCGTCAGCGCCCGCGATCGCAGCGTGAACGTGCCCGGCGACGACGGGGGCACCGCGCTGCTGGTCGCCGCGATCCAAACCGACGCCGCCATCAACCCCGGCAACAGCGGCGGAGCGCTCGTCGACTGCGCCGGCAAGCTCATCGGCGTCCCGACCGCGGGTGCGACGGTGCCGAACCCGAATGGCGGCAGCAGCGCCGGCAGCATCGGTCTCGGATTCGCCATCCCGTCCGACTTCGCCCACTCGATCGCCGAAGAGTTGATCGCACACGGCAGCGTCACCCACGGTTTCCTCGGGCTCAGCGTCGACACCGCGCCGTCCGGCACCGGCCTCTACGTCGTTGCCGTAACCCCCGCAGGCCCCGCGGCGGCCGCGGGTCTGCAGGTCGGCGACGTCATCACCGAGATCGCCGGCGAACCGGTCAGCTCGGCTGAACAGTTGCTCGAACTCACCCTCACCCACAAGCCCGGCGACACCGTGACGATCACTTACGAACGCCAGGGCAAGACACACGAAACGCGCCTCACATTGGGAAGCCGATAGCTCAGAAGGCGGCCTGCGGGACCGGCGTCCCGACCTTCGCACACCGCCAGCAGCCGAGAGCCCCGTACAGCCCAGCTGTAAAACTGCTGCATCGATCGCGGACGGGCGCGCTGCCCGATCAGCCCGGCGATCAACGAGAAAGAACTAGAGGAGGCACGTGCCCGCTACGTGCCCGTCGCCGTGCTGACGTGCGGCCTGTCGCGGTTGCCCGGGCCGAACCGGTCGTGCGGATCTCGGGGCATTCGGCAGCCGCGACAGAACTCGAGATCAAACCCCGGCCCGGCGACCACTACGCCCGGACATTTCCGCCGTGCGGCGGCCCTATTCCGAGACGCCCTTGCCCGGAGCCGGTATCCCGGCTCAGGCTGGGGTTGCGACGCAGGTTCCGTTCTGACAAAGGCAAATCGGGGGGCATCAATGAAGACCTATCGCGCGCATCAGGACGTCAGCGTCCTCAACGACTACCTGGAGGTGCCCGGGATCGGGTTCATCCCGGTCAACGCGTTCGTGCTGCACTCGGCGCAGCCGGTCGTGGTCGACTCCGGCCTGGGGCTGGCCGACCGCGACTTCGTTCGCGACCTGGCCGAGGTCATCGACCCGGCGGACCTCCGCTGGATCTGGCTCACCCATCCCGACCGCGACCACACCGGCGGGATGTTCGCGCTGCTCGACGCCGCGCCCAAAGTGCGAGTGGTCACCACGTTCATCGGCGTCGGCATCATGTCCTGCGAGCGGCCGTTGCCGATGGACCGCGTCTACCTGCTCAACCCGGGTCAGTCGCTCGACGTCGGCGACCGGACGCTGACCGGGTTCCGGCCACCGCTGTTCGACAACCCCGCGACGGTCGGCATCTTCGACCGCGAAACCGGGGTGTGCTTCAGCTCGGACTGCTTCGGCGGGCCGATGGCGAGCGCCGAGCTCGCGAGCGCATCGGACATCGCGGCCGCGCCGGCCGATGACGTGCGGTCCGCCCAGCTGCTGTGGGCGAGCGTCGACAGCCCGTGGGTGCACCAGGTCGACCCCGACAAGTTCGCCGACTCGCTCGCGCCGGTACGCCAGTTCGACCCGTCGTGGGTCTTCAGCACGCACCTTCCGCCGTCCGACGGCGGCTCCGCGGCGCTGCTCGCGAATATCGCCGACGCTCCCGGTGCGAACCCGTTCGTCGGGCCGGACCAGGCCGCGCTCGAGGCGATGCTGCGCCAGTTCGAGCCGGCCTGATCGGCACCCTGGCCGCAGGTACTGTCGGTCAGGGTGCGCGGCCCAGCCCTAACCGTCGATGCTCACTTCTCGTTGAGCCCACTCCACAGGCCGATCACCTGGACCTCGAGGCGGCCCAGCGCGTTGATCATGGCGGCGATGGCGGCGCCCGACGAGATAGCGCCTTCGGCGGCGGCCGCGTCGTTCAGCCGCGTGATGAACTCGCGGGTGATCACCATCTCGTCGGGAAAGGACTCCAGCGGGAGCTGCTGTGGTGTCTGCTCTGTCATGCCATCACCGTCTCGACGATCGTTGGTACGAGTCCTGACTGGGGCGCGGGCCCAGCAGCGGCAGCCGCACCGGATAGCTGCTGGTTGAAAATTGGACACCCCGCCAGCGGCCGGGAGGGATGGCCGCGCGGCGGGGGCGCCAGCAACAGTACGACCGCCGGCGACGGTGGCCAAGGCTGCGGCGCCAGGTCAGAGCCGACTCCTCGCTGTCTCCTCTACGTGCAGGTCGCGGACGAGCGGCCCGCCCCGATCGGCAATGGCACGTTCCGGCGGCGGGTGCGCGGCTGCCGGGCGGGTGCTGCTGTTCGGCGGCCCCGCCCGGCAGGCTGACCGGATGTCCCGGGGGGCTGGTCACCCGGTGACGCGAGCATCTATCACCGGCGCGGACGTGTCCACGTGGCTAGCTGGTAATCCGCTGCTCTTGGGCGAGTTGCCGCTGCGCGGCCCGTTCCACCAGGATCGGTACGAAGTCGCGCACCGGGCGGCCGTCGAACTGGTCGTAGTGTCCGTACACGGCGTGCTCGATCGCCTCATCCGGCAACTTCGGGAACTGCTGCTGCAACCGGCGCACAACCCGCGACATTGCCTCGGCCTCGCCCGTGCTGTGGTGGGCCCGGTGCTGGATCGCTGCGTTCATCCTTGGTCCTCCACTCCGTCAGTGGCGGTCTTTCGGGTGAACGTTCATCCTCACATCGCGCAGCGGCGTGCTGTCAACCCTGATCAGGTCCGGTCGTCGATCCGGCGTCGGGGGAAGGATCCAGCGTCGGGGGAACCTCGTCCCGACCCTGGAAGCCGCGCACCGGCGGATCTAGACTCACTGCCTGCCACTGGAAGACGCAGGCTGCATCCACATCATCCTCATCCGCCAGCCGGTCGGCTGCTGAACCGCCGAGCAGCCCGCCGAACCAGGAGGCGGCCCATGGCCCCCGACGCGATGCCGAACGACAGCCGGGCGGCGATGGCGCCGCTGGACCACAAGGTGCCACCGTCCGAGGTAGCTGCGGAGCCGGCCCGCCGCTGGTGGATTCTCGGCGTGGTCGGGCTGGCGCAGCTGATGGTGGTCCTGGATGCCACGATCGTGAATATTGCGCTGCCCTCGGCGCAGGACGCGCTGGGGTTCTCCAATGCCGACCGGCAGTGGGTGGTGACGGCGTACTCGCTGGCCTTCGGCGGGCTGTTGCTGCTCGGTGGTCGGCTGTCGGATCTGGCCGGCCGGCGGCGGATGCTGATCATCGGCCTGGTGGGCTTCGCGGCGGCGTCGGCGCTGGGCGGCGCGGCGAATGATTTCACGACACTGGTGATCGGCCGGGGCGCGCAGGGGGCGTTCGGCGCGATGCTGGCCCCGGCTGCCCTGTCGACGCTGACCGTGACGTTCACCGAGCCGGCCGAACGCGGCAAGGCGTTCGGCGTCTACGGAGCCATCGCCGGCGCGGGCGGCGCGGTGGGGCTGCTGCTGGGCGGGGTGCTGACCGAGTACCTGTCCTGGCGGTGGTGCCTGTACGTCAACGTCATCCTGGCGGTCGTTGCGGTCGCGGGCGCGATTCGGCTGCTGGCCCCGCAGCCCCGTGACCCGAGCGTGCGCATCGACTGGCCGGGAACGGTCCTCGTGGTGGCCGGGCTGGTGGCGGTGGTCTACGGGCTGTCCGAGGCCGAGACGCAGGGCTGGCGCGCGCCGACGACGCTTACGCTGCTGGCGGTCGGGGTGGTTCTGCTGGCCGCGTTCGTCCTGGTCGAGCGGCGGGTCGCCCATCCGCTGCTGCCGCTGCGGATCGTGTTGAACCGCTTCCGCGGCGGCGCCTACCTGGCGATCGGGCTGTCCGCCATCGGCGTGTTCGGGATCTTCCTGTTCCTGACGTTCTACCTGCAGGAGACCCTGGCCTACTCGCCGGTCATGTCCGGGCTGGCGTTCCTGCCGATGATCGCGGCGATCGTGGCGGCGTCCACCATTTCCAGCGGGGTACTGATGCCGCGCGTCGGACCCCGGCCCCTGATCACCGCCGGCATGCTCGTTGCGGCGGGCGGTCTGAGCCTCCTGGCCGCGCAACTGGGACTGCACACCAGCTACCTGAGCTGGATCCTGCCCTCTCTGCTCCTGGTCGGAGCCGGCCTGGGCCTGGTGTTCGGCTGTGCGCTCAACGCCGCGACCTACGACACGGGCGCCGCGGACGCGGGCGTCGCCTCGGCCCTGGTCAACACCAACCAGCAGGTCGGCGGCTCGATCGGCACCGCGCTGCTGAACACCCTCGCCGCCAGCGCGCTGACCAGCTACGTGGCGGCCCACGGACCCGGCCCACTGGTCCTGGCCCAGGCCGCGGTGCACAGCTACATCGTCGCGTTCTGGGTCTCGGCCGCGATCCTGGCCGGCTCCGCGGTCGTCTGCGCGCTGGTGCTGCCCTCCGGCATCCTGGCGCCGGCCGCCAGCCAGGCCGCGGCCCTTCGCGCGACCAACGGAGGAGATGAGGGCCCGTGACTCCCGAGCAATCTCACGACCCTGGCCCCGCGCCTTCCCCTCTCTCGTCCGGTGGCTCCGCCGCCCGGCCCGGGCCCGCCGTACGCCTGATCACCGTGTCGGCGACCTACGGCGCCGGCGGCAGCGTCGTCGCCCCGGCCCTGGCCGACCGGCTCGGCCTGCCCTTCCTGCAGCGGGTCACCACGCCCGAGGGGCACCTCGCCGAACCCGGGCCGTGCGATGAGCAGCTGTCGGCGGAGGAGGTCAAGGCCACCCCGGTGCACCGGCTGCTGGCCCATTTCACCCAGGCGATGCCGGCCGGGCCGACCCAGTCGCCGCCGTCCACCCACCACCAGGACGAAGGTCTGCGCGGCCACGGCGAGGCCGGGATCCACAGCCTGCTGGCCGCCGGCGGCGGCGTGATCCTGGGCCGGGCGGCGGCTGTCGTGCTCGGCAAGGACCGCGGCTTCCACGTCCGGCTCGACGGCCCGGCCGAGCGCCGCGTCGTCCAAGGGGCCGCGATCGAAGGCATCAGCGAGGAGCAGGCCCGCGAGCGCCTGCGCGTGGCGGACAAGGCGCGCACCGCCTACGTTCGCCGCCTGTACCGATGCGACCCGTCCGACGCGTCCATGTACCACCTGGTGATCGACTCCACCGCGATACCCCTGGACACGGTCATCGAGCTCATCATCAGCGCGGCACACGCGCACCGGGCGCCCGTCCCCGAGCGGAGTGACGCCGGCTAGGCGCGAGGGTGGCCGGCCCCTGCGTCAGCGTCGCATCGACTCCGAGCGGACCCCGGGTGTGTTGCGGAAGGCTTACGTGGTCGAGCCCCGTCGCTGCCGGCGATGCGAAGGGCGCATCCTCGAGGGGTGAGTGACGAGCAGCGTCCGTCGGGCTCCCCGGTCGGCCGGCGGGTGATCCTCGGGTTGCTCGGGCTCGGTGCGGTCGGGGTGGTCACCGGTCGAGCCGTCGAGTCGGGATTGGAGAAGGTGCTCGGGCCGATCGAGGTGCGTGATCCCACCGGGTTGATCGCGTTGCTGCCGGCCGGGGACTCGTTCCGGTTCTACTCGGTCACGGGCGCGGTGCGCCACGCGGACCCGGCGACCTACCGCCTGTCGGTGTCCGGACTGGTCGACCGACCGCGCGCCTACTCGCTCGCTGACCTGAACGCGCTGCCACAGGTCTCGCTTACCCGCGACTTTCATTGCGTGACCGGCTGGCAAGTGCTGCAAGTGCCCTGGCAAGGCGTGCGCCTGGCCGACCTGATCGACCGGGCCGGGCCACAGCGCACCGCGACCGCCGTGCGATTCCACTCCTTCGACGGCACCTACACCGAGAGCCTGACCCTCGCGCAAGCGCGGCGCGACGACGTGATCGTCGCGTTGCAGATGCAGGGTGGCCCGATCACGCACAACCACGGCGGCCCGGTACGCATGTACGTCGCGCCCATGTACGGCTACAAGAGCACGAAGTGGCTGTCCGGGATCGAGCTCACGGCCGAGGTCGAGCCCGGCTATTGGGAACACCGCGGCTACCCCGTCGACGGCTGGATCGGCCGGTGAACCCGCCGCGGGCTCTGGTCGGCACCGCGCGGCTCCTGCGATTCACCTGGGCCGAGCGGATGGTGCATCGAACGACGGCCGCGCTCATGCTCGTCTGCATCGTGACCGCAGCCATCCTGTACAACGGCAACCTCGCGATCCGCTTCGGCCACCGCCACCTGATCGAACTCGTCCACGTGTACTGCGGGCTGGCGTTGCCGGTACCGATGCTGCTCGGGTTGCTGTCCCACGCTTACCGGGCCGACCTGTCGCGGCTCAACCGGTTCACCCGCTCGGACTGGCGCTGGCTGCGCCGGCGCACCCGACGCGATGCGGCCAGTGCGGTCGGAAAGTTCAACGCCGGCCAGAAGGTGAACGCCTGGCTGTCATGCGGGGCGATACTCGTTCTCCTCGGCACGGGCGTCATCATGTTCTTCGTCGACCTGGCGCCGTTGGCCTGGCGAACCGGTGCCACGTTCGTGCACGACTGGTTCGCCCTCGGCGTCGGCCTTCTGGTACTCGGACACATCTACAAGGCCTCCCGGGACGCCGAGGCGCGCCGAGGCATGCGACGCGGGACGGTCGACGCGCGATGGGCCGCGGCTGAACATCCTGCGTGGGCGGCCGACGATCCGGCCGGCTCCGCCCGAGCCGAGCCGGCGCACGGCGTCGACCCCGCCGACGAGCAATGAGCCTGGCCGGCTACACCGTCCCGCCGACCGAGCGGAATCGGGTCTGGCCGGCTTCGGGAGGTCATCCGCTCCGCCATGGCTGCGGACTACACACCGCCGTCTCAGCTATTAACATGCCGGGATGAGCGAGGCCCGTCCGCGGGATTCCGTGTCCGATCGCCTGGCGGCTGCGGCGGGCGCAGCTCTGGTCGGCCGAGCCGCGGAAGGTGCGCGCCTGACGGCACTGCTGGCCTCGGACAGGCCCGCGGCGGTGTTCGTGCACGGGCCGGGCGGGATCGGTAAGACCGCGCTGGTGACCGGGACGCTGGCGTCGCGGCCGCTGAACTGGGTGAGCCTCGACGGCCGCCAGGTGGAGCCGACGGTGCCAGGGGCGCTGGCCGCGCTCGGCGCCGCTCTGGGCGGACCGACACCGCCATCGGCGATCGCGGCCGCCGAGCAGGTCGCTGCCGCTCGCGGCGCGTGCTGGTGATCGACAGCTTCGAGCGGCTCAACCTGCTCGACGGCTGGATCCGCAACGAGCTCGCGAGCGCGCTCCCGGGCACCGTCACCACCCTGCTGGTGGGGCGCCGCGGGCCGAACCTGGCGTGGCGCACGGCGCCCGGATGGCGCGCGCTACTCGGCGAACTGCTGGTCGGGCCGCTCACCGCGGCGGACGTCGACCGGCTCCTCGCCGCCCGCGGGATCCGGGGCGACGACGCGGTGCGGATCCGGACGTTTGCGCGGGGTCATCCGCTCGCCGTCGTCGTCGCCGGTGAGGCGCTGGCCCGCCGGCCGGGCTTGCCGCTCGGGTCGGGTGCGCCCGCGGAGGTCGTTGAGGAATTGTTCGCGGCGATGCTGGACGACCTCGGGCCGAATGAGCGGGCCGTGGCCGAGGCGGTGTCGGTGCTGCGCCGGGTGACCTTGCCCCTCCTCGAGGCGGTCGTCGACGAGCCAGACGTCGAGCTCGCGTGGCGGACGCTGCGCGGATTGCCGTTCACGGTGACCACCGCCGCCGGCGTCGAGCTTTCCGGACCGGCGGCTCCTGTCCTCCTCGAGGCCTTGGAGTTGCGCGACCCGGCCCGGATCCGGAGGCTCCGGACGCGCGCCGCCCGGGCCATCCTCGATTCCCTCGACCATGGTCCGGATTGGGCGAGCACCGCTGACCTGCTGCATCTGGTGCAGAACCCGTTGATCCGCAATGCATATGCACCGCCGGCGATGCTGCAGCACGCGGTCGAGCAGGCGCGCAGCGAGGATCACGACGAGGTCGTCGCCATCGTCCGGCGCTTCGCCGGGGAGGAGTCCGCTCAGCTGGCCGAGCGGTGGTGGCAGTCGCGGCGGGACACCTTTGCCGTGGTGCGCGCCGCCGACGGCGGCGTCGCAGCGTTCTCGGTCACGGCGACCGTCGACGACCAGGTCCGATCAGGGCCCGAGGACCCTGCGGTTCAGGCCGTTGCCGAGCATTTGCGGGACGACCCGATGCCGCCGGGCGCCGATGCCGTGATGTTGCGCTGGGCGCTGGGCCGCCGACACGGCGAGCGGCCGACGTCCGAGGTGGCGGCGCTGGTCATCGACCTCAAGCGCACCTACCTGCAGCTGCGAGCGAGCCTGCGCCGCGTGTACAGCGTTATCACCGACTGGCCCGCCGCGGCACCCGTGCTGCGGGTGATGGGCTTCGACCTCCTGACGGAAGTGGCCGTCGGCGGCCGGCCGTTCGTCCTCGCGTGCCTCGACTTCGGCCCCGGCGGTGTCGATGCGTGGATCGGCCGCCACGTCCTTGCCGAGCAGGCCGGTCCGATCTCTGCGCAGCCGCTCAGCCTCGGTGCACGGGCCGACCAACCCGCCGTGTTCAGCCTGACCGCCCGGGAGCAGGAGGTGCTCGCCCTGCTCGCCGAGGGGATGACCAACGCGCAGCTGGCCGAGGTGCTGTTCATCAGCGAGCGCACCGCCAACCGGCACGTCAGCAACATCTTCACCAAGCTCGGCGTGCACAACCGCACCCAGGCGGCCCGCGCGGCGGTGGCAGCCGGCCTGGCCGGCTAACTCACCGGCGAGGCCCGTCCTCGTCCACGGGCAGTCGCAGCGGTTGTCGTGGTGGCGGCGAGGAACGGCCCCGTTCATCGGGTGAACGCTCCATCCGCAGATGGAGCGTTCGGCCGATGCGCGGCCGGGCGGCGGCTCCCTAGCGTCGGCAGGGTTCCGTCCACTCAGAAAGGGAACCGCAATGCGCATCCGCATCGTCACCTTCGGCCTGAACATCCCGACCGAGGATTACACCGCCTACACGGCACACATTGCCCCCGGATTCACCGCGTGGCCGGGCTTGCTCGGCAAGTGGTGGCTGGGCGACGCCGGCTCCGGCACGTTCGGCGGGGTGTACCTCTTCGCGACCCGGCAAGACGCCGACCGCTCGCGAGAGACCGACCTGTTCCGGGGCATGTTCGCCAACCCGGCGCTGTCGGACGTCACCGTCCGGGAGTACGACGTCCTCGACGCGCCGACCGCGATCACCGCACCGACGCCGCAGGCGGCTTCGGCCCGGTGAGCCCGACTCGACGTCGGCGGTGACTACGCCTGCGTCGGGTGGTCGGTCGCCGTGACCTACTCCGGCCGGCTCGCCCTGGTTGGCGGGACGCTCGTCGAGCCGGCCTCACCGTCGCCGAGTTCCGAGGCGATCGGATCGGCTCACTCCGCCAGTATTGGGACGAGTTCGCGGTACCGGAACATCTCGGCATGCTGTCCGGCGAAGGCTGAGACGAGGCACGAGAGCCGCGGTTGCGTGACGTCGCCGTACCGTCGCAAGATCAGCGCATGCTCGTCTCGGCCAAGCTCGCGCCGACGTTCGCTTACCCGGAACTCGAACGGTTCTGGCGGTTGGCGGACGAGCTCGGATTCCACGCGATCTGGAACTACGACCACTTCTACGGCCCGGATGCCGTGGGGACGATCGCCCGCGACTACCGAAAAGACACGTTCGAGGCGTGGACGTCCCTGGCGGCGATGGCCCTGGTCGTGACCCGCGCGCGCATCGGGTGCATGGTCACGGGCGTCACGTACCGGCATCCCGCCGTGCTGGCGAAGATGGCCGTCACCGTCGATCACATCTCGGGTGGACGACTCGAGTTCGGACTCGGAGCGGCCTGGCACGAGGCCGAGCACCGCGGATACGGCATCTCCTTTCCGCGGGCGGGAGAACGGCTCGCGATGCTCGACGAGGCGCTGCGCGTGATCAAGGCGCTGTGGACCGAGGACTCGGCCAGCTTTGCTGGAACGTACTTCCGGCTCGACGAGGCGATCTGCAATCCCAAGCCCGTTCAGAAGCCGCACCCGCCGATCGTCGTGGCCGGACAAGGCCAGAAGTCTTTGCGGATCGTGGCGACGCACGCCGACGAGTGGAACGCGACCGGCGTCGACCCGGCCGAATGGAGCCGCCTCAGCAATGTTCTCGACAGCCACTGCGAGGCGATCGGTCGTGATCCGGCGACGATCAGGCGTGGTGTCCAGATCCTCCTCGATCCGGCACAGGAGAAGCAGATGCGGAACAGACTGGACCTGCTGCCGGCATACCAGGCCGCGGGCTGCCAGCACACCGTGCTGAACTTCAACCAGCCACCGACCGAAGACCAGCTCGAGCTCGTTTCGAGGCTTGGTCAGACGCAACGCTAGGTCCGCGCTTCACCGAGTCGGGGCTGCGCGCGGCGCTCGTGGCAGTCGACTGAGCGTCAGCGCAGCACGAGGCAACCGTGCGCTTCGAGGTCGCCCAGCCGGTCAGCCGGCTGCTGGCGCGTTCACACCACGTATTGCTTCAGGTCGACGCCGTTGAGCTTTTCGTAGGTGCGCAGCCGCATGCGGAACCGCCCGTCGTCGCCCCATCCGGTGCCCCAGCTGTTGACGTAGGTGATCACGCTGTTGAACGCGTCGGTGGAGTCGAGTTCGACACCGACGGCCTCGATCTCGTGGCCGCCGGCGATACCGCTCGAGGCCCAGTGCGGGTCGGCGTCGATGAAACCGTCCTTGTCGGGCTCGAAGAACGCCTGGTACCACGGCATGCCCTGCAGCACCGGACCGCTTTGCAGCAGCCGGAGGAAGCCGTACGCCGAACGCGCCCAGCGGTAGCCGCTGATCGTGGCGCGGCTCTTGAGCACCTTGCAGATCGCCAGGCCGGACGACCCGGTGTCCTCCGGTGGGTACTTGCCGGGGTACCCGTCGACGACGGTGGCGTCGCTGTACAGCTGCACTGCGAACTTCTCTGCTTCGGCGGCGTCGTCGGTCGAGGGCAGGACGCTGCCGACGGCGTCGAAGAACGGCTGGGTGCCCAGCGCGCCGGTGCCGGCGTTGCCGGTGCACGAGCCGAGCTGGCCTTGGTCGAGAACGACGAGCACGCGCTCCCATGACGTGCTGGTGAGCTTCTTGCCCATCTCGTGGACGTCGTTCTCCACCATGTGCGCGAGGCTGCGGCCGTCGAGCCACATGTTGCGGCCGAGCCGCGTGCCCGCGCGGGGCGTCTCGTCGTATTTCAGGTAAAGCTCTCCGGTGTCCAACAGACCACTGAACATGTCAGGCCCCCCTCGGCTGGCGATTGTTCTTAGCTGCAGGAGCGCTTGAGGACGTGACTGATACAGCGCGCCCCGCGATCGGCGGTACGGTCTCGAGATGCGGGTCAACCTGACGCAGGACGATTCCGGCCAGGCGCGCAACGTGCAGATCGGCGACGAGATCACCGTCGTCTTGGAGGAGAACCCCACCACCGGCTTCCGGTGGCACGCCGACATTGACCCGGCCCGCCTCGCGCTCACTGCCGACAGCTACCAGGGACCCGAACGCCCGGTCGGAGCAAGCGGTACCCGCCACCTGACCTTCACTGTGCTGCAGCCCGGCCCGGTTCGGCTGCACCTGGTCAAGCGTCGATCCTGGGAGCAGGCGGTCGTCGCCGAGTTTGACGCCGCGCTTGACGTCGTCGGCGGGTGATACCGCGGCACGCCAGGCGTGGCCGTTGAGCGTCCGGCCCGGCACGTAGACGTTGCGACCCCGACTGCAGCGGACCGGCGAGCGTCCGCTACCACCTCGACCAGGCGCGCCAGCTCGAGCGACGAGGCTGACGTCACGCCGGAGCGTGACGTCAGCCTCGTGATTCGCGGTCCTACATGGGCGGGAATCCGAACCATCGGGGCCGATAGAGTCCCGCCCGGTCTGGCACATAGACCGACATCTCCTGCCGCAGCTTGGGAGATCGATCCCGCGCGCACTGGCGTACGTCGCGTCGCTCGCGCCGGTCGGCCTTGAGCCGGCTGATGAATGCGGAGGCAGATTTCATGATCAGCTGTTCCTTTCGATCGCTGTTTGCTGATGACGCGATTAACTCTGCTGGACCGCAGCGGCGGCCACTGTCAGCCAGGTGGCTGAACAAGCGGGCTATGGCTCGTCCGCCGAGTGGGGGACACGCGCTTACTCGGCACGGTCCCCTGGTCGGCCGAGCGCGGATGCAGCCGGGGCAGGAGATGATGGACGCGGGTGCGGCGACAGTTCCGCCATGCGACCGGCGAGGCGCGGGTGTCGACCAGTCCTTAACGCCAACTTTCAGTACATCGGTGTCGGCTAAGCAACCAGTCGGTACCTCTGGTGCGCGGAACCGCGTGCGTTGTAACGTTCGGGTGCGCCCCGGCCCGTTGGCAGCTCTGCCGCCACTGGCCGGGGTTGTCCGCCTCTTACGGATCTCGGTGCCGCGCTGCGTCTATGTCGGTTCACCTCGCGCGTGCAGGTCAGCTGATATTCGGACTTGCGACCGGTGTTATTCCGCAGCAGCGGAGATCGATATCCCCAACGGTGGGGATGGAACGGTGCTCGATAGCACGGTGAGGTTTGAGGGACCCGTTGCAACGAGCAATTGACGAGATGCGGGTTCGAGCGCGACAACCGAGCGCGAGTTCGACGAGACGATCCGGTACCTCGACGATCTCGCGGTAACCCGTTCGAGCACGGCGCAGCGCCGTCCTGGCTGAGAGGTTTTCAGTGTCTACGAGCACCGTTTTGGACTTGGGTGATGACCCTGCGGCCATGTTGGAGGCCGCATCCTGGGTGCTGGCCGCCCTGTCCGCGACGATCGGCGAGGCGGCCACGACCCCGCACGCCGAGGTTCTGGCGGCCGATCCGCAGCGCACCGCGGTTCTGGAGGCTGTTGGGCTGGTACGTCGCGAGGGGGACGTACTAACACTGCACCCGTCGTTGGCGTACGCCGACGAGCCGACCGCCCGCAGCGCCGCCGCGGCGCGTTTGAGTTCGCTGCGCCAGGCGGTGGCGGCCGCGACGCAGGACACGGTCGCTGGTTCGGGCGGCGGCTGGGCCGAGCAGGACGATGCGGTGCTGCTGCACCAGGGTCGGGCATCGGCCGGGACCGGCCGGGCGCTCGCCACCAAGGCTGTTCCCGCCTTGCCCGGCCTGGCCGCGCGACTGGCCCGAGAGGGCGGTCGCATTCTGGACGTGGGCACCGGCGTAGGTGCGCTGGCCCTTGCGCTCGCCCACGCCTTTCCGCACGCCCACGTCGTGGGGATCGACATCATGGAACGGGTGCTGGCGCTGGCCCGCGCGGAGCTGGCCGACGCCGAACCGGCCGTCGCCGACCGGGTCTCATTGCGCCACCTCGATGTCGCCGACTTGGCGGACCACGACACCTACGACCTCGCCTGGCTGCCCGCCCCCTTCCTTACCGAGGAGGCGCTCAACGCGGCCGGGCCGCGGCTGGTCGACGCATTGCGGCCGGGTGGCTGGCTCGTCGTGGGGACCCAGCCTGCACCCTCCGATCCGCTGCGCCGAGCCGTAGCCGGGTGGCAGGCCGTCCGCAACGGCGGCAATGCCTACGACACGGATCGGATAACGCTAGTTCTCGGCGCCTCCGGTCTGCACGACGCACGGCAGTTCCACACGACCCCCGGGGGTCCCGTACTCGTCGCCGCCCGATGCGGTCACAGCTGACGGCCGCTCATCCATCCGGGCCGTGCCGCAGCAGCCGGTGGTGCCTTGGGGCGGTTCCCTCCGAGTCAGCGGTCAACACCTGTGCTTGCCTGGCCGCTACCGCAGTTGCCTGTCGTCTAGTCAGTCGGCGTGGATTCTGCGGCCCAGGCGATTGCTGCGTCCCGTTCGGCGAGGGGGAAGTGCCTGGTCTGGCCGGGCGTCATCCATCCGAACAGTGCGGTCACGTGGGTCATCCAGCCGATGTCGGTGACGACAGCAGTGCGCTTCCAGGCGCGCAGGTTCTCCACGCCCATCCTCAGGTCCTGCCACAGCGCGCTTGGCGTCATCCCGTCGAAGGAACTGATGACGATCACCAGGCGGAGTCGCCGGCCTTGGCCGCTTTCTCGATCGCGGGCAGGAGAACATCGCGGTAGTCCTCCGCACGAAGCTTGCCGGTTGCCTCGAACCCGATGACTCCGGTGGGTAGGCCGGCCAGTTCTGTGATCATGAGCGCTCCCGAGGTAGTGCTCTCAGCGTCCCGGCCGGAGGACGAACCGTCCTCACACGAAAAGTGTGACATTGGCGGCGGCTTGTCCTGGGCAACCGGGCTGTGCCTGGATCCGCATGACCTGTGCCTGGCGACGCTCGTCGCTCACCGGGAGAAGGACCTGCGGTTCGGCGCTGAGAACGAGACGCGGAGACGGTGACGACCACCTGACGCGGCTAATTGTGTTGGAACCCAGAGCATGCTTCGACTCCAGGGCGTAGTCGTTCGTCAGGGCCGTAATCGTCGGCTGGGTGGAAGAACAGGCGAGGTACCGACTCGAGGGAACGGAGGCGGTCGGCGTAGTTGGTGAGCGCGCGGTGTCGGTCTTCGGCTGTGATCTTGCCGGGCATGTGCGTGACGAACGGGGTGATGACGTCGAGGCCGCTGTAGCGGAGCAGGCCGTTGTGGATTGGCCAGAGGATGTCGAGTAGCGCGCCGTCGACGCCGTCGGGTTGGTAGGTGTCGGCCGAGGTGCCGGTGGTGACGGACAGCATGGCGAGCTTTCCGCGCAGCATGCCGGTGTCGTACTTGCGGCCGGGGAGGTAGGCGTAGCCGCGGGTGAAGACGCGGTCGGCCCAGCCTTTGAGTATTGCTGGCATGCCGAACCACCACATCGGGTATTGCAGGATGAGTAGGTCGGCGCGGGTGAGCTTGTCCTGTTCGGTGCGGACGTCTGCGGCTACAGCGGCGAGGCGATGCGCGTGCGTCTGTTCGCGGTCGATGCGCAGGTAGGTGGGGTCTTCGCGTTCGACGTAGTCGTCGGCGTCGGCAATAGCTTTGAATTTCATGGCGTAGAGGTCGCTGACCTCGACCGTATGGCCGCGGCCCTTGAGCGTCTGGACGGCTTCGCGGGTGAGTGCGCCGTTGAAGGATTGTTGCTCGGGGTGGGCGTGCACGATGAGGACGTGCATGATCAGCTTTGGGTCTTGCGGGCCAGGAGCACGACTCCGGCGTGGTCGTAGGTGTCGAAGTAGACGAAGCCGGAGCGGTCGGGGCGTTGCCCGCGCATGAGTACCGTCAGGCCGAGGTCCTGGCCTTGTTGTGCTGCGGTCTCGACGTCGGACTCGAAGCCGATGTGGAACACGCCTTCGCCGTGGGCGTCCAGGAAGCGGCGTTGCGGGCAATCGAGCTCGGGTGGTTGGCACAGCTGCAGTTGGGTGTTGTCGAGGTTGACGAACTTGTAGCGCAGGGCGCGGAAGGCATCTGGGTTCGGCATGGTCAGGTCGGTGAATCCGGTGAGCGGCGGGTAGTCCTGCCACGGGCCGATGCCGATCGACTCGTAGAAGGCGACGCTCTTGTCGAGGTCGCGAACGACCAGGCAGATGTGATGGAGCTGCCGGAACGGGGTACTCGTCATCGAAGTTCCTCCAGGTGCCTGAGGCCGGTCCGGACGCGGTCCAGGCCGGCAGTGATGGCGGACGGTTCTGCCGCGAACGACAGGCGGATGTGATGTTCTCCGGCGCGGCCGAATTCGCTTCCGGGGCGGACGGCCACGCCGTGGCGGCGTAGGTGGGCGACCAGGTCGACGGCGGGCAGGTCGTGGTCGTATCGGGGGAAGGCGTAGAACGCTCCGTCGGGTGTGTCGAGGTGCAGGCCGTTGATGCCGGCCAGGCCGGTGGCCATCAGGTCGCGGCGGGCCTGGTACAGCTCACGCATCTGCTCGACCGGACCCGCGCCGTCGACGAGCGCGGCGAGCGCGGCCCGTTGGGTAGCAGGGTTGAGCGGGCCGACGAGCGTGGCGTGGAGACGGGCGGCGGCGGCGACGATTTCGCGAGGGCCGGCGAGGTAGCCGATGCGCCAGCCGGTCATTGCATAGGCCTTGGAGAACGTCTGGCAGTAGACGGTGCGGGGCGCGAGCGAGCCGATGTCGAGCGCGGAGACGAACGGCGTGTCCGTGTAGACGAGATCGCTGTAGGCCTCGTCTGCGAGCACCAGTGTGGCGTGTTGTGCGACGACTTCGAGTTCTTCGCGAGTGTGGACGATGCCGGTGGGGTTGGCCGGGTTGCAGAAGATAAACAGCTTGGCTGTAGGCAGGACGTCGGCGAGGGCGTCGAGGTCCCAGTGCAGATTGGCCAGTAGCGGGACGGGTCGGCACTGGCCGCCGGCGAGGTGGACGAGGTCGGCGTAGAGCGAGTACGTGGGGTCGGGAAGGACGACGGTGTCGCCGGGGTTGACGATCGCCAGGACGGCGGCGGCGAGCCCGCTGGTGCCGCCGTGCGTGATCAGGACGTCGTCGGTGCGGACTAGCTCCGCGAGGGCGGCGCGTAGTTCAGGGTCGCCGTTCGGGTGGGCGTAGTGCGTAAAGCCGGCCTCGAGTGCGGCGTGGGCCGCGAGCCGGATGCCGGGTGGCGTGTCGAATCCGGGTTCGCCCATGGCCAGGGAGATGATCTCGTCGTTGGACGCCGGCTGAGCCACCCGGAGGGACCTGGCGCTTACCCGCTCGACGGCGGTCGAGGGCCGAAACGTCGCGGCGGTGAGCGTGCTCACGCGATCACCGTGGCCAGGGCATGCATGATGCGGTCGTTGAACTCGTCCAGGTCGATCGTCGATTGACCAGGTTGGGCGAGGTCGTAGGTCGGCGGCGCGGCGTCGATGACCTGGTCGAGGGACTTGCGGACCCGGGTGTGCAAGTCGAGGGCGGCGAGGTCGGGGCACCAGGCGAGCAGGTCGACCAGGGCCAGCCAGGCACCGGTGGGGTTGGAGCGGCGGCTGCCGGTGCGGTGCGGTGAGGAGCCGTGGGCTGGTTCGAACAGGGCGGTCGCGCCCCGGCCGAATCGGCGATCAGGGTTGATGGTTGCCGAGCCGCACAGTGCGGGCGAGCCGGCGCGCGCGCAGACGATGTCGGAGAGGATGTCGCCGAAGAGTCCTTCGGTAACGATGACTGATGGCAGCTCGGTGTACTTGACGAGCTCGTAGGCGGCGCGGTCGACGTTGACGTCGACGAAGGGGTAGCCGCTGGTGTGGGCGGTGTGCCGCCACAGCCGCGAAGTTGCGAACACGCTGGCCTTGTCGACGCTGATCGCGCTGCGGTGCGGCGCGCGACGGGCGTGGTCGACGGCGATGTCGAAGACTTCCTTGACGCGGGTCGGGTCGAGGACGAGCCGGTCTTCGGCCGGACTGGTGCCGTCGCTTTCGACGCGGCGTTCGGGTCCGGCGTAGGCGCCTCCGGTGATGTTGCGGACGATGATCACGTCGTCCTCGCGCGGGACACGGACGGTGCGGACGCTGATGCGCAGGTCGAAGATGTGCCGCAGGCGGATCAGGGCCGCCTCCGGGTTGGGGCACTGCTCGGCGGTGATGCCGGGGTGGGTGCCGACCGCTCCCGACATGATGACGTCGGCGTCCCGGCACGCGGTGACCGTCTGCTCGGGCAGGGTCGATCCGGTCTGCTCCCATCCGCTGCTGCCGTACGGCCAGGGGCCGGTGACCTGGACAGGGATGCCGTCACGTTCGAGCTGGTGCAGGAAGGCGACTGGTCCGTCGAGGATCTCCGATCCGATCCCGTCGCCGGGCAGCAAGGCAATTCTGGTCATAGCAGCAGGCTCCGGGTCTGGGTGGTCATGATCGCGACTGCGACTTCGGTGCCGACGTTCTTCTCTAGATCGCGCAGCCACGGTGCGACCGCGTCGGCGGGAGGCGGGTGGTGGGCGTGGCCGAGGTCGCCGCCGAAGACGAGCAGCGAGGTGGGGTAGCTGCGGGTGAGGGTGAAGCAGGAGTGCTCGCTGTCGCCGAGCAGGTCGGGCAGAATGCCGAGTTCGAGGTGCG
>Ga0081455_10001101_pt1 | contig 33956 bp, 35 predicted proteins | sample TabmetS3T2R1_FD_70207 | JGI IMG/M metagenome (GOLD analysis project Ga0081455, IMG submission 70207) | Tabebuia heterophylla rhizosphere microbial communities from the University of Puerto Rico - S3T2R1 | ecosystem: Host-associated > Plants > Roots > Rhizosphere ...
ATTGTCGAGTCGGGAGTTTGGAGCGGAGTATTTTCCAGCGTACAAGCGGCAGACATGTTTGCCAATCAAAAAGAATATTGGGGCACTGACTATTATGGACCCGGCGATATTGTTCCTAATGCGGCTGGATGGTGGGGATTGCGCGCTTATTCGGGTTATGTGATTGGCACCAACGCTGTTCGTCTGCGCCGCAGTAGCGATAATGCCGAGCAAGATTTTGCAACGATAGCTGGTGGTGGGCTCGATCTAAGTGCCATCAGCACATTCAAAGGCGCAGCAAATCTATTTGTGGTCAAGCTCTATGATCAAATTGGCACTGCGCATTTGGAGCAGGCAACGGCGGCGAATCAGCCTCCGTTTCTATTGGCTTTTCTTGGGGCGTATCCAACTATGGACCTATCTGGCAGCGTCAATCTTCAAACTACCGGGGCATTCGCGCGCTCCGCTCCCTATTCTTGGGTTGCTGTTGTCAATGGAAGTACAACCTTCCAAGGGTCGATACTTGAGAGCGTTGGTCCACCAATTCAATTTCTCACTAAAGACCCTGATTTAATATACTGCTTTGACATCGGTAATGGTGGCGCCGTAGCGGCGGCGGAAAATACTTGGCATACGGCCGCTTGCACGCAGAGCGGTGGCACTGATTCGGTGTTTGTTGATACGGTTGAGACGACCGGCACGCCCTTTGGTGGAGGCACCGCGATGAGCGGCGCCGTGAGAACTGGTCCTCAGATGGGGAGGATAATGGAACTGGGAATTTATCCGGTTAAACTATCGTCTGCAAACGCGATAGACTTAGATGCTAACCAAACGGCTTATTGGGGCTTCTGATGCCGCCGCCTCTCACCGAGACAATGTATCTGCGCTTCAACACGAAGCAAGAATGCAAACAAATGTCGGCCGATTTCTGGACGCGGATATTGGGCCATCCAAAGTCCCCCGATGATACGACCGAATTTCTTTTTGGTGCACTCGGCTGCAAGGACGGAGCACACGATTACTTGGTTCTCACGGAACCATATTTCAGCGAAATATGGCCAAAGCTCACACCGCAGGAACAGAACTTCTTAAATGCCAACATGGTCACGGCGAGTAATGTGCAAGTGCAAAACTGTCTCGCATCAATTCAACCGCCGATGTCATGAAGCTCGGCAGCTATGTGCTTGATCATGGATTGACCGCACTCGATCTAGCCGATGAATTGTATATTTGCAGTGCCGAGCCGACCGACTATGCCAATGTCGCCAGCGTCGATCTCGGCATAAAGGACGGCACGCCGGGAAGCATCTTCGCGTCGATTGCCGATAGCACGACGCCAGCCGGACGCAAGATCGCGCTCAACGCAATCAGCGATGGCGTCGGCACGGCGGCGGGCATGGGATCGCATTGGGCAGCGGTTGATAGTGTGAACTCGCGCTTGTTGGCGACTGGTGCGCTGGATGAGGCGAAGTCCATATCGGGCGGGCAGACGTTCACGCTCAATGCCTTCACGATCACTGTTCCATTCGGCTTCGGCGCCCCCGCTGTTGATGACACGTATTACGTCGTGCAGAGCGACGGCACCTATGTTGTGCAGAGTGACGGCCAGCAAGTGGTAAATGGACCATGATCCATCTTGAACTCACTCCCGATGAAGCATTGAATTTGCGCAGTGGCGGCGCGCGCTTGGGAAGCGCAGCAACAACAGCAAGGACAACAAAAAGGTAATGGGGCGCAAGCTACGCCATGACGGTTTCGCTGCGTAATCTGACTGATACGTGGAACGCTGGCGGTACGACATTCACCGCGATCAAGATGGATGTCACCAATACGGCGAGCGCGGCCGATTCCAAACTTTTGGATTTGCAGCTTGGCGGCTCAAGCAAATTCAGCGTTGACAAGAACGGAGATGTCGAAGTTCCGGCCGGATATTTTGCAAATTTTAGCGGTCCATTTTTGGTGGGTGCGGGCAATTACGGAGATTCAAGACCTGCGATATCTTTAGGTCAGTCAGACGGAATTCAATTTTACAACACAAATTTCATTGGATTTTCCGCCGGACCATATCTAATTAAGGCAAGCGCCGCAATTTTAGATCAGCGTGATGGCACCAACGCGCAGAGCTTCCGCGTTTATCGCAGCTTCAGTGATAGCAGTAATTATTCGCGGCTTGCAATCAATGACAATCAAATCAAAAGTGAGGTTGCCGGAACTGGAACGCTGACGCAGACAACAGATCGACCGATCCTCGATCTAGCGCAGACGTGGAATGCGGGTGCTGTCACATTCACCGCTCTCAAGGCGAACATCACAAACACGGCGAGCGCGGCCGACTCGAAATTGATCGATTTGCAGGTTGGCGGTGCATCTAAATTCCAAGTCGTTAAGGATTTTGCATTTCAAGGTTACTCCGCCATTTGCATGAGTGGTGACACAGTCAATGGAATTTTTAATGGACCGAATGGTTTTGTCATCGGCGACGTGGTCAACAGCAGATCTGTGATGGTTTGCGGTCAGGTCGGGTTTGGGGCCTCACTTCGTTTAGATGCGCCACTGGCGTTGGCTTGGAACACAGGTAGTTATACGAGCGGTGCCGATACAGGACTTTGGCGTGATGCGGCAGGCATCATCGCCCAGCGCAACAGCACCAATGCGCAGACGTTTCGCCTTTACAATACCTACACCGATGCCAGTAATTACGAACGAGGTGCATTAGAGTGGTCAAGCAATGTGCTGAAGATTGGAGCACAAAAAGCAGGATCGGGTTCAGGCCGAGATGTAACTTTTGTCAGCACAAGTACAACGTTCAATTTTAGTGCTGTTGATGTTGGCGGTCATGCCTCAGTCAACTTCCTCAACAATGCTGGCACATCCAAATTTAACTTTTATGGTTTAGGAGCATTTTCGGCTTCTAGCGACAGCGTTGTTGGATGGGCCAACAACACAACCGCAGGAGGTCAAGATATTGCTATGTCGCGCATTGCGGCTGGCGTTGTGGGTATCGGAACTGGTGCCGCTCAGAATATTTCGGGTTGGATGCAATGGGGCGGGCAGAAGCGCGTCTCATCTGATTTCAGTAAAACATCGAGCGCCACGCTCTCGGATGTCACCGGTCTTTCCGTCGATGTGCAGGCCGGACGCACCTACAGCTTCGAAGCATTCATCTCATATACTTGCGCGGCGGCAGGCGGTGTGCGCGCGGCTATCGGCGGAACCGCAACTGCCACGAACATCATTTACGATGGCTGGATCATTGATTCGGCGGCCAACGGCATCAAAGGCAATGCACAGGCGACAGCGCTTGCTGGTGTTGTGGCGAACGCAGCCACAACGGGAACGGCCGGACACATCATCATTCGCGGCACCATCACGGTCAATGCGGCAGGCACGCTCACGGTGCAATTCGCGCAGTCGGTTTCCAACGGTACGGCGTCAGTGGCCAAGCGCGGCAGCTATTTCATCGTTCACGACGTGGCATGAGGGATTGAATTATGGGAAACATGGCGATCACATCAACTGGCTTCGCAAATCTTCCGGCACAAGCGCCGACGAATTGGCCAAGCAACATCACATGGCCGGGCGGTGGCAGTATTAATGGCACGAAGAACTACACGATCAGCGATGCCGACGCGCAGCAAATTTTGTCGTGGATCGCGACAACCTATAACGACAAGCTCATCGCGGGCAAACCGGGATCGCCACCATTTATCATCAACGCGCTGCAAATGTTTGTCGAATGGCTCAACGGCTTTATGAATGCTACGACAGATTCAGTGCAGCGCCAGCAATATGTGCCTTCTGCGCCGCCACCGCCGATCAGCATTACGTGATGCATGCCTGCGAGCGACTATGCAGAAAAGGCGGTATTGGATTGGTTGCTCGGCGGTGCGACGCCGACGCGGCCAAGCAATCGTTATGTGAGCTTCGCGACGCAAACGCCGACCAGTCAATCGACCTTTGATCATCCGAGCACGCCTGCACGATTTACTGCGACATTTGCGGTGGCCAACTCACCGCAGGGGTCGTGCACCAATCTCAATACCATTATTGTGAGCGTGGGTCCGGCGGCGGTGACGGCCAAGGGCGTCAACATTTGGGATGCAGCGGCGGGCGGCAATCGTCTCGCTTATGGCGGTATCGCCAATATCGGCGCCAAATCTGCCGACCAGTGGTCGTTCAATCCGGGCGGGCTGAAAATATCGCTGGCGTGAATGCGTGAATGCGGCGGCTGTAATCTTTGTTGCGAAATATTCTACATCGATGTGCTCGCCAAGCCAGCGAATGTCTGGTGTAAGCACTGTGAACGCGGCGTCGGCTGCAAGATTTACGCGATGCGCCCGCAGCCATGTCGTGAATTTCGCTGTGCGTGGCTGATGTCGCCGGATATGGCGGATCGCTATCGGCCAGATCGCATCGGACTGTTTGTCACTGGATCGAATGATCCGAATGTTCTGGTGGTGATGGTTGATCCTGATCGGCCGGATGCATGGCAGGAAGGCGATGGCAGTAAAGTTGTCGAATACTGCGTGCGAGAACTCGGCAAGCAAGTGCTTATTGTGGCGGGGGAAGCGCGCTATCTTGTGAGGCAGCAATGACGGTTGGCGAAATCCGCGACGCAATCGATGAGTTGATGCAGGAAACCGCCAAGTTTTCGGGAATGGATAAGGTCGAAATTATTCGCCATCTGGAATTTGTCACGAACATGCTGTTGGAAGAAGTTGTGCAAGATCACGTCGCCAACGAGTAAGCCATGACGGTCAGAGTCGGCACCGGCACCATTACCCTTGATGATGGGCTCGGCGCCGACGTTGAGCAAATTCACAGCGTCGGTCAGAGTCTTGCCGGTGCTGGCGATCTCTATGCTGATGCGACGGTTGTCACCCCAGCAGTTACGGTTAATTACACCGTTGCCGATATCACGATCACGGCGCCGGATGCCGACACGCCGGTTGTCATTGAGGCGCTACAAGCGCGCCTGTCCGCCTCTGGCGCTCTCGTTGCCAATGCCACCATTGCCGGGGCGCCGCTGGCGGTATCTGCCATATTGGCGGGTGCCGGTGCACTCTCTGCGCAGGTGCGGCAAGTTGATCGTGTTAGCGCGACATTGGTTGGCGATGGCGCGCTCGCGGCGAATGCAAGACAGAGCCTAACTGCAAAAGCGACGCTCACTGGCGATGGCGCGCTCGCGGCGAGTGCGAGCCAGAATCTAAGCGTCAAAGCAACATTTGCTGGCGCCGGTTCTCTATTTGCTGATGGCATCATCACGGCTGGTGGTGTTGCTCATCAAGCTGTCGCTATTCTCAGTGGCGCTGGCGGTTTAATAGCGAACGCCACTCAGCGGCAAGTCGTCAGCGCAACATTCGCTGGCGCGGGCAATCTTAGTGCGCAGGCCAGCCGCTATTCGCCAGTTAGCGCGGGCCTTAATGGTGCAGGTGGCCTCGTTGCGGACGCTGACCAGCGGCAAGTGGTCAGCGCGATCCTTGCGGGCGCTGGCAGTCTCACCGCGCGCGCGGATCGCTACGCCCGCGTTGGTGCGAGCCTTAATGCTACTGGCAATCTCTCCGCCAGCGTCAATCAAAGCTTCGCGATCAACGCGACGCTACCGGGCGCAAGCGGATTTGGTTCGGGCGCGCGGATATTCTATTACCCTGCCACATCATTCGGCGGGATGCCGCAAGGCGCCGAACCGCAATCGTGGTTCGAACGAGTTCTCACCGAGCGCACGGTTGGCCCGCAAGTTTATTCGCTTAGGGTAGATTTTACCGGGCTTGGTGGGCTTTTCGCCGATGCTCGGCAAGTATCGTCGGTCAGCGCAATTTTTGTGGCCAATGGCGACTTGGCCGCAGAAGCACGACAAACATCGGTCGTCAAGGCAACTTTCGCAGCCGGTGGCGAGCTTGCGGCAAGCGCAGATCGCTACTCGCCGGTCACCGCGACGTTTGCGGGTGCTGGCAATCTTGCCGCCGCTGTCACGCAGCGCGATGTTGTCAGCGCAATTCTGACCGGCGCTGGCGATCTATACGCTGACGGCATGAGAATTGCTGGCGGAATTACGCAACAAGCCAGCGCGATATTTAATGGTGCGGGCAACCTTTCCGCCACAGTCGCTCAAGTCCATCGCGTGGCGGCAACATTTGCGAGTGCTGGCAATCTTGCCGCCAAGGCCGACCGCTATACCAGCGCCAGCGCCGTGTTCAACGGTGCGGGCACTCTGTCTGGCAGCATCAGACAGATTCATAGCGTCAGCGCCTTACTCAATGGCGCGGGCGGGCTCTCGGGTGATGTTGAGCAGGTCTACCCTGTCAGCGCCATTCTCGCTGGCGCAGGTAATCTGTCCGCCAAAGCAGATCGCTATGCGTTGGTCACGGCAACGCTCGCGGCAAGCGGTTCGCTCTCTGCCAGTGTCAATCAACGCCAGCAAGCAACAGCGCTGCTTGCTGCGGCTGGCGATTTCTTTGGCGATGCGATTATCGGCGGGGCACCGCTTGAGATTTCCGCCCTGCTTGCCGGTTCTGGCGGGCTCAGCGCGCAAACGCGTCAGCTTCATTTGGCCACGATCACGCTGGCCGCTGATGGCGCGCTTGCGGCGGCGGCGATCCGCTATTCGCCAGTTACGGCAACATTCGCTGGCGCCGGTAACCTCTCGGCGATCACCCGGCAATACTACCGGGTCAGCATCATCTTTGCCGCCGCTGGCGATCTCTATGCCAACGCCAACAAGCGTGGCCAGCAAGATGCGAGCGCAGGCTTTGCCGGTGCTGGCAATCTAAGTGCGATCACTCGCCAAATTTATCGCACTGCGATCACATTTGCTGGTGCAGGCGCGCTTGTCGCACAAGTTGACCGCTACTCACGCGCAAGCGCGGTTCTATCTGGCGACGGCGCGCTGGCGGCTGATGCCGATCAAGTCAACGACGTTGATGCGCGGCTCGCGGGTGCAGGTGGATTTAGCGCCAGCGCAAGGGGTCGCACGTTTGCGACGGCGACGCTTTCTGGCGACGGCGCGCTCATCGCCAGTGAAGATCAGGTCGAGCGCATCGCCGCAACGCTTGCTGCGGCAGGCAATCTTGCGGCAGTCATTCGGCGCATTCAGCCCGCGACAGCGGTTCTTGCGGGTGCCGGTGCACTTACTGCCGAGGCGGACCAGCGCCACTTCGTGGCCATTGAGTTCGCAGGCAGTAGCACGCTGCGCACATCCGCCGAGCAGGCGGCGGTACAAAATGCGCAAGCCGAGCTTGCCGGGGCCGGGACGCTGCGGGCGACCGGGCAACAGGTCCATTACATCCCGGCGGTTCGCTTCGAGGGCGCCGGAAGCCTGCGCGCGGTCGGGGTTGCACCGCCCTGGCAAGTTTCTGCTACACTGTCCGGCGCTGGCACTGCCACGGCCAGCGCACGCCAAGCCGATGCCGTTACAGCCCCCCTCAACGGCATCGGCTCACTCTCTGCCAATGTCTTTGCGGCACGCAGCGCGGCGGCAACGCTGGCGGCAAGCGGCGCGCTCATCCCGACGCCGTTCCTACGCCATATCGTTACGGTCACGCTTTCGGGCGAAAGCTCGGTACGGGCGGCAGGCGAGCAAGCCGGTGTGCTCGATGTCGATGCCGGATTGCACGCGCAGGGCAATCTTGTCGCGCGCGAAATCCAACTGCATCGGCTCGCGATCACCTTCGGCGGCACTGGCACGCTCACGGCGAAAGTCTTCGCCGTCAAGGTCGTTGCCGCCAATCTCAACGGCGCCGGATCGCTCTACGGCAGTGCCCTCCTGGCCCGGCTTATTGCCGATGCAAGGCTGTCCGGCGTCGGCCAACTTCGCGCCTTTGCCAATGCGCATAATACCGGCGTTGCTACGCTGGCAGGCCAAGGCACCGTCATCGCCAATCCGTCGCGCGAGCTTGCCGAATTCCAAGAAGGCATCACCGGCTGGAAGGGTCAGCAGACCGGCGCCGTATTCAAAGGCAAAGCCAGCGGCGGCGCCTGGAAGGGTCAGCAAAACAACAAGTGGGGTAAGAAAGCAGCATGAGTCTTGAGCATCCGCCCGCCACCTTGATTGCCGGTGACGATTGGATTTTGCCGGGGCAGTTGTTCGCGGCCGATGGTCAGCCGCTTTCGTTGCTCAATCTCACGCTGGAATGGACGCTCACCGACAAGGGTGCGCTTAATGAGATCGTGCCGCCGGAAAAGGTGAGCATCGTCATCCTCGATGCCGCCAACGGTCAGATGAAAGTCGTGGTGCCGTCCGAAGTGACCGGGCGGTTGGCACCCGCGCGCTATCTCGATGCGCTGCGCTACACCGATCAAAATGGAAACACCGACACGTTGTGGACCGGTGTGATCAACTGCGTGCACACCGGCTTCGTCGCGCTGAAAGCGCCGTATAGCTTACAAGCTGTAACCACGCTTGCCGGTCGCGGCACGCTCGGCGCGAATGCAGTCGTCAACCCATAGGTGCGATCATGTCACTCGGCGGAATCCTCTTAGGGCTTGTGAATATCGCAATCGTGGTCGTGATCTTGCTAATCTTCGGCGTGATCGCGCTGTGGATTCTGAGAGATTTGCTGCACATCACGCCGCCAGCGAACTTGCAACAGCTTTATCTCGCGCTGGTCGCGCTGATCGCCCTGTATATGCTGATCGCGCTGTTCTTTAGCCTGCCGAGCATCCACATCATCGGCGGCCCGCCCGGCCCAATCATTCGATGAATTTTATTGACGTTCGATGGGATGAAAGCCAACATCCGCGCGATGAGGATGGAAAATTCACCGAAGCTGGTGGCGGCGATGGATCAGGACAAGGACAAGAAGGACCAAGAGAAGGAAGCGGAGCAAGAGGGGGAGGCCGAGCTAGAAGCGCAGAAGAAGCGCAGAGAATCGCAGCGACGGCAGCGGCCGGAAAATCCAAGCTCGTAGGACTGCCGGACAAGCCACTCAAGATCAGCGATAGCTGGTACGCTCCCGGTCCACTCGGCAAGGCACATGATGCCGCCGAGCGCTATATGCGCGATGCGGGCTTGCCGTACGATCCGCCGAAAGAATACCAAAAAGTCGATAAAGAACGCGCGACCCGGATTGCCAATGCATTCGATGAGATGAAGCATGATCCGGATAATCCGGCGGTCAAGGCTTCATATGATGCATTGGCCAAGGAAGTGCTTGCGCAATGGCAAGCAATGAAAGGTACCGGGCTAAAAATTGAGTGGATCAAGGAAGGACAGGAAGACCCTTATGCCAAGACGCCGCGTTTGGCGGCGATGGATGTGATCGAAAATAATCATTGGTGGGGTTTTCCGACCGACGCCGGTTTCGGCACGGGCGCGGAAGCCGAGCAAGCCAAAACAAACAATCCGATGCTCAAGATGACCGATGAAGTCATCGATGGCCGTCGCATGCGGGTGAATGATCTGTTCCGCATCGTGCACGACTATTTCGGCCACTTCAAAGAGGGCGTCGGATTTCGTGCCGATGGCGAAGACAATGCATGGCGCTCGCACGCCGCCATGTTTAGCGATGCCGCGATTGGTGCATTGACCAGTGAAACGCGTGGGCAGAATTCATGGGTGAATTTCGGACCGCATGCCGAAGCCAATCGTACCGCAAGTGCCGCTGATACCGTCTATGCGCCGCAGAAAATCGGGCTAATGCCGGAATGGACTTGGAAAGAGGGCCGCGCCGATCCCAAGCGTGGCTTCGACTTCGATAGCTATATCGGCAAGTGGGACGAAAGTGAGCACCCGCGCGACGATGCGGGCCGCTTCACTGAAGCAGGCGGCGGCGGTGATGGCGAAGAAATTTCGGCAGTGGCGGCGCGTGATCGCCAGCATCCCGGCGAGGGATATTCAGCAAATGCTTACGTCGATAAACACGGCGTCATCCACACCGATGATGTTTACGATGCGCAGCGGGCGCTGTTCGAAGATCGCAAGGTCGAGCTTGATCAGGTCCGCTCGGTTTCGGTGCTTCTACAAGAGCTAGGCAAGACGGCGCAGCGCTTCATCGAACAAGGGCAGAAAGCGCCGACATTCAATCTATGCAATGTCACGGTCGAGGGCAGCAACTTATTCTGCGCCGAATGTGCCGATGAGCAAACGGAAATTCTAACTGCGGATGGTTGGCGTCGATATGATCAGATTGCAGTTGGCAATGAAGTTCTCACACTTAATCACGAAACAGGTATGTCGGAATGGCAACCTCTATTAGCCGTAAATGTCTTTCCTGCCGAAATACGATTGATGGTGGGTTTCGAGAGCGCGGCGCATTCATCGCTGACGACGCTCAATCATCGGTGGCCAATTACGCGCCCCGGCGGCGAACGGCGATGGACGACAAGTGCATTACTTGCATGGGAAGATCGCATTCCTGTCGCGGCGGCATGTATCAATTTACCAAACGAACCAATCTTTGAGGACGAAATTGTCGAGCTTGTTGCGTGGGCGTGGACCGAAGGCAATTTAGGTGCTGATGCCCTGCGTATTTATCAATCTCAAACAAAGAACCCGGAGAACTGTAAAGCAATACGCATCGCATTGACCCGCATGTTTGGCGTTGCCAGAGATGAACTGCACTCGATTAGAGCAACCGAAATGCGGGCATGGCGTGAAAGCTACAATCTTGATACCGGTGTTTGTAGTTTCCATCTTAATGCTGCGGCCGCCGCTTTAATTATCAATCATTTTGCGGCAGATAAAGTTGTCAATCCGGCATTCATTCGATCTCTGACGAGATCGCAGCTAAAACTCTTTATCGAACGTTCGATTGATGGCGACGGTTGGCGCGGGGTTAATCATGATAGTTTTTCTCAACGCTCTGAAGCGCGCGTTCGAACTTTCGAAATGGCATGTGCTTTGCTCGGTCGTCATACGTCAACAACGAGCCAGCAGGAACGGCGCCCCGGACGAAATCCTGATGCGAGGCAATTTATAGTTTCCATTTCGCGCACGGCGGATAAGGTTGTACGGCCAGTCGCAATTGCAAAGACCAGAGGCATCGCCGCACGCGAGAGCGTGATGCTCCATGATGGAATTGTGTGGTGTCCAACAACGCCCAATAGTTCTTGGCTCGCGCGACGACGTGGGAGTGTTTATTTTACTGGCAATAGCAAGGGCATCCCGCGCATCGAGATGCCGCAACTAGATGCTGAACAGACCAAAAAATTCGTGCAGCATTTGAAGGATCAAGGCTATGAGATTTCCAAAGAAAAACAATTCGCCTCTTATCTACGCGCCACACAAAACGAACTCAATGGTGCAAAGGTCGCAGGCGTTGCCAATGCAATGCGCGAAGACCCCGAGAAATTTGCCAAGGGTCGCACCATCATTTCGCGCGATGATTATATTCTCGATGGGCATCATCGATGGGCCGCCAAGGTCGGCATCGATGCGGAAGACGGTAATCTGACCAACGATACAAAAGTCCGTGTCACGCGTATCGACATCTCGATCACCAAGCTCTTAGAGGAAGCTGAGAAGTTTACCGGCGGCAAGGGTAAGAAGCCCGCATCGGAATCGACGCTCGGCAAACAGCTAAGTGCACGCGCGCTGGCGACGGTGATAGAGAAGCTATCCAAGCGAGCAAGCTTCAATGGCCGGATCGCGGTCGAGCATGGCGAGAAGGTTATTGATCTCAATGGTCGATCCTTCGTGCCGGTCAGTGTCGTGGACAATGGCGAAATCGTTGTGTGGAGTGCCAACGCATCGGCGTTGACGATTGCGGGCGTGCTGGCGCAACAGATCGAGCACGCCAAAACATGGGACGAGAGCGAGCATCCGCGCGATGATGCTGGCAAGTTTACCGATAAGCCCGGTGACGGTGGTGGTAGCGGTGCCGAAAGCGCACCCGAAGTGGTTGCTTATCACGGCACGGTATCGAGCCTGATCGACAAGATATCAAAGGAGGGGCTGACGGTTACGGGAAGGCGAAATTATGAGCCCGGATTTTATAAAGATGAGCGGGGCAACAGCGTATTTCTCACCGAACATTTCTCGGAAGCGGAAAGTTTTGGCGAGCAAGCAGTCGGTCGTCACGGCAAGCCCGGCGATAAGGTCGCCATCTTTGAAGTGCATGTCCCGTCCAATGAATGGAACGAAAACTGGCAATATGATCGATTGTCGGAAGGACGCTTCTCGCCACATGACGTGCCAGCCGAATGGATCAAAAAGGTCCATGTCACTGGTTACCGACAACCGACGACAACGACAGTGTTGCGTGACGTATCGCGTGACGTAGCGAACGATCACGTCATCTATCTTGTCTATATGGTGCGCGAGCCGGACGGCGAAGCGGCCAAAGACTAACTTCCTTCAATCGAGATAAGGAATGATGCATCGGCTCACCGTCGAGGGCCGACCGGCGCTCGTCTTCTATTTGGACGACAACTTCTGGCCGGTCGCCGATCCCATCGAGGCAAAGATTGCGCGCGTGTCATTCATCGATGCACGCGGCGGTATGGCGTTCTATGCGCGCATGCCATTACCGAAATTCGACTGGGAACGATACATCCGTTAGCGGGAACGGAATGACTTTCTTCGTAAGCCCAACTTATTTGGATGTTCGTATGAATGGCATTTAATGCATAGCGTTTCGCCATTCGAGACATCCCACAATGGAGCGAATTGCAATGCGGCTAAAAATGCGCTCTCTTTATCGTCATCCAGATCAAGTTGTGGGTGTGCGGCTTTGAATTGAGTCAATAGTGCGCTGAATGGCACGATATGATGAACGTGTAATCTTTGTTCCGCATCACATCGCTGGCATTGGCAATCATCGCGTTCAAATATTGCGGCGCGCCATTCATCATAGGCCGCAGAATTCTTGATGATTACTCTTAATGGCGTGCGACCATCGACATAGGCGATAGCATTCTTGCCTCGCATATTCTCGCTACGCCATGCACCAACGCATTTGTATGAGCAGAACTTGCCAATACCCTGTGATGGAAAGCGGTCAAATCGGCTATGACATTGAAGGCAACTATTTGTGATTGTGATTTTAGACGGTTGTAGTTTCGTCCATTCTGCATGGCATCTGTGTGAGCAGAAATTGTTCTTAAATTGTAATCGATATGATGTGAGATAGAGAGTTCGACCGCAGTGTGTGCAGGCGATGTATTTGCCATTCGCCTTAGCTTTATTGAAGCAAGTTCGACACTTATCGCCAACGCACTGTCGTGTGAGCGTTCGGTTGCATTGCGAGCAAAAGCGGCTGGGAGGTTTAGGTCTACGCGGTGGTTTAGGAATCAAACCGAGTGCCATTCGCTCGGATCGTGTTTGTGCGGCTTTGGCTCGCACTTCTGGCAAATGTAAGTGCTCTCTATTGGCGCGCCATTTACACAAATTGGTACAAAATCGTTTGCGCTCAATATCACGATAATTGTTGAGAGCAAGACGCTTTCCGCAGCCCTCACAGTGCTTTGTGGTTGTTCTAAAGCTCATGCACCACGATATCTGCAATCAAGTGAGTTCGCAAGAACCCCTGTGAAAAATAGGAGGCTACGATTCCCATATCCCCGCACAATGACGAAGACCAGAGCGCATGGATGAGTCGCTGCGTCCCGGAAATGATTGGCGAGGGCGACGACAAGCGACCTCGCGAGCAGGCGGTCGCGATCTGCCTTGATATCTGGCGCTCAAAAGGCAAGGGCGAAGGTGCTATCGAAGTACAGCACAAGACCCACGTCGATAGCAGTCACGACGGGCTCGAATACATCTTGTCTGATGCCAGCATTGATCGCATGGGTGATGTGATTGATTCGGCGGGATGGGATGTTACTGACTTTCAAAAAAACCCCATTGCCTTATTCAACCACGCGCCCGATGCGGTAATCGGGCGTTGGAAGAATCTGCGCGTTGAAGACGGCGCTTTGCGCGGGACGCTTCAACTCGCAATGGCTGGTACGTCCCCGCGCATTGACGAAATCCGCTCTCTTGTCGAGCAAGGCATTTTGAGAGCGGTTAGCGTCGGCTTCCGAGCCATCCGGCACGAACCGCGTGATCCTGAAAACCCGTGGAAGGGTTTGAAGTTCACGAAACAGGAATTGCTTGAAACGAGTCTTGTCTCGGTTCCAGCAAACGCGAACGCGCTGCAAGTGGCCAAGTCTCTGAAAATTTCCGACGAAACGCTCGCCGCTGTTTTTGGCAGGTCTGCCGCAGAGAAACAGAGCGATGGCGCTACTCGGTCCAATGGCGGGTCCGCCGAAACATCTCAAAGCACGAGGAAAGTCATGACGACTCCTTCGAATGGACCGCTTGCTGCGCGCATCGAAACGGCGCAGACGCGGCTTGTGGCGTTGCAAGATGGGCTCACTGCGCATCTGGCAACGATTGATGACAACAATCCGACCGATGAGGCGATGAACAAGACGACCGAGATCAACGGTCAGATCGCCAAGCAGCAAAACTTGCTGGAAAATCTCAAGGCGTCGGAACAGCGGTTGGCGCTGACCAGCGAGCCGGTGCACAAAGCCGGGAATGGCAGCGGCAACGGTGGCAACGGCACGTCAGCCATTGTGGTGACCGGGCCGCGCCCGTTCGCGGCACCGGTCAAAAAGGTCAAGCCGTCGGATTACGTGTTCCGCGCCATCACCGTGGCGCTCAAGCAGCATGTCGAGGGTCACAAGCGGACCATTCTCGATATGCTCAAGGAAACCTACGGCGAGAACCAAGAGTCCGAATACACGCGCATCATCATGGGACAGATGATCACGCGCGCGGCGACGGTGCCTGCCGATACGGTGACGACCGGATGGGCGGCAGAACTGGTCACCCATGCGATTGCGGATTTCATGGAAAGTCTGATGCCGGTTTCCATCTATCCGCAGCTTGCGTCACGCGGCGCACGCTTCACGTTCGGCAGGAACGGCGTGGTCACGATTCCTTATCGTGAGACAACGCCGACCATTGCCGGTGCCTTCGTGCAACAAGGCTCGCCGATTCCCGTAAAGCAAGGTGCGTTCAACGCGCTGACGCTGACCCCGAAAAAAATGGGTGTCATCTCAACTTTTACCAGGGAAATTGCGGAGCACTCGACTCCTGCCATCGAAGGACTCATTCGGCAGGCGATCATCGATGACACGGCGGTCGCCATCGATGCCGTGTTGCTCGATACCAACCCGGCAACCGTGATCCGCCCGCCCGGCTTGCGCAACGGCGTTGCGTCGCTCACTCCAACCGGCGGCGGCGGCGTGCTCGCGGCAGTCGTCGGCGACTTGAAGTCGATGATCAACGCGCTCACGGCGGCGACCAGCGGCAACTTCAGATCGCCTGTGTGGATTGTGAATCCCGGTGACTTGCTCAGCATCGCGATGATGCCGACAGCAACATCGGGCGATATGCCGTTCCGCGACGAGATCGGTCGTGGTACGCTGATGGGAATTCCGATCATTCAATCGACCAGCACGCCAGCGGATACAATGATGCTGATCGACGCGGCGGACTTCGCATCGGCAACCGGTGACACGCCGACGTTCAATGTGTCCGATCAGGCGACCATCCACGAGGAAAACACCAACCCGCAGCCCATCGTTGCGCCCGGCCCGACACCTGCCGCGCCGACGCGCTCACTCTGGCAGACCGATTCGATTGGGGTGAGAATGACGCTCGATATCAATTGGTCGATGCGTCGAACGGGAATGGTTCAATATGTGAGCCCCCTGGGATGGAACTGATTTCCATCTGAGTCGCGCTTACAACTTCAACTCAGGAGGCAATCACATGCCAGCGATGGGAGTTACCGGCGGCTTTGCAGTTCCAAGGCCGCGCGCACAGGCAGGCTTCAATCTGGCCGCGCCGGGTGCATTTAGCAACGGAGCGGTTGTCACCGCTGCGCCATTGTGGGTCGGTCCGCGCGTCACACCGGGCGCCTATCAGTGGTATCGCGGAGCGGCATCGATATCTGGCGCGACCAGTGCCAGCTATGTGATCGCGTCGGCTCAAGATTCGGCACAGACTCTGGCCTGCTATGCCAGTGCCAGCAATCCATGGGGATCGGGCGTCGCGGTCGCGCGGCGCTTCATCACCTTGGCTTAACGATCATGCGAGGCGGAAACATGAAACATCTACGTATCATCGGCCCGCCTCGCGTGCGCGTGAATATCAACCAGCGCGATGCCGCAGGCATCAAGCTCAAGGCAGTGGAAAATCTGCTTCGCACCATCGATCCAACCGCATTGACCGGCGAGGAACGTGAGCGTCTTTCGTCGGTCTTTGCGATTGGCGCGCGGGCATTTGAACCTTGCCCGCCGGTTCTGCATTAGAGGTTCAACGCGGAGAGTTCATAGGAGAACCCCATGGCAGACGACTACAACAGGGAACTACGCGAACAAGAAGAAAAGGATCGGCAGGGTCGCCGCGAGCGGCGCAAGCAAGCGCAGGAAGCGGCCAAGACTGATCTGGAAAATCAGCAGGCAGCACAGCAAGCGCAAGCTGAAGTGAAGCGCAGCGGCAAGCCGACGCCGACGCCGACCGAGATCGATCTTGCCCGCTTGGGTCTTGGCCTGAGCGAGCACGAGCCGGACGGCAGTGCGGAAGACACGCGAGCATTGCAGGCGGCACCAGCGGCCGATCAAGCATACTCGACGCGTTCGATGCATGGCGGCCGTCGCGGGCGGCAAAGCGAACAAGAGCCGACGAAAACCGAGTAGATGCCAAATCTACTGACGCGGGCGTGGTCGTCCCTTATTCGCAAGAGTAACGGGACGATCCTGCCTGGCCCTTATTATCTGCCCGTCACTGGCGGCTGGCTGTCTTCGGAAGCTGGCCAATACATGAACTGGTGGCAGATGGATTACAACGTCACCGGTTCTCCGGTCACGGCGATGGTCGAAGCGTGCGTGAGCGCGTATTCGCAGACTATCGCAATGTTGCCGGGTGATCACTGGCGGCTCAAGGACAATGGCGGACGCGAGCGGATCACCACGACGGCATTGGCGCGCATCCTTCGCTTTCCCAATGATTATCAAACAAATTCCGACTTCATGCTCAATTTGGTGCGTTCGCTTTATCTCGACGGCAATGCTTATGCGCTGGCGCTGCGCAATGAACGATTCGAAATTTCTGAAATGCATTTGATGAATCCACGCGAGAGCCGTCCGCAATTGAGCGAAACTGGCGAAATCTTTTATCACCTTGGTGGCAATCCAATCATCGAGCGTCGGCTGACCGGACGGGAATCGCAACTGATCGTGCCGGAACGCGACGTGCTGCATGTGCGATTGCATACGCCGCGTCATCCACTGATCGGGGAATCGCCGTTGTTGGCGGCAGCATTTGATATCGCCAACGCTGGCGCGATGAGCCGTCAACAACTCAACTTCTTCAACAATATGGCGCGGCCATCGATTGTGCTGATGACCGAGCAGATACTTTCTGCGCCGCAGATCGAGGAATTGCGCAAGCGCTGGAACGAGCAATCGCGCGGGCTCAATGCAGGTGGCACGCCGATTCTCGCGGCTGGATTAAAACCGTTCCAATTGAGCACCAAGGCAGAGGAAGCACAGCTTGCGGAAGTGATGAAGTTTACTGATGAGCACATCGCGCTAGTCTTTCGTATTCCGCTGCAAGTGCTCGGCATCGGCGGCACGCCGTTTGCCTCAACGGAAGCGCTAATGCGTTTTTGGCTTTCAACAGGGCTCGGGTTTGCTCTTTCGCACATCGAGGAAGCTTATGGTGCGATGTTTAATCTCGCGGGCTTGCCCAAAGAATACGTTGAGCTTTCTACTAGTGAATTGCTCCGCTCAAACAATGCCGAGCGGATCAAGCAAGAGACAGATGCTATTCGCGGCGGGTTGAAGACGATTAATGAATCGCGTGAGGAAGAAAGCTTACCGGCACTTGATGGTGGCGATGAAGTCAGATTGCAGCAACAAATGGTGCCATTGAGCTTCTACGACAAGCCATCGCCGATAGGGCCGGTAGGCGCAGGCGGACCACCAGCGCCCGCGCCAGCCGCTTTGCCGAAGCCACAACCAGCGCCGCCAGCGAAAGCATTCGACCATCGCAGAGCCATTCGCGCCGCCTATGAACGAAATCGAAGCGCATCAGCAGATATGTGACGAACTCGGCTCTATTGCCGGGCAAATTGAGCGTGAGCAGACGCTAAAGATCAAGGCGTTGCGTGAGGAATTCGCCCGGCGCACGGCAGAGATGGAGCTTCGCTTTGCGCGGCTGGAAGAAAAATTGCAGTCACGGCTTGGTCAACTCAAGGACGGTGCCGACGGCGAGCCGGGTGCAACGGGTCCGCAAGGCCCGGAGGGTCCGCCCGGCAAAGCAGGACCGATAGGACCAGCGGGGAAGCCCGGAGACACGATAACTGGCCCGGTCGGGCCTCCCGGTCCACGCGGCGAAAAAGGCGCAGCGGGAGAGCCCGGCATTGGAACGGCGGGGCCTTCTGGCCCGCAAGGTCTGCGCGGCGAGCGCGGTTTGCCCGGCGAACGCGGCGAACGTGGCGAGCGCGGCGACAGCGGCGAGACGATTGTCGGCCCGCCCGGACCGCAGGGTGTGCGCGGGGAGAAGGGCGATCCCGGCGAACGCGGCGAGAAAGGCGAATGGGTTGTCGGTCCGCAAGGGCTACCGGGACCGATAGGGCCAGCGGGATCGATAGGGCCAGCCGGAATGCAGGGCGATAAGGGCGAGCGCGGCGATCCCGGTCTAGCTGGCGAACGCGGCCTTCCCGGTGCCGACGGCCGCGAGGGGCCACGCGGTTATCCGGGCGCCAAGGGCGAACGCGGTGATCCCGGCGAGACCATCATCGGACCGCCAGGACCAACTGGCGCAAAAGGGGAAAAGGGCGAACGCGGGGAAAGGGGCCAGATCGGTCCTATCGGATCGAAAGGCGAACGCGGCGAGGAGGGTGAAAAGGGAGATCGCGGTGAGAGAGGCGATCAAGGGTTACAAGGCCCGCCCGGTTCCGACGGCGCGCAAGGCCCGCGCGGCGAAGTTGGATCGCCCGGCGCCAAAGGCGATAAAGGCGATGCTGGTGAAACGGTCGTTGGTCCTGCGGGTCCGCCGGGTGAACGTGGCGCCGAAGGTTTGAAGGGCGAGCGCGGCGAAAGAGGCGAGCCCGGCCCGCAAGGCCGCTTGCCGATTGTCGAGCCGTGGCAGGACAAGGTTCACTACGCGGGCGCCATCGTCACGCATCGCGGTTGCACATGGCAGGCAATGAAAGACACCGGTCGCGAACCGGGCGCATGTGAAGATTGGATTCCAATCGCGCATCGCGGTGCCGACGGTAAGGCTGGCGCGGACGGATTGGGCTTTGTGATCCGAGGGACTTACGATGTCGGTAAGAGCTATTCCAAGCACGATGTTGTCATGTCATCCAATTCTTCCTTCGTGGCGCGCTGCGATAATCCCGGTCCGTGTCCGGGTGCCAACTGGCAACTCTTTGCGGGTGCTGGCAGGAAGGGAGATCGCGGCCCCCCTGGTGATCGCGGTCAAAGCGGCGCACCGGGTGCAGCCAAGCGAGCAACGTGGAAGTACAACGTTCCGCAATACACGATGACGGAAATTCTCGATGATGGAAGCGAGGGCTCGATCATCGATCTGCGTCCCTTCCTTGAGCAATATCACACGGAGACGCGGTGATGGCGCACTCGACGGTCGAGATCATTGAGGCCGCCGACAGCCAGGATTTGGTGACGCTCGATCTATTGAAGACTTATCTCAAGATCACGACCACGCAAGACGACGCCTATCTGCAAACGCTCATCCATCTGGCGTCCGACGTGATCGCGGGCATGTGTGATCGCTCGTTCGGCAAAGAACGATTGGTCGAGACGTTCCCCAATATGGATGGCACCGCACCGTTGGTGCTCTCACGCTTTCCGGTCACTGAAATTTTCAACTTCGAAGTCGATAACGTCGATACGCTGTATGACATCGATCCTGATGGCCATATCTGGCAATCCAACCATGCGATGTGGACCGGCACGGTCGCCGTCGAATACATGGGCGGATGGGACTTGCCCGAAGATGCGCCGGGGCGTCTCTCGCTGGCGACCATCGAGCTTTGTAAGGACTCCTATTTCGCGGGCGCGCGTGATCGCACCATCCAATCGATCACTGACAATAACGTGGGCAGTGTTCGCTTCTTTGCGCCAGCGGTCGCGGCTGGACAATCAACTGGCGGACGCAGCGGCGGGGGTGGCGGCGGCAAGTCAGGAACGCCATTCAATCAATCGCTGGCGCCAATGATCGAAGCGCTGATCTTCTCCTATCGGCGGATTTTGATATGAGCTTCGAAATCGATGTCGCCGTCAAAATGCGCGATTGGCCGGAAGCCACGCGCGCAGGCGTGAGCATCACGCAGCGCGAGATACGCAATCGCACGCGCGAGCAGATACGCGGAACCGGCATGTCGAGCGCAGCACGCGGCCTTAATACCAGGGCGCGCAAGATCGAAGGCGGTTGGATGATCCAAGTCTTTCAATCGCCAAGCTACATGAAAGTCTATGAATACGGCGGCGTGAGCGTGGGGCGGCCATACTTATGGATGCCGGTTGGACTTGGATTGAAGGGCATTTCTGCGAAAAGGCAAAGAAACGTTATTCGGCTGCGAAATCGACCGCTCTTGATTTGGAAGGATACTGGCAAGGTTGCTTATGTCGGCGTCCGTTCTGTGAGCCATCGGCCGCGCTTCCGCATTCGGCAAATTGCGCACGATGAAGCAGTAAAATTCCTCGAACGACTGGCGATCTGACCATGTTCGACATGAACACATTGGTGGTCGGCCCGGTATTCGACCAGTTCTCGCGGCCGATCACCATCACTCCACTAGCATCGCAACCGGGCGTGCATCCGTATCCGGCGCGCGGTACCTATTTCACGCAGCCCATCGATGTGATGACTGATGGCAACGTGATCTTCTCGGATCAGCGCACCATGCTGGCGCTGCGCGTGGCGGATTTCGGCACCATGCCGATGCCGTTGGATCGCGTGAATATCCCCGCGCATATGTCGATGCCGTCGCCCGGCGATTTCGAAATCGCCGACATCGATGAGATCGGCGGCACCGGCAAAGTACATTGCACGCTCAAACGAGTGACGATCCCGTTGCCATGAGTCAGGCACGCGTGATCCGCGACGGCATCCTTGAGCGGCTACCGCAGATCGGCTTCTTTCATAAATTCAAGAAATTCGGCTTCACACGCGCATATCAAGTGCAGCCAACTGATCTGCCATTTGTCGGCGTGTATCTATTGCCGGATACCGGACGCGCCGATGGCGATGCCAATGCCGGGGCGCCAAAGTTTGTGCACAGTTGCGAAATCGGCATGTCGGTGATCCTGCCGAACATCGAGGCCGATGAATTGGAAAATGCGCTGGATGCGGCTTACGACGCGATCACCATTGGCCTGCTTGCTGACGAAAAGTTCATGCAGATGGGGCCGCTCAGCAAATACAATATCGAGGGCGTTAATCACATTTCGAAGATAATCACCTATGGCACTGTCGGCAATCAGAACGAAATGCCCATCGGCGAATTACAACTCAATATGACGTTCGTTTATCGCTTCGACTATCCGCCGGAAATCTTGGACATACTTGAAACTGTGCATCTGGAAACGGTGTATCCGAGCTTGGAGAAGGCCGAGAGCACGCAGCAAGTGAAACTTGTCATAGATATCGAAACAGAGGAAACGGAGTGACAACATGGTCGAGCTTGTCAACAACAGAGACATCCAAGGATTGGGCGGCAAGCAAGTGCGCGTCGCGCCAGCCAATGAAAATGTGCGCAAGCATATCCAGCATCCAAGCGTACCAATTCCGTTCGGTGATCTCGATTCACTCGAATGGCCGAACGATCAATTCACAAAGCGCCGCTTGCGCGATGGCGACGTGACGCTGGTTGGTGCGGAAGGCGAGCAGCAAGAGGGCGAGCAGTCGCAAGGCGGCGGTGGCGAAGGACGCCAGTCATCTCGCTCTGGCCGACGCGGCCAAAGCAGCGAGCCTAGCGAATAGCTAAATCGCTTTATTGCGCCAATGCGCTTCGCCGCGCGGTGTATTGGCAATCTGCCGTGCGCGTTGCTCTGGCGTTAATGGACCGGCAGCTATAGTGCCTGCACTGATAGCGGCTTTTTCTGTGTCCGTGCGGTGACTACCTTTCGGTATAGGATTGGCAATGCCGCCGCGTTCGATGATGCGATCACGCATCTTCTGTTTCGCCGCTTCGCTGGTCTTCTTGCCGTAGTTCGCGTTACTCATGCCGCTACGGTCGATGCCAGCAAGGCCAGCTTTCACAATGGCACGATGGGCGACGCGCGCGGCAGGATCAGACCAACGTGTCAATGCGCGTTTACGCATCTTCTCACGTTGTTCGATTGATTTTCTATTGCCGCCGCAGCCGACATTCCAGCCGATCATACCGTTTGGCCGCATCTTAAATTCAAGCGCCGCACACTCGATGATCGATCCAGTAAATAGAATTTGGCAATGAAAGTTTGGGAAGTGTCCTGAACGGCGGTGTGCGGAAAGTCGATTAGTCAAACGAACGGTGACGCCGATGTATCCATGGCGCCATGGGCAGATGCAACGGTCGTCATAGAGCCAATACAAAACGCAAGTCGCCTTAGTCATGAAAACCTCCCGTAAAGGTTTTTGTGGCGAGAGCCGGGGCGACGACTGCGAATCGTTGTCTCGGCTCGTTGAGTATAACTCAAACAAAGGAGGATCGGTTATGCCGATTTCTTTCGCCGCGATTCCTGCTAATGCCAAGATTCCGCTCTATTACGTCGAGGTTTGAATTCTAAGCCTCTCTTACCGAGTAATCGGTTTGTATCAAACCGGGTGAACTCAGGGAAAATCCAGATCGGACAATCCTGAGCCAAGCCGCAGAAATGCGGAAGGTGCAACGACTAGAGCGAAAGCTCGTAGGACCAAGCGGTCCGAAGCCCCCGGCCCCTCAGATGAGGGTGAAGATATAGTCTCCTCTGCATAGGAATATGCAGCAGTCCGCAAGGACGGCAAACAAAGTAGCGTTTGTTTGTGAAGATAAGGTGATCCCTCGAAAGCGGGTCTGCCGGTGCTGCGGCAACCGGCGCTGCTTGTCGGCACCAAGATCGCGGCTGGCGTTGCAACGAAGGATGTCGCCAAGCCTATCGGGACGCAAGCGCAAGCCGATAAAGAGTATGGCACCGGTTCCGAGCTTGCCTTCATGTTTCGTAGTTTTTTCGCGAATAATTTCGCGCACGAGGTATGGGGCCTACCGGTCGATGAACCGGTTGGCGCAAGCGCAGCGACCGGCACCATCACAGTGGCGACGGCGCAAACTGAAGCGGGCGTGATCTCGCTCTATATCGGTGGTCACAAAGTGCCGGTCACGATTGGTGCAACCGATACCACAACGCAAGTTGCGACCAAGATTGCGTCAGCGATCAATGGTGCAGTTGGCACCAACATCTTGCCAGTCACGGCGACGGCAGCGACAGCCACAGTCACGCTCACCGCGCGCACCAAAGGTATCAACGGCAACGATATCAGTGTGACGCATTCCTACTATGGCAAAGTCGGCGGCGAAGAATTGCCGGTCGGTATGGTGCTCACGCTTCCGGCGACCGGACAGCTTACCGGCGGTGCTGGCATTCCGATCTATGACACTGCCATCGCCAATCTCGGCGAGCAGGAATTCGAATATGTGGCGCTCCCACATACCGATTCCACGACGTTGCTCGCATGGGAAACCGAGTATGGTTTCAGCGACACCGGGAGATGGGGATGGATGCGCCAGCACTTTGGCCATCTGTTCGCATCCAAGCGGGACACCTATGCGAATCTGATCACGTTTGGTCAGTCGCGCAATCAGGGCGTCACATCAGTGATGGCGGTCGAATTGACATCGCCATCGCCGCAAATCGAATGGACGGCGGCATATTGCGCCAAGGCCGCGCGCGCGTTGCTCAACGATCCAGCGCGACCGCTGCAAACGCTCTCGCTCAATCGCATCTTGCCAGCGCCGATCAACGATTTGTTCATTTGGCAAGAACTCAACAGCATGGCGCAGAACGGACTTGCCACGCAAAAGAAGGGCTCGGACAACCAGCCGATGATCGCGCGTGAAAGCACGACCTACCGGCTCAATCTCTACAGCCAGCCGGACGATGCGTATGAGTTGGTCACCACGCTGGCGACGCTCGCGCGCTTGCTGCGCAATCAGCGGCACGCGATCACGTCGAAGTTCCCGCGTCACAAGCTCGCCGATGACGGCACCCGCTTCGGGCCGGGACAAGCCATCGTCACGCCGAACATCATCCGCGCCGAGCTTGTCGCTCAGTACCGGATCGATGAGTTCAACGGTCTTGTGGAGAACGTTCGCGAATTCAAGAACCACTTGATTGTCGAGCGCGACCCTAATGACCCGAATCGCGTAAACGTTCTCTACCCGCCCGATCTTGTGAATCAGTTGAGAATCTTCGCCGTTCTCGCGCAGTTCAGGCTCCAGTACAATAGAGGGCAGGACTTGGAGGTTGCGGCGACGCAAGGGGCGCGCACGTAAAGCCAGTCACGACGGAGGCATCCATGGATGTCGAAGTCTTCATCATAGAAACCAAAGCGGGCTGGCATGTTCGTTTGATCCGTGAGGATGGGGCGATCAGCGACAGCCCGCAGGTCTATTCGACGCGTGAGGAATGCCAGCACGCGCTTGAAGAGTGGGTCAACAAGCACAACGTTCCGATCCGTCGCGTTCACTGAAAACCAGCGCGCGTGGTGATTTAGAGCGCTCATCTGCCCGGTGAGTGCTCGCGCCCTTCCGCGCGCGCTGGTTCCTTTCTTTCCTGTCTCTCAAACCCGAACCATAGGAGGCTCATGTGGCCGTTCGTGTGGCTGGTATTGCGTTTCTGAAAGTCGATGGCGGTATCTTGCCGGTGCGCGGCAACTTCACCGTTTCGCCGAGTGCACTAGAGCGCACGATGATCGCAGGGCAAGATTATGTTCACGGCTACCAAGAATTGCCGAGAGTCCCATGGATCGAGGCTGACATCACGTCCGATCCGCTCGTGAGCATGGAAGACTTGGAGGCGATGGTCGAAGTGACCGTCACTGCCGAGCTTGCCAACGGTCACGTCTACGTTCTCAAGGAAGCGGCCTGCAAGTCGGCCTTGGAAAACAACACGCGTGACGGTCAATTCCGCGTGCGTTGGGAAGGCACGACCTGCGAAGAACTGATGTAAACACGCCAGCTTAAAATCTGGATGAAGGTGAAGGAGTCGAACTATGCCGACGCGTATCAAGATTCAAAACGTGCAGCCCACGACCAAGATCGGCGATTCCGTTGCCGAAAATCTCGTGGTCAAGCAGACCGGCGGCGGCCCGCCGCAAACGTCCAACCTGCCGTCCGGCGGCGAAGTCGAATTGGTCGTGGAAGCCGGGCGCAAGGTGACGGTACAAGTGCAAGGTGACGACGACTGAAATAAAGAGGCACGCCGCAATCTGACGTTTCGTCAGGCCACTGAGTTGCGCCAAATCCGACGTGCCCTGCCACCGACTGTCACGGTAGCCATCGCAGCATAGACAAATCGTCAAGGAGTTCGCAATGGCTGACGAAATGGAAGACTTTGAGAAAGAGCAAGACACAACTGCACCGGCACCGGAAATTCCGATGGAGCACCGACTGGCGAAGCCGATCCGTGCCAACGGCGAGGATGTGCAAGTTTTGACATGGCGCGAGCCGACGGCTGGCGACATCGAGCGGGCGGGTAATCCGATCTCGCTGGAATTCAACGGCACCGATTTTCCGACGATAAGCTTCAACGAAAAGAAGATGAACAACATGATTTCGGTGCTGTGCGCGATCCCGCCGTCGAGCGTGCGCATGATTCCAGCCGGGGAATGGCAAGCGATAGCCTACAAGCTGTCGCGTTTTTTTATGCCCACAATGGGGTGAGTGGAGGCGGCGGACCGGATCAGCTTGTCTTGCGCTGTTATGAGCTTGCCAAGTTCTACCACGTCGATCCGAGCATCTTCCTCGAAAAGCCACTCACTGAAATCCAACGGCATCTCTATTGGACGCATCGTCTCGGTGAAGAGATTGCGGCCGAAGAAGATGCATTGCGTTCACAGAACGAAAGATAAATGGCTGAAGACCTAGTAGCACTAAGACTGATCGTTCGCGATGAATTCAGCCGCGCGCTGAATCAGATGTCACGTTCGGCGCGTGAGTTCGATCAGAGCGTCAATTTCTCGCACGCGACTACTCAATTCAATGCCGTGACAAGAGCGGCACAACATTTTGGCCGGGAGATTGGTACCGTCTTCAAGTTGATGGGTGCGGCCAGCGTCGTTTCCGGCGGCGGTGTTGTTGCGTCGCTTGCGTTGATGGCTAATTCGTTGCGGAATTTTGCGCAGTCGGGACAGCGGCTGTACCAAACATCTGATGCGCTTGGCATCAACGCGACCGAGCTTGCGCGAATGTCCAAGGGGGTTGAGGCTGCGGGCGCTTCTGCCGATGAGGCTATGCGCAGCATCGAGCAATTGGGGCAGGCCATTACCGGAATGAGCCGTAAAGGCCAAGAGCATCCAATTTGGGAAGAATTATTCAAGATGCCGGGCGGCCAGCAATTTGGCCGAGAGCTTATTGAAACATTTAGAACCCAAGGTATGGGTGCGGCGCAGGAATTTTTTGCCAGCCACATCCGCCAACTTATTGCGGAGGGAAAGCGAGAGGGCGCGGACACGCTGTTGCAAATTTTTGGCAACCTCTCGCGGGCACTTCCCGAAGGATTGAAATTTGCCAAGCAGTTGCACGATGTCATCGTGCCCAACAAAGAACAGTTGGATAAGTTTTCGATCTCGTGGGTGAAGCTAGAGGGGTCTGTCAAAAATGTCGGCGCAACCATTGGCAATGCGTTCCTGCCATCATTCGAGAAGCTGTTCAAGAAATTGGATGACTGGTTGAACAATGATCCGGCAGGCAAGGAATTTCTCAAACGTATCGAGGGATGGGGATTACAGCTTTCGGAGGAATTGGAGAAATTCACGAAGGGCGAAGGCGAGCTTCGCAAAACATGGGAATATCTGAAACAGACCGTCAAGGATTTGAAAGAAGAGTTCAAGGCGGCGAACGAAGTTGTCAAAGCCTTGGGAGGTTGGAAGGTTGTTCTTGAAGGATTGGTCGCGATTGGTTTAGCGACTTGGCTTGGTGGGGTCATCCTCAAGTTAGAGGCATTGGCATTATTTTTCACGCGACATCCGGTGCTGTTGGCCTTGCTCGCGAGTGGCACATTGGCCTTGTGGGCAAAACAGCGCGCGACATCAACAGCGGATCGCGAGCCAGGACGGCCTCAATTTAGTATTGGTGATATTCGCCGAGCCGTTACGGGCGAGGAAGAAGAACAAGGTGTAGGGCCGGAACTGCGCAGGCGATGGAGACGTGGCGGCTGGCGCGGAATTTTCGAAGGCATATACGGGGAGCAAGACAGATTAAAACGAGATGTAGGTCCATCATCATTATTTCCTGGTGGTGCACAGAAATTTGCTGACGTGCAGCTTGGTCAGCAAGACGAAAAGTTCATTGACTTCCTGCAAGACCTGAAAGTCAATATGGATGACTTTCTGGCCAATGCACCGCTATCGGAAAACATTGAAGATCGGCGCATGGAGCATCGCCAGAAAGATGACTTGCGCGATAATTTCAGAACATTGAATGATGAATTGCTGCGCCTGAATAACATTCTGATTCCGCCGGAAACACAAGCGACCCCGACTGAGAATGTCACTGGTCAACAAGACCCTTATGGCAGCGGCACGATCAAGCGCCCCGCTGGCGGACCCGGCACGGAATTTCCCGAAGACATCAGAGGCGCTGGCATCAAGCCTGCATTTTTCAGTGATGCACAGTTAAAAGCGGCGATAGCGACATTCTTTCCCGGCGGACGATTGCTATCGCCATTGGCGAGCGGTCTGCGTTTTGGTGAACGTGCGGCAGTGCCGAAGATCGGGGAAGAAGCCGATCCTGCGACCGTGTTTGAGCACATGCAAAAATATCAAGGCATGGCGCGCGCGGTTCCGCCCCCGGCGAGCTTGCCAGCGATGATCGGGAGCGCCGGTATTGAACAACAGATCAGATCGCTTCGCGGTCAGACGGTTGAAACCGTTGCTGGTGTGCCGCAGATCGAAGGCACGGCATTGGGATTTGCAGCGGGGCCAAGTCGTGAGGGGCCGCGTATCACTGGCATGGATGATCCCTATGGCAGTGGCACCATCAATCGTCCGAGCGGAATGGAGATGGAATTTAATCCATTTGCAAATCGACCGCTTGGCTTCGCCGGATTTGGAGAGGCCGGAATTGGTAAGGGTGGCGGATTGATTGGACGTGGTGCGATATCGCCCGGCTTTCCTGTCGGGCCGCGTCAAGGAAAGGCGAGTTGGTTCGGTAATTTTCCAGAATCGTTAGGGAGCAAAGTACCCGGCGGTTGGTATGATCCCGGTGATATTTATACCAGCGGTCCGAAAAAGGGTCAGCCGCTTCCCAATTGGGCAGGATATCCGCAGTCCACTCCTGGCGTTGCCATTCCATTTGCAGGCGCGGCGGGACCGGCCGGGGGATTTGCGGGAATGCCGGTGCGCGTGACGGATTTGACGCGCACGAGCAGTGGCGTGAGTCAACTGGCGCGCGCCGTCGATCTTGGCCCAAGTCAGCACTTGCCGGTATCGAGAGAAAAGGCAATCGACATCAATGCTGCGTTGGCTGAGCGGCAGGGTTATGCCCCAACAGCAAGGCAGGCACGTTTAACAGGACGACCGGAATTTCCGACCGGCGGTCAATTTCGTTATCAAGTCATCAGCCCTGAAATGTTCCTGCGCACGCGAACGGAAATGATGCAAGAACAAATGCGCGCGGGAGGACGGCCGCTTCCATTCACGCGGCATCCCGGTGCGGGAGCAGAGGGACAAGCATCGCTCGCACCATTACTAGCGCAGGAAAACCGCGCCCGATCAATGGAAGGCAACGCCGCTGTCGATATCAATGTGACGGGCACGCGTGGCGGGAGCGGCGATGAGGCGCGAAACCTGTTCCGTGAAAACAACCTCGAACGCGCAGCACAAATGGACCCGATTGGCGGCAATGGCAATTGGAACGAGGATTCGGGAATCAATTATGAGTAGTTGTTGTGACTGAAGTCGTCCGCATACTTCTGCGCGACGAATTTTCTGCGCAGCTTAAAGAATTTGAAAATAAAATACGCGGTGTTGCGCGCTCAGTTGAGATGCGCAACGTTCAATCGCAGTTCAAAGCGATTGAAGGTGTGGCGAGTTTTGGTCGAAGGGAATTCAATTCGCTATTAACCATCACTGGCGTGACAACGCTGGTGAGCGGCACCATCGTCGGCACGCTGGCGGCGATCAGTCGGCAATTGCAACGTGTCTCCGGGGATGCATTGCAGACGCAATATACGGCGGACGCACTTGAAGTCAGCGTCGAACGCTTCCGTGATTTGAGCAATCGTTTGGTTGCACTCGGCGTCGAGCGCGGGCAGGCAGAAAGTCAACTTGAGCGGTTCTATCAAAGTCTACAAAAGCTCAAGCGGCTTCGGCAGGGCGCGCCAGTCGCGAAGGAATTACAAGAAGCGGCTGGTGGCGGTCAATTTGTTGATGCCGTCAACAGGGCGCTGGATGCGGGCGGTTATGATGCCGCTATCGAACTCATCGTCAAGCGCAGCAAAGAAATTAAAAACAACTATGACCGCCAGTTCTTTTGGCAGGCATGGCAACTCGATCCGCGCTTTGCCGAGATTTTCGGCGAGCAATTTGCGCAGGTGCGCAAGTCGATTGAATTGAATAGGCCCGCGATGATCGCGTTTCGATGGGCCTACATCAATATGGTTACAACCGTGCAAAATGTTGGTGCACGTGTTGGCAATGCGTTTCTTCCAATCTTCACGCGAATGATGACTCAATTCGACCAATGGTTACAAACTGAACCCGGCCAGGAATTTCTAAAACGTGTTGAAGAATTCGCTAAATATCTTGAGGGGCTTCCTTGGGAGCAAATTGAAAAAGACATTCGTGAGTTCTTTTCTGCTTTGAAAGATATCATCGTCGGCACAGCAGGCTACATCGTTGATGCCGATAATAAGCTTAAAGGATTGGGCGAGCCTACGGCCTATGAAAAGGCGGCGGTTTGGGGATTGATTACGTGGCTCGCGCTTACGGCTGGCGGATTGAAAAAATTGGGTCTGTTCGCTGGCGTGATGGTGACGCTCACTGGCATCGCCCTATCAGTGAAAGGCGCAGCGCAAGGTGAGGGTCAGGCCGCAAAACCGGAAGGCGAAGGTGGCGAGGGTAAACCAAAAGAGCCGGGCACTAACGAAGGTGATCGCAGAGTAGCACCGCAGGCGCCGAGCATGCAGCCACTGCAATTTGCGGGCGCGGGTGGTGGTATGGCCGCAGCATTGGGTGCCGGATTGCCGGACTTCGATGAGACGATACGATTGCAACAGGGCTTGCAGGGACAAGCGCGCGCGTTCTCGCAAGAGGATCAATTCACCACACGTGAGCTATCGCAGATTGTCGAGATCACGACCAATGAATTGAATCGGCTCAATGACTTTCTTGCCGAACAGCAACTTGCGGAAATCATGGGGAAGCCAACGCGCTTTGCCGCTGGCGCTGGCGGCGGAAGAAGCCGCTTAGGTCAATTGCTCGGTGTTAGTGGCGGGCCGAGCGGACCGCAATATGCAGCACTGCCGCCGGGCGGTGGTGTTGGCGGTGGCGGTGGCGGTGCTGGTCGTGGCGGCGGTGTGTTGGCGCCACCGACAGAAGTGACCCGGCCGCCCGGTAGTGTGAGTGTGCCCACAAGTCCTGCGCAAGCGGCACAGACACTTGAGGAAGCTTATCAGCGAGGGTTTATTCCGCGTCCTCCCGCTGGTGCTGTAGCGCCGGGTCTGACGACCTACGGCGGTGCGGCTGGAATACCGGGATTAGCTGGCGGTCCTTCCGGTCCCGCTGCGACAAGGGCGCCCGGTGCTGGCGGTAGCGGGAGCGGCGGTGTTCCGTCGCCGCCGACAATCCCGCTGGATGATACGGAAGGCCGCGTCCAAGGCGGGCGATATCCAACCATGGCTGAGTTGCGCGATAAATCGCGCCCGGCAGGTGAGCGATTCAATAACCCGTTCAATATGTGGTTTGACAAGTATGCCGGGCAACAAGGTGGAAAGCCCGGTTTTCAAATTACGCAATACGATACGCCTGCAATTTTTCCTAGCAAGATGGCGGGCGCTGCGGCGGCGATTAGAAAAATGGCACAGAGCCCGTTGTATTCGGGCAAGACGATGCAGGATTTGATCGGCCAGTGGGTTGGTCACGGAACGTCATATGCACCAATCATTGAGAAAGAAACCGGCATTTCACGGTTCACAAGAATCACTCCCGCGTTTCTGAAAACAGACCAGGGTATATTATTCCTCAAAACCATGGCGCGATATGAAACGCAATGGCAGAACAAAGCGACTCCACTGACAGATGAGCAATGGCGTGCCGCACGCGATGCCGCATTCAAAGTCAAATCATTGCAGGTTGGCGTAGATCAGGGTGCAGGTGGCAGCACCACTAGTGGCGGGATGACGACCGCTGATATCCAACGCGCGGTGCGTGGTGACGGCGCAGCGGCAACCGGCGGTAGGACTGCGACCGGCACCGGGACATACACGCCGGAAAACGCCAAGATTGTTGCTGGCGCAAGTATGCGGGGTGTTAATCCGATCTTGCTTGAAGCAATGAAAGCAGGATCGGCGGCCTTGCCGGAAGGCTATTCATTGCGACCGACATCAGGACATCGGCCCGGTGATAGCGGTTTTCATGGTCGAAGACTCGCATCCGATTGGCAGATCATTGGACCCGATGGCAAGGCGCTTCCTAATCGTGGTTGGGGTGCAACTGAGACTGAGCTTCATGGGCGGGTTGCACGAGCGGCCTATGGATGGTTGCTAAAAAATCATCCGAAACTTGCTGAGCGGTTCGAGTGGGGCGGTGCTTTCCCAACCGGTAAGAGCGGACGTGGTCCGCCCGATCTGATGCATTACGATTTCGGTGGTCAGCGCGGCCGTTGGTTTCAACGGCAAGTGCAGCGGATGGGACCGATCTATCCTGAAGCGACGCCGGAATCGACACGGCAAGCTGATCCGACAGGTGCCAAGACGCCGATTGTTTTGCCGGTACGGCCAACCACTGAAGACCAGCCATCGCTCGCACCACTATTAGCAAAACAGCGCATGGGTGACATCGCGCCAAAAGCGACGCTCGATGTAACGGTCAATGCGCCGCGTGACGCGAAAGTAGAAGTCAACGGCGATGGTGCCTTCAAGGGCAACACATCGGTGACGCGCGAGTTGGCGACGCCTCGCGCCGAACAAGACCCAAGTGGCGGCGGGACTATCGAATCGCCTGCTTAGAAGAGGGGATAAATGCCAAGAGGCGGCATCAAGGATATCAAGAACGAATGGCGCGATAGTCTCGTGCTGGCGAGCTTTCGCAACGTCGAGTTTCATGTGGAAATGGGCTCTTTGCAAAGCGGGCGCCGCACGGTCGTGCATGAATATCCCAAGCGTGACATTCCCTATTCGGAAGACATGGGCCGCTCGGCGATGCGCTGGCAATTCACCGCATATTTATTGCTGCGTGATAAGGGGCTTGGACCAAATTTTAATTTGATGCGCCATCGTGACAATTTGATCCTTGCGCTCAATAAAGAGCTTGCCGGGATATTGGTGCATCCCGATCTCGGGCAACAGCTTGTGATGTGCGAGCGCTACACTTATTCAGAACAGCGCGAGCGCGGCGGCTATATGGCATTCGATCTACAATTTGTCGAAGCAGGCGAGCCGGGATTTTCAGCAGGGTTTGTCGATGCGCTACAAAACATGCAACGTTCAATTAACAATGGCGAACAAACACAAATGCAAGTGCTCGAAAATGGCGTTGCTGATTTTCCGTTCGTCCGTGAAGGGGAAGGCGGCCGATAAATGGCCGTCCAACAGGGCAAGGCAACATTCTCCGGTAGCGGCAGTCTAACCGCGCGCACGCGAGCGGTCTGGCTGGATAGTGCAATCTTCTTTGCCTTTGGCGGTCTGCGTGCGGGAGGCAGTCAGCGGCAGTTGGCGCAAGTCAGTGCCATGTTCGGTGCCGAAGGCGTCCTGTTCGCGCGCACATCATTCAACAAGTGGTATACGCAGCACACGTTTGCGGGCGAAGGAACGCTGTCTGCGACATGGGGCGTCCCCGGCAAGTTCGACCGTGAGTTTCCGCGCTACGTTCTGGAAGTCCCGCCGCGCATCACGCTCAAGCGTCAGATCGAACAAATGGAAGACATCATGACGCGCGTCGCGGCCGGGCTTCTCTCTTTCAGTGCACCGAAGGGTCGTCCCGCATCGGTGCTGCGGCGCAGACTCGGCGATCTACTCGCATTCTTTGATCGATATGTTGGTGATCGGACACTGCCGCAACAATTGCTCAATGCCTATCACGCGGCGGTCGATGCCGGGATCACACTGGCGGCGCTGGATCGCGTGCTGTTGCAACTCTATGACGAAGACCCATTGGAGGGTGCGCCGACCATTTTCGTGCATACGAACATTCTATTCAGTCTTTCGCACGAAGCGCGGGTATTGCAAGGCGTGACGTTTCCGAGTCAGCAAGATGTGCAGATGGTCATGGCCAAGATGAAACAGCAATTCGATAGCGCCAAGGAGTTGACTGCCGATGAAGACGACAGTTCGACCTATCGCGCATTGGTCGATCTCGCGGCTAAGGTCACGCGCTATCTTGTCGATGTCGGGCGGCCCTTACCGCGAGTTGTGCCATATGATTTGGGACCGGCACCCTCGTTGGCATTAGCATATCGCATCTATGCGGATGGTGGCCGGGCCGAGGAATTGGCAGCAGAGAATAAAGTGGTTCATCCCGCATTTGTCTTCAGTCCTATTCGTGCGCTCAGTGCGTGAGCCATGCCGCTTCCGCATGAGGTAGCGACGCTGATCGTGAACGGGGTGCACTATCGCGA
>Ga0081455_10001104_pt1 | contig 33930 bp, 28 predicted proteins | sample TabmetS3T2R1_FD_70207 | JGI IMG/M metagenome (GOLD analysis project Ga0081455, IMG submission 70207) | Tabebuia heterophylla rhizosphere microbial communities from the University of Puerto Rico - S3T2R1 | ecosystem: Host-associated > Plants > Roots > Rhizosphere ...
CCCATACAGATTGTTACGTCCGGATTCTTTGCGGGCGCGCTGATTAACACTCGCTTGGCGCCAGCCTTCAAGTGCAGGTCCGCCTTGTCGCGGTCAGTGAACAAGCCGGTCGACTCAAGCACAACATCGATGTCCAGTTTTTTCCAGGGCAGTTTCGCCGGATCGCGCTCCTTCAAAATCTGAATTTTGTGACCCCGCACGATGATGTTCTGATCGTCATAACCAATTTCGCCATCGAATTTTCCGTGCACCGAATCCCATTTGAGCAAATGAGCAAGGGTGTGCGTGTCCGTGAGATCGTTGATGGCGAGGACTCGTTCGACTTGTTTTTGCGTCATTGCGCGAAGGACGTTGCGTCCAATGCGCCCGAAACCGTTGATTGCGTAGTTGGCCATAAGAAAAGTAAAGCGTTTAAGGGTTGAAGAGTTAAATGGTTACGCGGAAAACCTTCAACGTCCAACTCCGAAAAAGCTTCCGGGTTGAGAGTTGGCGGCTAAGAGGCCAGCGTTTCATTGTGAAGATCTGCGTCGCTCTATTTGGTTTTGCCTGGTTGATCTTAGCCGCGACAACGACCGATGCCAGCTCGACGAAATCGATCCTGGTCCTGGGCGACAGTCTGTCACAGGGTTTCGGGCTCGAACCAGGCGAAGCTTACCCCATGCTGCTCTCAAAAAAGTTGCGCGCCGCGGGCCTCAACTTTCAGGTCACCAACGCCAGCGCAGCCGGCGGCACCACGGAAGGCGGCCTGGAGCGTCTCCCGGCTCACCTGAAACGCAAGATCGACATCTTCATTGTGGAACTCGGGATCAACGATGCTTTTCGCGGACTGCCGGTTGATGAAATCCAAACCAACCTTCAAAAAATCATCGATAAAGTGAAAGCGCGAAATCCCCATGTGCGAGTCGTGATCGCCGGAATGCGATTACCCAATTACGCAGCCGACGACTACGTTTCCGCGTTTGGCAAAATGTTTGCCGATCTCGCCGCCAAAAACGACGCAGCGCTCGTACCTTACCTCCTTCAGAGCGTGGCAGGCGATCCCTCAATGAACCTGTCCGATGGAATTCATCCAAATGCCGCCGGCCAAAAGATTCTGGCAGAAACGGTGTGGCACGTGCTCGAACCCGTAGCGCGTGAAGTGGGGTCGCGCGAAAAACTGGAATCTCAATAGTTAGAGATGTTTCGCTTCGCTCAACATGACAAAGGCAACAGACGACCGTTACCGACGCGCCGCACGTTAATCTGAATAAGATCAAAACAATGGACCCTGCACGACCAACCGATTCCGACCCGGCCGACCCGTTCAGTCCCGGGCATGCCGATCAACCAATCCTGGAGACGATCGAGATCGCCACCGAAGGCGAAGATTGCGATGAATGTGTGCGCAAGCTCCGACCGGTGCTAAAAAAAATTGCTGGCGTGAAAGATGTCAGAGTCGATCTGAAGCATGAGCGTGTCATCGTCACGTTCGATGCGCGTAAAACACATGCGCCCGATCTTCACGATGCAATTTTAAAGAGCGGATACAAACCGGGACCGACGGCTGATTGAACTGTGGCGGGGGTCTGTAACCGCCGAATTGCGAGCCGCTCCGAAATATCACACCGCCGGCTGTTGTTGGGTAAGGCAATGAAATGCGCCAAGTCCCCAAATCAGTTCGCGGCAGTCGATCCCGACAACGCGACGATTAGGAAAACATTCGCGCAACACCGATAGCGCAGCGTCGTCAGCCTGATCGGCGAAGGTTGGTGCAAGCACACAACTGTTTGCGATATAAAAATTTGCGTACGCGGCCGGAAGCCGTAAGCCTTCGCGCATCATCTTCTTTGGCATCGGCAACGTAATAATGTCGAGCGCGCGACCGCCAACTTTCATTGCCTGCAGGCGTGCGAGATTCTTCTGAAGCGGCTCGTAATTTTCGTCGTCATGATTTTTCTCGACGACTGTTACGACGGCCGATTCGGAGATAAATCGCGCCAAATCGTCGATGTGTCCGTCCGTGTCATCGCCGGCGATTCCGTCGCCGAGCCAGAGAATATCGCGAACGCCCAGGTAATCCCGGAGGCGCTGTTCGATCTCTTCACGCGAAAGATTTGGATTTCGATTTTTGTTTAACAAGCACGACTCGCTGGTAAGCAGGGCCCCCGCGCCGTTCACATCAATTGAACCACCTTCCAAAACCATGCCTGGATAAAACACCGGCACATTGAGAATCTTCGCGACTCGTGTTGGAACAACCTCATCCAAATCGAAGGGAGGATATTTGTTTCCCCACGCGTTGTAATCCCAGTCCACGACGACAAGCGGAGCCGGCGTGCCCTCGCGCTCAGGCTCCGATGCTGGCCGACTCCCATGCCCATGGCGCGTGAGAAATATGGGCCCGTGATCGCGGCACCATGGCTCGTTTGTGGGGATTTGATAAAACGAAATTCGTTCCTTCGGTAATCCGCCTAACACTTCTCGCGCTTCCGCTTCATGCGTGTCATTGCGGATATTGATGCAAACTTGCTCGGACTCGATCAGCGCCTGGACCATGGCTCGCAGCGTGGGCATGACGCGATCGAACGAATCAGGGAAACTGATCCCTTCGCGCCGAGGCCATGAAAGCCAGGTTGCGTCGTGCGGTTCCCATTCCGCCGGCATGCGATACCCGAGGGCTGCAGGAGTCTGCGAAATCATCATACAAACGTCCAACGCTCAACGCGCAACGTCCAATTAGTTAGTGCGAATTGGACGCTACGCAGTCCTCGCGGCCGCGGATTTGTAAATCGCTCCTACGATGACGCCGGTCACAATCATGTCGATGAACCCGCCGATGCTGATCAGGACAAGAAGTTTTGCCGGAATGGTTGCGTCGCGTAAATCGCGCAGCGTGCGCCGACTGCCAGAATCTCCAACATAATTCCCAGCCGAACACCGGCAGCGATTCCTCCCGTGGCAAAACCGCTGGCGTAAATCATGACGAAAGCAAGAGCCAAACCGGCCTGGCCAATGATGATCCAATGAAACAGGCTCATGATCTCTTCGCGCGGCCGGAAGAGACTCTGAACTTCCGCAGAAACATCTTTCAACAACACGCCGTTAAAGAAGCACCCCAAAGCACGATGAAGATAAACGCCCCGCAGAACGCGACGATAAACCGCTTCATGAATTTGGAGTCGGCCTCGTAACGGGTGAGCTGGATTTATAGATCGTGCCAATGATTGCGCCGGCAACCGCGAATTGGATCAAAGCGCCCACGTTCCAACCCCACAGGATTTTATTGGTAATCGGTTGCACGGCGAACGTGATCAGATGAGCGCCCACATAGACAAGCGCAACCAAGAGGCCCAGCAGAGCACATATGCGCGCGCCACCTGCCGGTACGAACTTCGCACAAAGGAACGTAAGAAAAAACGCCATCACGACATGCCCTGAGATCAGCCATGGAAAATCGGGCTTGGGTCTGAAAAGCGTTGAGACTTCCTGGTGCGCGCCAGACATGAGCGTGCCGTACCAGATGAATCCAAAGACGAAGATGAAACCGAAGGCGGCGAAGAATGCGATAGAGAATTTTTTCCAGTCCATAATCTCTTTCGGTTGAGGTTCTTGTTGGGCCCAATCGAGCCCGAAAGGCTTCTTCGCAAAACGCGACCCTTATGTCGATCTAAATCTTAGTCGCGACAAACAAGAACGACGGCTAGGAAACAGTCATTCTCTGAGGATGCAGCCCGAGCTCGCGATGGTAAATCCTAAATCAGAAATCCAAAATCCGAATTTCAGTTAACCCATTTGCCGCCGTCGGAAATGAGTATCGGCAGTTCTTCCATCATGAACTGGGTTTTGCCAATGGCGCCGAACATGCGCACGCCGGTGGCGGCGTACCATTTTTTCGACATTTCCTCACCGGTATGGCAGCCCCAGCTCTTGGCAAAGGCGCGGCGCGCAAACACATGGCGATCAATCTTGGTTAGATCGTTTTCATGCAGCCACGACTTGCAAGCGCTCTCGATGTTATTGCTGTAATCGAACATGAAGCACGCCCGGTTCGAGTGTCCGAAATATTCAAAGCCGATGACCTTCACCTGATTTCGCGGCTCGCCGTTGTTTAAATAGTTGATCACTGCTTCTCCGGGGCCAAACCAGATAAGATTGATATTAAATTTGTCACGTACCGTCCCGATAAGGCTGATCAAATCCTGGTGCTCCTGTTTGGAACGGTCCACATAGCCTTGCTTGTAAACGAGCCAGGTAATCTTCGCATCCGGGCCGAGCTCGGTTCGCAATTGTTCGGTGCGTATACGGGCAGCGCGGACAAAGTTAGCCCACCAATGGTCATGCGGATAAGTCTTGTACTTTTCCCACTGGTACATGGAGGGTCCCCCAACGAGAATGATGTATTCGCCCGACACCGGGGCTGCCGCTTGTGAGCCAAGCGCGAACATGGAAAGGCAAGAAACGAGCAAGAGGCGTTTTATCATCGAAAGCAGGGGACTATTTATGCGGGACGCCAAATTAAGCAAGTGGCAGGCCACGACTGCCGAGCGCGCCGGTGCGTCCCTACCATTCAGGGTCTATCTCATTACGCACGAGATCCTCCCATGTTTGCCGCTTGCGAATTAGCGCAAACCGACTGCCACGAACAAGCGCCTCCGCCGGCAATGGACGCGAATTGTAGTTTGAAGCCATTACAAAACCGTATGCGCCGGCGCTCATGATAGCGAGCAACTCGCCTTCATGGAGTCCCGGCATCTCCCGACCCAGCGCAAGAAAATCGCCTGACTCGCATACCGGTCCGACTATGTCGATTCTCTCCTTCTTGCTCTTACACGTGCTCGTGCTCGTAATCTCGGCGTCTGACACAGACGCCCTGCAAGGTACGATCTGGTGATAGCTCTTGTAAAGCGCAGGTCGGATCAGGTCGTTCATACCGGCATCGACAATAGCGAACTTCTTTGCGCCTGTTTTTTTGATGTAACGCACCCGGGTCAGCAATACGCCACCGTTTCCTACAAGAAAACGGCCAGGTTCGATCAGGATGCGAACTCCAAGGTCGCGCAACGGCGGAACAATTGCGGCAGCATAATCGCGAACACTGAATACGAACGATTCACCGCCGTGTTCGCGCCACCATTTTCCTGATCCGCTCTCAAGCGCACGCTGGTAAATAATCCCCATGCCGCCACCAACGCTAAGAAATTTGATTCCGTATTTTGATTTCAGCTCGCGCACGATCGGTGCCACTTTTCCGATGGCCCTGGCAAACGGCGTCGCCTCTTCAATTTGCGAGCCGATATGCATTTGGACGCCAACAATTTCGAGATTGCGCATTTTAGCGGCTCGCTCGTAAACCGCGCCAACACGATCCAGCGCGATACCGAACTTATTTTCCTGCAACCCAGTCGAGATGTACTCATGCGTGTGTGGATCGACATTGGGGTTCACGCGCAATGCAATCGGCGCGCGTGTTCCCTTTGCACCTGCGATGCGATCGAGCTGGTCCAATTCCGCTTCACTCTCGACATTGAAGCTGTAAACGCGTTGTTCTAGCGCATACTCGATTTCCTCGGGCGATTTGCCCACTCCGGCGAACGTGCATCTTGGGGGCTCGCCGCCAGCCGCTAATACGCGATACAGTTCGCCGCCCGAAACAATGTCGAAACCCGCGCCCGCGTCGGCGAGCAGCTTTAGGATGGCGCGATTTGAGTTGGCCTTGACCGCGTAACAGATCAGATGGTTCAGCGGCGCGAGCGCAGCGTCCAGGCGGGCGTAATGATCGAGAATTGTTTCGGCACTGTAAACATACGTCGGGGTACCGAGTTGCTCCGCGACCCGAACAAGATCGACATCTTCGCAGTAGAGGTTCCCGTCGCGATAACGAAAAGAGTGCATGATGTAGGGGCGTTTGTGCCAAACGCCGAAACTAAAATATCAGGCGCTTGGCACAAGCGCCTCTACAACTTCGGCGACTATTACCCCACCAACCTCAATCCGACATTGAGAACTGCGATCAACGCGACTCCTATCGAAAAACTTGTCAGCACAAGTTTTTTGTCATGCTTGAGCATTTCTCCAATCACAGCGTGCGTAGCCAGATAGACAAATCCGCCGCCGACATGCGCCATGATCAAGCCAAGCCAAAATGTCGAAACGTGTCCCAGCCACAGCATCCCGATGACGCCGCCAATGAGCGTAGTCGCTTCAACGGCCGCCACCCAACCGACCGCAGTCGAGGGTCGGAATCCGGCGCCAATCAAAAGACTACCGAGCGCGAGGCCTTCGGGGACTTTGTGAATGCAAAGAGCTAAGAACAACGACCACTTTGTCGCGTCCGTCGAAGGTGCCTCCTGTTGAATCCCCAGGGCCAAACCATCGGTCATGCTATGGATGGCCAGGGCAATGATCAGCGCAGTAGCAATTTCGCTGAAATGCCGTGTGGCATCGGCGTCGAAATGGCTGGCAGCACAAGCAGGGCAAACGTGGTGGACATATTTACTGATCAAAAGAAAGAGCAGATATCCGGTCGCTGCAGCAGCAAGGACTGCCCACGCGCCGCTGTCTCTCAAACCTTCAGGCAAAATTGCAAACAGCGTAACACCCAGGAGCGTTCCAGCGGCGAAACTAATCAGCGCGCAAAGCGGCCGATGCTCCAGGCGCAGCGAGGTACTGATCGCTCCGCCCGCCAGGGCGAAAACGTAAGCTGCGACGACCTGCCAGAGTGCGCTAACCATTCAGGAGTCCGTTGAGATACTCAGCCATGTCGCGCACGAGCGCTTTGGGCTGGATGGCAAGACGCGAGCGACGAGCATGTTCGAAGTCACCTGTGAGGAGCGAGCAACGCCGCCAGATAGCCCAAGGCGCTCGTGCCCTCCGGGTTGCGACGATTTTTCGCCTCTCCCGCGTTGCTCGTCGGTTACAGACCATTTTGGATATGTGCTCTCCTCGCGCCTTGGAGAGGCGAAAAATCGACAGCAACGCGGCATGGCTGAGTATTTCAACAGACTCCTAGGAGCGTGCCGGAGCGTGATCTTCGCGGCAATACTGCGTCTCGATTGTGACGTGAACCAGTTCATGATATCGACGAAGCAATGCTCGATACGACTCGCAGCTCTTGGGCTGGTGCGCGACTACCGAGATCATTGCCGCATATTTTCCGATGCCGACCTGCCAGACATGCAGATCGGTAACCGCCGAATCGCCATCGCTCTCCATCGCGCGGCGAATTTCACCGGGCAGATCGGAAGACGCCGGGGTGCGATCCAGCAGGATGCCGCTCGTATCACGAATCAATGTGTAGGCCCAGGAAAAAACGACGCCGCTTCCTACAATTCCTACCACTGGATCCAGCCACCCCCAGTTAAAAAATTTACCGCCGACTAATGCGGCAATGGCCAACACCGAGGTAAACGCATCGGCAAGGACATGAAGATACGCCGCGCGCAGATTCAGGTCGTGACGATGAGAGCTCCCGCCGCCGTGTTCGTGAGGGCGATCCGCGAGGAGAGCTGCGCAACCGAGGTTTACGAATAATCCAAGGCACGCGATGCCGATCGCCTCGTTAAAATGAATTTCCAGCGGAACGAACAGACGATGCACGGATTCGCCCGCCATTAGAAGCGCCACGATCGAGAGCACCACAGCACTGGTGAATCCGCCGAGTACGCCAATTTTTCCCGTGCCGAAACTGAAGCGGGCATTGCCGGATTGTGTCCTTGCGAAATAATAGGCCACGGCAGTTATCAAGAATGCAAGGACATGCGTGCTCATGTGCCAGCCGTCGGCCAGCAACGCCATCGAGTTCGACATCAACCCAACCGCGATCTCCACGATCATCATCGCAGCCGTGACACCGATCACAATCCGCGTCCGTCGTTCCGCGTGAGAAAAATCCGGAACGAAATCGTGTCGTTTGCAAAAACGTGAATGATCAGTCCGAGGCATGTCGATTCGAATTAACTCGATTATTACAAACCAGACAAAGAATTCGCCAGCGACCAGGTGCGTGGTTGCTTAAGCATTTTGACGTCCCTTCCAGGTTTCTGCACTCGCAGCAGCATCGTGCTGCAAGATCGCAGGAGGCCGGCAACGCGCCGCCATTACAGTTCAAAATGTTGTCCGCAGACCAAGAACAACGCCGCGGCCTGGCAACGGCAGCACCTCTTTCAAGAATGAAAGATGATCGCGCCCTTCCGCATCCAATAGATTAGTGCCGCGTGCATAAACGAAATTATAGGTGCGACCCCACCGGAACTTGTAGCCGACGCTCGCGTTCAAAAACGTATAGCCCGGCGTCGGAGTTTCGAAGTCAGCAACGCGATTCTGAGCGTCTACCCGCCACCCTTCGATGCTCGCAGTCCAGTGTTCGCTCTCGTAGTTCAGTGAGATGCCATACCGGAACGGTGTGATACGCGGCAGCGGTTCGCCGCTGCTGTCCTCCGCATGGACGTAGTCCGCCTGTAGCCGCAGATATAGATCATTGGGGTTTTTCTGCGTGGTTTCCTGTCCGCCCGTGATTATATTTTTAACCGACTTTGCATCGGACGGGTCGCTTTGCCTTGTCAGCTCCAAAGGGAGCAGGTGAAAATCGACGCGACCTTCGCCGCCGTAGAATGTCGCGTTTTTCGGCGTGTAAACAAAAACCTGCAAACCGTCTTCGACCTGATCGGTTGGGTTGAAGTCAATGAATCCATCATAGCTTGTGTAATAACCGCTGATGAAACCCGTCACGCGGCCCGCAGTCCTTCGAAGACTGAGATCGACCGTACGGTTTATTTCCACGTCCAGATTTGGATCGCCGATGATGAATTGAAACGTGGCGTCATGCGGGCCACGCGCGAAAAGCTCCTCAGACGTCGGCGCCCGTTGCGAATATGCGAGATTGAGCGTCAGCTGCCAGTCCTTGGCAAAATCATAAAGGGCCCCGGCTGCCCCGCTGATGGGCAGGAAATCCTGATTCTTCTGACTTGGCGACGTGAGCGAAGTCAACTCCGGATTGCTGGAGTCAATGCTCAACGAATCGTGCTCAACGCGCGCGCCAAATTGAAGACGAATGCGAGCCAATTTCAATTCCTCAAAAATGAAACCGGCGACTGCCAGGGTTTCGTTCGGTTGCAAAAAGGCCTCGTCGCCGAGGACAGAAAGCTCTTTGTAAAATACCTGAGAGCCGATGGAACCTTGAAAAGGGCCGATCGGTTGGTGCACAAGCTCGATGCGCGAGTCCATACCTCGGGTTTTAAACGTTGCCCCGACGGTGTCATTATCGATCTCGTCGTGCTTATAATCGGTGTAAACGAATTTCAAATTGGCGACTGAAAACCAGGGTATCGGATCGACAATTGAGCTGCGCACATTGTACTGGTCCTTGCGTACATTGAGATGGACGCGTTCGGGTAGAACGCCGGGCTCGTCCACTTCGGGATCGTCGGGCACGCCGTATTCCGACAGAAAGCGATTGTACGAAGCGCCGATATAGCCCTTGTCCCACACGTACGACGCGCCGATACCGAAATCCTTCGTCTTTACAAACGTGTTCGGAACCGTGCCAAATGGATTACCACCAAAACCGTTGTCGTGCCGCTGTTCCGGTGTGAGCTCCGAGCGAATTCGCTGGTCCAGGGCGAAACCCGGAATGCTCCGGTCGTCGGTGCGCAAGATCGATCCTTCCGCATGGATAACGAAATGCTGGAAAGGCGAAAGGGTCAGGGCCATGGCGCCGCCGCGTTCGAGGTCGGCGCTGTTGAAACGTCCATCGACCTCGCCACTGATCCGTTCGGCGGGTTGTTCGACCGGAATCAAGTTATCCGTCACGTTCACAACACCGCCAATGGCGCCTGATCCAAACAGGATCGTTGCCGGCCCGCGCACGACTTCGATGCTTTGACTAAGCAATGTGCTGACGCTCGGAGCGTGATCCGGGCTGATATTTGAGACATCAAATACCTCGGTCCCGTTGTTTAGAACCCGGACGCGATTGTCTGCCTGGCCGCGAATGACGGGACGACTCGCCCCTGCGGTGAAATCGCTTCCACCAACGCCCGGTTGTGTTGACAACGTGTCGCCCAGCGTGGGCGCTGTTTGCAACTTCAAATTATCTTCACTAAGAATTGTGACTGACTGAGCTTTGTCAGTCTCGCTTTGCTCAATCGCGCCGCCACTAACAACGACGCGTTCTGCTTCAGCTACGCCCGGCGACGGGGACGGCGACGGGCTAGCTGATATTGGGGCGGGATTTTGCGCAATCGCAATGCTCGCCCTGAAAAGCAGCATCCCTGCTGCAATTAAAACTTTTTTCATTGAGACTTTTGAGAAATGGATTTTTCAAAATTTGGTGGTTGTGGAGGCGTTTGTGCCAAACGCCTGTTCGGTCGGGATTCGGCGCTTGGCACAAGCGCCGCTACAACTGCTCGCGACTCAGCCGAAGTGAGACTCTCTAAAACTCCGCGAAAGCGCGGCTAGTTGCGTGCCCTAACCCAGAACGGGCGGCGCATGCGCAAAGATGTGCGCCTTGAGAAAAAGCGGCTGAACCCAGGTCGAGCTCAGCTCCGGAAGGATCCCGAATTGATCAAAAAGATCAGGAGCACTGATCAGCGGCGGCTGTGCGCCATGATCGTAGCTGCCCGTCGCAATCAGTGTAACAGCGCAAGTATGATCCGGGCGATTCCCATCGGCGTGGACCCGCTGGTGCAATTGCGGCGAGACACTTAGCGCCAGTGCCCAGACAAACACGGTGACAACACAAGTCGCAACAAATGCGCGTCCGTGGTTTCTTGAACGCGCCAACGTGCTCATCGCGCAGCGACCTTGTAGCCGCGCTGCTGCTCGCGCAAGAAATTTTTGCGAGTTCGACACCCCGAGGCCCATCCCGAGCGGAAGGCGCATTGCGCCGCGTTCTTGAAAATTTTAAGAATCAGAAACTCGTCTGGGTGACGGATGTTCAAACGGTAGTCGACGTTCCCGGCGGGAAGAAGTAGCTAACAGGCCCGCTTTGGAATCCTTAGGAACCGGAGAGTCCACGCGAGAATAGATATTTCTTCACATCTCTGCCCTCGCTCGATAAACGTGATTTCTTTCCTCTTGAATCGATGGACTTAAACACAATCACCGAGGTTCTGCGACCCACCAGTGCGGATGCCGTCAAAAAATGGCGGAATGATTTTGCATGGCTTGCTGGAGGAACCTGGCTGTTCTCCGAACCGCAAGTCGACACGCATACACTCATTGATCTCGAGTCACTAAAGTGGCCCGCCCTTCAAGTTTCAGAAGACGGATTAGAAATTGCGGCCACATGCAAAATTATCGAACTGGATCAGTGGGTGGAAAAGGCGCCGGCCAAATGGATCGCCGCCGCGCTCTTCCGTGAATGCTGCCGCTCTTTCCTCGCCTCTTTCAAAATCTGGAACGAAGCCACCGTGGGCGGGAACATCTGCATGTCGCTCCCGGCAGGTCCGATGATTTCTCTTGCGGCCGCATTAGAGGGTGTTTGCACGCTCTGGCCACGCGATGGGAAACCACGTGAAGTGGCGATGCTCGATTTCGTCACGGGAAATCACACTAATGTGCTTGCACCCGGTGAGCTCCTGCGCAGCGTCTGGCTGCCGGCATCTGCGCTGAAAAAAACTTACGCTTTCCGCCGCTTTACGCTGACACAACTGGGTCGGTCTGAGGTCTTGATCATTGCAACGAAGGACCGGGAAAAAGAAAACTGCTTGTTTACCATTACGGCCGCCACGGTGCGCCCTTTTCAGTTTTCGTTTAACAACGTTCCTTCCGCCGATGACCTTAAGGGAGTCATCGATGACGGCGTGCCCTTTAGTCTTTATCTCGATGACGTGCACGGTTCGCCCGCGCATCGCAAACAGCTCACTTACTATTTCGCCGAACAAATCCGGCGAGAACTTTCAGCCTGAACCGGAGAGGCACTTGAATTACACGATCAACGGCAAATCATTCAGCGCCGAGCCGCGACCGGGCCAGTGCTTAAGAACATTCCTTCGGGAACTCGGATGGTTTGACGTCAAAAAGGGGTGCGATGCGGGTGACTGTGGAGCGTGCACGGTGTGGCTCGATGGCAAACCTGTCCATAGTTGTCTTGTTCCCGCTTTTCGGGCGGAAGACCGCGAAGTTACCACTCTGCAAGGCCTCGCACGCGATGGAGAACTTCACCCGATGCAAAAGGCGTTTCTCGCTGCTCAGGCATATCAATGTGGGTTTTGCACGGCGGGCATGCTGATGACGTCCGCGAGCCTGTCTGCAGAGCAAAAAAAGGATCTTGCTTTTCGCCTGAAGGGAAATCTCTGTCGCTGCACTGGGTATCATTCTATTGATGATGCACTCCACGGCATCAGTTCGGTAGAAAAGGACGGGGTCGGAAATGTTTGCGGCGCCAGCCTGCAAAATCCTCTTGGCGAATCCATCGTCACTGGCAAGGCGCGCTATACCCTGGATGTCGAGATGGAGGGCATGCTCCACCTCAAAGTGGTCCGTTCGCCCCACGCTCATGCTCGCGTCAAAGCAATCCGCAAAGACAAAGCCTTAGCGGTTGCCGGAGTGCATGGAGTTCTCACATGGGAAGATGTCCCGCGACGTCTTTTTACGACGGCAATCCACGACGACTTTCACGTCGATCCCGATGACACATACATGCTGGACAATGTTGTGCGCTTTGTTGGGCAGCGCGTTGTTGCCGTGGTCGCCGAAACTGAAGCAGCAGCCGAGGAGGCGTGTCGTCTCGTGCAAATCGATTACGAAGTTCTTCCCGCCGTATTCGATCCTGAGGAAGCGATGGAGCCCGGCGCGCCAGTTTTGCATTCAGGTGTGGGAGCCGAATCGCGGATTCAGGATGCCGAGCACAATATATTCATGAAAATCGAGGGCGAGGTCGGTGACGTGGTAAAAGGCTTTGCCGATGCCGATGCGATTTACGAGGGCACGTATCACACGAACAAGATCCAGCACGCGCACATGGAAACGCACGGCTCGGTCGCATGGCGCGGCGAGGACGCCCGCATTCATGTGCGGACCAGTACGCAAGCGCCGCATCTCACCAGAATAAAGCTTGCCTTCCTTTTCAACATGTTTCCGCAGCAGATTCACGTGTTCACCGAGCGCGTCGGAGGCGGTTTCGGAGGTAAACAAGAAGTGCTAACTGAAGACCTCTGCATGCTTGCCGTGCTAAAGACCGGGCATCCAGTCAAATGGGAGTTTACTCGCACGGAAGAATTTACTGCCGCTGTCAGCCGGCATCCGATGAAAATCACAATCAAGCTCGGTGCTAAAAAGGATGGGACGCTGACGGCAATGCAAATCCGTAACGTTTCCAATACGGGCGCCTATGGAAACCATGCCGGCGAGGTGCTTGCGTCATCACTTGGTTCCGCAATGGCGACCTATCGGTGCGAAAATAAAAAGGGCATTGGTTACGCGGTATACACCAACACTGTCCCTTCCGGCGCGTTTCGTGGGTATGGCGCAACCCAACCCGCGTTTGCCATCGAATGCGCCATCGATGAATTGGGCCGGAAATTGGGCATCGATCCGTTTGCGATGCGGCGGAAAAACATGGTTCAACGCCACGATCCGATACACAGCATCTGGCCCACACCAGACGACGCCGTGATCGGCAGTTATGGCTTCGATCAATGTCTCGACTTTGTTGAGCAAGCGCTTGCCAGCGGTAGCGGCGAAAGGAAACCTGATGACGAGGATTGGCTGGAGGGCGTGGGAATTGCCGCTCATGCCCAGGATTCCGCTCCTCCTACGGAACATCGTTCGGAGGCGCATCTATCACTGTTGCCGGATGGCACCTATCATCTCGCGATTGGTTCTGCGGAATTCGGGAACGGCATTACGAATGCGCAACGGCAGGTCGCCGCTGCAGTACTTAAGACACGTGCCTCCAATATCTCCATGGATTTCGCTGACACGGATCGCACGCCATATGACACCGGGACCTTCGGCAGCACAGGCACAAGCGTAGCAACGGTAGCAGTGCAAAAGGCCGCCGAAGCGTTGCGGGATAGTCTTATCGATGTCGCCAGCGCTTTGACTGATGTGCCTGCCACTGAGTGCCGGCTTGAAGATGGCCGCGTGCAATGCCGAAACAGCTCGATCACCCTTAAGGAGCTCTCCGCAAAGTCCCCATTTCGCGACAAGCTTCATGTTGCGCGCAAAGCTTACAACTCCCCGCGAACGACAGCGTTCCTCGTGCATGGGTTCCGTATCGCCGTGCATCGCGTGACGGGCGAGATTCGCATCCTTCAAAGCGTTCAGGCAGACGACGCCGGTACGATTATCAACCCGATGCAGGCCCGCGGACAAATTGAAGGCGCAGTCGCGCAGGGTATCGGCACGACATTGTTTGAACGCATGGTAATCGACAATCGCGGTATGGTAACCAATCCGACATTCCGGAATTACCGCATCCCCGCTTTTGCTGACATCCCGCGCACGGAAATCTTTTTTGCGAAGACATACGATCCCTACGGACCTCTTGGAGCAAAGCCAATTGGCGAAGCCCCTATCATTCCGATTCCGGCCGCATTGAGTAATGCACTAGCGGATGCCACCGGTATTCGTTTTAGCACGCTTCCGCTCAGCGCGGATCGAATCTTCGCGGAATTGGCAGGAGCCAGCGGTTCTGTACATCAATGAGTTCGCCTGCCGTTCTCATTGCCACCGCGAAAATCCGTTCCGGCAGCGAAGCTGCTTTTGCTGCATGGAAGGGGCGGCACGATGCGGTTATCGCGAAATTCCCCGGTTACATCAGCAGCGATATCATGCCGCCGGACGAACACAGCGACATGTGGACAGTCATTTTGAATTTCAAATCCGATCCCGAGCTGCGTACTTGGCAGCAATCAAAGGAACGCGCCGCTCTCGTCGGCGAACTTTTGCCCTTGGTGACAGGCGGGGACTTCGGGGAGGTCATGAAAAAAGAGACGGCGGAAGCGGGACAACCGGGGACAAGTGTCACCCAGGTGATTCTTTCACAAGTCAGGCCCGGCATGGAGGACGCTTACCGAGAATGGAGCGCCAGAATTCAACAGGCCCAATCGCAATATCCCGGCTATCGAGGGATGTATCTTCAACCCCCGGCATCTGATGGAGGCCACTGGACCACGTTGCTGCGTTTCGACACGACGGAACATCTGGAAGGGTGGTTGGTCGCTCCGGAACGCGCAAAATTGCTCGAAGAATCCAAAGCATTTATTGAAAAAGAGGAGCTGATGCGGCTCGCTACTTCTTTCCCCGGTTGGGTGCCGATCAACCCACTGACGGGAAAAGGTCCGCCGGATTGGAAAACGGCCCTGCTTGTGCTGCTCGGGCTTTATCCCATCGTGGTCATTGAGTTGCGCTTTCTCAATCCGCTGCTTCGCGGTTTGAATTCTTCTCTCGCCACCTTCATCGGCAACGGCATCAGCGTTGCGGGCACTACGTTTATCACGATGCCGCTTTTTGTGCGCGCATTCGGGTGGTGGCTGTTCGTGGATAAAAACTCACCCAAACAGACAACCCCCGCTGGACTCGCCATTCTCACCGTACTGTTTGCCGCCGAAGTCGCATTCTTCTGGCTTTTTTTTTAGTAGATCGGGCGTCAACTCTTTATCGGACTTCACCACGAAAACGCTTTCGGTCGCTGTTCTGTGCTGTTACAACGCCTTTCCATGCGCAAACTTTCATTCCAAGACGCGCTCCGCGGCGGTAACAGCTTCTTGCCAGCACTAGGTGCCTTCGCTGCAGTGATCGCGCTTGCATTTTCCAGCGCAAATAGCGCCGAGCAAAGTGCAAACAAAAAAACAGATCTCGCAACGCGGCCTGAGTTCCGCGAGCCGATCGTGCTGGCGAGCAAGGACGGCGTCCTTGAAGTTCGACTGACTGCCAGGCAAGGCAAGGCAACGCTCGACACGGTGGCGACACCTGTTGAAAACTTCCTACTGTTCGACTACGAGGTGATCCGCGGCACGGCATCAAACGGGCAGAAATCGGGCGGCAATCTCTATCCCGCACCGACTCTCCAGGTATTCCCCGGCGAAAGACTGATCGTCCACTTCGAAAACGCCCTCACCGGCTTGACCATCCGGGACTATTTCATTCCCCAGTACACGGCCAAGGGCGAGCCCGTTCCGCTCTACCCGGAACAGATGACTTCGTCACCAATAAATCTCCACACCCACGGAGCTCACATCAGTCCGAAGGGAAATGCCGATAATGTCATGCTGCACATCCCTCCGGGGATGTCGAATACCTACACCTATGACATGCCTCGGAACATGCCGCAGGGGCTGTTCTGGTATCACTGCCATCTTCATGGGCTCACTGCGGCGCAGGTCTATACAGGTCTGGTTGGTCTGCTTGCGGTCGGACGAACCGACGGCAACCTGCCGCTCGTCACCAAGAAGAACATTCCCATCCGGAACATGGCGCTTCAGTACAATTTCGTCTTCGATCGTGCCGGCGGTATGGCGCAACTCAACAATCCGAACTGGTCGCAGTGGGTCAACTCAGCATCACCACCGAAGCCGGGCGAGCTGGCGAATGGCACTTACCGGCCTTCGTTTGCCCCTGTTAACTTCAACCAGTCCAAAGTGGGAACGCAGTACTTCACTGTTTGGTATACTGGGCCGCTTTCGATCAACAATCATCGCGGTCAGCTCGAGTTCATCCCCAGCAATCTCCAACAATTCACCGCGGCGGACGGCAAAGCGGACCGCAATATCCCAGCCAATCCATCACTCCCGGATTATCAACGTGACGTGCAATTCACAGTGAACGGCCAGTTTCAACCCATCATCAAGAGTAAGGCGGGCCAGACCGAAATTTGGGTGCTCGCGAACGTGAGCGACTTTGCCTACATCAATGTGCAGCTCACGGAAACGGCCACGGGCCGGCATCCAGCAATCGCCATAGTTGGCCAGGACGGCAATCCCTATCCGGCCGTTCATTATCCGGCCGCCGACAAAACCCAACTGCTCATTCCACCGGCGAGCCGCTTCGCGGTCGCCGTGACAATTCCGGCGGAAGGCGAGCTTATGCTGGAGATGCCTGAGCGCGGCGGCGGCGCCAAGACGATCACCGCTCCCGGCGTGCTCTACACCAATAATGGAACCGAGAATCCTCCAGCGGTCCTGGGAACCCTGAGCGTGCTGCCGTCGGCCGTCAGTTATGCCGACGGTTTTTTCATCTTTCCAACGCAGGTCCTATTGAAAGCAACAGCGGCGGAGCCAGGCGGCCTAACGACCGCTTTTGCCGAAGGTCAGCCGCTCGGCGGCTATACGTCCTTTGTCGACCTTTCCGGTAACACTCCGGACTTCAAGCGGCAGATTCTGATAAACGGCGGATTTCTCAACAACCTGGCAAGCACACAGGACCCGAAAGCGTTCGTATATGCATTTGATGGCCTCGCCTTCCCAAACGTGCCGCTGATCCAGCCTCGGCTAAACTCAGTGGAAGAATGGAAGTTTGTAAACCACAACAACGACGAGCATCCGATCCACGTTCACGTCAATGATTTTCAGGTAGTCGAGTACTTCGATCCCACCATCGGCCTTCGGACCGGCCCGGACAAGTTTTCAATCGATAACGCTAATGCGCCGGCTCCGACGATGTACAGCGACGAGAGCGTAGTGGAACCCGGCATCCTCACGATCCGTACGCGCTTCGACGAATATACCGGGCTTTATGTGACGCATTGTCATCGTCTTAACCATGAAGACAACGGACTGATGGCGCTTATCAACGTGATACCCGCAGTCTCGGTTTATGCCGTGGCGGTTCCCGGCGCAACGGGCAGCCCTGCGGAGGTTCGCCTGTATGATGGCAACGGTGACCGATTAATAGGAACGGTCATCCCCTTCCCGGGTTATGAAGGGAGCGTTAACGTAGCGATGGGCGATGTTGATGGCGATGGAATCCTCGACCTTATCGTCGGCGCCGGTAAAGATCACGCCCCCGAAGTCGTCGCCTACGCCGGCGCGTCCATACGCGGCAAGGGCACCTTCGGGACCGAGTTGGCGCGCTTTCAGCCGTTCGATCCTGCTGCTGCTCGTGGAGGTGTCAGCGTGGCGACCGCATGCATCGATGGGGCAACGGCCGACAACATGATTGTGGGATCGGGTCCGGGCATCCCAAGCGAAGTTAAGGTGTATCAAATCCCGTTGGCGGCAGCTTCGAGCGCCGGGCCGACGCTCTTCGCGGCTTTCAAACCCTATGGTGACGATCGGTCCGGTGTAACCATTGCCGCAGGCTTTGTGGACTTTTCGACTGGGCGCGAAAGCATCGTCACTGCGCCCGGACCTGGCGTCGCGGCGAACATCAAGGTATTCGCCTTTCCTCTGTTGAAACCCATCGCCAAAGCTGATCGCGAGAGCACGCAGCCGATTGACCAGCCTGTGAATACTTCGTCTTTCGTTCCATTCGGCGACAGCTATCGGGGCGGCGTCTCTCTGGCGACCGGTTGGCTCGCCGGGAAACTTGGTGGTGCTCAGCGGATCATAGTCAGTCAGCTCGCTGATCGCGGTTCAGTAAAGATTTTTTCCAGCGGCTGCGCACTGGACGGAGGCCCTGCGATGTACCTGCATAACCCCCTGCACCACGATCACGGTGCTCAGTTCCGCGAGATCGCGAGCTTTGAGCCTTTTGGTGGATCTGGTGGCACACGGGTGGCTTCGACCAGTACGACAACCGGCGCCAACCTTCTGGTCAGCGGTGCTGGGACTGAAGCCACGGACGCGAGCGTCGTTAAATACGACCTTATTAGACCGAATAGTCAGTCGACAACACTTCAAGCCACGCGTTTAGGAGAAGTTTGGTCTGGGAAAGCGTCTTCACTGCCGATCCTCGGTGGCGACTAAACAGTTCGCTCGCACGGTTATTATGCGGTTGCCTGCCCTGACTGTTTGGAACGGGTGCGTTTTTGCACTCGCATTCTTGTCTTTATCCAGCAGCGCTGTGGCTGCGCCGACGCCGTGCGGACCGGAAATGAAAGCGATCTGCGGCATGATTGAGGCGTTCCCGGTAAAAGAAGCTCATCCGCACGGCATCGTTTACAACTCGGAGGGTCCGCTCAAGGGCTTGTGGTTCAACAACGCGACGACCGATGATATGTCGAGCGTCGTCGAGTTCGATACTCGCACCGGCACTGAAAGAAGCTACCTGACGCCGACACACGGTTCGCAACCCGGCTCGATCAACATCGCTGCAGATCACTCGATCTGGTTCACCGAGAGCGTGGCGAACAAGCTCGCGGTGGTTACGCACGAGCGCACGATTAAGGAGTATCCGGTACCGAAGCCGGACGCGTATCCGCTCGACATCACGCGCGGCCCCGACGGGGCAATGTGGTTCGTCGAGTCCAAGGCGGGCAAGATCGGGCGCATCGCGCCAGATGGAAAGATCCAGGAGTTTCGCACAGGCGATAGCGCGAGCCGTCCCACCGCGCTAATCACCGGACCCGATAAAGCGATCTGGTTTACCGAGGTGGGAACGAACCGGATCGGGCGCCTGACCACGACCGGCAGCGTCAGTCACTTTAGCGCCGGCGCCGGTGAAATGACCGGCGATATCACCACCGCCATCGACGATTCATTCTGGTTCGGCAAAAAGAACGCGGTTACCCGCATGACGGCGAGCGGGACGCTCACCGAGTACGAGCTGCCGAACGCCATCGATACAGGGTCGATCTTTGGGAGCCGCAACGGCGGCGTGTTTATCGGCGTCATGCATAAAGACGGTACCGGTTCTGTCACGGCCGTTTCGGCGGACGGCAAACTCAAAGAGTTCGATCTGCCACAGAAACAGTTGATGCCGGTCGAATTCGCTCAGACGGCCGACGGCTCGTTCTGGATGACGGTGCAGAGTTTCGACGCAAGCGCATCGCCATCGCAGCTTTTCAAGTTGCCGTTGCCCGCCGTGACCGATCTGGCGCCCACCACGATTGTCACCGGCGGCGGTCCGGACTGGATGGCAACCGGCGCGGGCGCGCTGTGGATTGCAAACATCAGCCTAAAGGAAATTGAGCGCATCGATGCCGCGACCAACGCAATCACGGCGCGCATCAAAGTTGATGGCGTTCCCTGTTCGGGCGCGGCGTTCGGCTTCTCGAGCCTGTGGATTCCGCTGTGCGCGGACGACAAGGGTAGGTCGCTGGTGCGCATCGACGCGGGAACCAACCGCGTCGTCGCGACGCTGCCGATTGCGCCGGTGAACTCGGAGGGCGGCATTACGGCCAGCGGCGACAGCTTGTGGATGGCGACCGGAGACACCGAGCTCTCGCGGATCGATCCGTCGAGCGGCAAGGTGCGCCAGCGCGTGACCGTGGCGTCGGGCTCGCAGAATCCCACGTACGCCGACGGTCTGGTGTGGATCACCAGCAAAGCCTCGAACGTCCTGACGGCGGTCGATGCGAGCGACGGACAGATCGTAGCCAAAGTTCCCGTTCCGGGCGGTCCGCACTTCGTGACGGCCGGTGGTGGCGCCGTGTGGACGATCGGTCAGGAGGACGGCGTCGTAACGCGCGTCGATCCGCGTACGAAGCACATCGAAGCACGCATCTATGCCAACATTCCCGGCTTCGGCGGCGACCTGACCTATGGCGCCGGATATGTGTGGACGACGCTACTCGGCGTTCCGTTGACGAAAATCGACGCAAGCACGAACCGCATCGTCGCGCAGTGGTACGGCCGCGGCGGCGACGCAATTCACTTCAACTACGGCACGATCTGGCTCGCCGACTACGACCACCATCTCGTCTGGCGGATCAAACCGTAGCGCGCAGGTTACGGGCGAAGTCCTTCGACGATCTTCACAAAGCAGGTCTGCTCAACGTGCCTCAGAGTTGAATCTGCCTTACGTCATCGCTGGAATTTGTTGGAACAAACTGTTCGATGTTGCACTTAGGCCGACACGTTATGTCAGGCTAGTGGGCAGCTTTTCCCTTCGCGGAAGCGCTGCTCTGAAAAGCGACGTGATGGTTACGGTCGGAATCCTTCGAGCGTGCTGCTCTGTCGCGGACACGGCGCGCATACGCACCGTTCTCCACGTAAGTCTCCCAATCAGAGGCAACCGGATTGAAGTAGAGATGTCCCAAATGCCGCCAACATTCCAACATGATTCCCCGGTTGAATGGCTGGCCTTTGGCAGTCACGACAATGCAATTGTTCTCGCGCCATGTGTTTGGATCGTATTCGCCCCAGTGCAATTCGAGACTTTTAAGCCGCAACGCATCGATGGCGATGAGCAGGTCCTCCGACCATTGGTAGCAGTAACCGCGTTTCCTTAGGCCGTGATAAATAAGAAAATTATTGAAGATTGGCGTGCCAAACATGCGGTACTCCCGCCTGAGCTTGGTTACGGTAGCGAAGGCGCAGTCTGCAAGCAGCTTTGCTTCGTCATGATTCACTTTTGGCGAAAGTGCGGCGAGCTCGGCGGCCAGTTTCTCGGCCTTGGCAACATCACTCTTTTGCACTTGGAATGAAGGTGAACGTTGTCGTTCGTCGCCGAGTGCCGGCCCGCTGCACACCGCAAGGATTACCAGGAAGGCACCAAAATAAGTCAGTGATTGAATTCGCCATTTCATAACGCGTGCCGTGAGAATCATTGATTCTCTGATAGAGATATGAAGGTCTTCAGTAAAGTCACACAGTCTCTTCGTCGAAACGTCCCCATCTGTGTGTATTGTAATGAAACGGCAACCCGATGGACCCTGGACACCGCCGATGTCGACAGGATCAAGAGAAGATTTGCCTACCCCTGATTTCGGCGTAATTCTGACAACTTTTATATGCCCGATCGCGCCTACCCTAATCCAATCGATCCTGAGTTAATTCCCGGCGCGCGCAACGCGATCAATGTCTGCCTTCAACTGAAGCCAGACGAACGGATCACAATTATCACAGACACCGCGACACGTGAGATTTCAGCGGCGCTCCAAACGGAAGTGGAACGGGTCGGTTCGGATTACAGTTTGTTTGTTCTGGAACGGCATGCGCTACGTCCGCTAAAATCCATGCCGAAAATTATCCTGGACGACTTGGCACGCTCGCAAGTGTCAATTTTCGCAGCTCAAACGCAACCGGATGAGCTCCCCGCCCGCACGCAGATGACCAGCGTCGTCAACAAGCATAGGATCAGGCACGCTCATATGGTCAATATTAACCGGCAGATCATGCTCGAAGGTATGCGCGCAGACTTTGTGAAAGTTGATAACCTGAGTGAGCGCCTGGTCGAGCGGGCCCGCAAAGCGGAACGAATTATCTGCAAGACACCGCACGGCACCGAGTTTGAGGCTGAGCTTTCTCCTAAATTACGATGGCTTAAAACCAGCGGAATTATCACGAAGGACAAATGGGGTAACCTGCCGGGAGGGGAAATTTTTACAGCGCCGTTCAATACTAACGGCGTCTTCGTCGTTGACGGGGTGGTTGGCGATTATCTCTGCGAACGCTTCGGCGACCTGGAATCCAGCCCGCTCACCATCGAGGTAGAAAATAATCGGATCCGTTCTCTGAAATCGGAGAACAAGGAGTTGTGCGAGGAGTTTCGCGCCTACACCAGCACTGACGAAAACAGCAACCGCGTGGGCGAATTTGCCATCGGTACCAACACGGCCTGCACGCACGTCATTGGACACATTTTACAGGACGAGAAAATTCCCGGCGTTCACATTGCGTTCGGTCATCCATACGCCGAGCACACCGGCGCCAACTGGGTTTCCAAAACACACATCGACTGTGTCGGTCGCGATTTCGACATTTGGTTCGATGGCGAGCAAGTGATGCGCGGCGGAAAATTTCTGGTCTGAGTTTGCTGTCATCGCATCGTCGCAGTGGGTGTAGTATTCGTGATTCAACGAGATGGACCCCGAACTACGCGCGCGTTTCAACGCTAACTTCACTCCGGAAGCGTACGCGACGTTACGGCGATGCGTAAATAAGACGGAGAAATGGCCCGCCGATTTTCGGATTTCGGAAACGCCGATTTTTCTGACGCAAGCGTTTACCGACGACGTCACGCGTGGCGCAAATGCAATCGTCGACGCCACACGCACGCCGGAGTTCGTGAAACAAGCAGCGTCGGCTGTTCCGAAAGCACTTGAGGTTCCAAACGAATCGGCTCACCCAAATTTTCTGGTCGTCGATTTCGCGATTTGCCAAGAGGACGACCGGCTCGTTCCACGTCTGATTGAATTACAAGCTTTCCCAAGCTTGTTTGGATTTCAGTTACTGTTACTGGATTGCATTCGTAAGGCGTTTCCGGTCATTCCGCGCAACTGGACCTCGTCGTTTGGTGGAATCAAAGACGACGCGTATCTCCAACTGCTACGCCATACAATTATCGCCGATTCGGCTCCGGAAAATGTTGTGCTCCTGGAGATCGAGCCGGAAAAGCAAAAAACGCGAATCGATTTCGCCGCAACAGAAACACTTCTTGATATTCGCCCGGTTTGCCTGACGAAAATCAAAAAGCGCGGCCGCCGGTTATTTTACGATCGCGACGGCCGTGAAGTGCTAATCGAGCGAATTTATAACCGGGTAATTTTCGATGAGCTGATTCGCAGGCCGGATTTGAATCTGCCATTCCAGTTTCAGGACGAACTTGATGTCACGTGGGTTGGCCATCCGAATTGGTACTTTCGGATCAGCAAGCATTCACTGCCGTTTCTGAAGACTGATCATACGTCGCCAACCTTCTTTGCGGCAGATTTTCCTGGCAGCGAGAACATCGGCGATTACGTCTTGAAGCCACTTTACTCGTTTGCGGGGCACGGGGTGGACATGGACCCCACAAGACAAAAAATCACCGCCCTGGAAAATCCCCGGGACTGGATTTTACAGAAGAAAGTCGACTACGCGCCATTTGTGGCGACGGTCGACGGCAACAAATCGAAGGCCGAAATTCGAATGATGTTCGTTTGGCCGGATAAAGACCGCGATCCCACGCTGGTCAACAACCTGGTGCGAATGAGTCAGGGCAAAATGATGGGCGTCGATTTCAACATCGATAAAACCTGGGTGGGCGCCAGCATCGCACTGCACGAAGGGTAACCCTGCCTTGTCCTGTACGGACGCTAACAGCGTCCCTCCAATTGCTTCTCCATCATCCCTCGTAATTCGGCGGACGTGCGAACGGGAATGATTTCGAAGTCGATCAAATCTTTCCAAGTGTCGGTCCAAGCCTGAAACAGCGACTCGTCATCGGTGCGCATCAGTTGCCAGCAGGTTTTTAGATCGACATCGATCCAGCTGGAAACGTACTCAAGTCCATCGGGCATCATTCGGCCCTTTTCGTCGAGACGCCGATAAATGGCAGGCGCGTCTTTGAAGTGTTCCACCACCATGTAAAGCATACGTCTTCTGTAGCGGCAGGCGTGGCGCCTGCAATGTTCTAATTTTGCAGCCGACCCGGCTGCCTCCGCAGTACTACACAGGCTCAGTTGAAACGGTCGCTTCACCGGCGCCCTGCTCAAACGCCTGTTCCAGTGCGCGCCAGGGCAGCATCGCGCATTTCACCCGTTGCGGAAAATTTCGCACTCCTCTCATGACCTGAAGATCACCGAGACTCTTGGGCGCGTCCTTATCATCATTGGTCACTAGATCGTGGAAGGCTCGCAGCATTTCCAGTGCCTGTGGCCGACTTTTGCCCTTAAGTTTCATTGTCATCAAGGAAGCCGACGCCTGGCTGATCGCACATCCACGTCCTGTGAACTTGACCTCCTCCAGTCCTCCGCCCGCATCGAATTTCACTGCGAGATGAATCTCATCGCCGCACGCCGGATTATCTCCGTGCACGCGGACCGCGGCATCGGACAGTTCTCCAAAATTCCGCGGCCGGCGCGAATGGTCGAGAATAACTTCCTGATAGAGCTCTTCGATTTCCGGAATCATGAAAAGAAACGCGCAGCCTTGTGCAGGATTTCAACGGCTCGATCGATTTCCTCCATCGTGTTGTAAAAATAGAAACTGGCCCGCGTCGTGCCCGACACACCGAGCCGCCGCATCAATGGCTGGTTGCAATGATGCCCGCCGCGCAATGCCAGTCCGTATTGGTCGGCGAACGTGGTGAGATCGTGCGGATGCGCCGCTTCCATCACAAATCCAACCAGAGCACCGCGCTCCTCGGCCGGTCCAAAAACACGCGTTCCCGGTAATTCGCTTATGCGATCGAATGCATACCGCGCCAGTTGGGAATCATGATGGAAAATGGCCGCGCGTCCGATTCGATCGATGTAATCGATGGCCACGGCAAGCCCAATGGCGCCGGCGATGTTTGGCGTGCCGGCTTCGAACCGATGCGGAGCTTTCTTAAAACTGCTCTTCTCCAAAGCGACGCTTACGATCATCTCTCCTCCGCCGTGCCATGGTGGTATAAAGTCTAAAATCTTTTTTCGAGCGTAAAGCGCGCCGATTCCTGTCGGTCCACACATCTTGTGTCCGGAAAACGCCAGAAAGTCGCAGCCCAAGTCTCGCACGTCGAGCGGCAGGTGTCCGATGCTCTGTGCCGCATCTACAAGTGTGAGCGCGCCGACGGCATGCGCTTTCTCACACAATTCAGCCACAGGATTAATCGTGCCCAGCGAGTTGGAGATGTGGGTAAACGCAAAGAGTTTTACTTCCGGCGTCAGTAACGCGGGCAACTGTTCGAGATCCAAGGTTCCATCATCGAGAACCGGCACAAAGCGCAACCGCGCGCCCGATCGTTCTGCTAACAACTGCCACGGCACAAGATTGCTGTGATGTTCCATCTCAGTCAGCAGGATAACGTCTCCCTCACGAACAAATTTGCCGGCCCAAGCCTGGGCCACCAAGTTAATGCTCTCAGTGGTCCCGCGTGTGAAGATGATTTCGTCCGGGTTCGCCGCGCCGATGTATTCTGCGACACGCTGCCGCGCCTTCTCATAGGCTTCCGTCGCTCGCGAACTCAGAGTGTGCAGGCCGCGATGAACATTTGCATTCTGATGCTCATAATAGGTTCGAAGCGCGTCGATCACCGCGCGAGGTTTCTGGGAGGTGGCCGCGCTATCAAAATAGATCAGAGGATGGCCATGGGCCTGCTCACGGAGAATCGGGAAATCTTCGCGAAGGGTCTTCCAATCTACTGTGCTGGTAGCGGTCTTATGCACGCCATAATCTGCTCCGTGCACGGCTGCGCGCCAACTCTATTAGAAGTGAAAAGGGTTAAAAAGTTACAAGGTTAAAACGTATGAAGATCAATCCTTTTTAACTTGGTAACTGTTTCACTTTTTAACTGTCTTTAAGTTCTTTGTTCACTTCACCAAAGGCGTTCACGGCAAACTCCAAATCTTTGCGCGAATGTGCAGCCGACACCTGCGTGCGGACACGTGCCGTGCCATGCGGAACAACCGGGTAAAAAAAGCCAATCACGTAGACACCTTTCTCAAGCATTCGAGCGGCGAACTTTTGAGACTTGGCCGCGTCACCAATCATGATCGGAACAATCGGATGAACCCCGGGTTTGATCGTGAGGCCACGCTCAGTTAACGCGTCACGGAAATATTTTGTGTTTTGTTCAAGTTTGTCTCGTAGTTCGGTCGACGCGCTGAGTAGTTCGAGCGCTTTCAACGATGCGGCAACCACCGGTGGCGCGATCGTGTTGGAAAACAAATACGGACGCGAGCGCTGCCGTAAAAGATCAACAATCTCCTTGCGTCCACTGGTGAAACCGCCGCTGGCGCCCCCTAGGGCTTTGCCTAGTGTGCCAGTGATAATGTCGATCCGGCCCATGACACCGCGATATTCATGCGTACCTCGCCCTGTTTTACCGAGAAATCCGGTTGCGTGCGCATCGTCTACCATTGTGAGGGCGTCGTATTTTTCCGCGAGCTCAACAATCGATTTGAGATCAGCGATTGTTCCGTCCATGGAGAAACAACCATCAGTCGCAATTAATCGAAAGCGCGCATCCTTTGCAGCACGGAGCTGTGCTTCGAGATCGGCCATATCGTTGTGCTTGTAACGGAAGCGTTGCGCTTTACAGAGCCGGATGCCATCGATGATGCTGGCGTGATTCAATTCATCACTGATCACCGCGTCTTTATCGATGAGAAGCGTTTCAAACAAACCCCCGTTTGCATCGAAGCAGGATGGATAAAGAATCGTATCTTCGGTGCCGACGAATTTGGTAACCGCTGCTTCGAGTTCCTTGTGAATGTCCTGCGTGCCGCAAATAAAACGGACACTCGCCATCCCAAACCCATGGGTTTCCAGCGCCTCTTTGGCCGCGGCGATCAAGGCTGGATGATCAGCAAGTCCAAGATAATTGTTTGCACACATGTTGAGCACGCGTTTGCCGCCCGTGATCGCAATATGGGCGTCCTGAGGACTTGTGATAACACGTTCGGTTTTGAAAAGGCCCTGCGATTTAATTTCTTCCAGTGTTTGCGCCGCCTGATTTTCAAATTTGGAAACCATAGAGTCCAAAGCTATACAGATTTCGGTCAGGAGAAAAGAAACAGCTCAAAACGACGGGAAACGATAACGTGCGTAAAAAATCGCTTGCGCTCCTGTGAATAACTGTTAATAAGTTCGCCGGTGGTTCGCCTTGACCTACGCTGACCGTCGTAACCTCGCCTGGGCTATTCTCGCGGCGTTTATCGCCATCGTTGTCCTCAGCGGCTGTGGGACAAGTCAACACGCTCTGCCGGCTTATGAAGCACCGCTGGCCAAGACCGATTTTCAACATGTGCGTACGACAGCGTACACACACACTGAGTCAGACCATCGTGCATACGGGAACCGCAATGCGCTCGGCGGAGAGTTGCAGGCGGCTGGTCCACCGATCCACCGGGCCGAAGTGACCCGGCGCGCAGTTCCGGTTGATGGTGTTCCGCGTGCCGTGTCGGTGGACGAGCCCGATTCTTATTCCCCCAAACTCCAACGATTCTCGATGGAAGAAACGCGAACCGTTACGCGCAAAACGAAACGCGGCACGAAAACAACCCGCAACGTGAAACGCGCCGTTGAAGTCGCCAAACCGCAGATCGGTAGCGCTGCGGCTGATTGGTCGCGCTGGCCGGCCGGCACGTCCTTTCGACTGCTTTCGACTGGACAAATTTATCGCGTCGATGACTACGGCTGGGCTTTAGCCGGCCGGAATACGATTGATCTATACATGCCGAATCAACGCGAAATGAATTCGTGGGGCGCTCGCCAGGAAACCATCCAGGTAATGCAATGGGGCGATCCGCAGCAGAGCTTGCAGTTCCTGCATCGGCACCAGGATTATCGACACATCAAGCGGATGGTGCTTGAACTCCAAGGTCGCGACAAAGAAGCGGCCGCGTTGCGCTAGTGCGCGCGACCGGCAGAGTAATATCGCGAATCTGCGACGTCCGCGTAATCTGCGGTTGAAGCTCAGCATTCGCTCCAGTTGAGAACGATTTTGCCGGAGTTGCCGGATTTCATCAACTCGATGGCTTCCTTGAATTTTGCGTAGGGGAAGCGGTGCGTGATCACTGGGGAGATATCGAGGCCAGACTGGATCATGGCGGTCATTTTGTACCACGTTTCGTACATCTCCCGGCCGTAAATTCCTTTAATGGTCAGCTGATTGAAGACCACAAGGTTCCAATCAATCGCAGCGCTGCCGGGCATGATGCCAAGCAGCGCGATTTTCCCACCGTGAAACATGTTCGGCAAAATATCCACGAACGCTTTGGGGTTGCCGGACATTTCCAGGGCCACATCGAACCCCTCTTTCATACCGAGCTTTTGCATCGCATCGGCGATCTTTTCCGTGCGCACATCCAGTGCAACGTCGGCGCCCATTTTTCTGGCGAGATCGAGGCGATATGGATTTACGTCGGTAATGACAACATGCCTCGCTCCGGCTCGTTTGCAGATCGGGATGGCCATGCACCCGATAGGGCCCGCACCGGTGATAAGAACATCTTCGCCTACCAAGTCGAACGACAGCGCGGTATGCACTGCGTTGCCTAGAGGATCAAAACAAGAAAGCACATCCAGAGGAATCGAACGGTCCGCGTGCCAGCAGTTGTCTTGCGGAACCGCCACGAACTCCGCCCACGCGCCGGGACGGTTCACGCCTACGCCCTGCGTATTCGGGCAAAGATGACGCCGCCCCGCCAGGCAATTGCGACAATGTCCGCAGGTGATATGCCCCTCGCCTACCACGAGATCTCCCTCTACAAATCCCTTTACCTGAGGACCGAGTCTGTCCACAACGCCTACGAACTCATGGCCAATTGTCATAGGTACGGGAATCGTTTTCTGCGCCCATGCGTCCCAGTTGTAAATGTGAACGTCGGTTCCGCAGATGGACGTTTTCAAAACGCGAATGAGCACATCGCTACCACGGGCTTCCGGGACGGGAACCTCTTCGAGCCACAATCCAGGCTCTGCTCTGGCCTTCACGATGGCCTGCATGATCTTTCGCACGACAGGAGATTAAGCGAATCAGGCACGCATGAAACAAAATTTCTAAATCAGCGAACAACTCAGGCGCGGCCCTACGACACTTTCCTACTTCATAGGGCATGCATCGCGATGGATGCACCTGACATGTCGTTAGGGTCTTTGGAAAAACGCCGAGCGAACAGAATGCGTAAACGGCCAGCAAATGAGACGTATGATGTCGCCTTTCCTCGCGGCTGCGGGACCACTCCGGCAGGGTTTCGCCAGTCAGGGCGGATAATAATCCTGGAGCCGGCGGCGCGGCAGGGACACTTCAAGAAAGGCCGAAACCAAGGAAGGAAATTAAGTTATGAAAGGGGATTCTCCTTGACAAATCATCGGGATTTTTGGCACAACGGTTCATAAGGGAATTTGCTTAAGCGAATGGGGAAAAGTTTTTTGAAAGTTTACGTCAGCGGTTCCAGCTACCTGTCTTTGTCGAGCCACCTTCGCTAAAGCCCAACGGCGTGCGGACAGCTTCGGCATGCCAAGGTCTGCGGGATCACTGGCAAATGGGAAAATAGGGCAAGTAACCCTGACTGAGATTGAGAAGACTTTTTCCTCGGCAGCCTTCCTCCGCCTCTTTCAGGATTAACGTGATCCCATCACTCCGCGTGACCCGTGGATCGAAGATGGCCTCACACAAACCAAAACCCTGCCGGGGACAAAAGAACAAAAACTCATGACTCCTCAAAAACTAATAACAAATAATCTCACCCTGTCTTCGCTTTTAAGGCGAGGCTGGATCCTCACCTTCGTTGCGCTTGGCGGCTTAGCTCTGTGCCCAATGGCACAAGCGGTTGAACCGGCGGCGCCGGATACGGACCGAGGCGGTGGCAACACGTCTGATGGGGCGAATGCCCTTGCAAGCCTTACAACCGGCCAGTTCAATACAGGAATTGGATTCGACGCGCTCCTGGTCCTTACAGATACCGCCTTTGACACTGCTGTAGGCGCGGGGGCGCTGCTTCTCGACAATGGAGGGACGAATACGGCCGTTGGCGCGGTGGCATTATTCAGTAACACCACTGGCGCAGATAACAACGCAGTGGGCGTCGGTGCGCTCTTTAGCAATGTTGACAGTAACTTCAACAACGCGTTTGGCCACAACTGCCTCCAGAACAGTACTGGCACTCAAAACAATGCAGTGGGTGACGAGGCCATGATTGCTAACACGACAGGGTCCTTTAACACAGCGGTCGGTGATGACGCGCTCCATAATAACATTGACGGTAGTAACAACGTGGCGATCGGTGACGAGGCCGGTACGGGGTTGGGGACAGATGTCAATAACTGCATCGCGATCAATGTACCGGGTGCAGGTCCTTTTGCTACTTTGGACAATACTTGCTTCATCGGCAGCATCTTCGATCAGCCGGTTAGCGATGTTGGCACTCAAGAAGCAGTATTTGTCGATCAATTTAACGTGATTGGCATCGCCGCGTCGTCCCGGCGCTTCAAACACGACATTGAACCGATGGACAAAGCCAGCGAAGCCATTCTGGCGCTTAGGCCGGTGACCTTCAAATACAATGCCGATAAGAACGGCAGAACCCAATATGGTTTGATTGCTGAGGAGGTGGCCACAGTGAATCCCGACCTCGTGGTGCAGCACAAGGATGGTGAAATCTCGACCGTCCGCTACGAGCAGGTCAACGCTATGTTGCTTAACGAGTTCCTCAAAGAACACAAGAAAGTGCAGGGCCTGGAAACCACCGTCGCGCAGCAACAAAAAGGAATGGAGATACTTACTGCGCAACTGAAAGAGCAGGCGGCGCAAATCCAGAAAGTGAGCGCACAGCTCGAAGTCAAGAAATCTGCGCCCCAGGTAGTCGCAAACAAGCCGTAAGCTGTCTATACAGTTGCCTTGTTCTGCCAGGCAGCGAGGCAATTTCGTAAAGGCGTTCGCCGCAAGGCGAACGCCTTTACTGCTTAATTATACATAAGCGGGAAAGCTGCCGTCTCCGGCAATTAAGTTTTATCCGGCCGAGTTCTAGGCTTGTTTCTTCGTCCGAATTGGGCAAGGCTCGTGAGCGATTACACCCGATATGAAAAAAGCTGTGATTCCGTCGATTCTCACTTCTCTCACGATCATCACCTGTGCCTGCCAGAAACAGGATTCGTCAGCTGAGCAGCAACTTGGGCAACAGAAAGCGGAACTGGAAGCCCGGGAACAAGCGTTAGATAAAAGAATGAACGCCTTAGATGAAAAAGTGAATACGCTATCCGCAAGAGTGAAGGCGTTGGCGGAACGGGAAAGGTCCACCGCGGACACACGGGTAGCCCCACCCAATGTCCAGCCTCAGGACGTGATGCAAGATATAGCGCAGATGAAAGCGATGATCGGCGACCCGGCACTGCGGAGCTCTGCAAGGGCTGAGAAGGACAGAATAACACAAGAGCGAAACGCGCAACGACAGGCTGCGCGGGGACAATTACAAAACCAAAGGCCATCCAAGTCGAAGATATCCGGGATGGGGGTACTTCCCGCGGCAGAGAATTCGCCGATTCCCTCGCCTGCGGTGCAGGATCCTTCGCCGACTGAATCCTCGGAACCGCAGTAAATCCCCGGAGCGAATTTCGGAGCGCTTCGAGCACCGCGCGTGCAGTTTTCGAGCGACGCGTGCGCTCAAATCTTGCACGACGTGCGTTCCTTGGAGATGATGCAGCGCATGCCAGTAACTCTTGAGCAAACAGGGACGAACATCATTACGTCCCGCTCTGCGTTCATTCTGCGGTTCATCAGCACCATCGCGCTGTGGTCAATCGCTCTGCTGATCATGTTCTCGGGTTACGAGCAGTTGTTTTGGCTGGTGATCAGCGCGTTCGGAATGATCGGACTTTGGGAATTTTACCGGATGCTGGATCACAAGGGCCTCCCCAATTTCAAAATCACGGGGATGATTTGCGGCGCCGTTCTCCTCGCCGGCAGTTTTTATTACTTCTCCAGGATTGGACCGGCAGGTTCCTATGATTTTGAAGTTGCTGTCCTGCTGTTTTTTCTGCTGACCGTCTTTGGCCGGCAAATGTTTGCTCGTCTTCGCCATGACGAGCCGCTGCAAACCATGGCCTACACCCTGTTTGGCCTGCTGTACGTGCTTTGGCTTTTCAACTTTATTACCAAGATCGTCTATTTAACACCGCGTTCGAGCACAGGTCAGTTGACCGGGCAATTTTATGTCTTGTATCTGATCGCCGTCACAAAATTTTCCGACATGGGCGCATATCTGACCGGCAGCGCAGTCGGACGGCATCTTATGGTGCCTCATATCAGCGCCAAGAAAACGTGGGAAGGTTTCTTCGGCGCCATCCTCTTTGCGCTGCTCTGCAGCCTGACATTGTTCAAGCTGATGCCGGGACATTTGTCCATACTGAACTGGACGCATGCCACAATCCTCGGCGTGTTTCTTGGAGTCGCAGCGGTTCTCGGAGATTTGGCTGAGTCCATTATCAAGCGCAGCACAGATGTAAAGGACTCGGGGAATCTGTTGCCGGGAATCGGCGGCGCGCTCGATCTTTTGGATAGTCTGCTGTTTACGGCGCCTCTTCTGTTTTTCTATCTGCGACTGGTAATTCACGTAGCCTAAAGCGTAGTAAGCTGGGATATGGTGAAATCCGAATGACAACACAAACTTCTGGACGCCGTAAGCGTGTTGTCATTTTGGGGGCAACCGGATCCATCGGCGAGAGCGCCCTGAAAGTGGCACGCGACATTCCGGACCGTATGGAAATTGTCGGGCTGGCTGCCAACAGTAACGCTGAAAAACTCGCGGCAGCTGCGAATGAAACGCGCGCACAATCTGTTTGTCTGGTCGATGAAACCAAGATCGACGCCCTGGCTCGCGAGCTTAAGTACAAACCGCGAATTCTTGGGGGGCAGGAGGGTCTACTTGAAATTGCCCGGCTGCCGGATGCCGAGATGGTGCTGGTTGCAATCGTAGGAACAGGAGGATTGCGTCCGACGCTGGCGGCAATTGAGACTGGAAAGGATCTCGCCGTTGCAAGCAAAGAAATTCTGGTGATGGCAGGCGAGATCGTGATGCGCGAAGCGCGAGAAAATGGCGTGAACGTGTTGCCGGTGGATTCGGAACACAATGCGATTTTCCAGTGCTTGGAAGGCAAACGCACAACCCTCAACGCTCAACGCTCAATGCTCAACGAAGAAGATTCAGCGTTGGGCGTTGGACGTTGGGCGTTGGACGTTTCTGATATCAGGCGAATTATCCTCACCGCCTCAGGTGGACCATTTCGCCAGACTCCACGAAAAGAGTTTGATTCCATCACGCCGGAGCAAGCGCTCAAGCATCCGACCTGGAACATGGGGCCAAAGATCACGATCGACTCAGCGACGCTGTTTAACAAAGGTTTGGAAATGATCGAGGCACATTGGCTTTTTGGCGTCGAGATGGGACGTGTCGAAGTGGTGATACACCCACAAAGCATCGTTCATTCAATGGTGGAGTTCGCAGACGCGTCGACGCTGGCTCAATTGAGCTATTCGAACATGTGTTTTCCGATCCAATACGCC
>Ga0081455_10001105_pt1 | contig 33920 bp, 35 predicted proteins | sample TabmetS3T2R1_FD_70207 | JGI IMG/M metagenome (GOLD analysis project Ga0081455, IMG submission 70207) | Tabebuia heterophylla rhizosphere microbial communities from the University of Puerto Rico - S3T2R1 | ecosystem: Host-associated > Plants > Roots > Rhizosphere ...
CTGCTGCATCACCGGCGTCTCGGGCTCGGGCAAGTCGAGCTTCACCATCGACACGCTTTACGCGGCCGCCGCGCGCCAGCTCAACGGCGCCCGCCTCCCCGCCGGCCACCATGAAAAGATCACCGGGCTCGAACATCTCGACAAGGTGATCGACATCGATCAGTCCCCGATCGGCCGCACCCCGCGCTCGAACCCCGCCACCTATACCGGCGCCTTCACCCATATCCGCGACTGGTTCGCGGGGCTACCCGAGGCGCAGGCGCGCGGCTACAAGCCCGGCCGCTTCAGCTTCAACGTCAAGGGCGGCCGCTGCGAGGCGTGCACCGGCGACGGTCTCCTCAAGATCGAGATGCACTTCCTGCCCGACGTCTACGTCACCTGCGACGTCTGCCACGGCAAGCGCTACAATCGCGAGACGCTGGAAGTGACCTTCCGTGGGCGTTCGATCGCCGACGTGCTCGACATGACCGTCGAGGACGCCGCCGAGTTCTTCAAGGCCGTCCCCCCGATCCGCGACAAGATGAACATGCTGGTCGAGGTCGGCCTCGGCTACGTCAAGGTCGGCCAGCAGGCGACCACCCTGTCAGGCGGCGAGGCCCAGCGCGTCAAGCTCGCCAAGGAACTCAGCCGCCGCGCCACCGGCAACACTCTCTACATATTGGACGAGCCCACCACCGGCCTCCACTTCGACGACGTCCGCAAACTCCTCGAAGTCCTCCATCGCCTCGTCGAGCAGGGCAACAGCGTGGTCGTGATCGAGCACAACCTTGACGTCATCAAGACCGCCGACTGGATCATCGACCTCGGCCCCGAAGGCGGCGTCAAGGGCGGCATGATCGTCGCCGAAGGCACCCCCGAACAGGTCGCGGCTAACGCGAAAAGTTACACGGGCCACTATCTCAAGCCGCTGCTGGAGCGCAGCCCGGTAGCGGATTTCGCGCTGGAAGCGCCGAAGCCGAAGGCGCGACGGGGGAAAGTCAAGGAACCGGAGGCTGAGGCAGCCGAATAAAAGCCTTCTCCCCGGCGGGGAGAAGGATACGAAGCCTTGGTCCTGAGCTTGTCGAAGGGCCTAGGCGAAGTTGGATGAGGGGGACACCAACCTTGACAAAACTACGCCATTGGCGTATATACAACCTCACATGACCACACGTATGGCCGTGGTCGAAACCCCGCTCTATCTGGCAAAGGCCGAGCGCGATCATGTCGTCGACATCATTTCGGAAAACCCGGAAGCAGGCGTCGTCATCAAGGGAACCGGCGGCCTCCGTAAGATGCGCATCGCACTGCAGGGGCGCGGCAAGCGCGGGGGCGGGCGGGTCATCTACTGGTATCATTCGACCAGCTCCCCGTGGTTCTCCTGCTGATGTTCGCCAAGAACGAGGCCGAGGACATGAGCGGCGATCAACGCAAGCGGATGCTGGCGCTTGCCGAAATACTGGAACAGCAATTGGGAATAAGGCGATGAAGGAAGAACATTTCAACGAGCTCATGGCAAGCATGCACCAAGCCATAGCATGGGCGCGCGGCGAGCATGTCGAGGGCCTGCGCGTCCACCATGCCCCCGCCGCCGTGGACATCGCCGCCATCCGCAAGCGCACCGGCGCGACGCAGCACGCCTTCGCCCGCCAGATCGGCGTCTCGACCGCGACGCTGCGCAACTGGGAACAGGGCCGCCGCACCCCCGAAGGCCCGGCGCGCATCCTGCTCGCCATGCTGGCCCGAGACCCGAAGATCGTGGCCCGGACTTTGGGCGAAGCGGCGTGATTGTAAGTACCAAAACCGAATGGATTGATCCTGACGACGCGCCGGAGCTTGATGACGGAATTACGGTGACAGTTTACTTAACCCCTAATTAACAGGCTCTTTTGTCTCGCCTTCCCTCCATGATATCCCCACGCCAAGGGGGGCTGTTGGGAGATGACAGCATGAAAAGCAGATTTGTCCTGGCCGCCCTGTTGCTGGCGGGCACGATGGCCGTGCCGCTCGGCCAGGCGTCCGCCGAGCGGGTCAATCAGAACAGCGCGAAAGCCAACGCGGCCTTCGCGGCGTGCGAGAATAGCGGCGCGGTCACGATCGAGAGCGGCGGCGTCAGCAGTTGCATCTCCGGCAGCACCGGCCACGGCATCGTCTGCGGCGGCACCGACAAGGCGGTCCGGAAGGATCCCGGCCTCAAGGGAACCTGCGACACCTTCCGGCGGGCTCCCAAGACCCCATGGGGCGTGACCGCCGACGAACTGGCGCGGGTGAATGTGGTGAAGGCGGCCAAGCCGACCAAGCCGGTGAAGCACATGGCCCCCTGACATCCGGCCCTGCATGCGCGCTCACCCTGAGCCTGTCGAAGGGTCAGCGCCCGCCGCCGGCGCCAAGGCTTCGACGGGTTCAGCCTGAGCGCGATCCGCTGGCAACGCGCCATATTGGGCCAGTCGCGCCTGAAGCCCGTGTTTGTCTGCCGTGGCAAACTCGACTATATTCGCCCGCGATGAACAAGCTGACACCCATTGAATCCGAATTCGAGACGTCCGAAGAGGCGGCGGCCCACGATGCGTGGTTTCGCGCCAAGGTCGAAAAGGCGATGGCTTCTACAAAGCCTCGTATTCCACATGATCAGGTAATGGCGATGGCGCAGGCGGTCATCGACAAGCATAAGCGGAAATGACGCTCGCGCTCGTCTGGACGGACGAGGCCACCGCCGATCTGCTCAACATTCTCGATTACATTGCCGAACGAAACCCGGCGGCATCGGAACGCCTGAACGAGACGATCCAGCACACCGCCGATCGCCTGCCCGATCATCCCTATCTTCACCGTCTGGGCCGCCTGCCGGGAACGCGGGAAGCCGTCGTCCATCCCAACTATATCGTCGTCTATCGCGTGATCGAGACGATCGAGATATTGGCTGTGTTGCACGCACGGCGACAATATCCCTGAATGGGTTGGTTATGAAAGCGAAGACCTCAAAGCCCAAAGCTAAGCCTGTTCCCCTCGCGGAATTCGCGGCCGACATTACACGCCGCCGCGAGGAGGTCGGAAATCCCGAGCTTCCCCGCAACAGCGGCAAGCGCCGCACGGAGAGCAAGAAGGCGCTGCTCAAGGCGATCGAGGCCACCGGCAAGCGCTGGTAGCGCCTGTGCGGCCTCAATCCCTGATCTCCGGCTCCACCAGCTTCGCCAGTTTCCATAGGCTGTCCTGCCAGCCGAGATAGCAGTTCTCGAGCGGGATCACGTCCGTGATGCCGGTCTGCTCGATGGTCATGTCCGTGCCGCATGATACGGCCTTGAGCGTGACGGTGACGGTCGCCTCGCCGGGCAAATTGGGGTCGTCGAAGCGGTCGGTGTAAACCAGCCGCTCGCCCGGCACGAGTTCGAGATATTCGCCGCCGAAGCCATGGCTGCCGCCGGTCGTGAAGTTGCGGAAGGACATGCGGTGCCTGCCCCCCACCCGCGCGTCCAGCTCATGGACGGTGCAGACGAAGCCGAAGGGCGGGAGCCAGCTTGCGACGGCGTCGGGCTCGATGAAGGCGCGATAGACCTTGTCGGGGCTCGCGGCGATGACCCGGTGGAGGTGGACGGTGTTGGGCATGACGGATTCCTTTCGTTTCCTTGCGGTTTCCTGCTGAAAACGTTCCATCGGGCGCCGCGCCGACACGCCACGACGATTTTTTGCACAACACACCTCGATCGGCCCGGCGCGATGACCGCCAAGCGCCGAAATGCCGATTTGGCGCCGCGCGGCGCGCCGTCAGCGCGTGGCGAGCACGATGATCAGCGCCAGCGTCACGATCGGGAAAATGGAATGGGCATATTCGCGGTGGCGGAACAGGGTCGCGATTGCGCCCACCATGATCACCCCCGCGAGGACGAGCCCGACGAGCGCGAGCGCGGGGATGAAGAGCATCACCGCCGCTACCAGCTCCAGTCCGCTGATGAGATGTCGGAAATAGGGCGGAAAGCCCCACTTGCGGAAGCCTTCCTCGCCCTGCCGCGTGAAGCTGTTCCCGAACGTACCCATGACCAGGATCACCGCGACGATGATCCTGACGATCAAAATGGCATTTTCCGACATTAGCCTCCCCATCCCCTCCGATGCTCGCCCGTTCATGCAGGCGAAGGTCGATCGCAGAGGCTTAGTTCGATTTCGTACTATATCAAGAGATGTTTGACCGGCGAGATCCAGGCACCGGCCGTGACGCGTCAGTGCGCGGTAAATCCGCCGTCGACCGGAAGGCCGACGCCGACCACGAAGCTAGCGCCCGGGCTGCACAACCACAGGACAGCCTGCGCGACCTCGTCGGCGCGCGCGAGCCGACCGATCGGTTGCTGCTTCATGATTTCGGCCATCGCCTCGGCCTGGCCGTCGAGCATGTCACGGACCATCGGCGTGTCGATCACGCCCGGGCAGACCGCGTTGATGCGGATGCCGCGCGGCGCATATTCGACCGCCGCGCTTTTCGTCATGCCCAATACGGCGTGCTTCGTGCCGTGATAGGCGGCGCGTTGCGGGAGTCCGACGAGACCGCCAAGCGACGAGTTGTTGACGATCGCGCCGTTCCCCTGCGAGCGCATGACCCGCAGCTCATGCTTCATGCACGCCCAGACTCCGAACTGGTTGACCGCCATCACGCGATTGAAATTCTCGGCCGGTTCGTCCGCGGCATCGTTCGGTGGAACCTGAATTCCGGCATTGTTGAACGCCATGTCAAGGCGGCCATATTGGGAGACAGCCCGGTCGACCGCCGCCGATACCTGCGCCTCGTTGCTTACGTCGCATGTAACGGCGATCGCCTTTCCACCCTCTTCAACGATGCGTGCCGTCTCTTTCGTTGCAAGTTCGCCATTCTGGTCGGCCAGCACGACCGCGGCGCCGTTCTGAGCGAAAGCCCGGGCGGCGGCCAGCCCCATGCCCATCGCCGCGCCCGTCACCAGCGCAACCTGGCCGTTGAAGTCGTAAGTTGGGTTCATGGATCAACTCTCCCGCATTGCGTCATCGGAGGACAAAGCGAGCCCCGATCATCGGAACGGGTTCGATTTCGAGGTCAAGCAATATTGCGAAACCGGGTGGCACATCCATGCGGTCCAGATGCAACGCACCATTGAGGTGGGTTCATCACTGCTCTAAATGTTTCCCGCGTTGGCGGTCTCCGGATGGTCATCGGAACGCGCCGAGCGCGCCATTCGTTGACTTGATCAGACAGAGAAGCGGAGAGGCTGGCAATGGCGCGTGATCCCCAAAGTGTCGAGGAAAACAGCGAGCAGGCCGACGAGGGTCAGGCGCAGGACGTGGCTGATGAAGCAATCGCGCGTTCGCGCGGGCCCTTCGATGGATCGGCCCACGATCCAACGGTTGAGACCGAGCATGGCGGGCGCTCAAACCCTGCCGGAATCATTGCGGACGATGTCCCGGATCTTATCGACACGATGAACCAGATGATTACCAGCGGCCGCATCGACAACGGCGCCTTCGCGGGAGAACCCATGATGGATGACGAGGAGGATCAGCTTGGCGCGACCGACAGGGATGTCGAGGACGATGATCTCGGTGTCACCTATCCCGTGCAAGAGCGGCTTGGCGAAGCTGGCCGTCGTCGAGGAACGGATTGAGCCGTTCGATCTCGTTGTTTAATGCAGAATTTGCACAACGTCCCGAAAGTTGAGCCGGTGGACAATGCGATTGCCCTCGTCCTCGACGTCGAGCCGCATATAGAGCGGTAGCTTGCCTTCGCAGATTTCTTCGGCGAGCAGTTCGCGGGCGGTCTGAAGCGCCCTATCCCTTACCGCGGCCATGTCCGGCAGTTCCGCGCCCTCAGGATCATGGATCAGGCACGTGCCGTCCCACAGATGGAAATGATATTTGCTCATGGCGCCTGCCTTCCGGCATCCCTACACAACGCTACATCCTTGCATAAGAGTATAAAATTTCTTGGTTTCCAATTCGTTATTTTCCGCAATTGACAGGATTCTGCGGATTTTGGTTAATGCGTAAGGGGAGGTGATATGATTCATTTTGGGAGAATTACATGATCGCCCTTCGCTCAAGCCACGCCCTGCTTGCGCTTGGCCTTCCCGCTGCCCTTGCATGGAGTTCAGTGGGCCAGACCCAACAGGTCTCGGCAACCCATCAAGGACACAGCCTGCCCCCGACGACGACCACCCAATCGCTCAAGGCTACGTTGGTCGGAACGACCGAAGTGCCAGGGCCGGGCGATCCGGATGGCACCGGCGCCGCGACGGTGGCGATCGATGTTGCGAAGAACCAGCTTTGTTACACCATCAAGGTTGCTCAGGTCGACGGTGTCATCATGGCGCACATTCATCGGGCGCCGATGGGGTCCATGGGAAATGTAGTCCTGCCCCTGTCGGCACCGACCACAGGATCGAGCGAGGGCTGCGTGCAGGTGAAACCCGAACTCGCGGCCGCGATCCTCGCGGCCCCCACCGACTATTATGTCAACGTTCACAGCCAGGCCTATCAGGCCGGTGCCGTGCGCGGCCAGCTAGGCAGATAGCTCCCGCATACGGATTTAATCGGACGTTCTCTCGACCGCCTTACCGACCGATTGGACGTCCCGGCCGACACCGCGCACGGTGTTGCACGCGGTCAGCAACGTGGTCGCGGCGAGCAGGAGGAGGAGAGAGGCACGCATTGTTTGTAATCCTGATTGGCTCGTTATCTGTCCGTCATAATCCCATCGACACCTGAACAGTCAATGACTGCATTGGGATTTTGACGGCGCCGCTCTAAAGGGTGCGCGGCTAATTTAGAGAATCAGAGGAACGAGAAAATGGGGCAGCCGCTGCGCATAGCGCTCGCTGGGTTGGGAACGGTCGGCGCCGGGGTTGTCCGACTGATCGACACCAACCGCGCGCTGATCGAGCGACGGGCTGGTCGTCCCGTCGAGGTCGTCGCGGTGTCGGCGCGCGACCGCGCCCGGGATCGCGGTGTCGACCTCTCGCGGTTCGAATGGGTCGATGATGCCGCCACCCTCTCCTCCCGCGATGATGTCGACGTGGTGGTGGAGTTGATCGGCGGTTCGGACGGCCCCGCGCTCACGTTGGCGCGGGGTACGCTCGGGGCAGGCAAGGCGTTGGTAACGGCCAACAAGGCAATGATCGCCCATCACGGTCTTGAGCTGGCAGGCCTCGCCGAAACAAGGAGCGCCGCGCTCAAATATGAGGCGGCGGTCGGTGGCGGCATCCCTGTCATCAAGGGCCTGCGCGAGGGCGCCGCCGCCAACCAGATTGCCCGGGTATATGGAATCCTCAACGGCACCTGCAATTACATCCTCACCGCGATGGAGGAGGCCGGCCGCGACTTCGCCGACGTGCTCGTCGAAGCCCAGGCGCTAGGCTATGCGGAAGCCGATCCAAGCTTCGACATCGATGGGATCGATGCTGCCCACAAGCTCTCGATTCTCGCCAGCCTCGCTTTCGGCACAAGGCTCGACTTCGAGGCGGTGGAGATCAGTGGCATCCGTCACGTCATCGCCGCCGATATTTCCGAGGCGAAGGCGCTCGGCTTCCGTGTCCGTCTGGTCGGCCTCGCCGAAGCGACCGCCGAAGGGCTGTTTCAGCGCGTCCACGCCTGCCTCGTGCCGCTCGCTCACCCGATGGCGCATGTCACCGGCTCGCTCAATGCGGTCGTGGCCGAGGGCAACTTCGTGGGGCGCCTTGTCTTCGAGGGTCGTGGCGCCGGCGAAGGGCCGACCGCTTCCGCGGTGGTGGCCGATCTGATCGACATCGCCCGGGGCGAGTTCGGCCCCGCATTCGCCATGCCCGTGGGGAGCCTAGCCGATGCGGGAACCCCCTCCACCGCCAAGCGCCACGGTCGCGTCTATCTCCGGTTCGCCGTGCCCGATCGCACCGGCGTGCTGGCCGAGATCACGGCGGCGATGCGCGATGCCGGCGTCTCGATCGAAAGCCTCATTCAGCGCGGCACCAATCCGGACGGTGAGGTGCTCCTGGTCATGGTGACACATGATGCTCCCGAAACCGCGATCGACGATGCGCTTGATCGACTCGCAGGATCGCAGAGCGTGCTGGGCAAACCGCTGCTCATGCACATTCTCGATTTGTGACGGTCTTTAACGTCAACCCGGTCTCGACATTGTCATCTTGCTTCCCTAACCCGCCGCCCAGTTCAGGAGAAAGTGCGTAACATGGTAAAAGCCAGCAAGGCTCTCGACAGAGTCCTCGTCCTCGAAATGGTGCGCGTCACCGAAGCCGCCGCGATCGCGGCATCCCGCATGATCGGGCGAGGTAACGAGAAGGCCGCCGACGCCGCCGCCGTCGAGGCGATGCGCGCCGCCTTCAACAATCTCGAGTTCGACGGAACCGTGGTCATCGGCGAAGGTGAGCGCGACGAGGCGCCGATGCTCTACATCGGCGAAAAGGTCGGCAGCGCGATTGGTACCGGTCCGAAGATCGATATCGCGCTCGATCCGCTGGAAGGCACCACCATCACCGCCAAGGCCGGCCCTAACGCGCTTGCCGTGCTGGCGATCGCCGAGGAAGGCGGCCTGCTCAACGCTCCCGACGTCTATATGGACAAGCTCGCGATTGGCCCCGGCTATGAGGAGGGCATCGTCAGCCTGAGGAAGACGCCAACCGAGAACATCGAGGCGCTCGCCAAGGCCAAGGGCGTGAAGCCCGACGAGATCATCGCCTGCGTGCTCGATCGCCCGCGCCATGAGAAGCTGATCGCCGAGCTACGCGGGATTGGCTGCGGCATCGTGCTGATCCCGGACGGCGACGTGGCGGGGGTGATCGCGGTCACCAACCCCGACACCACGATCGATATTTACATGGGTGCGGGGGGCGCGCCGGAAGGGGTGCTGGCGGCGGCGGCGCTGCGCTGCGTCGGCGGCCAGTTCGAAGGCCGGTTGTTGTTCCGCAACGACGATGAGAAGGCGCGCGCCAAGAAATGGGGCGTCGCTGATCTCGACCGCATCTACAAGCTCAGCGACCTCGTTAAAGGCGACGCGATCTTCGCCGCCACGGGCGTGACCGACGGCTCGCTGCTCGAGGGCGTCAAGCGCCGCAAGGACTGCATGACCACCGAGAGCGTCGTGATGCGCGCCAGTTCCGGCACCGTCCGCTGGGTCAAGGGCGAGCATCACAAGGACAAATAGGGCTGAGCCTCTCGGGGACAAATCGACATTATGCCGAGCGCGGATCCGATCTTCAAACGCTCGCTCCCATGCGCCCGCCCTCATCCGGCGGCTGAAACGCTTGGGTAGCTCGCCCACCTGTCGTAGTGCTCCGATAGGGGGCGCTAATGCGCTCCTGAATGGATGACGCTGTTAAGGGCGCCTTGAACGTCGCGAGCGACGCCAGCGCACCGCACGCCGCGAGGAAATAGAAGGAATAGGCTAGACTGTTCGGCGGAAACAGATGCATGACAATCATGAAAAAATCTTGACCCACCAGCACGTAGCTGGCTGCGAATATTAGCACCCGCACCGCCTTTTCACGCAACCAGGGCAGTCGCGATGCATCGGCTGCAAGGCAGATCAGCACCGGTAGCAGTATGCCGTAATGATGTTCCCACGCAATCGGTGAGGCCGCGGTGAAAGCAAGCGCCGCCATTAGCAATGAACGAAAGCTGCGTGGTTCGGATCGCACCCGGAAGAGGAGGCCGAAAAGTACCAACCCCGCCGAGCTCAGCGCCGTGCCATAATAGACGATCGGGTGATAGGGCGGAAAGCTGTCCCCATACCAGATGCGGCTGTCGATTGGGTTGATAAAACGGCTGAGCAGTCCGTTCACAGACTGGTTCGGGTAGAAGATCTCGCCGTGACGCGAGAGGAACCCCAGCACCGTCAGATAATCCAGATTGTTACGGAGGCCATAGAAATGTAGCGCCGCCAATCCGGCCGGAACGGTGACGCACAGGAATCCGGCTGCAAAACCCCAGTTGCGGCGCAGCACCGCCCAAACCAGTAGCAGGCCAAGCTGCGGTTTGAAGATGCAGATGATGCCGATCATCGCACCCGAGCGCCCCCAGTGACCCCTCAGCCAGAACAGGCACGCCAGGAAGAAAAATCCATCGAACCAGACTTGGGCCTGCCCGATGGCGAAGCCGCGTAGGATTGGAAAAAAGGTGAGCGTCATCAGCGCGGTGACAACGGCAATGCCTATCTTCCTGTCACGCGCGACAGCAACACCCTCCCTCTTGGCAAGCTCGACGGCGACCAGCCCCATGACTGCGCTCTGCGCCCAGATGCTGTACCAGCTAACGAGGTCCAGCAACGATTCCGGTCGCGCCGGCAATAGGTCGATCGCCTTGAAGAGCAGCAAGCTAGTTAGCGGATATTGGAACCGGATATGTGCGTCGAAGAAGATTGCCTGATATACGCGTCCGCCGGGATGCGTGGTCAGCCATTCATGCGCGACGGCCATTGTGCCCCAGGAATCGCCGACGTTCTTGAGATGAACGGTCAAGAACTGTCCGATCATCGTGGGCTGCATGGTGTGACCAAGATACGAGAGCAGGACACAAGCCAGATTGGCGAGTAGAAACCCGAACAGCAATAAGCGCAATAGGTTGCCTGAATAGGCGTTACTAGCGCCGCTATAGCTCATCATCCCGTAGGTAGACTCTCGAATCTGAAGGTGGTCCAACTATTTCAAACAATCCGGCCAGAGACAAGGGACGGACAGGTGTGAAAGAGGACTCCGGCCGCGCGCTGACGCAGAACTATCTGCGGAGTGCCGACATTACCCGTTCCACCAAAGCTTCCTGACAGATGAGCAGGTCCGGAAGATACGGGTCGGGATTATTATAGGTCAGGGACTGCCCATCAATTCTGGAGGCGTGCAGGCCAGAAGCGAGGGCTACCGCGACCGGCGCTGCGTTGTCCCATTCATATTGGCCTCCGGCATGGAGATAGATGTCGGCGACGCCGCGTACCACCGCCATCGCCTTGGCGCCCGCCGACCCCATCGGCACCAGATCGGCGTCGAGCTTCTCGGCGACCGACAAGGCCTCAGCCGGAGGTCGTGTCCGGCTGACCAATATCCGGAGCTTGCCACGACTCGGCGGCACGGCAGGCGGGTGCGCGGAGCCGAGCGTCAGACCGAGAGCCGGCAAGGCCACTGCCCCCTCGCACACTTCGCCTCTCACGCTGAGGGCAACATGTACTGCCCAGTCGTCACGACCCTCGCCATATTCACGGGTGCCGTCGAGCGGATCGATGATCCACACGCGATCGACCGCGAGGCGCGACAGGTCATCCTTTTCTTCTTCCGAGAGAATCGCGTCGAAAGGCCGCGCGCGCCGGAGAGCATCCATGAGATAGGCATTGGCGATGCGGTCGCCTTCGACTCCCAAAGCCTTGCCCTCGAAGCGCCCGGATGCCTGGAGGTCGATGAGCAGCCTGCCCGCTTCATCCGCCAGCCGCCAGGCCAGAGCGGCATCGCTCTCGCTCATCCGAGCAGTTTCGCGACGATGAAGTCGGCCGCCTCCTCGGCGGACATCGCGGTCGTGTTGATCCGGATCTCCGGATTTTCGGGCGGCTCATAGGGGCTGTCGATGCCGGTGAAGTTCTTGAGCTGTCCAGCCCGTGCCTTCTTGTAGAGACCCTTGACGTCGCGCGCCTCGGCCTCGGCCAGCGGCGTATCGACATGCACCTCGATGAAGTCGCCTTCGGGCAGCATCTGGCGCACCATCTCGCGCTCGGCGCGGAAAGGTGAGATGAAGGCGGTCAGCACGATCAGCCCCGCATCGGTCATCAGCTTGGCGACCTCGCCCACCCGGCGGATATTCTCGACGCGGTCGGCATCGGTAAAGCCGAGATCCTTGTTGAGCCCGTGCCGCACATTGTCGCCGTCGAGCAGGAAGCTGTGCTTGCCGAGCGCATGCAGCTTCTTCTCGACCAGATTGGCGATGGTAGACTTGCCCGCGCCCGATAGGCCGGTGAACCACAACAGCTTGGGCTGCTGGTTTTTTTGCGCAGCATGTGCACCGCGATCGATCTCGACCGCCTGCCAATGAACATTCTGCGCGCGGCGCAGCGAAAAGTGCAGCATGCCAGCGCCGGCGGTGCCGTTGCTGAGCTTGTCGATCAGGATGAACCCGCCCAGGTCCTTGTTGGAGCTGCTGTTTGCCGCAGCATAGGGTTCGAAGACGATCGGCCGGTCAGTCGAAAGATTGACGACGCCGATCGCGTTCAGCTCCAGCGTCTTCGCCGCCAGATGGTCCATCGTGTTGACGTTGACCTGATATTTGGGCGGCTGGATCGAGGCCGACACCATCTGCGTGCCGAGCTTCAGCCAATAGGAGCGCCCCGGCAGCATCGGCTCGTCCGACATCCAGACGATCGTCGCTTCGAACTGGTCGGCCACCTGCGGCGGTTCGCCCGCAACCGCCAGCACATCGCCTCGCGAGCAATCGATCTCGTCCGCCAGCGTCAGCGTAACGGACTGCCCGGCCGCCGCTTCATCGAGATCGCCATCGAAGGTCACGATGCGGCTGACGGTCGAAGTCTTGCCCGAGGGCAACACGCGCACTGCATCACCCTGTTTAACCGTCCCGCTGGAGATCAGACCGGAGAAGCCCCGAAAGTCGAGATTGGGCCGGTTGACCCATTGCACCGGCATGCGGAACGGCTTGGCCCGGTCGCTCTCGACGTCAAGCTCGACAGTCTCCAGATGCGACATGAGCGTCGGCCCGCGATACCAGGGCGTGTTCTCCGAATGGCTGGTGATGTTGTCGCCCTTGAACCCCGATATCGGAATGCTCAGAAAGCTCGTGATCCCGATTTCGTTGGCGAATGCGCGGTAAGCCAATGTGATCCGGTCGAAAACCGTCTGATCATAGCCGACCAGATCCATCTTGTTCACCGCCAGCACGATATGGCGGATACCGATCAGATGCGCGAGATAGGAGTGGCGCCGCGTCTGGGTCAGCACGCCCTTGCGCGCGTCGATCAGGATCACCGCAAGGTCGGCGGTCGAGGCGCCTGTCACCATGTTGCGGGTATATTGCTCGTGCCCCGGCGTGTCGGCGACGATGAACTTGCGCTTTTCGGTCGCGAAGAAGCGATAGGCGACGTCGATGGTGATTCCCTGCTCGCGCTCGGCGGCGAGGCCATCGACCAGTAGGGCGAAATCGATATTCTGCCCCTGGGTGCCGACCCGCTTGCTGTCGGCTTCCAGGGCAGCGAGCTGATCCTCGAAGATCATCTTCGAATCATAGAGCAGGCGACCGATCAGGGTGGATTTGCCGTCATCGACCGAGCCGCAGGTGATGAAGCGCAACAGCGATTTGTGCTGATGCTGGTCCAGATAAGCGTCGATATCCTCAGCGATCAGATCATCCGTCTTGTAGATGGGCTCGCTCACAACACCACCTCGTCATCCCAGCGAAGGCTGGGATCCATGTCTCTCTCAACACAAGATGTCATCGCGAATTGTGCGAGACATAGGCCCCAGCCTTCGCTGGGGCGACGGGAAAAGGAAGTCGGAGACAACATCAGAAATAGCCCTCCTGCTTCTTCTTCTCCATCGAGGCCGACTGATCATGATCGATCGCCCGTCCCTGGCGTTCGGAGGTGGTGGTCAGCAGCATCTCCTGGATGACCTCCGGCAGGGTCGTTGCCTCGCTTTCGACCGCGCCGGTCAGCGGATAGCAGCCAAGCGTTCGGAAGCGGATCGAGCGATCCACGGGCACTTCGCCGGGCTTCAGCCGGAAACGGTCGTCGTCGACCATCAGCAGCAGCCCGTCGCGCTCCACCGTTGGCCGCTTCGCCGCGAAATACAGAGGAACGATCGGAATGCCGTTGAGGTGGATATATTGCCAGATATCCAACTCGGTCCAGTTGGAAAGCGGGAATACGCGCACGCTCTCGCCCTTGCCCTTGCGGGCATTGTAAAGCCGCCACAGTTCTGGACGCTGGTTTTTCGGATCCCAGCGATGGTTGGCCGAACGGAAGGAAAAAATACGCTCCTTGGCGCGGCTCTTCTCCTCATCGCGTCGTGCACCACCAAACGCCGCGTCGAAGCCATATTTGTCGAGCGCCTGTTTTAGACCTTCGGTTTTCCAGAGATCGGTGTGAAGCGAACCATGGTCGAAGGGATTGATGCCGCGTGCCTCCGCTTCGGGGTTGCGATAGACAAGCAGTTCCATGCCGCTCTCGCGCGCCATTCGGTCGCGCAAGGCATACATGTCCTGGAATTTCCAGGTCGTATCTACGTGCAGCAGTGGAAAGGGTGGCGGCGACGGATAAAAGGCCTTGCGGGCGAGATGCAGCATCACCGCCGAATCCTTGCCGACTGAATAAAGCATCACCGGCCGCTCGGTCTCGCCGACGACCTCGCGCATGATATGGATGCTCTCGGCCTCAAGCCGCTCCAGATGGGTCAATGACATGGCGGCGATTTAGGGGGAGTTGCTCTACGCTGCCAGCCAGTGCTTTCTTGAGACGCGACAATCTGGGCTTTGGTCGGATCCTCAGACGAACAGCAGCGCCGGAGTCTCGAGCAGCCGCTTCAACGCCTGCACGAAGCTGGCTGCATCCCAGCCATCGATAACGCGGTGGTCGCAACTGATCGACATGTTCATCAGTTTTGCCGCCACCACGTCCCTGCCGTGGAACACCGGCCGTTCGACGATCCGGTTCGGGCAAAGGATCGCGACTTCGGGCCTGTTGATCACCGGCGTGGCCGCGATGCCGCCGAGAGAACCCAGCGAGGATAGTGTCAGCGTCGATCCGCCCAGTTCCTCGTTCTTCGCCACGCCGCCACGCGCCGCCTCCGCAAGCCGGACGATCTCGCTTGCGAGCTGCCAGATGTTGAGATCCTGCGCGTTACGGATCACCGGTACCATCAGTCCCGCCCTCGTCTGTGTTGCGATGCCGAGGTGAAGCGCACCATGGCGTGTAATGGTACCTGCTTCGTCGTCATAGCGAGCGTTGATCATCGGGAAATCGGGCAGCGCCCCGGCGATCGCTACGATGAGGAAGGGCAACAGGGAGAGTTTGGGCCGATCGCCGCGCTTGGCATTCAGCGATTCCCGCATCGCCTCCAGATCGGTGACGTCGATCTCCTCGACATAAGTGAAGTGTGGAATGTGGCGCTTCGAGGCGGCCATGTTCTCGGCGATGCGGCGGCGCAGGCCGGCGATCTTGACTGTTTCGTCCGCGCGCCGCGCGGCTGAGGGGCCATAACCCTGTGCGCCATTATAGCTGAGATACGCATCGAGATCGGCGTGGCGGATGCGCCCTTCTGCGCTCGGCTTCACCTGCGCGAGATCGATACCGAGATTCCTCGCGCGGGCGCGGACTGCCGGGGATGCGAGGATCTTGGCTTTAGCCCCCTCCGCATCCCGGCCTTCGCTGGGGTACGGAGTCGGATTGGCAGAGACAGGCTTTTCGCCCTTCGCAATTTCCGGTTCCAGCGTTGTATCGCTCTCCCCTTCGGTCTCGAACGTCACCAGCGTCGTCCCGATCCGGATCACGTCACCGACGTCGCCCGCGCGCGCGATCACCCTCCCGGCGACCGGCGACGTCATCTCGATCGTCGCCTTGTCGGTCATGATGTCGGCGACCGGCTGATCTTCCTCGACCATGTCACCGATATTGACGTGCCAGGCCACGATCTCCGCCTCGGCCACCCCTTCGCCGATATCGGGCAGACGGAATGGATAGATCGCCACCTTTAGGCCTCCATCAGCTTCTTATAGGCTTGGCCAAGCCGCACCGGCCCGGGAAAATAAGCCCACTCCAGCGCATGCGGATAAGGTGTGTCCCATCCTGTCACACGAAGGACAGGGGCTTCGAGCGAATAAAAGCATCGCTCCTGGATTTCGGATGCGATCTCGGCACCGAAGCCACCTGTGCGCGTAGCCTCGTGAACGACGATGCAACGACCTGTCTTTTCGACCGACGCGGCGAGAGTATCGATGTCCAGCGGAACGAGCGTGCGCAAGTCGATAATCTCCGCGTCGATGCCATTCTCCTCCGCGAATGCGGTAACGACGTGCACCATGGTGCCATAGGCCACGATCGTCACGTCGGCACCCTCGCGCATCACGGCCGCCTTGCCCAGCGGGACGATGTAGTGATCGTCCGGCACGTCGCTCGCCGGATGCTGCGACCATGGCTTCACCGGCCGATCGTAATGGCCGTCGAAGGGGCCGTTGTAGATGCGTTTGGGTTCGAGGAAGATGACCGGGTCATTGTCCTCGATCGAGGCTATCAGCAGACCCTTCGCGTCATAGGGCGTCGAAGGGACTACCGTCTTAAGACCGGAAACATGGGTGAAGATCCCTTCCGGCGACTGGCTGTGAGTCTGTCCGCCGAAGATTCCACCGCCCATCGGAGAACGCACCGTCAACGGCGCGGTGAATTCGCCCGCGCTGCGATAGCGTAGCCGCGCCGCCTCGGAAACGAGCTGGTCGAAAGCCGGGTAGATATAGTCGGCGAACTGGATCTCGGGCACGGGCCGTAGCCCATAAGCCCCCATGCCGACCGCCACGCCGATGATGCCGCCTTCATTGATCGGCGTATCGAAAACGCGGGTCTTCCCATATTTGGCCTGGAGCCCGTGCGTCGCCTTGAACACACCGCCAAAATAGCCGACGTCCTCCCCCAGCACGACGACGTTGGGATCCCGCGCCATCATGACGTCGAGGGCGCTGTTGATCGCCTGCAGCATACTCATGCTGGTCATAGCTTCAGCCCGGCCGCCTCGCGCTCGGCGATCATCGCGTCGCGCTGCCCTTTCAGATGCTCGGGCATTTCCTCGAACACGTCCTCGAACATCGATTCGAAACTGTGGTGTCGCAGACCGTCGCCAAGCACACCTTGCGCTTCGGCTTGACGAGCAATGTCGCGAATTTCTTCCGTGCATTCCCGCTCGAACGCTGCGTGCTGCTCCTCTGTCCAGGCGTTGAGCGCAAACAGGTGGTGCTTGACCCGGTCGATAGGATCACCGAGCGGCCATTTCGCGCGCTCCTCAACCGAACGGTAGCGGGCTGGATCGTCAGAAGTCGAATGACCTTCAGCGCGATAGGTGAAGTGCTCGATGAGCGTTGGCCCATAGCCGGCGCGCGCGCGTTCCGCGGCCCAGAAGGTCGCGGCGTAAACGGCAAGGATATCGTTGCCGTCCACGCGCAGCCCGGCGATTCCATAGCCGATCGCGCGTGCCGCGAACGTCGTCGCTTCGGCCCCGGCAAAACCCGAAAAGGAAGAGATTGCCCACTGATTGTTGATGATGTTGAGAACGACCGGCGCACGATAGACCGATGCGAAGGTAAGCGCCGAATGAAAATCCCCTTCCGCCGTCGACCCCTCGCCGCACCAGGCGGCGGCAATGCGCGTGTCCCCCTTGATCGCGCTCGCCATCGCCCAGCCGACCGCCTGCGGATATTGCGTCGCGAGATTGCCCGAGATGGAAAAGAACGCCTTGTCGCGGGCGGAGTACATGACCGGGAGCTGACGTCCCTTCAGCTTGTCGCCTGTGTTGCTGTAGACCTGACAAGCCATATCAAGCAGCGGATAGCCACGCGCTACCAACAGCCCCTGCTGACGGTAGCTCGGGAAGCACATATCCTCGCCATCAAGCGCGTGCGCGGCGCCGATCGAGGTTGCCTCCTCTCCCGTCGACTTCATGTAGAAACTGGTCTTGCCCTGCCGCTGGGCGCGAAAGAAGCGATCGTCGAATGCTCGCACGATCATCATCTGGCGGAGCATGACACGAAGCCGCTCCGGATCGAGTGATGGATTCCAGGGTCCTAACGCCGTACCGCGATCATCGAGAACGCGTATCATTTCATACGCATGCGGGCTGACGTCGCGCGCCGAGGCATTGATCTCTGGCCGCGCCTGCGCGCCCGCTACAGGCAACTCGAAATCGGCATATTCGACTGCGTCGCCCGGCCGGAATTTCGGCTCGGGAACATGGAGCGATAAGGGAGGAAGATTGCGCCCTCGCGCCTGTTCCATCTCGGCACTCTCCACCGTTTTTCGGCTCGTTTTCGAGTCCATGATATAATGACAGTAGTACTGCCCTATTGCAATAAAATTGCGCGCGCTTTGATCGTAACGCACCAGCACCGATCGGGCTGCATAATGCGCGGGCGGCTCCTTGGGATATCGCAATGATTTCTCTATAAGGGCGGCATGCCCGCTTATTCCGGCCGCTATGACCTGTTGATCGTCGGCGGCGGCATCAACGGCGTCGGCATCGCTCGCGACGCCGCCGGTCGCGGACTTTCGGTGCTGTTGGTGGAACAGCACGATCTTGCGGGCCACACATCTTCGGCCAGCAGCAAGCTCCTACACGGCGGACTTCGCTATCTCGAGACCTTTGAGTTCGGGTTGGTGCGCGAGGCCCTTGCCGAGCGCGAGATTCTGCTCCGGATCGCGCGACATATAGCCCGGCCGCTCACCTTCGTTCTCCCGGCCGGGCCGGGCACGAGGCCACGCTGGATGATCCGGCTCGGGCTGTTCCTCTACGATCATCTTGGCGGTCGCCACACGCTGCCCGGTTCGAGCGCTGTGCGGCTCGATCCAAACGGCTATGGCGCCGCCCTCTCTCCGGCCATTTCGCAAGGCTTTACCTATGCCGATGGGTGGGTCGACGATGCCCGCCTCGTGATTCTCAATGCTATTGACGCCCGCGATCGTGGCGCCAGTATCCGCACCCATACCCGTTTCGCTGGTGCCGATCGCGCCGGTTCAGCCTGGGAGGCGAAACTTTCGGGCCCGACGGGCGAGACTGTCACCGTGATCGCCCGGGCAATCGTCAACGCGGCGGGTCCGTGGGTCGATACGGTGCTGCGCGCGACCGGCGGCCTGCTCCGCCATCGTCCACCCAGGCTAGTGAAAGGCAGCCACATCATCGTGCCGCGCCTTCACACGCGCGATCATGCCTATATTCTTCAAAATGCCGATAAACGGGTATTGTTCGCCATCCCATACGAACGGGACTTCACGCTGATCGGCACAACCGATGTCGACTGGCGCGACCCACCCGCCGCTCCGACCATCGACAGGTCGGAGATTCGCTATCTCTGCACGGCCGCCAATCGATGGTTGGAACGCCCCATCGCCACGACCGATGTGGTGCAAAGCTATTCTGGTATCCGCGCGCTCTACGACAATGGCGCTCGTCGTGCCTCGCGCGTTACCCGCGACTATGTCCTCGCGCTCGACCATCGCGACAAGCTGGCCAGCCTGTCGATCTACGGCGGTAAGCTCACGACCTATCGTCGCCTGGCCGAACGGGCGCTGGACAAGCTTCGGCCTTTTCTTCCCAAGATGGGCGGGCGCTGGACGGCCGACGCGCCTTTGCCCGGCGCGGACTTCAAGGATTTCGATCTGCTGATGGAAGATGTCCGCGCGCGCTGGCCCTTCCTCGCGGCCGATGTCGCAGAACGCATGGCGCGGGCTTATGGGCGCCGCATGACAATGGTCCTGGGCGAGGCCGACAATATGGCCGCGCTCGGCGCCAATTATGGCTATGGGCTGACCGACGCCGAGATCGATTATCTCGTGCGGGAGGAATGGGCGATGACGGCGGACGATATCCTCTGGCGACGCTCCAAACTTGGCTTGCACCTCCCGCCTGAAGCCGTTGCCGCAGTCGAGCAGCGTATGGGGGCTCTCAATGGCTGAGCCCCGATATGTCATTGCCATAGACCAGGGCACGACCTCGACCCGTGCCGTGCTGTTCGACCAAAGCGCCGCGCCGATAGCAGTCGCTCAAACCGAATATCCGCAATATCATCCGCAACCGGGCTGGGTGGAGCAGGATCCCGAGGACATATGGCGCGATACGGTCGCCATGGTTCGCGCGATATTGGCGCAGACGGGGCTGACAACGCGCGACATTGCCGCCATCGGTATCACTAACCAGCGCGAAACGACGATCCTGTGGGATCGGGCAACCGGCATAGCGCTCCACCGCGCCATAGTCTGGCAGGATAGGCGTACCGCCGACGCATGTGCCGCGCTGAAGGCGGCCGGGCATGAAGATCTGGTTCGTGCGCGCACCGGCCTTTTGCTCGATCCCTATTTCTCCGCCACCAAGCTTGCCTGGCTCCTCGATCATATCCCCGGCGCCCGCAAGCGCGCCGAGGCCGGCGACCTTGCATTCGGAACGGTCGACAGCTTTCTGCTCTGGCGCCTGACCGGCGGAAAGGCGCACGCGACCGATGCCACCAATGCCAGTCGGACGCTGCTTTTCGACATCCGCACCCAGTGCTGGTGCCCGGACATGCTGGCCTTGTTCGACATTCCCGAAAGCCTGCTTCCCCGGGTGGGCGACAGCAACGAACTCTACAGCCACGCCACGCCCGACCTGTTTGGTTCAGCGATCCCCATCGCCGGCATCGCAGGCGATCAGCATGCCGCGTTGATCGGCCACGCGTGCCTCACCCCCGGATCGGGCAAGGGCACCTATGGCACTGGCGGTTTCATGCTGATCAACGCCGGGGAGTCCGTGCCCGAGCCCGGCGACGGCCTGCTTGCCACCGTCGCCTATCGTTTCGATGGCAAGGCGACTTATGCCGTCGAGGGTTCCATTTTCGTGGCCGGCGCGGCTGTCAAATGGCTGCGCGATGCGCTTGGCATCATGGATGCCGCCGCCGAATCCGAAGCGCTGGCGCGCGGGCTTTCGGACAATGGCGGCGTTTATTTGGTGCCGGCCTTCGTTGGTCTCGGCGCGCCGCACTGGCGCCCCGACGCGCGCGGCCTGATCGCCGGTCTCACCCTCGACAGCGGACGCGCGCATCTCGCCCGCGCCGCACTGGAAGCGGTTGCCTATCAGACTCTGGATCTGATCGACGTGATGGCACAGGGCGGTGCGCGCCCGACAGCGCTCTGTGTCGATGGCGGCATGGTGGCGAACGGATGGCTGTGCCAATTTCTCGCCGACATGCTCGAACTGCCTGTCGTCCGTCCGTCCGTGCTTGAAATGACTGCGCGAGGCGCCGCATTACTGGGAGGTATCGGCGTCGGTTTGTGGGATCGAAACCTGGCTGGTCTCGACACTCCCGATGCGGATCATTTTCAACCTGCTATGGGCGCAACCGAACGACAGCGTCTCCGTGCCGGATGGCGGGATGCGATCGACCGCGCATTGGGAGGGACAAGCCTTTGAATCTGACGGCCGAGGAATGGGGCATCATTCTCCTGTCGCTCAAGGTAAGCGTCGCCGCCGTGGGGTGCGTCACGCCGATCGCCTTCGCGTTGGCCTGGCTGCTCGCGCGAGGGCGCTTTCCAGGAAAGCTGCTCGTCGACGCCCTCGTCCATCTTCCGCTCGTGGTTCCGCCCGTTGTCACAGGCTGGCTGCTGTTGATCGGTTTCGGACGCATGGGGCCGATCGGCCGCTTTCTCGAAAGCTGGTTCGGCATCACCGTCATGTTCCGCTGGACCGGCGCCGCGCTGGCGGCTGCCGTCATGGCGTTGCCGTTGATGGTTCGCGCGATGCGTTTGTCGATCGAGGCGATCGACGCCCGGCTCGAACAAGCGGCCCGTACGTTGGGCGCAACGCCCTGGCATTGCTTTGTGACGATCAGCTTGCCTCTCTCGCTTCCGGGTATCGCGGCCGGCGCCGTTCTCGGTTTCGCTCGCTCCATCGGCGAGTTTGGTGCCACGATCAGTTTCGTCTCCAATATTCCTGGAGAGACCCGTACCTTGCCGCTCGCGATCTACGCCGCGCTCCAGGTGCCCGGCGGCGAGACAATGGTCGCACGGCTGGCTCTGATCTCAGTGCTTTTGTCGCTGGCCGCGTTGATCGCGTGCGAGATGATCGTGCGGCGGGGACGCAGCCAAAGGATCTCCCATGTCCTTTGAGATAAAGGTCGAGAAGCGGCTGGGCGATCGTCGCATCGCGCTGGCGCATCGCTCCGACAGCGGCCTGATCGCGCTCTTCGGTTCGTCCGGTGTGGGCAAGACGAGCATACTCAATATGGTGGCCGGACTTCTGCGCCCCGACAATGGCCATATCATCGTCGCCGATCGGCTTCTGTTCGATTCAGAGTCCAGGATCGATCTCGCGCCCGAACAGCGTGGTCTGGGCTATATCTTCCAGGACGCTCGCTTGTTCCCGCACAAAAGGGTGAGGGCCAACCTCCTTTATGGCTTTGATCTCACAAGCCCCGACGCACGCTGGATGCCTCTGGGCGAGGTCTGCGCCTTTCTGGGCATAACCCACCTGCTCGATCGCTGGCCGCATACGCTTTCCGGCGGAGAGGCGCAGCGCGTGGCAATTGGACGCGCTCTACTCGCTGGTCCGCGCCTCCTGCTGATGGATGAACCTCTCTCCTCGCTGGACGCAGCCCGCCGTGAAGAGATCCTGATCGTCATAGAGCGCATCCGCGACGAACTTCGGGTGCCGATCCTCTACGTTACGCACGATCGCAGCGAACTTGACCGGCTGGCCGCCGAGATCGTTCCCGTCGGGGCAGATGCCATCAGTCAATGTGCCGATTTTCATTTCTGAAGGTTTCGGCGTTATAGGACCGTCACAACGGAGCATATGAGTGACTGACGCGCCACCCTTTTCGTCGATCCACCGTCATGGCTTCGTCCGTGTTGCGGCGGCGACGCCACGTGTCCGCGTCGCCGATCCCGCCGCCAATGCCGGGGCGGCAATCGAACGTGCGCGCGCGGCCGATGCCGAAGGTGCCGACCTTCTGGTCCTGCCGGAACTCTGTCTTTCCGCTTATGCAATCGACGATCTTCTGACCCAGGAAGCCTTGCTGGACGCGGTCGAGCACGGGCTGGCCGATGTCATCGAGGCCAGTGCGGGTCTGCGGCCGGTTCTGCTGATCGGCGCACCGGTTCGGCGTAACGGACGGCTCTACAACTGTGCCGTCGCGATCGCGCGGGGCCGGATCCTCGGCGTCGTCCCCAAGAGCTTCCTGCCCAATTATCGGGAATATTACGAGAAGCGCTGGTTTGCCTCCGGCGTCAACCTGACCGGGCTGGACGTCACGCTCTGCGGGCAAACCGTGCCCTTCGGACCCGACCTGATCTTCGCCGCTGCCACGATCGAGGATTTCATCTTCCATGCCGAAATCTGCGAAGATTTCTGGGCTCCCACGCCGCCCTCGAGCGACGGCGCGTTGGCGGGCGCGCTGATCCTCTGCAATCTCTCCGCTTCCAACATCATCATCGCCAAGGCCGATGACCGCTCGACGCTGTGCGCCGCGCAGGCGATGCGCTGCGCCGCCGCTTACGTCTATTCCGCCGCCGGCGCCGGCGAGAGCACCACCGACATGGCCTGGGACGGGCAGAGCGTCATCAACGAGATGGGCGAGGAGCTGGCCGCTTCGACACGATTCGCTCGCGAGCCGCAGCAAGTGATAGCTGATGTCGATGTCCAGCGGCTCCGGCTGGAGCGGATGCGCGTCGGCACCTTCAACGATGCCGCCGCCGCCGCCGGCCATCCCGAGAGCCGCTTCCGCCGTATCACCTTCGATCATCCGGTGCAGATGGAGGATGTCGGCCTGCGCCGCGCGCAGCGTCGCTTCCCCTTCGTGCCGAACCGGCCGGAGCGGCTGGCGCAGGATTGCTACGAGGCGTTCAACATCCAGGTCGACGGCCTCGCCCGTCGCTTCGAGGCGACCAGCGGCAAGCATATGGTCATCGGCATTTCGGGGGGGCTTGATTCCACCCATGCGCTGATCGTCGCCGCCAAGACCTGCGATCTGCTCGGCCTGCCGCGCTCGACCATCCTCGGCTACACCATGCCCGGCTTCGCCACGAGCGACGGCACCAAATCCGACGCCTGGGCGCTGATGCGCGCCATGGGCATCGAGGCCGCCGAGATCGACATCCGCCCCGCCGCCGGGCAGATGCTGGCCGACATGGGCCACCCTTTCGCCGAAGGCGAGCCGGTCTACGACATCGCCTTCGAGAATGTGCAGGCGGGCCTGCGCACGGATTATCTATTCCGCCTCGCCAACCAGCGCGGCGGCTTCGTGATCGGCACGGGAGATCTCAGCGAGCTGGCGCTCGGCTGGTGCACCTACGGCGTCGGCGATCAGATGAGCCATTACGCGGTCAACAGCGGCGTGCCCAAGACGCTGATCCAGTACCTGATCCGCTGGACCGTCGAAACGAACCAATTCGATGCGACCGCCAGCGCGATCCTGGCGGAGATCGTCGAACGCGAAATCTCGCCTGAACTTGTGCCCGCCGATGCGAACGGGGCGATCCAGAGCACCGAGGGACAGATCGGCCCCTACGCGCTGCACGACTTTTTCCTGTTTCAGGTGCTGCGTCGCGCGCTGCCGCCCTCCAAGATCGCGTGGCTCGCCTGGCATGCCTGGCACGACCAGGCTCTCGGGCGCTGGCCGCAGGGCTATCCCGATGCGCGCAAGACCAGCTATGATCTTGCCACCATCGTGCAATGGCTCGAGGTCTTCCTGCGACGCTTTTTCGAGACCAGCCAATTCAAGCGATCCGCGCTGCCGAATGGCCCGAAAGTATCGCCCGGCGGCAGTCTGTCCCCGCGCGGAGACTGGCGCGCGCCCTCCGATTCCGTAGCCGATGCATGGCTTTCGGAATTGCGTTCGGCGCTGTCCCAAGGCGGGGAACCGGCCTAGCGGCCCAATTGTTTGTGGGCCATCGAGAGAGGAGTTCTCACCATGGCCACCACCACGACAACAGCATCGGAAGGTTCGACGTCGAAGCGGGGCAACGCCCGCTCGACAACATCGTCAAGGCGCGGCGCCGCAGACAGTTCAGCGCACGCCAATGGCTTCAGCCAGGGCCGCGTGCTCGGTATCGCCGCAGCGGGCGTAATCGCGGGGCTGGCGGCCTCGATCGGGCGCAAGGCCGTCGTCCAGGCTGCCTCCGCGCTTTCGGGCGATTGGTTTGAAGCGCTCAAGACCGAGCACAAGCTCGCCCTCGGCATTCTCGAAAAGATGGAAGCGACCAAGGACACCCAGACGAGCAAGCGCGCGATGTTGCTGATGCAGCTCAAGCACGCGCTCGCCAAGCACGCTTTCCAGGAGGAGAATGTGATCTATCCGGCGCTCCGTGATCATGACGAGCGCGAAGAGGCCGATCATCTCAACCATGATCACGGCTATGTGAAACAGTTCCTCTTCGAGCTGACCGAGCTGCCGAAAAGTTCCTCGGCATGGGCCGCCAAGGCGCGCGAATTTCGCGTCGCGCTCGACAAGCACATCCGCGAGGAGGAGGAGACGATCTTCCCGGATCTCAAGGCGCGCCTGAGCAAGGAAGAGAACAGCCACCTCACCACCGCGATGAACAAGGAAGGCTTCAAACTAGCCTGATGTGCGTCGGGCGGCGGGCGTGAACAGGTCGAGATCGTCGACCGTCACCCAATTATTGACGTAACTGGCATAGAATAGCCCGAACATGATCGCCGCGAGAAGCGTGGTCCACTTTGCGGTTCGGCCCGCGCTGAACCGTGGCGGCGCGCTTTCCGCTTGCCCAGGCACATGGGGATCATCCTCGTCGCTCGTCCGCAGCCGGAACGGCAGCACCAGAAACAGGCAGAGGAACCAGAACAGGAAGTAGATTGCGATCATCGAGGTCCATTGCATGGCTCAGACCTCAATCACCGCGACCTGTACCACCGGCTTCTTGCCGGTCCATTTCGTCGCGGTCCGGCGCACCGCGAGCCGCACCGCCTCATTCCTCGCATCCGGCTTCGCCGCGGAAGTGCATGCCTCGATGGCGGCATCGGCCGCATCATCAAGGAAATCCTCGCGATCCTCCTCGACGGGCACGCCCTGGATCTGGATCGAGGGCGTGCCTCTGAGCCTGCCGTCCGCGTCCAATGCAAGGGTGACCGCGATATATCCGTGGTTTCCGGCACGGCGGCGCTCGGTCATGGTGGCGCCGTCAGCGGGCAGGATGACGTCGCCGTCCAGCACCAGCCTGCCGGTCAGCTCATGGCTCACCACCTCCGGCCCATCCGGCGCGAGGCGGATCATGGTGCCGTTGCCCTGCACGATCGCGCGCGGGATCTGATGGCTGAGGCCAAAGCGCGCCTGCTCGGCCATGTGGCGCATCTCGCCATGCACCGGCAGCAGGATCTGCGGACGGATCCAGCGATACATCTCGGCCAACTCCGGCCGTCCCGGATGGCCCGAAACATGGACGTCGGCCTGACGATCGGTCACCATCACGATATTCTTGGCGGCCAGCGCATTCTGGATGCGGCCGATCGCCACTTCGTTGCCTGGGATCTGGCGCGAGGAGAAGATCACCATATCGCTATCGGTCAGCTTGATCGGATGGGTATCGAAGGCGATCCGCGAGAGCGCCGCCCGGTTTTCCCCCTGTCCGCCGGTCGCGAGGATCATCACCTTGTCGCGCGGCAAACGCATGGCCGCATCGAAATCGATCGTCTCGGGAAAATCGACGAGATAGCCGACACTCTTGGCGGCCTTGACGATCCGTTCGATCGAGCGTCCCGCCACGCACAGTTCGCGCCCGCAATCCCGCGCGACCCGGCCCAGCGTCTGAAGCCGCGCGGCGTTGGAGGCGAAGGTGGTGACGACCACGCGCCCCTCGGCCTCGCGGATGACCTGATCGAGGCCATCACGGACCCCCGCCTCGGAGCCTGAATATTCGCTGTTGAAGACGTTGGTGGAATCACAGACCAGCGCAAGCACGCCGGCATCTCCGATCGCGGTCAGCTCATCCGGCGTGCTCGGGATGCCGAGCAGTGGCTCCTCATCAAGCTTCCAGTCGCCCGTATGGAAGATGCGGCCATGGGGTGTTTCGATCAGCAGCGCGTTCCCTTCCGGGATCGAATGGGCGAGCGGTACATATTGGAACGCGAACGGCCCGAGCGCGAAGCGGCCCTCATTATCGACCACGTTGAGCTTGAGGCTCTTGGCGACGCCTTCGTCCTCCAGTTTCGCGCGAATGAGCGCGGCGGTGAACGGGGTGGCATAGAGCGGCACGCCGAGATCGGCCGCGAGATAGGGGATCGCGCCGATATGGTCCTCATGCCCGTGGGTCAGCACGATGCCCAGAAGATCGTCGCGCCGCTCTTCGATGAAGCTCAGATCGGGGAGTACCAGATCGATCCCGGGATATTCCGGGCTGCCGAAGGTGAGGCCGAGATCGACCATCACCCATTTGCCCTGGGTGCCGTAGAGATTGACGTTCATGCCGATCTCTCCCGACCCGCCGAGGGCGAGGAAGATCAGCTCGTTTCCGGGTTTCATGCTATGCTTTCGTTCGGGCGTAGAGCAGCCAAAGCCCGTGAATTGTAAGGTCACCGTCGATGGCGTCGAACAGTGATGTATGATCGTCGAACAGTACCGCAAGGCCGCCTGTCGAAATCACCGTCACTGGCCTACCGATCTCCGCCTTCATGCGCTGGACCAGCCCCTCGATCATCGCGACATAGCCCCAGAAGACGCCGATCAGCATCTGCTGTTCGGTGGTACGGCCGATGACGCTGCGGTTTTGCGGGGCGTCGATGGCGATGCGGGGGAGCATCGCGGCGGCGCTGACCAGCGCGTCGAGCGAAAGGTTGATTCCCGGCGCGATGATCCCGCCCTTGTAGGCGCCGTTATAGTCGACCACATCGAAGGTCGTCGCCGTGCCGAAATCGATGACGATCAGATCGCCTTCGTGCAGCGTATGCGCGGCGATCGCGTTGAGCACACGGTCGGCGCCGACCGATCCGGGCTCCTCGACATCGAGCGTGATACCCCACTCGGCCGTCCCGCGCCCCGCGACCAGCGCCTCTACACCGAAATATTTGCTGGCGAGAACCTCGAGATTGTGAAGCGCACGGGGCACCACCGTGGAGATGATGACGTCGGACACGTCATCCATGCCATAGCCTTCCAGCTCGAGCAGTTGGCGCAGCCACACGGCATATTCGTCCGCCGTGCGGCGCGGATCTGTCGCGATCCGCCAGCGTGTCCTGATCTCGCCATCCTTGACGATGGCGAAGACGATGTTGGTGTTTCCGGCATCGATGGCGAGCAGCATGGAGGGCCTATATCAGGAAAACATCGCCGGCGTGAATGACCCGTACCCCGCCATCTGCCAAGCGAAGGCGAAGCGAGCCCATTTCGTCGAGACCGTCGAATAGTCCTTCCAGCGACTGTTCGGGCAAGCGGATGGACAAGGCAGTACCTTGCGGATGCGCCCGGCTAAGCCATTCATCACGGATGATCCGCATCCCATCATTCCGCCAACGGTCGAGCCAACGTGCAAAAGCGCCGGTCAGATCATTCAGAAAAACATCCGGTTGCGGCGCGGCTGCGGCAATTGCGGAAAGGCTTGTCGCGGGACGATCGGGCAGAGCGGGATGGTGCGCGAGATTGACGCCGAAGCCGATCGCCACGACATCCCGTTCCCGCTCCAGCAAAATCCCGGCCAGCTTTGCACCTTCCTGCAGCAGATCATTGGGCCATTTCAACATCAACCGCCTGCCCTGTGCGTAGCCCGATACAGTCTCATGCAGCGCGATGGCCGCAACCAGCGCAAGACCGGCCGCGTGGGGATCGCCGGGCAGCAGGCGGACCAGCGTGGTTGCGTGAAGATTGCCCGGCGGCGAAACCCATCGGCGCCCGTTACGTCCTTTGCCACCGCTCTGGGCATCGGCGCGCAGCCAACTCCCCTCCGGCGCACCCTCGCGCGCCATTCGCAGCATATCATCATTGGTCGAGCCGGTTTCGGCGACCGTTCGGATCGCGAACGTCAGAACAGCGCTTTCGCGGCGGCCGCGCTTGTCGCCGCCAGGAATGGAATGCCCAGATACCCCAGCGGCGAGACGGCAAGCGCGGATATCGCGATCAGACCACGCTCGATCTGGCTCTCGGCGGGCGCGAAGGCAGGCGCCGGTTCGTCGAAGTAGATCGTCTTGACGATCTTCAGATAATAGTACGCGCCAATGACCGAGGTCGCGATGCCGATCATCGCCAGCGGCCACATGCCGACGCCGACCAGCGCATCGAACACCAGGAATTTCGGCCAGAATCCGAACAGCGGCGGGATGCCCGCGAGGCTGAACATGAAGACCGCGAAGGCGGCCGCCAGCGCGGGCCGCGTACGCGAAAGGCCGGACAGGCTGGCGATGGTCTCGACCGGCTGGCCATCGGCGTCGCGCATCTGAAGCACGCAGAGGAAGCTGCCCAGCGTCATGACGATATAGACCGCCATGTAGCTCATCGTCGCGGCAACGCCCTCGGCATTGCCCGCTGCGAGACCGAACAGCGCGAAGCCGACATTGTTGATCGAGGAGTAGGCCAGCAGCCGCTTGATATTGGTCTGACCGATGGCCGCGACGCCGCCGAGAATGGTTGAGGCGAGCGCCGAGAAGATCACGATCTGCTGCCAGCTCAGACTGGCCGGGCCAAGCGCCTCGACCGAGACGCGGACCAGCAGCCCCATCGCCGCAACCTTCGGCGCGGAAGCAAAGAAGGCCGTGACCGGCGTCGGCGCCCCTTCATAGACGTCAGGTGTCCACATGTGGAACGGCACCGCCGAGATCTTGAAGGCGAGGCCAGCGAGGACGAAGACGAGCCCGAACAGCTCGCCGGTCGAGATGCCGTCGCGCGCCGCCGTCGCTATCCCCGAAAACAGGGTCGTCCCGGTAAAGCCATAGAGCAGCGAGATACCGTAGAGCAGGATGCCGCTCGCCAGCGCGCCGAGCACGAAATATTTGAGGCCGGCCTCGGCCGAGCGGAGATCACGGCGCATGAAGCTCGCCAGCACATAGGCGGCGAGACTTTGGAGTTCGAGGCCGACATACAGCGTCAGCAGGTCTACGGCGGACACCATCATGCCCATGCCGACCGCCGAGAAGAGGATCAACACCGGATATTCGGCCCGGAGCGACGCCTCGCGCGCGAAGAAGCGGGGCGCGACGATGATCGCGACAGCCGCCGCGCCATAGATCAGCACCTTGGCAAAGGCCGAGAAGGCGTCCGACGTGTACAGGCCGTGAAAGGCGCTGCCATGCGTCGCAGGGTCGACGGCCACGAAGGCGGCGACGATCAGCGCCAAAGCCGAAACGAGGCTGATGCGGCCCGTATGGCTGTCGCCACCCCAGGCTCCCGCAAGCAGCAGGAGCAAGCCGGAGACCGAAAGGATTATCTCCGGCAGCGTGAAGAAAAGCGATTCACCCATCAGTGCGCTCCCGCATGAGCAGCCGGTGTGAGGATGGTCGTCGTCTTGCCCATGGCCAGTTGCGCATCGCCCGCAGGCCGCGCACGTTCGATCCGCGCCAGCAGCGCGCCAACATCCTGCCGCATCGGCGCGAGGAAGCTCTCGGGATAGATGCCCATCCACAGGGTCGCAAGCGCGATCGGGACAAGGCAGACCAGTTCGCGCGGGGACAGGTCGATCATCCTCGCCGCTTCCGCCGTGCGGGCCTCGCCAAAAGCGATGCGGCGATAGAGATAGAGCATGTAGGCGGCGCCCAGGATGATGCCCGTCGTAGCCACCGCCGCGACCCAACTGTTCGCGTCATAGGCGCCGACCAGCGCGAGGAACTCGCCCACGAAATTGGCGGTGCCCGGCAGGCCGACCGAGGCCATCGTGAAGAACATGAACAGCAGCGCATATTTGGGCATGTTGTTCGAAAGCCCGCCATAGCGATCGATCTCGCGGGTGTGCATCCGGTCATAGACCACGCCGACGCACAGGAAGAGCGCGCCCGAGACGAGGCCGTGGGCGAGCATCACCATCATCGCGCCCTCGATGCCCTGCCGGTTGAAGGCAAACAGGCCGATGGTGACGAACGCCATGTGCGCGACCGAGGAATAGGCGATCAGCTTCTTCATGTCGTTCTGCACGAGCGCGACGAGCGATGTGTAGACCACCGCGACCATCGACAGGCCGAACACCAGCCACATCATCTCGGCCGAGGCTTCCGGGAACATCGGCAGCGAGAAGCGAATGAAGCCATAGCCGCCCATCTTCAGCAGCACGCCTGCCAGGATCACCGATCCCGCCGTCGGCGCCTGCACGTGCGCATCGGGCAGCCAGGTGTGGACCGGCCACATCGGCATCTTGACCGCGAAGCTCGCGAAGAAGGCGAGGAACAGCCAGGTCTGCGCGCTGACCGGGAAGTCGTACGCCATGAGCGTCGGGATGTCGGTGGTGCCGGCCTCGCGGGCCATCCACAGCATCGCGATCAGCATCAGCACCGATCCGAGCAGCGTGTAGAGGAAGAATTTGTAGCTGGCGTAGATCCGGTTCGCGCCGCCCCAGATGCCGATGATCAGGTACATCGGGATCAGCCCGGCCTCGAAGAAGAGATAGAAGAGGAACAGATCCTGCGCTGCAAACACGCCGAGCATCAACGATTCCATGAGCAGGAACGCCGCCATATATTCCGGCACGCGCTTCTCGATCGCGTCCCAGCTCGCCAGGATGCAGATAGGCATCAGGAATACCGACAGCACGATCAGCAGCAGCGCGATGCCATCGATGCCCAGCGCCCAGGCGAAGCGTCCGAACAAAGGCACGCTCTCGACGAACTGCCACTGCGCGCCGCCGATATCGTAGTTGAGCCACAGGATGATGCCGAGCGCGAGATCAGCGAGCGTCGCCGCCAGCGCGATCCGGCGCGCGGTCGCCGCGTTCGTGAACAGGCACACGATGCCCGCCAGCAGCGGCAGCGCGACGAGAATGGTGAGGATGGGAAAGCCGAGCTGGTTCATATTCTAGATCCTCCCTGAGCTTTGCTCGGGGAGGGGGACCGCGACGCGAAGCGGCGTGGTGGAGGGGAATATCGCACGCGTGGAGAATACCCCTCCACCATGCTGCGCATGGTCCCCCTCCCTATGCATCGCATGGGGAGGATTTGAGAGCGTCACCCTCTTCACCGCACCATCACCCAGCTCGCCGCTGCGGCAAGGCCGAGCAGCATCACCAGCGCGTAAGTGTAGACATATCCCGACTGGAGCCTGCGCGCGACCGCGCCCGTCTCCTGCACCACGGCGGCGATGCCGTCGGGACCGAGACGGTCGATCGTGCCTTCGTCGCCACGCTTCCAGAGGAAGCGGCCGGTCGCGAGCGCCGGGCGTACGAAGATGAGATCGTACAGCTCGTCGAAATACCATTTGTTGAGCAGGAAGGCGTAGAGCCCACGGAAGGTTGACGTGAACCGCGCCGGGATCGACGTGTCCTTGATATAGGCCCACCAGGCGATCAGCAGGCCGGTCAGCATCGCGGCCGTGGCCGAATATTTCACCCATATCGGCACTTCATGCATCGCGTGCATCAGATGCTCGTTGAAGGCCACACTGCCTTTCCAGAACGCACCGCCGTGCTCCGCGCCGATGAACGCGTCGTGAAAGATGGAACCGGCAAACACCGCACCTACACTCAACAGCACAATCGGCACCAGCATCGTCCACGGGCTTTCATGCGGGTGATAGCCGGCCGTGCCGGCGGCGGGCGCATGTTGATGGCCGTGGCCCGCGTCATGCTCGGTCTCCTGCGACGGATCTTCGTGGACATCGTGCACCGCGTGCTGGATGTGCTCGCTCGCCGCCCAGCGCGCCTCGCCGAAGAAGGTGAGGAAGACCAGACGCCATGAATAAAAGCTCGTCAGCAGCGCCGCGAACACGCCGATCGCGAAGGCAATGTGGCCCGCTTCACCACCGTTGGCGAACGCCGCCTCGATGATTGAGTCCTTGGAATAGAAGCCCGCGAATCCGAACAGGCCTGCGACACCGACGCCGGTGATTGCGAGCGTCCCGATCGTCATCGTCCAGAAGGTGATCCGGATATGTTTCCGGAGCGCGCCGTAATAACGCATGTCCTGCTCATGATGCATCGCGTGGATCACCGAACCTGCGCCAAGGAACAGCAAAGCCTTGAAGAAGGCGTGGGTGAACAGGTGGAACATCGCTGCCCCATAGGCGCCGACACCCGCCGCCATGAACATGTAGCCAAGCTGCGAACAGGTCGAATAGGCGATCACGCGCTTGATGTCGGTCTGGGTTGTGCCGACGGTAGCGGCGAACAGAGCGGTCGCAGCGCCGACATAAGTCACGATGTGCATTGCGGTCACGCTGGTCTCGAACATCGGTGAGAGGCGGCACACCATGAACACGCCCGCCGTCACCATCGTCGCGGCATGGATCAGTGCGGAGACCGGGGTCGGGCCTTCCATCGCGTCCGGGAGCCAGGTGTGCAGTCCCAACTGCGCCGACTTGCCCATCGCGCCGATGAACAGCAGCAGGCAGAGCAGCGTCATCGTATCGACGCGAAGCCCAAGGAAGCCGATCGTCGATCCGGCCATGCCCGGCGCGGCCTCGAGAATCGCCGGGATCGAGACGGTGCCGAACACGAGGAACGTTCCGAAGATACCGAGCGAGAAGCCGAAATCGCCGACGCGGTTGACGACGAACGCCTTGATCGCGGCGGCGTTGGCGCTGGGTTTATGATACCAGAAACCGATCAGCAGATAGGACGCTAGGCCGACGCCTTCCCAGCCGAAGAACATCTGGACGAGGCTGTCGGCCGTCACCAGCATCAGCATCGCGAAGGTGAAGAGCGAGAGATAGGCGAAGAAGCGCGGCTGCGACGGATCTTCCGCCATATAGCCCCAGCTATAGAGGTGAACGAGCGATGAGACGCTGGTCACCACCACCAGCATCACCGCCGTCAGCGTATCGACGCGCAGCGCCCAATCGACCTGCAGATCGCCCGAATGGATGAAGTCGAGCACCGGCACGACGCCCGGCTCCATCGTGCCGCCGAGAAAGCTGAGGAAGATCGGCCAGCTCAGGGCGCAGGAGACGAACAGAGCCCCGGTCGTGAGCGCCTTGGCCGCGACATTGCCGATGATGCGCCCGCCGAGCCCGGTGATGATCGCCGCCAGCAGCGGCAGGAAAACGATGAATTTTATCGCCTGCATCAGATCCTCCCCCGCAGGGGGAGGGGGACCGCCGGAACGGCGGTGGAGGGGGATAGCGGCCGGGCGCAACGCAAGTGGCGAAGCCCCCCCCCC
>Ga0081455_10001106_pt1 | contig 33914 bp, 34 predicted proteins | sample TabmetS3T2R1_FD_70207 | JGI IMG/M metagenome (GOLD analysis project Ga0081455, IMG submission 70207) | Tabebuia heterophylla rhizosphere microbial communities from the University of Puerto Rico - S3T2R1 | ecosystem: Host-associated > Plants > Roots > Rhizosphere ...
GCGGGCGCCCAGGGCAGACCGGGGCGAGAGGCGGGGGTCGACGGGCTCGCTCTCCAGGGCGAGGACGCCGAACACGCACTCGTGGACGCGGTAGAGCGGCTCGCCGGCCACGAATCGCTCCAGGGCTTCCAGGCCGAGGGCGAACTCGCGTAGCGCCAGCGAGCGCTTGTGGCCGAGGCCGCGGGAGCGGAGGCGGGCCAGGTTGGCGTCGGCGGTGTACTCGGGGCCGTAGATGATGCGCAGGTACTCGCGGCCGCGGCACTTGATCCCGGGCTGGACGAGCCCCTTCGGGCCCCGGTAGACGACCTCGACCGGCTTGACCACCATGCCCTCGCCGCCCGCGCCGGTCAGGTCCTCCCACCACGTGACGGCGGCGGCCTCGGCCGCGGGGTCGTCGAGCGCGACGGTGATCGAGGCGGTCGGGCGGAACGTCCCCGGGTCGGCCTCCGCCAGCCGCCGGGCTACGTCCAGATGCCACGCATGGGCGGTGAGGGCGTGGACCCGCCCCTCCCCCGCCAGCACCTGGAACGGGGCCAGCCGCAGGTCGTCCACCGACGCCACGGGCCAGCAGTAGCGCCGGTAGGCGTCGACGTACCCGGTGGCCATGGCGTGCCGGTCCCCGGTGTGGGCGGCCAGGTCGTCGACGGCCACGCCTCGGGCCACCGCGGCACCTAGGACCGCGGCCTCGGCCGCGAGCGTGGCGGTGGCGGCGGCCCCCACCGCGGCGTACTGGTGCCGCAACAGGTCCTCGGCCTTCGCCGACCACGGGAGCAGCTCGCCGTCTAAGAGCACCCAGTCGGTATCGAGCGACTCCCACAGTCCCGCGGCTGTGATGGCCTGGCGAAGCTGGTCGAGGAATACGTCGGCGAGGAGAGGCGGAAAGAAGGGGCGGCCGGTTCGGGTGTAGATGGCGCCGCTGGTCCCGTCCGTCGCGCCGAAGCGGGATCGGGCGAGGTCGGCGTCGCGGCACACGAGCGCGACGGCGCGAGAACCCATGTGCTTCTCTTCGCACACGACTTGGGCCACGCCTCCCTCGCGGTAGAAGTCGAAGGCGGATCGGGGATGTTCGAGCAGGTCGCCGGACGTCGACGTCGCGCACGGCGACATGGTCGGCGGGAGGTAGAGCAGCCATCGTGGTTCGATCGCGAACCGGCTCATCACCTCCAGAGCAGCCGCCGCGTTCTCCTCCCGGACTGTCACCCGGCCCGCCAGCCGGGTCTCGACGACCCGCTTGCCGAGGACGTCGTCGAGTGACAGCTCTTCCGGGGCGCGCACCGCACCCGCATGCTCTTGGGTCCCGGCCGGGAAGGCTTTCGTCGGTTCGTACCAAACCTTACGAGCCGGAACGCTGACGGTTTCTCTCTCGGGATAGCGAAGGGCCGTCAGTTTTCCACCGAAGACGCAGCCGGTATCAAGGCACATGGTGTTGTTGATCCACTCGGCCTCCGGTGTCGGCGTGTGCCCGTAGAGAACCGTGGCGCGGCCCCGGTACTCATCCGCCCACGGATAGCGGACCGGCAGTCCGAACTCGTCGGTCTCGCCGGTGGTGTCGCCGTAGAGCGCGAAGCTGCGGACCCGGCCAGACGCGCGGCCGTGGTAAACCTCCTTCAGCCCGGCGTGGGCGACGACGAGTTTGCCGTCGTCGAGGACGAGGTGGCTGACCAGGTCGTGGCAGAACCGCTCGACGTCGTTTTTGAACGTCTCGTCTTCACCGCCGAGCTGTTCGAGGGTTTCGGCGAGGCCGTGGGTGACCTGGACGTTTGCGCCGCGCAGGGCGCGAACGAGCTTGTTCTCGTGATTGCCGGGAACGCACAGCGCATTGCCAGCGGCGACCATGCTCATGACGAGGCGTAGCACGCCCGGCGAGTCAGGTCCGCGGTCAACCAGGTCTCCGACGAACACGGCCTTGCGGCCTTCGGGATGGAGGGCGTCCACCGCACGTCCTTCGCCATCGAACGTAAAGGTCCAGCCGAGTTCGACGAGCAGGTCCTGTAGTTCCGTGTGGCAGCCGTGGATGTCACCGATGACGTCAAAGGGGCCGTGTTCGTGCTTGTAGTCGTTGAGGAGTTTCTCGCGGACGATGGCTGCTGCCGCCACGTCTTCCTCAGTTTTGAGCATGTGGATCTTGCGGAAGCCTTCTTTCGCCAGGCCTCTCAGCGAGCGGCGTAGCTGATCACGTTGCCGTCGCACGACCGCGGCACCGAAGTTGCGGTCCGGTCGGGCCTCGGTCCGCTCGACACATAACCGTTCGGGGAGGTCGAACACGATCGCGACGGGCAGCACGTCGTGCGCGCGGGCGAGCGTGACGAGGGCGCGTCGGGATTCCGGTTGGACGCTGGTGGCGTCGATGACCGTGAGCCGGCCGGCATCGAGGCGCTTGCCCACGATGTAGTGCAGAACGTCGAAGGCGGCCTTGGTGGCGCCTTGGTCGTTCTCGTCGTCGGCGACCAGGCCGCGGCAGTAGTCGCTACTGATGACCTCGAACGGACCGAAATGTTCCCGAGCGAACGTGGACTTGCCAGAACCGCTCGCCCCGATCAGGCAGACCAGGGAAAGCTCCGGAATCGCAAGGTCGCTCATCCGCGGGCCTCCGATCTGCGGAAGACAGCCATCTGCGTCGGCGGTCCGACTTCCGGGTCCTCGTCGCCAACGGGCAGATAGCGCACCTCGTAGCCGTGATCAGCCGCGACGGCGTCCGCCCAGGTGCGGAACTGGGAGCGGGTCCACTCGAAGCGGTGGTCGTTGTGTCGCATCGCCCCGGCGGCGAGGGTCTCGTAGCGGACGTTGTATTCGACGTTCGGCGTGGTGACGACGACGCACCGGGACGTGCCCTGACGAAGACGCTGCGGACAAGCGCCGGTAGCCGAGGCAGATCGACATGCTCGATGACTTCCATCAGCACGACCGCGTCATAGCCGGCGAGGCGGTCGTCGCGGTAGGTGGCCGATGACTGCGCCAGCTCGATCCGGGCGCGCTGCGTATCGGGCAGCCGTTCGAGGCGGAGCCGCTTCGCGGCGACGCGCAGGGCGCGATGCGACACGTCCACCCCGAAGACCTTCACGAAGCCGGGATCGGCGATCAGCTCGCGGAGCAGAATGCCCTCGCTGCAGCCAAGGTCCACCACCGTACGGGCGCCCTCGGCCTTGAGCGCCGCGACGACCGCTCCCCGGCGAAGAACTGCCAGTGGTGCCGGTTTCTCTTCCTCATCCTCCGAAAGATCAGCGGCGACGGCGTTGTCGAGTGCCTCAGGTTCGGCATCGTCGACCTCGGCGATACGGCCAACGGCCGTCTGCACGAGTTCCCGGCGATGGGACAGATAGCGCCTGGTGATCAGATCACGGTGCGGGTGCCCCGGGAGCCACGTCCCACCCGCGCGTAACAGCTTGTCGACCTCGTCCACGCTCACCCAGTAGTGCTTGCTGTCATCAAGGACCGGTAGCAGTACGTAGAGATGCGACAACGCGTCGGCCAGCACCAGCTCCCCCGCCAGCCGAACCTGGCAGTAGTGCGATGCGCCCCAGTCGGGAATGGTTTCGTCTAGCGGCTGCGCCACAGCCGTGACCGACCAGCCGAGCGGGGCGAAGAGTTGCTCAACGAGAGCGTGGCCGCCGCGGCTGGGTAGTGCCGGGATATCCACCTCCAACGAGATTGGTCGGTTCACCAACTCCGGACGGGCATCACACCGCCGCGCCATCGCGGTGCGGAAGACCTTGCTCAGCGCAACTGCCAGCATCGACGAGGCGGCATACGGGCGGTCATTGACATACTGCGCCAGGCTGAAACCGCTGTCACGTCCGCCTTTGCCGCGTACCAGAGCGACAGGGTCGACTTCCAGAAGCAGCGCTGCAGTGGCCCGATCCGGCCCCGTTTCGGGCCAGAACACATGAGCTGTGCCAGCCGCCGTGTCGAATGACTGTGCCTTGTCGGGGTGCTTGTGCAGCAAAAACCCGAGGTCCGCAGGCTGCGGCATCGTCGTCGACAAGGTCAGAAGCACACGGCCGAGTGTGCCAGCCCTCCGGTCACACGCATCCGGTTTTCCAATATGCCAGGTACGAGCGGTGCAGCCAGTCGTTGATCCACTCGACGTCCGGATCCGCGGGCAGTGGTGATTTTTCACGTAATCCGACCAACTGTTGCTCAAGATCATCCGACCAGGCGAGCACCCGCGCGAGATCCCATTCCCCGCGCCGCACCTCGCGCAGCGCCGTCAGCTCCGGCTCAGGAATCGGCAACGTGATCCGCCCGGTGGTCAGATACTCAACTCCCTGCACGCCAAGGCGCAGTGCGTGCATCGCGAACTTGCAGTCGTACCCGAACTCCGCGACGAGTTCAGGTCGGTTCGTGTGTGCCCCGCTATCGCCGGTCATCGCGCGCCGCTGCCCGGACATGTAGCCAAGGAAACGGTCAGCGGCTCGGCGTGAGGCGATCCGCCGCGTGTTCTCGCGTAGTTCACGACCCGCGTCGGCGATCGCGACGACCTCGTGCTCCGGGACGAACAGCGGCAGTAGCACCGTGGCGTTGCCCTGCACCGCGAGGCGAACCCACTTGCGGGCCGAGTAGATGATCACGTCCAGATCCCCCGCACCCGAACGGTTCGCCAGCCCGCCCATACGCTCCCAGGCTGAGTGGTATTCGTACTGCTCGAATGGGATCCTCGATGGCTCATCTCCCGCACGCCCCGGCACCGTGGCAACGCCCGTCACGAACTCGCGCGGTTCGAGGCACAAGCCCATCTCGTCCCGGTCATCCTGACCATCGATCGCGGTCCCGTGAACGCCACTCCCCACCTGTACAAGCAAGATCGTTCCCCGCCGGGCGAGGTCGCGAGCCACGTCAGAAGAGTGCGGATGAAACTGAGCGTGCTCGGCCGCGGTCACTTGCCGATCATCCCAACACCAGCCATCGCACGAGTGTCCGACCGGCCCAGGGAGGCGGAATTGAGCTGACCCCCTCTGAGGCCTCGCGTAGCGGGCGCAGGCCTGGTTGCTAGCCGCCGGTCTTCACCGTGAGACCGGCGGAATCAGCCGAGGCAGTCGTGTAGCCAGTTTTCGCGCCGGTGACTTGCACCTTGATCGTCTTGCCGAGAAGGCCTGCCGGTGAGAATGCCCCGCTACTCGGCTTCGGTCAGGGTCTGGCTTCGAGTATCAGGTTCAGAGGCGTCTCGGCCGCCTTACGGAATCGAGTGAAACCTGCCTGTTCGAACACCTCTCGCAGTCGCGCCTCGCCTGCCTGCGCGCCCAGCCCCAAGCCGACTTCCTGGGACAGCGAGTTGGGGGTGCAGATCACCGAGGACGCGGTGTATAGCAGGGCAGCCATCGGGTTGTCGGCGAGGTTGGTGGTCTTGTCGTCGAGCGCGAACGGCTCGACGAGCAGGACGGTGCCGTCGGCGTCGAGGTGTTCCCGGGTATAGCGGGCGGTGCCGACAGGGTCGCCCATGTCGTGCAGGCAGTCGAAGAAGCAGATGAGGTCGTAGGTCCCGGGATAGCTTTTGGCGTCGCCAACCTCGAAACGAACTTGGTCGGCGCAACCCGCGTCCGCAGCGCGCTTGCGCGCAGTTTCGATCGAGTCGGCGTGCGAATCGAATCCGACGATGGTGGCGGCCGGGTAGGCCTGTGCCATCACGACCGCCGAGGCGCCGTGCCCGCAACCGATGTCGGCGACTCGGGCGCCGGCGCGCAACTTGGCGTCGACACCGTCGAGCGCGGGCAGCCACGCAGTCGGCAGATAGGCGCGGTAGCCGGTGCGGAAGAACCACTCGGTGCCGGTGAACAGGCACGGGTGGTGCTCGCCCCAGCTGAGGGCACCGTCGCCGCGGAACGCGGACACGATCTTGTCGTGGTCGAGGAAGATCGACGCGAAGGTGTTCATGCCCCGGGCGACGAACACCGGGGACGAGTCGTCGGCCAGCGCCGCGATCGCTTCCGCCGACATGGAATAGCGCTGAGCGGCGGGGTCGTAGTCGACGAGGTGGCCGGCGGCCTGACCGTCGAGCCACTCCCGAACAAGCCGCGCGTTCGTCGATGTTTTTGCCGCCAGCGTTTCGGCTGTGCTCGGCCCACTGTCCGCGAGTGCGCCGTAGAGCCCGAGCTGGTCACCGAGCCAGATGCTGAAGCACAATGCGCCGCCGGTCATATGCCCGACCATGGCGCCCATGAACTGTTCGAGCCGACCCTCGTCAATCGCCTGAGTCATGGTTCCGCTCCTTCGAACGTGCTTGGGTTGACACACCGAGTAGTCCGCTTGGCCTCCCGGGGCGTTACATCTCACCGCGACTGGCGACGAGGCGGGCCGCGAGCCCTACGCTGTCGGGCGTGACGACGGCCGACGAGCTGGGGTTGCTCGATCGCCTGCGCGCGGGCGACGAAGACACCTTCGCGGCCTTGGTTCGCCGCCATCAGACCGGCATGGTGCGTCTCGCCCTGGCGTATGTACCGAACCGGGCTGTCGCCGAAGAAGTCGTGCAAGAAGCCTGGCTCGGGATGCTGCGCGGCATCGACAGGTTCGAAGGCAGGTCCTCGCTCAAGACGTGGCTCTATCGGATCGTGGTCAACCGGGCCCGCAGCACCGGTGAACGTGAGCGACGAGTGACGCCTCTGGACCTGACCGGATCGGCCGACACCGTCGAACGGTTCGCTCCCGACGGCGCCTGGGCAGACCCGCCCGTCCCCTGGACGGAGCAGGTCGAGGAACGGCTCACCGCGGCGGCGCTGCGCGGCCGAGTTCATACTTGCCTGGAAACACTCCCGACGAGTCAGCGCGAGGTCGTGACGCTCCGCGACATCGACGGTCTGTCAGCGAGCGAAACGTGTGAGGTGTTGGGGATCAGCGAGGCGAACCAGCGGGTGCTGCTGCACCGGGGTCGCTCGCGCCTGCGGCTCCAGCTCGACGCCGAGTTGCGGCAGGGCTGAGGATGAACATCTTCGTCCGCCGCCGCCGCGCGCTGATGTGCCGCCAGGCCGTCGCTTTGGTGACCGACTACCTCGACGAAGCGTTGTCACGCGTCGACCGAGCACGGTTCGAAGCGCACATCGCCGGCTGCCCCCATTGCCGAACGTATCTCGAGCAGATACGGAAGACCATCGCGGCGACGGGCGCCATCGAACCGGAATCGCTGGATCCGCACGTTCAGGACGAACTCATCGCGTTGTACCGGAGCTGGCGAGCCGGTTAGCGCTGGTCGCCCAGTGCGCGGGATGTGTAACGCCCCTCCTTCCTCGCAGGACTGATGCAGCGACAGCATCCGGCCTGAGAATGCGCACGAGAGGGACGAGACATGGCATTCATCCAGATCATCGACTTCCGCACGTCGAACTACGAGGGTTTGAGCGCGCTTGAGGCCGAGTGGCGCGCAGCGACCGAAGGGAAGCGAACGTTGCGGCGTTCGATCATCGGCCGCGACCGCAACGACCCCGACCGTTATGTCGTTCTCGCGTTCTTCGACGACCACGAGTCCGCGGTGAAGAACTCGGAGTTGCCCGAGACGGACGCATTCGCGGCAAAGCAAATAGCGATTGCCGATGGACCGGCGACATTCGTCGACCTTGACGTGATCGACGACAAATCCTGAAAGGGCAGGACGGTGGCAGTCTCACGGTTCGCCATGACGACGGCACCGAGCTGGACCTCTCACCCGCTCACGCCTACGTGATCGAACCTGGACACGATGCCTGGGTGGTAGGCGACGATCCCTTCGTGGGATACGAGTTCGAAAGCAAGACCGCGGCAACCTACGCGAAAGCCGGAAGCTAGCGACGGCCCGAGTCGAGGTCGGGAAAACGCAGGATGTCTCGCTAGATCAACATGGTGGAGCTGAGGGGACTCGAACCCCTGACCCTCACACTGCCAGCCCGCCAGAACCGTGTTCGCAGTAGTCCGCTGAGTTACGGAATCCCTGTCCCGCAGCGTTTCTCGACACTCACGAACGGTGGCGAGCAACCGTGGATCGACACGAATGCAGCCATAAATGCTCCGAGTCTCGGGGCTAACGTCGAGGTCGAGACGGTCCGGGCCATCCCGCATCGCCAACAGGCCTAAGGGCCTAGCGGCGGCGCCGCGTCGCGTGGTTCCTCGTCAATCGCTTCATCGACGAACGCCACGATGTCCAGAGTGTCCTCGTCCGTCTCCTCGCTGGCGGCTGATTCGAGGCCGTACTTCTCGCGTAAGTGACGCTCTCGGTAGATATGGTCCGCGTCGCGGGTGAGACTGGCCAGGAGCCGGGCGTTCAGACCCGCGCCGATCACGATGCCAACAGCGGGCAGGGCTTGGCCTAGCTTCGCTTTCGTGAGGCGGTAGCCGAGCGCTTCATAGACTCGGCGGACAACGTGGGTGACGCCGTTCTTGTTCAGCTGCTGCCAGGCGGCGTTATGCGCGAGCGCTTGAACCAGCTTGTTGATCTCCGCGTACGCAGCGCCTTTGCCCGCTTGCTGAGCGAGGCCGAAGTTGAGGACGCCAAGTGCGAACACCTCCTCGCCGGGTTGCTCTGTGTTGTAGCCGTAGTAGGCCGCCGTGTGGGAGACAGCGCGTGACATCGTGGCAAGTACCGCCACGGCGTCTCCGACGATGGTGGCAGCGACCGCACCGGCACCGGGTGCGGCGCCAGCTCCCGCGCCCGCGACGGCGCCACCGGCCGCCAGAATCTCGCCGCCGGATACGACGAGGCCTGCACCAGCGCCTTCCACTGCACTGGCTGCCGTATAGCGCAACCCGAGGCGAGGCTTCACCTTGTCGATGTCGCGAAGTTCGAGCTTGCGGATGTCATCGAGATCGACGACCGAATGTCCCTGCTTGGCGTAGGAGCGGACGACGGCGTTCCGGCGCACAGTGGCCTCGGCGGACTTCTGGACAAGTGAAAGCAGGCCATCGAACGCCTGCTTGAACGTGATAGCGAACTTTTCAGCTCCGGGAAGATCGGACAACCGATCTTGGGCCGTCTGCTTGGTCGCGGCGACCTTCTCCCGGGCGCGCTCGGGAAGGAGGTAGCGCTGCTCGGTCGTCAGGCGCTTGACTCGCCATCTCTCAATCTCCGACCAAACTGATCGGTCGTACTCGTTCATATCGCTAGTGGCCACAACCCACCTCTCCCAACTCGGTATCGCGCGAGCTTACGGCGCGGGGAGGACAATTTGGCAGCGGCGCCTCCAAGACCTGTCGGTACGGCTCCCCTAGAGACCGGCGGCGGCGGCGTCTGCCCCTTACCTGTGGAGGACCCGGCAACGCGCTCACTCCTCGCCGGCGACGGAGGCGATAAGCCGTTCGACGGCGGAAGCGAGTTCATCGAGATCGTTGTCGACGGTTGCCTGGATGATCGCGTGCGTCGTGTCGAAATACCGGTGTGCCAGATGGTCACGCATCCGGGCGATCTGGCTCCATGGGATCGAGGGCTCTGTGTCCAAAAGCTCTTGTGGGAGTGCCTTGACGGCCTCGCCGATCTCGACGAGCCGGATCCTCACTGCGTCGAAGACGAGACCGTCGGTCAGTGTGCCGCGTTCCATATGAGCGCGGATGGCATCGATCGCGGCGGTGATATCCGCTAGCCGCTGCGCATCGCGTTCGGTCATAGCCGAATCGCGTCGCGTTCGACTCGGGCAGCAACGTCGGGTTTCAGACCGTCGGTGGGCACGAGATCAACGTGTGTTCCTAATATCTGTTCGAACTCGTCGATCACGCGGCCGAGGCTTAGGACCCCCAGGTTGGCCGGAATGTTGGCCGTCAGGTCGACGTCGCTGTCGGCGCGGTCTTCGCCGCGGGCAACACTGCCGAATAGCAGCAGGTTGGTGATCCCATGCCGGGCGGCCGCGCTGACGAGATTTTGACGGCGCCGGCGGACCCGACGTCCGATCGGACCGGTGAGACGGGATAGGTCTTTCCGCGTCGTGACCCGGACATCCAAGTCGAAACCAGTGGCCTCAATGAGCGCAGCCAACGTGGACAACGCCGGATGCCGGTGATCCGATTCGTAGGCGCTCACCACGCTCTGCGAGATACCCCCGCGCTGGGCAAGCTCAGTCTGCGTCAACCCCGCACGACGCCGCGCGTCCCGCACAAGTGCACCACTCGTCACCGCAGCCACTCATCGAGTATAGCGGATTGTCGATGATGATCTCTTGATTGAGCAGACGCCAATCCGAGACTCCAGCGCCGAAGATCGACATCGCCGCACATCTCGGCTTACTAGATGGCAGAATCTCGCCGGACGATCCCGTCGGGATCGATGGGGCAACTCGATGTCGTGGGCGAGTTGGTTAGGGCGAGGGGGTTCGATCTCTTGCTTGGGTTCGCGATCATTGATCGTCAGGTCGGGACGGATGTCACTGCCGTTTGGCTCACAACCCGTGTAGACGACGAGCAGGTGGGCCATACGAATGCGGTCTGCATCGTCGACACCGATCCGGAACGCGAAAAGAAGCTTCGATCGTTGATCGCGGATCGGGCCGTGATTCTGACAACCGGATCCGAACCACCGCTGCCGCTGGCTGCACCTCTCGAAGTGACCGCGATCGACGAGCTGCTCCAAGAAACGTCCGCACACCAGCAACGAATCCGCGAGGCGGTTTCGAAGAGCCCCCGAGGCAAGGGTCTGGTGCAGCCCACCTTCCCATCGGCGCCGAGCGCACCGAACACCTCTGAACTCCGTGACGCTGCCCAGCGGGCTCTAATTACTGCGAACTACCTTGCTCGAGTGTGGACGGCTTGGCTGGCTGCGGAAGAGCAGCGTCGCCGGCGCACGATCGACCCTCGCACCCAGACGAGCCCGTGGCTCATGCCCGAAGATATGAATAGTCCCCATATCGCGGAGTTTCCTTTCGGCTTCTCGCAGCGCGTACGTCCGGAGCCGCTGCGCTAATGCTCAACTTCACAGCGATCGACTTCGAAACAGCGAACAGCTACCGCGGTTCGCCCTGCTCCGTCGGACTCGTCAAAGTCCGAGCTGGCACCATCGTCGACGAACGGCACTGGCTCATTCGACCCCCAGAACCGGTCGATTGGTTCGAGCCGTTCAACGTCTCGCTGCATGGCATCAGCCCTGAGATGGTCGCTGACGCACCGCGGTGGGAGATAGCACTACCGGGGATCCTCGATTTCATTGGCGGAGACATCGTTGTTGCGCACAACGCGGGGTTCGACATTGGTGTGATTCGGTATGCCTGCGCGGTCGACAACATCCCCTGGCCTGATCTGCGGTTCCTGTGCACGTTGGTCCTCGCCCGGCACACGCTTCGACTGCCGTCATACCGTCCTCGCCATCGCCGACAACACCACCGTCACCGTCATCCACCTCGACACCGGCGAACTGCTATCCACCCACAGCATCGAGCCCGACAAGACCTACTGGCGAAACACCCAAAGAGCCCCGGGCCGATGGCCCCAAGACTCACTGACGAGACACCTGTCGCGACTCATGTGAGACACATGTCGCGACTCATCACACGGTGGAGCTGAGGGGACTCGAACCCCTGACCCTCACACTGCCAGTGTGATGCGCTACCAGCTGCGCCACAGCCCCAAACTGCGTACGGTCGCCCGAACGCGAACTCCGAGCTTACCTGCTCCCGGAGCCCAACAGGAACTCGGCCCGAACGCCGTACGCGAGCAGACGCCACCCCCGGCCGTCGTCCGCCCGGTGCAGTAGAGCCCCACAGCAGTTCCCGAGCGTGCCGAGGTGGCCCCACTGCACCGTCGGCAGCTCCAGGAGGCCGGTCAGGATCGACCGGATCGTGCCTCCGTGCGAGACGACGACGAGCAGCGCATCAGGGTCGCCGAGCGTACCGAGGGCCTCGCGGATCGCGGCGAGGGCCCGCACCCCGACCTCCAGGTATGTTTCGCCCCCACCGCGGCGCACGTCGTAGCCCGCCCTCCACCGCGCATGGCGATCCGGATCGTCCACCTCCCACTGCTGCGGCGTCATTCCCTCGTACGTCCCGAGGTCGATCTCCCGCAGCCGCGGGTCCAGCCGCACCGGCAGGCCGACGGCCTCGGCGGTCACCCGCGCCCGCATCGAATCCGACGACCAGACCGCGGCGGGCTTGGCGTCCGCGATCAACGGTCCGACGGCGGCGGCCTGCGCGAGGCCCACTTCGTCGAGTGGAATGTCCTGCTGCCCTTGGAAGCGATTCTCGACGTTCCACCGGGTCTGGCCGTGCCGGACGAGAAGCAGACGCGTCACGACGAGGAGCTACGCGAAGCCAGGTCGGCATCCGCGAAGGGAATTCCGGGGCAGTCCTTCCAGAGCCGTTCGAGGGCGTAGAACTCGCGTTCCTCGGCGTGCATGACGTGCACGATGATCTCCGCGTAGTCGAGCAGCACCCAGCGACACTCCTGCTCGCCTTCGCGGCGCAACGGTTTCGCCCCGAGCCCCCGCAGCCGCTCTTCGATCTCGTCGACGATCGACCGGACCTGACGTTCGTTGGGGGCCGACGCCAGCACGAAGGCATCGGTGATGACGAGTTGGGCGCTCACGTCGAGCAAGACGATGTCGGTGGCCAGCTTGTCGGCGGCGGCTTGGGCGGCGGCGACCGCGAGCTCGACCGCCCGCTCCGATGCTCTCACCCAGTCAGTCTCCCATGCACCCGGCCAGGCCTACGGCTTGTAGTCGGCCGCGAGGACGACCAGGACGTCCGCAACGGCGGTCGGCTGGTCGGAGAAGAACACCGCACCGTCCGGGATTCCGAGCGCCGCGGCGGTGCGACGCCCCAGCGCGGTCGCCGCGTCGTCCGTCGTCAGCACGAGCACCTGGGTCGTCGCGTACTGGCCGAACGGCACGTCGTCGACCGTTCCGGTGAAGGTCAACTTCGCGGATTCGAGCTTCCGCTGGGCGCTCTCGGCGAACCCTGGCGTCGCCGCGTCCACGATCACACCCACGCGGGTCTTCACGACCGGCGCGGCGACCAGCGCCGAGACCGTCACGGCCGCGGACGGCTTCGGCACCGGCGACTTTCCCTCGTCGCCTTTCACGAACGCCACGACGGCCGCGACCACCGCCGCAGCCGCGACTCCGGCCAGGACGAAGAACATCTTCGGTGAACGGACGCTGCGATCGCGCTCCGCGACCGGGGCCTGCTTGGGGGGGACCGACACCTCCTCGACGGGCGGCGGCGCGTCGAGCAATCCCACGCCACCGGCACGGTGCCGTCCGGATGCGCCGGGGCGCCCCGCTCGGTGGGCGGGGCTCACCGGTAAAGACCACGCTTGTCGATGTAGGTGACGACGCCGTCCGGCACCAGGTAGCGAACCGGCCGGCCGGATCGGACCCGGTCGCGGCACGCGGTCGAGGAGATCGCCAACGCGGGGATCTCGAGCAGGCTCACTGTCGCCTCCGGCAGACCTTCGGGCAACGTCGCGTCGTAGCCGGGGCGGCTCACACCCACGAAATGAGCCATATCGGGCAACGCCTCGGCGTCGTGCCAGCTCAGGATCTGGGCCAGCGCATCGGCACCGGTGATGAAGAAGAACTCGACATCGTCACCGCGCTCGGCACGCAGATCGATCAACGTGTCCCGCGTGTAGGTCGCACCGGGACGGTCGACGTCCACCCGACTCACCGTGAAGCGCGGGTCGGCGGAGGTCGCGATGACGGTCATCAGGTATCTGTCTTCGGCGGGTGAGACCTGCCGATTGAGCTTCTGCCAGGGTTGACCGGTCGGAACGAAGACGACCTCGTTCAGCTCGAAAGCCGACGCCACCTCGCTTGCGGCGACCAGATGCCCTTGATGGATCGGGTCGAACGTCCCGCCCATCACGCCGAGACGCAGTCCCATGATCCAAGGTTAGCCAGCGCCCACCGGGCGCGTTGCGCCTTCCCGAACGCGAGCTGCCCGATCGACCCCGCCGACGAGATCACCCGATCGGACTACCCGACTGGCTAGACGATCGGGCGCCTGATCCGCCGCAACGCGATCCGGCCGGCGAGACCGAAGATCGCCACCAGGATCAACGCGATCAGCAACCCGCCGGAGATCGAGACGAGCCACTGCAGACCACCGGTGAAGTTGTCCCAGGCATCGTGCGCGGCCTTCGAGAACCCGGTCCGTGGCTGCGGCTGGCCACTTGCTGCGCCCGCCTCGCTCACCGTGACCTTGAACGTCGCCTCGTCGGAGGAGTCGGCGAGCAGCTTCTGCTGGGCTTGCAGTTGCTCGATCTGCTGCTGCACGTCGTCGAGTTTCTGCTGCACGGCGAGGGTGTCGCCCACCGTCTTCGCGTTCGACAGCATCGTCAGATACGTCTGCCGCGACGTCTGTAGCGCGGTGAGCCGCGCACCGAGGTCGGCGTACTGAGCGGTCACGTCGCTGCCGGACTCGCTGATCGACGTCGCCTTTCCGTAGGTGCCGGCCGTCAGTGCCTCACGCGCCGCGGCGTACTGCGCGACAGGCACTCTGAGCGTTACCGTCCCGTTCGGCGACGAACCGCTGAGGTTGCTGCCGGACGCCTGGACGAATCCGCCGTAACCCGCGGCGAGCGTCCGAAGCCTCTCCAACGTGTCGCCGACCTTGCCGTCGCTCACGGACAACGAGATCGAGGCGTTCTTGACGATCCGCCGGTCCTGACCGCCGTCGGCCGTACCCGGAGTTCCCTGGCCGGTGGACGACGTGGTGCCCCCCGCCGCGCCCTTCTCGGGCGCGACCGGGGCCGCGGAACCCGCCATCGCCTGCCCGGCCGCGGCTGAACTCGAGGAGCCGGCCGTCGAAGATGTCGCCGTCGACCGCTCCGAGTTCGACGTTCCGATGACGGCACCGACCCCCGCGACGGCCACGACGACGACCGCCGCGGCGGCCGCCACCCGAATCACCACCCGCCGGGACCAACGCCGAGGAAGGTCGGGAACGGTGGCGACGTCGTCGCGGACGCGCTCCACGGCCCGTCCCGACGCTCCTGCCGGAACGTGGATCTCGTCCGCGGCGGCACCGAGCAGCTCGGTGAGCGCCTGCTCCGTGATCATGTCGATGCCACCTCGTTCTCGTCTCCGGACGCCAGCGGCAGATCGAGCCCACCACCGGTTGTTGCGTTGACCCACGACGCCAGGTACGAGTTCTTCGCGAGCTGCGCTCGCGCGTCGTAAAGCCGCGATTTGACCGTTCCCGGCCGCCGGCCGATCGCGGTCGCGATCTCCCGTTCGGTCAGGCCCACGTAGTAGCGGAGCACCACCGGAACCCGAAGCGACTCCGGCAACGACGCCAGGGCGGCGAAGACCTGCCGCGCAAGCTCGCTTCGGGTTGCCTGTTCTTCCGGCTCGTCGGCTTGCGGGGCGGTCTGCCACGCGAGCGCGGCGTCCCCGTCCCGATCCCGCCACCGGCGCTCGCTGCGCAGCCGAGAAAGGCTGGCGTTCACGACGACCCGGTAGAGCCACGCCTCACGACCGTCACCGTCGGGGATCGAATCCCGGAACCGCCACACCCGGACGTAGGCGTCCTGAACGACCTCCTGCGCGTCGTCGCGGTGCCGCAACAACATCCAGGCGGTCCGGAAGCAGCGCGGGTATCTGGCCTCGAGCCAGACGCCGAGCTCCTCGGAAGCTTCCTTCATACCCACTACGACTCCACGAGCGTCGAAGAGGTTCGCCCCGCCAGGAGCGCAGTTCGGATCAGATGGGCAACAGTTTGGTCACGAACGCCGCCAACTGTTCGACGTTACGGCACTCGACCATTTCGTCGACCAGGTCGGCGTAGATCGTGGTCGCGCTGTCCCCGGTCGCCCACTGGTGACGCGGCTCGGGATTCAGCCAGTACGAATGCCGGGCCCGCGATGTCAGTGACTTCAGCGCGTCGATCCCCGGCGCACGGTAGTTGCTCCGCGCGTCGCCCAGGATCAGCAGTGAGGTGCGGGGCGAGATCGCGTCCGGGTAGCGCTCGCCGAAGAGCCCGAAGCTGTGGCCGTAGTCGCTGTGGCCGTCGAACCAGACGAGGTCCGCCTCCCGCACCACACGGCTCATCGCGTCGGCGAGATCGAGACCCGGAGTGAAGTACCGGGTGATCTCGTCACACGTGTCGATGAACGCGAACGCCCGGACCTTGGAGAATTGCTCCCGCAACGCAGAAACCAGAAGCAGCGTGAAATGGGCGAAACTCGACACCGAACCCGAGACGTCGCACAGCACGACGAGGTCCGGTTTGTGCGGCTTCTTCGGCTTGTGCAACGTCCGCAGCGGCACGCCCCCCGTGGCGAGCGACGCCCGAACGGTTCGGCGGAAGTCGAGCCGACCCTGCTGCTCGACCTTCTTGCGGGCGGTCAGCCGGGCCGCGAGACGCCGGGCGAGCGGATACACCTGTCGACGAAGCTCGACCAGGTCGGAACGGGAAGCCCGGAGGAAATCGACCTGCTCCACCAGCGGTTCGATCGCGCTCCTGGCGGTCGCGTCGACACCCAGATCCTCGGCCAACCGGCGCCGGACGTCGGCGTCCACGGCCTCTTCGAACTGGCGAATCCGCTCGACGACGGTCTGCCGAGCAACCTTCTCCTCGAAACCGTCCGCCTTCCCGCCGGCCAGCAGGTCCGCGATCAACGCGGCGACGAGCGTGTCCGGACTGAGCTGCCGCAAGACCCGATAGGCGAACCACGCATGTCGCCCTGACTGCGAATCAGCCCGGCCGAAAAGCGAAACCGCCTGAGCCGCAACCCGTGCGATCGAGTCGGGGTCGCCGTCGAGAAGCGTGTTGCGCAGCAGGTCGCGAAACGCCTCGGGAGCGACTCCCTCGGGATCCGGGCGGTCGTCGAGCAGCGATCCGTCCCCCATCCGCGCCGGGAAGTAGACGTCGAACAACGTGTCGAACGTCCGGCGCTGCGTCGGACGTTTGCACAACGTCGCCGCGAGAGCCTCCCGGAGCGAGTCCCGTTCGAGAACGTCTATCTCACCGAAAGCCTTTGTGGCATCGACAGTTTCGGCGCTCGACACCGCCAGGCCCGCGTTTCGCAGCGCCGCGACGAACTGCAACTCCCGGTCCAGCAGACCAGTCGCCCAGGTGCCAAGTTCCCCCGCCGGCACGGTCATGACAGCTTGAGCTCGCCGACCGCTCGTACCTGATCGCTCAGGTGTTTGAGGACGACTCCGAGCGTCGACACCGCGGCCTGTTCGTCGAGAGTGTCGATCCCGAGGGCGAGCAACGTGGTCGCCCAGTCGATCGTCTCGGCGATCGACGGGGCCTTCTTCAGTTCCATCGCCCGCAGCGCGCGCACCGTCCGAACCACCTGCTCCGCAAGCTTTTCCGGTATCTCGGGAACCCGCGACAAGACGATTGCCTTCTCGCGTTCGGCGGTCGGATAGTCGAGGTGGAGGTAGAGGCAACGCCGCTTCAGCGCCTCGGAGAGTTCCCGGCTCGCGTTCGAGGTCAGCACGACGAAAGGCCGCCGGGACGCCGCAACCGTGCCCAACTCGGGAATGGTGACCTGGAAGTCGGAAAGCACCTCCAACAGCAGGCCTTCGACTTCGACGTCAGCCTTGTCGACCTCGTCGATCAACAACACGGTCGCCCCGTCGCGACGCATCGCCGACAGCAAGGGCCGCGGAAGCAAGAACTCCTCGCTGAAGATGTCGTCGTGCGTGGTCTCCCAGACGTCGTCGTCGCGGGCCGCCTGGATGCGAAGCAACTGCTTCTTGTAGTTCCACTCGTAGAGCGCGCGCGCCTCGTCCAGGCCCTCGTAGCACTGGAGGCGGATCATCTCGGCCTCCGCCGCCGTGGCCACCGCCTTGGACAATTCCGTCTTGCCGACGCCCGCGGGCCCCTCGACCAACAGCGGCTTGCCCAGCCGGTCGGCGAGGAACACGGTGGTCGCGATGGCCTCGTCGGCCAGGTATCCGACGCGGCCGAGGCGCTCCCGGACATCGTCGACCGAGGCGAACTGCGGCTGCACCGTGGAAGAAGACACGCTCCGATAGTAGGCGGCCTGATTCCGAGCCCTGCTTCGATGCTCACGTCCACGTCCACGTCCACGTCCGCCGGATGGCGGACGTGGACACGGCCGTACCATGGCGGACGTGCATGCGGTGCGGGAAGACGTCACGACGGGCTGGCCGGCGCGGCCACTGCCGGGCGTCTGCGCCCGTACCGGGCTGCCGACGCGGTCGGGTGTCGTGCTGACGCCGCGGGGTGCGAGCTACCGCGACGCCGAAGTCATCGTGCCGTTCTCCGAAGCGGCGACACTTCGGAGGCGCGCGCTACGACGGGTCGCCGGGCTCGCCCTGCTCGTCGGGGTCGGCTGCGGTGTCGCCGCGGCTTTCTCCTGGTTCCTTCTCGTTCCGGCGCTCGCAGCCGTCGCCGTCGCGTTGTTCGCCGCGCGGAACGCCCGATCGTTGTGGATCTTCCCCGTCGTCGACGGCCGGGAGCTCGTGATCCCGAATGTCCACCCGGCGTTCGTCGCCGCCGTGGCCGCGATGCCCGAACGGTGCGGGCGGACCGAGGGCGGCGGTTGCGAAACCTGTACGTCCAGCTGCCTCCCGCAGGTCCAGGCCACCTGACGCCGATCCTCCCGGCGAAGCTGGTTTCATCGCTAGCGCGAGAGCAGGACCAGATCGTCGCGGTGGACGACCTCGCGAAGGCCGTTCTCGCGGGTCGAAACCCCCAGCAGCGCAGGCAGTTCCGCCGCGTCGTACGCGACCAGTCCGCGGGCGACCGGGATCGCGTCGGGACCGACCAGCTCCACCGGATCGCCGGCCTCGAACGTCCCCTCGACGCTGACGATCCCAGCCGGCAAAAGCGATGCGCCCCGATCCCGGACGGCGCCCACCGCACCCGCGTCGAGTACGAGCCGCCCGCGCGGCACCGACGCGTGCGCGAGCCACCGACGCCGCGACGATTCGCGAGCCCCGGTGGCGAAGAAACGCGTACCGCGGGACGGATCGCCGGCGAGCAGCGCGGCAACGTCCGTCGCCGCCCCGATGATCGCGGGCACACCGGAACTCGCGGCGAGCCGGGCTGCCTCGATCTTCGACGCCATGCCGCCGCTACCCAGGCCTGACCCCCCGCCCCGGGTCAGCACGCCGGCCAGATCCTGATCACCATGTACCTCCGAGACCTGCTGCGCCCCAGGCAGATCCGGTGGCCGGTCGTAAACAGCGTCGATGTCGGAGAGCAGCAGCAGCCGGTCGGCGTCGACCAGATGCGCGACCAACGAGGCGAGCTTGTCGTTGTCGCCGAACCGGATCTCCTCCGTCGCCACGGTGTCGTTCTCGTTGACGACCGGCACCACTCCGAGATCCAGCAACCGGTCGAGCGTCGTCCGGGCATTGCGGTAATGCGCGCGGCGCATCACGTCTTCAGCGGTCAGCAGCACCTGCCCGACGGTGATGCCGTGCCGGGCGAAGCTCGTGGCGTACGCGTCCACCAACGCCGTCTGACCCACCGCGGCCGCGGCCTGCAAGGTCCCCAGATCCCGCGGACGCGCGGTCAACCCGAGCGGCGCCAACCCGGCCGCGATCGCACCCGACGAGACGAGCACCGGAGTGTCTCCGAGCGCGTGGGCCTCGGCCAGGGCGTCGACCAACGCGTCGAGCCGGTCCCGGTCCAGACCGACCGCGGCGGTCGTCAGCGACGACGAGCCCACCTTCACCACGACGCGCGTCATCACCCGTCCCAGTCGTCGAAACCGCCGGAGTCGTCGTCGGCATCATCCCAGCCGTCGCCGTCCCCACGAGTCGCGGCGCGTGCATTGCGCTGCGCCCGGGTCGGCCGCTTCGTTCCTTCGACGCGATGATCCGAGCCCCGCGGCCCGAAGGCTTCTTCCGCGCCGTCGTCATACGTCGTCGGTTCCCAGTCGAACGACACGTCGCCGACCGTCACTTCGACGCCGGGCTGCGCCCCGAGCTTGGCGAGTTCCTCCTCGACGCCGAGCTTCGCCAGCCGGTCGGCGAGGTAACCGACGGCCTCCGCGTTCTGGAAGTCGGTCTGCCGCACCCAGCGTTCCGGCTTCTCGCCGGTGACCAGGTACCCGTCGCCGTGCTCGACGACGGCGAACGCCGGTCCCCCGACCGCTTGCGGCCGTAGCACGATCCGGGCCGGTTCGGGCGCGGCGAGCGCGACCCGAGCCGCCGCGACCAGCTCGGCCATGGCGTGGCGCAACGGGGCCAAGCCTTCATGCGTGGCCGTCGAGATCGCGAACACCCGGTAACCCGAGGCTTCCAGCTCGGGGCGAACGATGTCGGCCAGATCGCGTGCGTCCGGGACGTCGACCTTGTTGATCACGACCAGCCGTGGCCGGTCGTTCAGCCCGGCGATCCCGCCCCGGTAGGCATCCAGCTCGGCCTCGATGACCCGCAGGTCGGAGACCGGATCCCGGTCGGGTTCGAGCGTCGCCCCGTCGATGACGTGGACGACCACCGCGCATCGCTCGACGTGCCGGAGGAACTCCAATCCCAGCCCCCTCCCCGCCGACGCCCCCGGGATGAGCCCCGGCACGTCCGCGACGGTGAAGACCTCTGCGCCGGCGTCGACCACGCCGAGGTTCGGCGCCAGCGTGGTGAACGGGTAGTCGGCGATCTTCGGTTTGGCCGCGGACAACACGCTCACCAGCGAAGACTTGCCGGCACTCGGATAACCGACGAGTGCGACGTCGGCGACCGACTTCAGTTCGAGCGTGACATCGCGTTCCTCCCCGGGCTCGCCGAGCAGCGCGAACCCGGGCGCTTTGCGCCGGGACGTCGCGAGCGCCGCGTTGCCGAGGCCGCCTCGGCCGCCGCGCGCGACGACGTACCGCGAACCCCGCCCCACCAGGTCGGCCAGCTGGCTACCGTCCGAGTCGAGCACGACGGCGCCATTCGGCACCTTCACGACGACGTCGGCGCCGGACGCGCCGTGCCGGTTGCTTCCCTGCCCCATCCGGCCGGAACCGGCCTTTTGGTGCGGATGGAAGTGGAAGTCGAGCAGCGTGGTCACTCCCAGGTCGACCTCGAGCACGACGTCACCGCCGCGGCCACCGTTACCGCCGTCAGGGCCGCCGAGCGGGACGAACTTCTCCCGGTGGATCGACGCGCAGCCGTTCCCCCCGTCACCGGCCCGGACGTGCAGCACCACGCGATCGACGAACGTCGCCATGGCGCGATCCTCTCTGGCTCAGGACGACAAGATAACGGCCCGTCACGCGAACGAGGGCGGCGCCGGAGTCCGGCCCGCCCTCGTTCGCGACGATCTGCGGATCAGGCGGAGCCGACCTCCGCCGGGACGATGCTGACGGTCCGGCGCCCGCGCTTGGTGCCGAACTGCACCGAGCCGGCAGCCAACGCGAACAGCGTGTCGTCGCCGCCCCGACCGACGAGGTCTCCCGGGTGGAAGTGCGTGCCCCGCTGGCGGACGAGGATCTCGCCGGCGTTGACGCTCTGGCCGCCGAACCGCTTCACGCCGAGGCGCTGGGCGTTCGAATCCCGACCGTTGCGCGAGGAACTCGCACCCTTCTTGTGGGCCATCTCAGCTGGCGCCCTTCTGGATGTCCGTGACCTTGACCTGCAACAGGTGCTGACGGTGCCCCTGACGCTTGCGGTAGCCACTCTTGTTCTTGTACTTGATGATCCGGATCTTCGGCCCCTTGGTCTCGCCGAGGATCTCGGCGAGCACGTTCACCTTCGCCAACGCGGTGGCGTCGGTGGTGACGGCGCCGTCGTCGACCAGCAGCACGGCCGGGAGCCGGACGGACGCACCGATCTCGCCCAGACCCCGCTCGACCTCGAGCGTGTCGCCCACGGCGACCTTGTGCTGCTTCCCGCCCGTCTTCACGATGGCGTACACAACTAACTCCTCAAGCGAAATGGGGTCCGCGCGTTCGGTCTGGAGGACGAGGCGCGTGCGTGCACGCCACGACGTGCGACCCGACGACGATACCCGATCCGACCCGGTCAGGACCAATCCCGGTCCCGCTGGGCCGGATCGCTCACTCCGGCGGGCTCGCCGCCTCGCCTCCGGGCACCCCTGCATCGTCCGTCACGGGCGCGCTGACGGGGCCCTTGCTGGTCGCGCGACGCCGGCGGCGGGGTGCGAGCGGCGCGGGAGCGACGGCGATCGCCACGGCGACTTCGGCCGGACTCGCCTCGGTGGGCACGGTCGGGGTCTCGTCCGCGGCAGCGGCCTGCGCCGCGGCGGTCTCCGCCACTTCGGTGGAGACCTCGTCCCCGGCGAGCTCGGGTGCCTCGTCGGACTCGGAGTCGGGCCTGCGCAGCGGCGGGCGGGGCACCGGGCGGGCCGGAACGACGAGGGCGGGCGCCGGCGGGTGGTGGGGCGGCGGCCCGTCGAGGTGGATGAGCACACCGCGGCCGTTGCAGGTCGCGCAGGTCTCCGAGTACGCCTCGAGCAAGCCGGTACCCACCCGCTTGCGAGTCATCTGCACGAGTCCGAGCGAGGTCACCTCGGCGACCTGGTGCCGCGTTCGGTCACGGCCCAGACACTCGGTCAGGCGGCGCAGGACGAGTTCCCGGTTCGACTCCAGCACCATGTCGATGAAGTCGATGACGATGATCCCGCCGACGTCCCTCAGGCGAAGCTGCCGGACGATCTCCTCGGCGGCCTCGAGGTTGTTCTTCGTGACGGTCTCTTCGAGGTTGCCACCCTTGCCGGTGAACTTCCCGGTGTTGACGTCGACGACCGTCATGGCTTCGGTTCGGTCGATCACCAATGACCCGCCGCTGGGCAAGTGGACCTTGCGATCCAGCGCCTTCATCAACTGCTCGTCGACGCGATGCTCGGTGAAGACGTCCTGGGAGCCGGTCCAACGGGAAACCCGCTCCATGAGTTCGGGCGCGACGGAGGAGAGGTACGGCTCGATCTGCGCCCACTCGGCGTCGCCTTGGACGACGAGGGATCCGAAATCCTCGTTGAACACGTCCCGGACGACCCGGACCACGAGGTCCGGCTCGGCGTGCACCAACGCCGGCGCCTTCTTCTCCGCCTTGGCGGCCGCCGCCTTGATCGACTCCCACTGGGCGACGAGGCGTTCGACGTCCCGGACCAGATCCTCCTCGGACGCACCTTCCGCGGCGGTCCGGATGATGACGCCGGCCTCCTCGGGGACGATCCGCTTGAGGATCGACTTGAGGCGGGCCCGCTCGGTGTCCGGCAGCTTGCGGCTGATGCCGGTCATCGACCCTTCCGGGACGTACACCAGGTAACGGCCCGGCAAGGTGATCTGGCTGGTCAGCCGGGCCCCCTTCTGGCCGATCGGATCCTTGCTGACCTGGACGAGCACGGTCTGCCCGGACTTCAGCGCCTCTTGGATGGTCCGGGGACGGTTCCCCTCGAACCCGGCCGCGTCGTAGTTCACCTCGCCCGCGTAGAGGACCGCGTTACGCCCCTTGCCGATGTCGACGAACGCGGCCTCCATGCTGGGCAGCACGTTCTGCACCTTGCCGACGTAGACGTTCCCGGCAAACGCGGTGGCGCTCGCTCGGGTCACGTAGTGCTCGACCAGGACGCCGTCCTCGAGGACCGCGATCTGGGTGCGTTCGCCCTGGTTTCGCACGATCATCCGGCGGTCGACGGCCTCGCGGCGGGCCAGGAACTCGGCCTCGGTGACGATCGGCGCGCGGCGGCGCTCGTTGCGACCGTCGCGACGCCGCTGCCGCTTCGCCTCCAGCCGGGTCGACCCGGACACCCCCCGAACGCCGTCCGCGTCGGGCGAGCGGCGCGTGCGCGGCTCCCTGATCCGGGTGACCGTGTTCGGCGGGTCGTCCGCGCCGGGTTCCACATCGCCGCCGCTACCACGCCGGCGGCGGCGACGCCGCCGCGTGCTGCTGGCGGAATCGTCCTCCCCCTCGCCGTCGGCGGCCTCTGCGTCGTGGGCTTCGCCGTCCGCCGCGTCAGAGGTGTCCGCGGACTCGCCGTCGCCGTCGGGCGCATCGGGGTCGCCAACTCCGTCACCGCGGCCCCGGCCGCGGCCGCGACGGCCCCGGCGGCGTCGTCGGCGCGGACCGCCGTCCTCGACGGTCTCGTCAGCCGCCTCCCCGTCGAGGGGCCCGTCGGCGACATCGACGGAGTCGAGCTCTATGTCCTCGTCTTCGAGACCGGCCACGGCGACGGGTTCGATCCGCTCGGCGGCCTGGAACACCGGCGCGACCGGTCCGGGGCGGCGCCGGGACGGCGCCGGGACGGCGACCGCTTCCGCCTCGGCGGCCTCCGGGACCGCAGGCGGGGCCACGGGCTCCGGTTCGGACGGCGGAGTCGGCACCACGTCCGCGGCCGCGACCGTCGGCTCCGCCGCCGCCCGGCGCCGACCGCGCTTGGGCTTCTCGACGGGGGGCTCTTCCGACGTCGTCTCGGCGGCCGCTCGGCTGCTCGATCCGGATTCGGCCGGGCCGGCTGCCTCCGTCGCCACGGCGGGCGTGTCCGCGCCGCTGACCGGGCGCTTGGCGGCTCGGCGGCGGCGAGGCGCGGCCTCGGAAGCCGGCGGCGCGGATGCCTGGACGTCAGGGTCGGTGCTGTATCGGGGGTCTTGCAGATCGTTGGACAACGGTCCCTCTCGGTTCCCGGGCGCGACACAGGCGTCGCGGCCACTCAGGAACGCTGGTAGTCGGTCGGTGGCGAACCACCGGAAGTCGTCACGCCGAAAGACCCCGGCCGTCCCCACCGAGCGCCCGGTCAGGCGCCAGCGGGTCAGCGACCGCAGTCTCCTCGACGTCCCCGTCCGGGAGGTCCGTCGTGCGAAGCGGGCCCTGCGCGAGCCGAGTCGCCACAAGAGGCGAACCCAGCTCCAGCGGAGCGACGGCACGCAGTCCGGCAAGGACATCGTCGGGTCGTACGACCGGCGTCGTGTGCCGTACGACTCCCCGAAGTATCACACAGCCGTCCCGGGACGCCTCGCGGACCTGCAGGTTCACGCTCGCCGCGCGCGTGTCGACATCCCGCATACCGCCCTTCGTACGGCGGGCGACCAGGACGCTCCCGGCCGTGCGGAAGGCCGCCACCGCCAGCTCCGCCTGGCCCGGGTCGGCGCCCGGGAGGCGCAGCTCCCAGACGCTCGCCTCCATCCGTTCGGCCAACGACCCGGGTCCGGCGACGACGGCGTCGATCAGGTCGAGCCCGGAAGGGAGCACCGCGTCCAACGCGGCTGCCGCGGCCGCCGGATCGATCAGGCGGGTCAGTCCCAGCTCGACGTACTCCGCCTCACTGGCGACCCCGGTCGGCGCCGCCCCGACCCAGCTCAGCTTCGGATGCGGGCTGAAGCCGGCCGAGTGCGCAATCGGCAGGTTGGCGCGGCGGATCGCCCGCTCGAACACCCGGGCGATGTCCCGATGCGAGGTGAAACGGAGCGGGCCCCGCTTGGCGTACCGGAGCCGGAGCCGACACACGACCGGCGGCGGGGGCGGACCTTCGGGTTCCGGGGGGGAACGGCGAGCCATCAACCGACCGGCTGCAGCGGCAGCAGGGGCCGCCCGGTCGGGCCGATCTGGGTCTCCGTGCCCATCCCGGGGCAGACGCCGCAGTCGTAACAGCCCTCCCAGCGGCAGTCTTCGAGTTCCTGGGCGGCGAGCGCGTCCTCCCAGTCCGACCAGAGCCAGTCCCGATCCAACCCCGCGTCGAGGTGATCCCACGGCAGGACCTCGTCCCGGGGCCGCTCCCGGGTGGTGAACCAGTCCAGCGAAACCGGAGTGCCGGCGAACGCCTGCCGGCAGGCCTCGACCCACCGTTCGTAGGAGAAGTGCTCGCTCCAGCCGTCGAAACGGCCGCCGTCCCGCCACACGGCCTCGATGACCGCGCCGACCCGGCGGTCCCCGCGGGCGAGCAGACCTTCGATCTGACCGGGGCGTCCGTCGTGATAGCGGTAGCCGATGTTGCGGTCCCGCCCGAGCGCGACCTTGAGCAGGTGCAGGCGCCGGTCGACGACCTCCGGCGACGCCTGCGCCGCCCACTGGAACGGGGTATGGGGTTTGGGCACGAACCCGCCGATGCTGACCGTCACCCGGACCGGTCGACCCGCGGCGGCCCGCCCTTGGGTGACGACCGCGCGAGCCATGTCCGCGATGGCGAGCACGTCGGAGTCGGTCTCGGTGGGCAGGCCGCACATGAAGTACAACTTCACCTGCTGCCAGCCGGCCGCGTACGCCGCGGTGACCGTGCGGATCAGGTCCTCCTCGGTGACCGTCTTGTTGATCACCCGGCGCAGCCGCTCCGAGCCGCCCTCCGGCGCGAACGTCAGCCCGCTGCGCCGCCCGTTGCGGGCCAGCTCGCCGGCCAGGTCGACGTTGAACGCGTCGACCCGGGTGCTCGGCAGCGAGAGCGAGGTCTGGGTGCCCTCGTAACGATCCGCCAGACCTTTCGTGATCGACGCGATCTCGGAATGGTCGGCGCTCGAAAGAGAGAGCAGGCCGACCTCGTTGAACCCGGTCGCCCGCAGCGAGGAGTCGATCATCGAGCCGATCGTGTCGATCGCTCGTTCGCGCACCGGGCGGGTGATCATCCCGGCCTGGCAGAACCGGCACCCCCGAGTGCAGCCACGGAATATCTCGACGCTCGCCCGCTCGTGCACGGTCTCGGCGAGCGGCACCAGCGGCGCCTTGGGGTACGGCCACTCGTCGAGGTCGGTCACCGTGTGCTTCGGTACGGTCCGCGGGATCCCGGCGGCGACCGGAGTGACGTTCGCGATCGGACCGTCCGGCCGGTACGTCACCTCGTACAGGCTCGGTACGTAGACGATGCCGGCCTTGGCCAGACGTCGCAGCAGCTCGGCGCGGCCTCCCGGCGCCCCCTCGCTCTTGTGCGCGCGGATCGCGTCGGTGACGGCCAGCACCGCACGCTCGCCGTCGCCCAGGACGACGGCGTCGACGAAGTCGGCAACCGGCTCCGGGTTGAACGCGGCGTGGCCCCCGGCCAGGACGACCGGATGCCCGTCGCCCCGGTCGGCCGCGTGCAACGGAACGCTGGCCAGGTCGAGCGCGGTGAGCAGGTTCGTGTAGCCGAGTTCGGTGGCGAAGCTGACGCCGAGGACGTCGAACGCCGCCACCGGGCGGTGTGCGTCCACCGTGAACTGCGGAACGCCGTGGGTTCGCATCAGCGCTTCGAGGTCCGGCCACACCGCGTACGTCCGCTCGGCCAACGTGCCGGGCTGTTCGTTGAGCACCTCGTAGAGGATCTGCAGCCCCTGGTTGGGCAGGCCCACCTCGTACGCGTCGGGATACATGAGCGCCCACCGCACGTCGGTCGAGTCCCAGTCCTTGACCTGGGCGTTCAGCTCCCCGCCGACGTACTGAATCGGCTTGTGCACCTGCGGCAGGAGCGGCTCCAGCGCGGGGAACACCGACTCGACCGACATGCCCCCCAGGGTACGGGCTCGACTCGTCGGTCTCACGCCTCCGGGAAATGGCCCCGGACACGCCGACGAACAGGGCTCCAAAACCGGAGCAGGCCGACGTGGTGGTCCACAGATCGCCCGACACCGCCGTCCTTCGGGGCGGGAGCCGGGGACGGTGAGCCATGAGCACAGCGCCCGCGGAACTGGCAAGCACCTTCGCCGGCCGACGACGAGGGTTGATCACCGTCGCCGAGGCGTTGGCATGCGGGATGACGGCGAAAGGCATTCGACACGCGTGCGGCTCCGGCCGATGGCGCCGGCTTCACCGCGGGGTCCTCCTGACGTATCCCAGCGACGCAACCGACCTCGTCACCGAACTGACCGCCGCCCGCCTCGCAACTCGGGGAGGCATCGTGGGAGGCCACTCCGCCGCCCGTTTGTGGAACCTCGACGGTGCTCGCGCGACCGCACCCGAACTCGTCCTGCCGCCGGAGGACACCCGTGAGCAAAGGCCCGGAATCCGGCTGTCGTGGCGGTCACTGGATCCGGCTGAAGTGACGGTTCACCGCGGCCTGCCGGCGACGACGCCAGCCCGAACACTTCTGGACCTAGCCCGCCGGGAAGCGCCGCGGCGGGTTCTCCCGCTCGTCGACAACGCATTGCGGCGAGGGTTGCTCGACGTCGACGACCTCGCTCCGCTTTCGTCGCGGGCGCGCGCTGGCCGGACGGCGTTCACCCTCGCCGACGGGAGGGCGGAATCGGTCTTCGAGTCGGAAGTTCGCTGGTCGTTGACCATGGGCGGCGTGCCGCCGGAAGCCATCCAGTACGACGTACGCGACGCGGCCGGTCGATGGCTCGCCCGCGTCGACTTCGCCTGGCCCAGCCGGCGGACCTTGTTGGAGCTGGACGGCTTCGCGACGCACGGGACGCCGGAAGCTCTGCAATCGGACCTCCGGCGGCAGAACGCTCTCGTCGCCGCGGGGTGGACGGTCCTGCGATTTGCGTGGGCCGACCGGTCGAGGGTGGTCCCCGCGGTCCGGTCGGTCCTCGCGACGCGCGCCGGTTCGAGATAGCCGTCGCCGACGTCGTCCCTCCGGAAAAAGAGCCGCGACATGCCGCAACCGAAGGGCGGAAAGCCGGAGACGTGGGACTGAACCGGAAGCGGTAGGCGGAAAGGTGCGGGCTCCGGACGTCACAAACCGGAGTCGTCGCTGTTGGTATGCGCGTGGACGTTTTGCAGCAGGCCGATCGCGATCATGTTCGCGAACAGGCTGGACCCGCCGTAGGAGACGAACGGCAACGGCAGACCGGTGACCGGCATGATGCCCATCGTCATGCCGACGTTGACGAACGTCTGGAACGCGAACCACGCTACGACACCGGCCGCCATCAACATCCCGAAGGTGTCGTCGGCGGCCGCGGCTATTCGGGTTCCTCGCCACAACACCATCGCCAGCAGGATCAGCAGCGCGGCCGAGCCGGCGAAGCCGAACTGTTCCCCCGCCGCCGTGAAGATGAAGTCGGTTTCCTGCTCGGGGACGTAACCCCCGTTGGTCTGCGAGCCGTGGAACAGGCCGGTGCCGAAGAGGCCGCCGGCGCCGATCGCGGTCTTCGCCTGGTCGACGTTGTACGCCGTCGACGTCACGTTCTTGTTCTCGTGCGCGAACGCCGTCAGCCGGTCGACCTGGTAGCGCTTGAGAAGGTGCGCCTGCACCCCGACGAAACCCAGCAGGGCGCCGATCGCGACGAACGCGACGACGTAGCGCGCCTTCACCCCCGACAGCGCGAGCGTCCCCAGGATGATGAAGACCAGCACCATCATCGTTCCGAAGTCGGGCTGCAACATGATCAAGCCCATCGGCAACGCGGCGAACCCGAGGACAAGACCGACGTCCGAACGACGCGGCGTCGATTCGCCGTCCCGCTTCTCGCCCAGGATCATCGCGATGCCGACGATCAGCGCGATCTTCGCGAACTCCGACGGTTGGATCTCGAACCCGCCGGGCAGCTTGATCCAGGAGTGGGCGCCGTTGATCGTCACCCCCAGCGGCGAGAGCACCACGACGAGACCGAACAGCGACAGGACGTAGACGATCGGGGCGTACGCGCGCAGCGACCGGTAGTCGACCCGGGCGGTGACCGCGCCGAGGGCGAGGCCGATGCCGATGTTGAGGATGTCCTTCTTCAGGTAGCCGGCGGGGTCGAGGCCCTTCGCGGACTGCGACGTCTTCGTCGCGGACCAGACCAGAAGCGCGCCGATGACCATCAGCGCCATCACGGCGCCCTGCAGCCACCAGTCCATCGAGCGGACTGGGGCGACCCGCTCGAAGACGAGCTCCCGCGCGGTTGTCTGCCGGCGCCGGACCGGCGCCGACCGCGGTGTCCCCCACGGGCTGGCGTGGTCGCTCACGCGCCGTTCCCGGGCGCCGGGGTGGAGCTGGCCTTCGCGGCTGCGGCGTCCTGCTGCTCCTTGATCGCGTTCTGGACGGCGATCGGGTCCGGTGTGCCGGCCGCGAGCGGCGCCTGTGGGGTGATCGGCGGGATGCCGGTCTGCGGCGCGGTGATCGCCCCGGTCGCGTTGACCGTCGGCAGCGCGGTCGGCCGGATGCCGTTCGGCCAGATCGGCGCCTTCCCGCTGAGACCGTAGATGTCGTTGTAGATGTTCGCCGCGACCTTCGCCGCGGTGTTGGCGCCCTGGCCGCCGTGCTCGACCATGACGACGACCGCGTACTTCGGGTTGCTGGCGGGCTGGACCGAGGTGAACCACGAGTCCGTCTGGCCGAGGAGCGGCCCCTTGTCCGCGACGTCGGCGGTGCCCGTCTTGCCTGCGACGTCCAACGATGCCGTGGCGCCCGTGAAGGCTCCACGAGCGGTCCCATCCGGTCCCTGGACGACGAGCTTCAGACCGTTCATCACCGTGGGCAGCGCGCTGACCTCCGCCGGGGTGAGCCGACTCTTCACCTTCGGCTGGACGACCGAGGCGACGCTGCCGTCCGGGTTGAGGAACGCCTTCGCGATCTGCGGTTCGTAGACCGTTCCCCCGTTGGCGATCGCCGCGTACGCCATCGCCTGCTGCAGCGGTGTCACGTCGACGTTCGAGCCTTGCCCGATGGCGAATTCGACCGCGTTACCGGCGTAGTAGTAGTAGCCGGTCTTGCATGCCTCTTCGTCCTGCGACGCGCGAGCCGGATCGCTCGTCTTGTAGGTCTCCGCGCCCTTGCAGTAGTCGGCCTGCAAGGCCTTCCAGTTGTCGTAGGTCGCCTTGCGGTCGAGGATCACGCCGGCCGATTCGTTCGGCAGGTCGATCCCGGTACGGGTTCCGTAGCCGAACTGCTTCGCCGTGTTGGTGAAGACCTCTTTCGCCGGGGCCAGCGGATTCTTCGCCCCCAGGTCCCCGTCGGCCAGCCACTGGCTGAAGGCGTATTGGTAGAAGTACGTGTCGCAGGACCGTTCGAGCGCTTCGGCCAGGGTCAGCGGACCCGAGGCCTCCCCCTCGAAGTTGTGGAACACGAAGGTACCGACCTGATACGAGGCAGGGCACTTCGTCGTCGCGCCCGGCGACGTCAGCCCGTTCGCCAGGATCGCCGTCGCGCTCGATCCCTTGAACGTCGAACCCGGCGGATAGGAGGCGCTGAACGCCCGGCTGATCAGCGGGGCGCTCGCGTTGGGATCGGCCAGCTTGGCGTAGTCGGCGTCGCTGAGGTTGCCGATGAACTGGTTCGGATCGAAGCTCGGCGCGCTCGCCATCGCGAGCATCGCGCCGTTGGTGACGTCGACGACCACCGCCGATGCCGTCGTACCCAACAACTTTCCGCCACCCGAGGACGTCTGTGACTGGGCCAGCTTGATGCCGGTCTCGAGCTCGTTCTCGACCGCCTGCTGCAATGCCCCGTCGATGTTGGTGACGAGGGTCTGCCCCGGTACGGGCTGGGTCTGCGAGACCGTTCCGGTGACGTCACCGGCGACGTTCACCGACACCGTCTTCGACGACGGGGTGCCACGCAGCTGCCGGTCGTACTGCTCCTCCAAACCGGCCTGGCCCACCAGCTCGGTCGGCGAATACCCCTTGTACTTCGGGTCTTTCAACTGGTCACCGGTGATCGGACGGATGTAGCCGAGCTCGTGTGCCGCCAGCGCGCCATCCGGGTAGACCCGGACCGCCTGCTCGCCGATGTCGACGCCGGGGAACAGCTCCGACCGTTCCTGGATGAGCAGCGCCTGCTGCAAGGACGCTTGGTCGCCCGGTTCGAAGTACTTCACCGGAACCGGCTGGTAGGGCGAGCCGGTGTAGCAGGGCTGCGGGACTTTCGGCCCGCACAGCCGGATCTTGTTCTTCAGGTCGGCGACCGAGATCCCGATGATCGGCGAAAGGCGTTCCAGGACAGCCTTTCCCTCGTCCTTCTGCCGGCTGAGCGTGGCGTTCGACACGGTGACGACGTACTCGTACCGGTTCGTCGCCAGCACCCGCCCCTGGTCGTCGAGAATCTGGCCGCGCGGCGCCGGGTCGACGAGCACCCGGGTGTGCAGGTTCTGCGCGCTCTGCGAGTACGTGCTGCCGGAGAGGACCTGCAGGTAGGCCAGCCGCCCGAGCAGGGTCGCGACGAGAGAGAGAACGAGGACACGCAGGACGAACACCCGCTGCCGCGCGCCGTCGTTCATCGGCCCGGAACCCTACGGGCGCAACCTGAGAAACGGCTGCGCCGCCGTGCGCCGGCGATCGTGGTCATGGCGCCGTCGGATCGAGGCGGATGAGCAGCGCGCGCAACACCGGATACAACAACGGCGTGAGCAGGACGTCGTACGCCGCGGTCACCAGCGACAGCCGGGCCAGCTGGGCGACCGGCGCGTGCGCCTCCCCGGAGACGACCGCGAGCCCGGCATATCCCAGGGCCGCCACCAACGTCCCCACCCCGACGAAGACCATCGGCGGGATCGGGTTGCGACCCCGCCGGCTGGTCTCGGTGCGGGCAAGGCCGGCGGCGTAGCCGACCAGCGTCCACACCAGCGCGAGCCGCCCGATCGTGTGTGTGCCGAGGAGATCGCCGAGCAGGCCGGCCGCGAAACCGGCGGTCATCCCGAGCCCCGGCCCTTCGATCAACGCCAGGCTGAGGACGGTCACCAACGCCAAGTTCGGATCCCCGTACGGGATGTGCAGCCGGTTCACCACGCCGAGCTGCAGCAGCACGGCGGTGAGCAACCACACGGCGGCGGCGAAGCGGGCGGAGGCCATCGGCGGATCAGCGTTTCGTCGACGGCGTCGAGGTCCGGGGCGCCCCGGTCGCCGGCGGCGTGCCGGTCGGCGTCGTGGTGTCGAGCGGAGTCGCCGGTACGGTCTGCGTCACGGTCACGGTCACGGTCGGCTGCGGCGCCAGGGTGGGCTGCGCGTCCGCCGCCCGTTCCTGCGGGATGATGACCCCGACCACGTTCAACGCGGTGAAGTCCACGTACGGCTTCACCTGCGCGGTGACCGTCGTCTTGCCGCTGGTCGCCCCCACCGACGTCACCACCCCGATCGGGATGTCGGGCGCGTACGTCGTCGTCCCGTACGTCTCGATCACGTCGCCGGTCTTCGGCCGCACGCTTGGGTCCTGCGGGGAGAACGTCAGCTCCGAGCCGGCGCCGTGCCCGAAGGTGATGCCCACCTCGGTGTTCCCCTGTAGCCGCGAACCGACCCGTACGTTTGGGTCGTCGATCAGCGCCACCGTCGAGGTCAGCGGCGCGACGGCGACCACCCGGCCGACCAGGCCCCGACCGTTGATCACCGCCATGTCGACCTTGACCCCGTCTCGGCTGCCCACGTTCAAGGTCGCCGCGTTGTCGAATCCGGAGAGGTCGCCCAGGGCGACCGCACGCGCCGGAACCAGCGTGTACTGGTTCTTGCCGCTCAGCGCGACCAGCCCTTCCAGCTCGGCCCGGTCCCTGGTCGCGTCGGCGTTTCCGCGCAACTGTGCCTGCAGGTCCTCGACCTGCTTCTGCAGCGAACGCACCTTCCCGCCGTCCCGCCCGGCATGCGCCAGGTCGGAGAAGAACGTGCCGATCGGGGAGACCACCGAGGAGAAGCCGCGCTGGATCGGCCCGAATACGGTGGTCGCGGCGTGCCGCAGGCCGCCGAACGCGCCGCCGCCCTTGGACGAGCGGTAGTCGAGGGTGATGAGGGTGAACGAGATCAGCAGCAACACGACAAGCGCAAGGCGCAGCCGCTGCGAATCACGATTCATGGACGCCACTCATCGTCGAGCCGGATAGGACAGCCGGTAGAACAAGCCGAACAACGTGGCCGCGACGGTAGCGGCTCCTTACTGCTGCGCGCTCGTGCCGCGACGGGCCTGTCCCGATTCGCCGTCGCTAGCGCTTGGGTTCGGAGATGAGGACCTGCTGCAGCGCCTCGAACTCCTCGACGCACTTGCCCGAACCCATCGCGACCGAGTGCAGCGGGTTGTCGGTGATGTGGATCGGCATCCCGGTCTCGTGCCGCAACCGCTCGTCGAGCCCCCCGAGCAACGCACCGCCGCCGGTGAGCACGATGCCGCGGTCCATGATGTCGCCGGACAGTTCCGGCGGGCACTTGTCGAGCGTCGTCTTCACCGCGTCGACGATCGCGTTGACCGGCTCCTCGATCGCCTTGCGGATCTCCTCGGAACTGACCACGATCGTCTTCGGCAACCCGGTGACCAGGTCTCGCCCGCGGATCTCGGCGTGCGGCTCGTCCGGCGCCGGGAACGCCG
>Ga0081455_10001107_pt1 | contig 33852 bp, 26 predicted proteins | sample TabmetS3T2R1_FD_70207 | JGI IMG/M metagenome (GOLD analysis project Ga0081455, IMG submission 70207) | Tabebuia heterophylla rhizosphere microbial communities from the University of Puerto Rico - S3T2R1 | ecosystem: Host-associated > Plants > Roots > Rhizosphere ...
GCCGAGAAGATCCTCACCTCCAAAAGCGCCCTGGAAGGCGAACGCAAGCAGGTCACCGTGCTCTTTGCCGACCTCAAAGGCTCCATGGAACTCCTGGCCGAGCGTGATCCCGAAGAGGCCCGGTACCTCCTTGACCCCGTGCTGGAACGCATGATGGCGGCGGTGCATCGCTATGAGGGCACCGTCAACCAGGTTATGGGCGATGGCATCATGGCGCTGTTTGGCGCGCCCCTGGCGCATGAGGATCATGCGGTGCGGGCCTGCTATGCAGCCCTGGCCATGCAGGCCGCGGTGAAGCAGTACGCCGCCGAGGTGCAGCGCAGCTATGGCGTGCCCGTGCAGATCCGCGTCGGATTGAATGCGGGCGAAGTTGTGGTCCGCGCTATCGGCAGCGATCTCCATATGGATTACACAGCGGTGGGCCAGACAACGCACCTCGCCGCTCGGATGGAGCAGATGGCCATGCCGGGCTCTATTCTACTGACCCAGGCAGTGTTGAATCTGGCCGAGGGGTACGTGCAGGTCACGCCGCTGGGACCTATGCCGGTCAAGGGCGTCACAGCCCCTGTCGACGTCTTTGAGCTCGTCGGTGCGAGTGGCATCCGGCGGCGCTTGCAGGTGGCGGCAGCTCGGGGGCTGACGCGCTTTGTCGGCCGCGACACGGAGTTTGCCGCCCTGGTGCAGGCCCTGGCGCGGGCTGGGGCCGGCCATGGCCAGGTAGTCGCCGTGGTCGGCGAGGCCGGGGTGGGGAAGTCCCGCCTCGTCTATGAGTGTGTCCACTCGCACCACACGCAGGGCTGGCGGGTGCTGGAGAGCACGTCCGTGTCGTACGGCAAGGCCACTCCTTACTTTCCCGTGCTCGACCTGCTCCGACGCTATGCCCATGTCGACGACAGCGACGACCCGCGCACTATCCGAGCGAAAGTGACCGGACAACTCCTGACCCTGGACGAGGCCCTCCAGGATGCCATCCCACCGCTGCTGGCGTTGCTCGACGTACTCCCGGACGACAGTCCCTTCCTGACGCTCGACCCGCCACAACGCCGCCAGCGCACCCTCACGGCACTCAAACGCGTGCTCCTGCGGGAGAGTCAGGCGCAGCCTGTGCTCGTGGTCTTTGAAGACTTGCACTGGATCGATACCGAGCCCCAGACCCTGCTGGACAGCCTGGTGGAGAGCCTGCCGACGTCGCAATTGCTCCTCCTGGTCAATTATCGCCCGGAGTACCAGCACAGCTGGGGCAGCAAAACGTACTATGCGCAGCTCCGCCTGGACCCCTTGCCGCCGGCCAGCGCGGACGCCTTCCTGCACGCCCTGCTCGGGGATGATCCCAGTCTGGAGGCACTCACGCCCCTGCTCATCGCCAGGACTGCCGGCAATCCCTTCTTCCTGGAAGAGAGTGTGCGTACGCTGGTGGAGACCGGCGTGCTGGTTGGTGCGCGCGGCGCGTATCGGCTGGCCCAGGCACTGGCGAGCCTGCAGGTGCCGGCCACGGTGCAGGCGGTGCTGACGGCGCGCATTGATCGCCTGCCACCGGAGGAGAAACGCCTGTTGCAGACGGCGGCAGTGATTGGCACCGAGGTGTCCCTGGCACTGCTCCAGGCCATAGCCGAGGGCACGGACGAGGCGCTGCGGGTGGGCCTGGCGCATTTGCAAGCCACCGAGTTCCTCTATGAGACACGCCTGTTCCCGGACCTGGCCTACACCTTCAAGCACGCCCTGACGCACGAAGTGGCTTATGGGAGTCTCCTCCAGGAGCGGCGGCGGACGCTGCACGCCGGCATTGTCGAGACTCTGGCACGGCTCGCCCCAGAGCGGGTGGCTGAGCAGGTCGATCTCCTGGCGCACCACGCTTATCGGGGCGAGGTGTGGGACAAGGCCGTGGCCTACGGCCAGCAGGCAGGGACCAGGGCGATGGCACGCTCGGCCTACCGCGAGGCGGTGACTGCCTTCGAGCAGGCGCTGGTGGCCTTGGAGCACCTGCCCGAGAGCCGTGCCAGGCACGAGCAGGCCATCGATATCCGCCTCGACCTGCGCGGTGCGTTGATGCCACTCGGGGAAGACATGCATATGTTCGACCACCTCTGTGCAGTCGAACCCCTCGCCGAGGCGCTGGGCGATCCCCATCGGCTTGCCTTGATCTCTTACAATCTGTGCTATTCTTTCTCAGCGATGGGTGACCACGAGCGCGCCATTGCGGCGGGCCAGCGCGCCCTCGCCCAGGCCACGGCCAGTGGCGCTTTTGACCTCCAAATCATGACCCAGACCCGCCTGGGCTTGGTGTACTACGCAGCGGGGGACTTTCGGGAGGCACTGCACGTATCGCGGCGGGTCGTGGCATCCCTGGAAGGGAAGACGGTCCCAGCCCGCTTCGGCCAAGTCGCCCCGTCCTCCGTAATCTCCCGTATCTTTTTGTCCCTGTGTCTGGCCGATATGGGGGCTTTCGCCGAGGGCATGGTCGTGGCAGAAGCAGCGGTCCAGATGGCCGAGGCGGTCGAGCAACCCTACAGTCTCGTCGTTGCGCTGCTCGATATTGGTACTCTCTACCGCCGTCAAGGGGATCTCAGCCACGCGATCCCTGTGCTGCAACGGAGCTTAACGCTCTGCCAGGAAACGAACATTCCGCTGTGGGTCCCCTTGATTGCCTCGACCCTGGGTGTGGCCTATGCGCTCAGTGGGCGCACCACAGAGGCCCTCCCCCTGCTTACGCAGAGCATAGAACACGTGGCCGCTGGGCGCCACGGCGGTGACCATGGCGGCACTCGATCTCGCACGCTCGCTGAGCTGAGTGAGGGGCTGCTGCTCGTTGGCCGCGTCAAGGACGCGAGCACACTCGCCGAACAGCTCCGCGAACTCTCCCGTACCCATCCAGGACGGGGCCACCAGGCGCAGGCGTTTCGACTCCTCGGCGACATCGCCATGTATCACGATCCCCCGGAGAGTGAGCTGGCCGCAGCCCACTACCAGCAGGCCCTCGCCCTGGCCGAGGAGATCGGCATGCGCCCACTCCAGGCGCACTGCCACTGCGGCCTCGGGACGCTGTGTGCACAAAGAGGCCAGTGGGGGCAGGCCCATACCGAGTTGTCTACCGCCATCACGATGTACCGGACTATGGACATGACCTTCTGGTTGCCGCAAACGGAGGCGGCGCTGGCGCAGGTGGGAACGCGCTGAGGCCGTTTTTGCCGGCATGCGTAAGCACCTGCGCTATGTTCCCTGCTCTTGCAAGGCGTGCCATATCTTGTCCGGCGTCAGGGGCGTATCGATATGGCGGACGCCGACGCGCGCCAATGCGTCCATCACCGCATTGGTGATGGCCACTGGGGCCGCCAGCGTGGGCAACTCGCCAATGCCTTTGGCGCCCAGAGGATTCAGGGGTGACAGCGTTTCTACGGTGTCCAGGGTAAACGCCGGCGTGGTGCTCGCCCTGGGCAAGGCATAGTCCAGCAAACTGCCCGTCACCGGCTGTCCCTCCGGGCTATAGACCATGCCTTCCAGCAGCGCCTGGCCGATGCCCTGGGCCAGGGCCCCGTGCACCTGCCCCGCCGCCAGCAGGGGATTGATAATCCGGCCAGCATCGTGCACCGCCACATAGTGCAGCACGCGTACAGCGCCCGTCTCCTGGGAGACCTCGACGACTGCCACGTGCGCCGCAAAAGCATAGGGACTCAAGCGGAGCGTGTGGCTGCCGCGGAAATCCAGCCCAGGCTCCACGCCTGGAGGGAGCTGCGCGTCATTGTAGGCAGCCGTGGCGAGTTGGGAGAAGGGGAGGTGATGCTCGGGGTCGTACTGAGGGAAGACCCACCGGTCCTGGAAGCAGACATCTGCCACCGGGCAATCGAGCAGGTGGGAGGCGATCAAGGCGAGTTTCTGGCGGGCCTCTTGCAGCACGACGTATAACGCCGAACCACCGGCGACCAGACCCCGGCTAGCCGCTGTCCCCCCACCAGCGGGCAGGAGTGCGGTATCGCTGTGCAATACCTGGACCTCCGCCGGCGTCACGCCCAGCACATCGGCCACTACCTGGGCAAAGGTAGTGGCCGAGCCCTGGCCGTGTGGGGAGACCCCGGTATGGACCGTGATGTGCCCCGAGGACTCAATGATGACGCGGGCGTGGTCGGTGAGGGGAGGCACGCGGCCACCGGAGCCCTTCACGACTGTGGCCAGGCCCACCCCGACGAGTGGCTCACTGGGAGAGCCTGGCTGACGGGAATGCGCGCGCCAGCGGTGGTATTCCGACAGTTTTAGGGCGCGGTCCAGGGCTTTTGCATAATTACCGGAGTCGTAGGTGAGGCCCGTGGGGGTCTCGTAGGGGAATGCCTCGGGTGGAATGAAGTTCTGCCGGCGCACCGCTGCCGGGTCCAGCTGCAGGTCTCTGGCAATCAGGTCTATGGTGCGTTCCAGGCAAAAGGCCGCTTCAGGGCCACCCGCACCTCGGTAGGCCCCGGTCGGCGGCTTATTCGTGATGACACCCCGCACCTCGACGTGCATGGCCGGAGTTTTGTATGGCCCGGCGAGGCGATGGCTGGTGAGAAGGGGTACTGTAGGTGTGGACATGAGGAAATACGCGCCCAGGTCTGCCACAATCTGCACTCGCAGGCCGAGCAGGGTGCCATCCCGTTGCACCGCCGCCTCCACGTCCACCGTATGCCCCCTGCCGTGGAAGGCGAGCAGGTTTGCCCAACGCTCCTCTACCCACTTCACCGGACGACCCAGGCGGATGGCCAGATACGGTATGGCAATCTCTTCGGGATACAGGCCACCCTTTTCCCCAAAGCCGCCGCCGACGTCTGGGGCCACCACGCGTAGGCGGTTCTCCGGTCGGTGCAGCCCCTGGGCCAGATGGTCCCTGATTGCATGGGGGTGCTGGGTGGAGTCCCACACGGTCAGCATATCGTCCTGGGGTTGGTAATCGGCTACGATCCCACGCGTCTCGAGAGGCACTGGGGCCAGGCGCTGCACCCGGTAGCGCTGCCGCACGACGTGGTCGGCCTGCGCCAAGGCTGCTTCGACGTCCCCACCAGCATTGAGCGTGCGCAAGGCGATATTCGTGCCCAATTCCTGGTGCACGATGGGGGCGTCTGCCTGCATCGCCTCCACAGGGTCAATGACGGGCGGCAGCGGTGCATAGTCTACCTGGATCACCGCCCTGGCGTCCTGGGCCAGAGCCAGGTCCTGGGCCACCACAATAGCGATAGGTTGCCCGACGTAGCATACCTTATCGCGTGCCAGGACTGGGTGGACGGGAGGTCGTAGTTCCTCGGCTTCAGTCTCCCTTCTGGTCGGTATGGGCTCTACGACCCCCTCGAGATCCTCGGCAGTGAGTACGGCGACCACCCCAGGCACGTGACGGGCTGCCGCCGTATCGATCGACATGATGTGGGCGTGCGCGTGGGGGCTGCGGAGCACCGCGGCGTGAAGCATGCCTGGCAACGTGATGTCGTCGAGAAAAGTGCCCTGGCCGGTGAGCAATCGGGGGTCCTCAAACCTTTTCACAGACTGGCCGGTGTAGACCACTGGGGGCCTCCTTTCCGTTGACTCAGAAGAAAAGTACTTCGCCAGCAATCAGGCGGTGCTGGGTGCCATCGACATCCTGTACCAGTAGTGCCCCATCCTCGTCGAGATCCACGACCGTCCCCACGCCAGCGCTCGGCTCAGAGGCAAAACGCACCTGGCGTCCGATCATCTGTCCCCCATAGTGCAACCACCGCTGCCGGACCGGCGTGATGTTTCCCTGTTGAAAAGCCCCATAGAGACGTTCCAGATGGGCCAGTAAAAGCGCCAGCAGTGGCAACCGTGCCCAGGTGTGGCCAGCGGCGAGAGCAAGCGACGTCACATGCTGGTGTAACTCGGGTGGGAACTGCTCGAGCACCGTGTTGACATTGATACCAATACCAATGATGACCAGAGGGGAGGCTGCGGGATTGAGTACTCCTTCGCATAAGATGCCGGCAACTTTTTTGCCAGAGATTTCGACATCATTCGGCCATTTCAGGCGTACAGGGAGGGCACTATACTCCGTCAGAGCCTCTGCCGTCGCCACTGCCACCGCCAGCGTCAGCTGTGGGAGACGCTGTAGGTCGGCCTGGGGCCGCACGAGGAGTGATAGATAAATACCTACCCCCGCTGGCGAAACAAAGGAGCGTCCATGCCGCCCACGGCCTTGTGTTTGATGCTCTGCCACGACCACCGTCCCTTCTGGAGCGCCATGCTGTGCCAAGTCCTTGACAATGTCGTTGGTTGAAGTGGTGGAAGGCAAAATATACATGGTACGACCAAACACTGGCGTGGTCAGGAGCTGCTGGAGAGATGTCGCGTCAAGAATATCGCTGTCCTGGGCAGATTGGCGCTGTCCGCGCCCGGCACTCTTAGACATCATGTTGGTCTTGCTCGACGGCTTGCTTGAGTTTGTCAATTTCCTGTTGGAGCAGCACTTCAAGCAGGTCGGGCATTTTCGCCTGTACCACGTCGCGCACTGTATCCAGCAGGTGTGGCATGAGTTGCGTGAGCATCGTGGTGAGATGCGCGTCGAGGGCCTCACGGAGCCTCTGGACTATGTGATATCCAAGAGTTTGATACAGGACGTCGAGCGCTACCGTCTCATGGCTGCCACTGGGGTGTGCGTCCTGCGATGCTTGAGACGCCGTAGGGAAGGCCCCATCGCTCGCCCTTGGGATGGGCTCTGCCGGAGGCGAGACCTCTGGAGGCGTGGCAGGGATGGCCACATTGCTCCACGGGTTACCCAGAAGCTCACCAGCCATCTCAGATACCTCGCTGTGGGGAACACTGCCGGCGTTGACACGCTCCATAGGCGACATCGCCGCGCGGGGGGTATCGCTCTCGGCATGGTCCCGAGCGCTAGACATTGGTGCCTCGAAAGGGTCTCCATCTGGATGGGGCTGGATCGTCGCTATGGTCGCAAGAGGGGACGCAGGGTAGGGCGCCACTGACACGAGTTGTTTGACCATGTCGAGGAGTACTTGAGGTTCAAAGGGTTTAGCCAGATGCGTTGTCACACCCGCCCGGTCCCCTTTGGCTTTGTCATACGCTGCAAAACCACTCGTCAGGAGGACAACAGGCACATGGCGGCCGCCTGCACTCTGGCGGATTCTCTGGCACAGTTGGAAGCCGTCCATGCCTGGCATGGAGGCATCAGCCAGCACAATATCGGGCCGCAACGTCTGCGCTTTGTGTAGGCCATCCAGAGCATCACCCGCCACCATGACCTCAAAGCCCTCGCGGGCAAAGGCAGTCTCGACGAGAGTTTGAATGGAAAGACTGTCTTCAACGAGCAACAGTTTCGTGGCCATACTGAGCCTTTCTCGTGCTGTAGCACCGTGCAAGCCGGGGAGCAACAGTAGCCAGTCGTATCCACACCATGCATCCTAAGAAGACAGACAGAGAACGCAAGCGTATAATTTCTGCTGACGACACTCTAGTGCTGGGTGCACGACACAGCGCCCATAACGTGGCCGTGATTGTAATACAAGGCTGTCCCAAAGACAATCATGAGGCTCTGGGATACGTGCTTGCTCATTGGAGTCCTGCAACCTGACGCGGTATGAAGACGCCATGATGTCTCTGCTCGATCGCTATATGCTCCGTGAACTCTGGCCATCATCTATCCTGGCGCTCGTCGTAGCTACGTTTGTCCTCTTTGCGGATAAGCTGCTCTGGCTCACCAGTCTCATTCTCCGCAACCATCTCGATCCGGTGACGTCTGTACGCTTGCTGAGTTACACCCTACCGACGGTCAGCGGTCTCACGCTTCCAATTGCCTTTCTCATCGGGTGTACATTAGCGTTTAACCGGTTGTCGATGGATAGTGAGTATGTGGTGTTCAGAGCGGCTGGGATCAGTTTGGGTCGGATGCTCGTGCCCCTGGGTGTGGCGGCTGTGATCGTCTATGGTCTGTCCAGTTTTGTACTGATGTACGTGTCGCCCTGGGGATTTCAGGGGCTGCAGCGCCTCTTCTTTGAGGTGGCCCGCAGCCGCGCCTATTACCATCTCCAAGTGCGTGAATTCAACGAGACGTTTAAAGGTCTGGTGCTCTATGTAGAGCGTATCATGCCAGAGCAAGAACGGTTCGAGGGCGTCTTTATTGCTGACACACGCTCGGATGTCTCACAGATCATTACCGCCCGGGCTGGGGCGCTGGTCATCCAGCCCGAAGCCCTGCGTGTCATCCTCCGTCTCGATGAGGGGGCTATCCATCGCTCTGTGCCACCGTACAAGCGCTATGATATCCTACAGTTTAGCCACTATGATGTTATTCTCGATCTCGATACACGTTTGGCACGCCAGGCACGGGATGAAGCGCGTCCGCGCGAACTGTTTCCCTCCCAGTTGCGCACGGAGATTGAGCGTCAGCAGGCACTCGGGAAGAATCCCCGTCCTCTCGTCTTATACTGGCATAAGCTCTTCGCTCTCCCGTTTGCCTCCCTCATCTTTGCTGGCCTTGGCCCGGCTCTGGGGGTCGCCCATCCTAAGTCTGGGCGTTCTGCGGGCTATGTCCTTGGTCTGGGGGCGATCTTTGTCTATTACATCTTTTTAACGGCCAGTGATGCCCTGGCGGACAAAATTCCCTTCTTTCCCGTTGTCCTTGCCGCCTGGTTCCCCAACGTCTGTATGAGCGGCGTCACGCTCTTGCTGCTGCGACGGACGGCTCGAGATGCTGCGCCACTGGATGTGGCTCGGCTGTGGGAGGGCCCGCAACGCCTCTGGCAGCGCTGGCGTCCACAGCCGGCGGTATAGGCGGCGCCACCCTTATAAGCATGCCCGGACAGGCGCTACCTGCACTCACTGCTGCAGGCGCGGGCCGTCGGCCTGCAGAACGATATTATAGGATCGCAGCAGCGTGTTCTTGGCCTCCTCAAGACGAACAAAGGCTTTGAGATACTCGGTAACAGCGTTGAGTTCGAGCGAGCGTTGCTGTGTTAAGGTATCTTGGAACTGCAGCGTCGTGAAGACAGTTGCGAGCCCGACCTGCAGTTTTTTCTCTTCAGCTTCAAGTTGTTTTTGCGCGAGTCGGCTCGCGATGCGTGTGGCCTGCACACGTTGGGCATTGGTCAGCACATCGCGGAAAGCATTGCGCACTTCGACAATGATGTTTTCCTCCAGATCTTTGATGCGCACCATCTGCTGGCGTATGGCCAGCTGTGATTGCTGCACACGGCTCTGTGCTTGCCGGTTCTGCAGCGGATAGCGGAAGGTAACGCCGACGCCCCAAGCATAACGTTTGGTGGGTTCGATCTCTGCGAACCCCCCCCCAAAGCGATTGTCAATGCCGTTCAGCCGGAGAGTGGCCTCCAGGTCCAGGGTCGGCAAGGCCTGATTCTTATCAAAGACGAGACCAATGTGCTGATTCTCCAGGGTGAGTTTCGCCTGCATGAGATCGGCACGCTGGTCGAGTGCTTGCCGAATCTCCTCGTCTTGATCCAGCGCCGGGTCCGTATACGTTGCTGAATCAGCAGGCACAATCACGATGTCAGCGTATTCCCCAGTGAAGCTAAAACTCATCACGCGCTTGAGGCGGTCTTCCGCCTGCCGCATGGCATTGTCGGCCACTAGGATGCGTTCCTCATTGCGGGCAATATTCGTTTCGGCCTGCAGGACATCAAGGGGCGCCAGGGTTCCTACCGCCACTTGCTTGCGGATCTGGTCGAGGAGTTGCTGCGCCAGGACGAGCTGCTGTTTCTGCACCTCCAGATCCTGGCGACGGAAGACAAGATCCCAGTAGGCTTGCTGGACTCGTGAGGTAATAGTAATAACCTGGCGGCGGAAATCTTCTTTGGAAATAGTGAGGTTGTTCTGCGCAATGAGAATCTGTGTCCTGGTGACCTCAGAACCAAAATTTTTGAGCAGGGGTTGCGTGGCTCGTAGCGTGGCTTCAGGAGTATACAACTCGCTCCGGGGAATGGGATCGCAAGTGCCAGGGAAGGCAAGGGCGCACCTTTGGAGATTTGCTCTCTGTTCGGTCATCGTGGTCCGGCGCGACGAGGTCCCCAGATGCGTCTCGGACAGCTCGACATCGTACGTGCCGCCGTAGAGGGTCAGTTGCGAGACCCCGAGTGCCAGGCGCTGTTCCTGAGAATCATCCTGGGCAACGAGATCGCCGTTCACGCGCTTGAGGAACGCCGTAGCGTTCTCCAGCGTGCGCGAATCTGTCGCACGCAGGGTGGCACGGGTGTTCAAATCAAAGATGCCTTCACGCTCGGTAATTTGCGCTGCACGGATCGGAGGATTCAGGCCGGCAATCTGGATTTCCAGGTTGCCCTGGAGGGCAAAAGCGGTGGCTTCACGTAAGGTGAGGGGCATTTCACGCCGTTGCGCCTGGCCTGTCGCAGTGGACACGAGAGCGTAGCTGAGTGAAAAGCTTCCTAGGAGCACGTAGATGAATTTGAGTGTTGCTGCCCTCGTGGACAAAACGGCTGTGCCTGAACTGCGACGTGTGTTCATACCCCCCTTTCATCATCCCCAGTTTTCGCCTTGGACCACACGGTGATCAGCCTCCTGCAGGACCGTGCAGGAGGCTGATCACCGCATACTTGTATACCGCCTTGCGGATGGCGTTTTGTACTTGGAGTACCGCCCAATGTCAAGCGCGTTTTTCAGCAGTAGGGCTCTAGATCTTGCTTTTCTGTTGCGGCCTGCATCTGGCATTGTTATAGTACCCCACCGGCCCATGGTGTGCACCACATCCCAGACTGATACACAACAGGATGATCTATGCAGATTGTCGAGAATCTGGCGGCCTTCGATACACGAGCCTATCCCAAGCCCGTCCTCGCTCTCGGGAACTTTGACGGGGTGCACCTCGGGCATCAGGCGATCTTTCAGCACGTAGTGGCCCGGGCCAGGGAGGTCGCTGGGACGAGCATGATGTTTACTTTTGAGCCGCATCCTTTACAGGTGCTGGCGCCTGAGAAAGCGCCACCCCTGCTGACCACCTATGAGCAAAAAATCCGCCTGATTGCCGCGTTTGGGATTACGGTTGGTTTGCGGGTGCCGTTTACCGAGCAATTCGCCCGCCAGGAGCCTATGGAATTTGTGCGTGAGGTCTTATGGCGACGTCTCGGCATTCACGAGGTGGTGGTCGGGCACGATTTTCGCTTTGGGCATCGTCGCGCCGGGACAGTAGACTTTCTCCAAGCCCAGGCCGAGCACTTTGGCTATCAGGTCACCGTGATTCCGGCCATTATGCAAGATGATACCGTGGTCAGCAGCTCGAATATTCGTCGCCTCCTACTCGAGGGCCACGTCGAACAGGCGGCGCGTCTTTTGGGGCGCTATTATGCCATCGAAGGCCCCGTTGTGGAGGGCTTTCGGCGCGGCAGACAATTGGGGTTCCCCACGGCCAATGTCTGCCCGATCAACGCGATTGTGCCACGTAAAGGCGTGTATACCGTGCGCGTGGAGTGGGAAAAACGCCTCTACCCAGGGGTGGCAAACGTGGGGTACAATCCGACATTCGGGAACCAGGCCCTCAGCGTTGAGGCGCATCTGTTCGATGTGGATGTGCATTTGTATGGTGCGACGGTGTGCGTCGAGTTCTTGCATCGTATCCGGGATGAGCGTAAGTTCGCTTCGGTAGCAGAGTTGGCAGCGCAGATTGCGTGTGACGCACAGGAGGCCCGTACTGTACATGCGAAGCTCGTGAGCACTGCATAAAGACGTGGTGCTCGCAGGGTCAGCGGCGAGGCCGGGTAGGGAAAGCAGCGTCTACGATGACTGAGAAGCAACGTCCCTGTGTTATCATTGCTATTGACGGGCCTTCTGGGGCCGGCAAAAGCACTGCAGCCCAGCGTCTGGCCTGCCTCCTCGGCTATCGCTATGTTGATTCGGGGGCGCTGTATCGTGCTGTGGGATGGCTCGTATGTGAACATGCTCTACCGCTGGAGGACCCAGTGGCCATTGTGGCGTGTCTGCAACGTACACCGATCGAGCTGACGTTTCCCAATGGGACGTTGCAGGTCTGGGTCGCTGGGCAGTGTGTGACCTCCCAAGTGCGGGGTGAGGCAGTGACGCGTGCTGCTTCTGCCGTAGCGACGATGCCAGGGGTGCGTCAGGTGATCACGGCGCAGTTGCGACAGATCGGTGGTGAGGCAGACGTGGTCATGGAAGGGCGTGATATTGGCACGGTCGTCTTCCCGGATGCGACCGTCAAATTTTTTCTCGATGCCTCACCGACGGTGCGTGGTCAGCGGCGTTTACAGGAGATGCAACAGAGCGGGAACACCGCGACGTTGGGGCAGGTAGTGGAGGCCATGGCACAGCGCGATAGCCAGGACCGGGCGCGTGCTACAGCCCCTTTAATGCAATCGCCAGATGCTCAGACCATCGATACGACGGATTTGACAGTTGACGAGGTTGTCCAGACTATGTTATCAGAGATTCGACGTGCGCTCCCATGAGAGGGGGGATGCAACGGGAGGTGCACAGGGGGTGTAGGCAGGAGAGGCGTGTGAGTGCATACGTTCTCTAGAGGCGTCAACAGGAGGTTGGAGTTTCCATGACTGATCAGATAGGGCAGCAAGAAGCGCTGGAACCTGGGATGCCAGGCGCAGCGGGACAGGAAAGCGAAGCACCGGTGCAGGACACGAGTGCTGCTGAGGCCATTGCGGTTGCGGACGTGACGAGTCGGGAAGAGTTAGAGCAGCTCTATGAAGAGAGCCTGAAGCATATCCAAGAGGGTGAAATCGTTCGCGGGCGTGTCGTCCACATTGGACGCGATTCGGTGCTGGTGGACGTCGGATATAAATCGGAAGGGATTATTGATCTCGATGAGTTCCCCGACCAGGGACGGCATTTGCGGGTTGGCGAAGAAGTGGATGTGCTGCTAGAAGAAAAAGAGGATAGCGAAGGCCAGGTCATCCTCTCCAAGGAGAAGGCGAACCGCATCAAAATCTGGGACGATATCAGTAAGAAGTACGATAACAATGATATCGTCGATGGGGTGGTCGTCGCGCGTATTAAAGGTGGCTTGACCGTGGATATCGGGTTGAAGGCGTTTTTGCCCGGGTCGCAGATTGATCTGCGGCCGGTACGCAACCTCGATAAGCTCATTGGCGAGCGGCTGCAGATGCGCATCATTAAACTCAATAAGCGGCGGGGCAATATTGTTCTGTCACGGCGTGTGCTCCTCGAAGAAGAGCGGCAGCGTGCCAAGGAGAAAACGCTGGCGTCGCTTGCCGAAGGGCAAATTATCGAGGGTGTGGTGAAGAATATCACCGAGTACGGCGCCTTCATCGACCTGGGTGGCATTGATGGCCTGTTACACATCACGGATATGTCCTGGGGGCGGGTCAGCCATCCCTCGGAGCTGTTCGCCATTGGGGACAAAGTCAAGGTGATGGTGCTGAAGTTTGACCAGGAGCATGAGCGCGTCTCGCTCGGGTTGAAACAGATGACTCCGGATCCCTGGATGGACGTGGCCGAGAAGTATCCCGAGACGTCACGCGTGTCTGGGAAGGTCGTCAGTATCACGGATTACGGCGCCTTTGTGGAACTGGAAGAGGGGATTGAGGGCCTAGTCCACGTCTCGCAAATGTCCTGGGCCCGACGTACCCGTCATCCCTCGAAAATCGTCAATATTGGCGATACGATCGAGGCGGTGGTGTTAAGCGTTGACAAGGATAAAAAACGCATTTCGCTGGGCATGAAGCAGATCGAACCCAATCCGTGGACGACTGTCGATGAGCGCTACCCGGTAGGGAGTGAAGTTGAAGGCAAAGTCCGTAATCTGACCGACTTTGGGGCCTTTATCGCCCTCGAAGAAGGCATCGATGGCCTCATCCACATTTCCGATATGTCCTGGACGCAGCGCGTCAAGCACCCCTCGGAAATTCTCAAGAAGGGCCAGAAGGTGCGGGCAGTCGTGCTGAATGTGGATAAAGAGAATGAGCGGTTGTCCCTCGGATTGAAGCAGATGGAACTCGATCCGTGGACACAAGTGCAGACAAAATACCATGTCGGGCAGGACGTACGTGTGAAGGCCGTGAAAGTAACCAACTTTGGGGCGTTTGCCGAACTTGAGGACGGCGTGGAAGGACTCATCCACCTGTCTGAACTGAGCCAGGAGAAGATTACAGACCCGGAAGAGGTGGTCAGTGTCGGTCAGGAACTCGATGCCAAAATCATCAAGATTGATGTAGAGACACGGAAGATTGGTCTCAGTGTACGGGCCTTTATGGAAGACAACGAGCACCAGGAAGTGCTGGACATCAACCGCCAGGCCACGGAAACGGTGACCCTTGGTGACACGGCTCCAGAGGAGATGACGACGTTGCGGTCCGCTTTAGCCGATGCTGCCAAGAAGGAAGAAGGAGACGTCTAAAGCCTCTGCGGGGTGGTTGATGGACTCATCTTACGGGAGGGGCAAGATGGGTCCAGAGCCAGCTTGCTGGCTTGAGAATAGGAGAAGACGAACAGGCGTTGGCTTGAGAAATCGAGAAATATACTTGACACCCTTTAGGGGTGGGAGTACGCTACGATGTTTCCATAAGGTTTGGGCACTGTGCGATAGGTCCCTTCTTGCGGAGATCGAAATGCATGACAAAGGCAGAGCTTGTCGAGAAGGTCGCTGACAAGATTCAGCTCACCAAGAAACAGACTGAAACTGTCGTGAATATTTTGCTGAATTGTATCACAGAGGCCCTGAGTGAAGGAGATAAGGTGGAATTGCGTGGCTTTGGGAGTTTTCGTATCCGCAAGCGCAATCCCCGCGAAGGACGCAATCCCAAAACTGGTGATACCGTACAGATTCCAGCGAAGCGTGTGCCATTTTTTAAGGCTGGCAAAGAACTCCGCGAGATGGTTGACGATCAGTAGCCTGCGTGTTGTACGGCCTCGTGTCCTTTTCTGTCTACCCCCTTCAGGGTATCTAGGAGTGCATAGGGTACAGCGCAGAGGAGAGGAGCGGGGTAACCCCCTATACACTGTGCATAAAGGCGGTTTCCCCGATGCAAGAGCCATTCCTGGTGATAGTTGGTCCCACTGCGGTGGGCAAAACGGCTCTTTCTTTGCCCATTGCGCAGGCGCTTGACGCTGAGATCGTCAACGTTGATTCACGCCAGCTCTACAGATATATGGATATTGGTACTGCGAAGCCCTCCATGGCCCAGCAGGCCCAGGTGGCGCATCATTTACTGGATCTGCTCCTGCCGCATCAGCCAAGTAACGCCGCCCAGTTTTTGACGAGCGCGCGACAGGTACTTGATGATGTACGGCAGCGTGGGAAGCGAGCCCTGATTGTGGCAGGGAGTGGTCTCTACCTGCAAGCACTGCTCTATGGGCTTATGCCCGCTCCCCCAGCCTATGCGCCTTTGCGCCGCGCGCTGCACGTGTATGCCGACCACTATGGCACGCCGGCGCTGCACTGGCGCCTCCAGCATGTCGATCCCGTCGCGGCTTCCTCCTATCATCCACACGACCGTGTCCGTCTTATCCGGGCATTAGAAGTGACGTATTTGACTGGGGAGCCCTTCTCTCTGCATCGCTATCGTCATCAGGACCAAGAGCCACTGTTCTCATATGTCGGTGTGGGTCTGACACGGGAGCGTGCTGACCTCTATGCGCGTATTACGGCACGTACAGATGCTATGCTTGCTGCTGGTTGGTTGGCGGAGGTAGAGAGGCTCGTCGGATGGGGCTACACACGCGCCTGTGCAGCCATGAATAGCCTGGGCTACCGGGAGCTCCTCGCCTATGTAGCGGGAGAGACGGGCTGGGACGAGACGGTAGCTGCCATTAAAAAGGCCACCTGTCATCTGGCCAAACGCCAGCTCACGTGGTTCCGTAAAATGGCACATGTGCACTGGTTCAACCTGTCAGCTATGGATGAGCAGAGAGCGGTAGCCACTCTCGTCCAGCATCTGCATGCGGTGCTGGACGAGAGGAAAGGCGGCGAGAGTGGCGCACAGAACGTGGATGCTGTAGTGGAGGGATAAGCAAGCCTCCCCTGGGGGCTGGAGAGGGCACTGTGCATCCAATTGTGTTCCGGATTGGTCCATTTGCGCTGCGTTTCTATGGCTTGATGTATGTGACCGCGCTGCTGGTGGGTATATGGTTGCTCCGCCTGGAGGCCAAACGCCGTCATCTGCCTCCTGAACGGATGGTCGATCTGGCATTTTATGTGTTTGTGGGTGGCTTGCTGGGTGGGCGTCTGTATTACGTACTCTTCAAGTGGGGCTATTACGGAGCGCATCTATGGAAGATTATCGCCGTGTGGGAGGGGGGCATGGCGATTCACGGGGGACTCATTGGCGGACTCATTGGCGGCTGGTTGTTTGCCCGTATACATAGGATGCCCTTCGCAACCCTGTGCGATATGGCTGCTCCGGCCGTTAGCTTAGGCCATGCGTTTGGGCGTTTTGGCAATTTCATGAATGGCGATGCCCATGGCTATCCGCTGCACTCCCCCATGCTACCGCCATGGCTGCGCCATTTCCCGGACTGGATAGGGGTGACCTTCCCCGCCACCAGTATCGCCGGTCAGGAGTTTGGTCCCGTCCCCTTGCATCCGGTGATGCTCTATGAGTTAGTGCTCAACCTTATTGGGTTTGTGTGGCTGTGGAGCTTGCGGAAAAAACCTTGGCCTCCGGGGAGTCTGTTCGGCTTATATCTGATGTACTATGCCTTGGTAAGATCGTTTACGTCGCTGTTTCGGGCTGATGATCTCTATTTGGGTCCGCTGCGTATGCCCCATGTGATTAGCGTGGTGATGTTCATTATTGGGTTGCTCATCTTTTTACGTCCTCGCTATCGCTCTGTCGCACTATAGGCTGGGGCTCGTAGCGGACGCTATGGCGCTGGCGCGGAACGCCATAGTGCAGCTGATTGAAGCTATAGCGACTCCAGGCGACAGCGAGGGTAGGAGCTAATACCATCCATATATTGATGTGACCATAATGCATGCCATGACGGAGGTCGCCTCCCCAGGTAGGCGTGAAGGACTCAGTGTTGAGATTCAGAAAATAGAAGATCACCTCGAGGAGCAACACCAGTCCACCAAGCTGCACACAGTGGGCGACGCGCTGGAGAGATGTGGTTTTTTCGGTCATGAGCTGGGCCGCGATCGGTAGACAGGCAATAGTAAGGGCAATATCGAGAGCCCAAGAGTGGTGTTCAAACACGACAAAAACCATAAAAGCGAGCACAAAAGATGGAATACCCTGCAGGAGTGCGAGCCCTGCACGCCACCACAGGCTGAGCAGTCCCTGTATTCTTCGTTTGCCATTGAGGATAAGCCAACTCACACCTCCGATGATCACCGTCAGGGCGACTACACGAGGAATAGAGCTCCGAAAGCCTTTCACCGTACGACTCAGGACGTCACGTCCAAGAAAATCTGTGCCCAATGCGTAACGATAGCCTGGAGCGAGGAACTGATCGCGACTGTGAATTTCCATAGGATCGTAGAGCACGAGCGCTGGCGCCCATAGGGTAACCGCACCGAGAATCAAGAGACACCAGAAGCCCGTATAGACTGCTTGGGGAGAGACGGTAGGGCGTGGAGGAGAGGTGTGGGGGAACGCTGGCTGTGCCGGGGTTTGCTGATGGGGAGCGGCGCCCCACTCGCACAGACAGCGTAAGACGAAGTAAAGAGTGCCTATACAGAGTATAAAACCTTGTAAGACAGGAAGATCACGTCGCTTCAGGGCTTCGATGCCCAGATTCCCCACACCGGGGAAAGCGAAGACATACTCGATGAGACTCACTTCCAGAAGAAAATACTCGAGGTGGGGGCGAAAGCTTGTCCTGAAGTGCTGCCAGCGCTGACGGAGAGGATGTGGTTGGCCGTGGCATGCGGGGGGGAGAGTGTACCAGATACGTAGCGGCGTAAGCGCTAAGATTGAGGCTGGTAAGAGCATGTAGACAGGGTTAAAGAAATAGTAAGGCTCAAAGAGCGGCAAATTGGCCATACTGACCCAGCCCAGTTGCCAGATAATCAGCTCACGCAGGAAGACAGCCACGAGGAAACTCGGTACAGCTTCCAAAATGGTGAGGAGTTGACTGCGTGGCAAGAATGCGCTCAACCAGGGCGCCAGATGGTGCATACTCCAGAGTACGGCTGTCCCCAGGCTGCACGCCAGGAGGGTCCACAGCAAGAGCAGAGTGGTACGAGAGGTGGCTTGCCAGATATCGTGAAAGACCGGCCGATTCGAGTAACGCGAGGTGCCCCATTGCCCCGTGACGAGCCGTTGCAGCCATAGAGCACCTTGGGTTGGGAGAGGGCGATCAAACCCATAATCGCTGATGAGACGTGCACGTTGCTGGGCGTTCGCTGGCCAGTTCTCATACAGGGTCACAGGCTGCCTGGACATTAAATGCGGGAGGGCAAAGACGGCTAAAGCCATGCCACCAAGACCGATGAGTTTGAAGCTCCAATATCGTAAAGGACTGACGTGCATGGGTACTGCTCTATAAGGGTCCGCAAAGAGGGGGAGGATTGTGAAACGCTTTGCGCGGTGTACAAACTGTCAACAATGGTACGTACGAACCTATACCACCTCGGTAGAGATTTACCAACATGATAACCTGTGCTGCCTGACCGTATGGTGTTTGCGGTGTATTGATGAGGCGGAAAAACGTTCTCGACCGCATGACACAGCTATTGATATAAAACAGCGTCCTAGCCCTCTCTCGTCCTCTGAAATTTTTCAACAATGTATGCAGGAGCATTTGCAGCTCATGGACAGGGCCCTCTATGAGGATGAAACTCTTGTGGTCCCTGCCATTCAAGATTTCCTAGAGCGCTGTCGTCACTACCAGACCCAGTTAGAGATACCTGAACAGTGCCAACGTCTTGCCGGACATCTTCAGTACTGGGAAACCTTCCTGAAAGCTCTTAACGCTTCGTCCTCTCGTCGCTCGATGAGCGCACCAGGCGAATCGTCAGAGGACTGCGATCGCGGGTAACCTGGCAGAGCATTTCCTGGCCGACCTTTTTCTCCTTATAGGTTGCCAGAAAGTCCTGGGTATCCTCGACAGGTTTTCCATCAATGCTGGTAATCACATCGCCGCGGCGTATGCCATACTGCTCTGCTTGACTCCCTGCTTCCACAGAGGATACCAAGACACCACCTGCTTTCGCCAAGTGAAAAAAACTCGCGAGCGTCGCATCGAGGTTTTGGATATGCATGCCGAGGGCTTTGACCATGGCAGAAGAGGGAGGCTCTTGCAAAGTGACGGTGCGCACCGCGTCCAGCAGTTTTTTTGTCACAAAAACGGGCGCACGGACGTGTAAGGCTAGGGCAATAGCATCGCTTGGTCGTGCATCAATCGTGAGCGTTTTGTTGCCTTGTCGTAAGAGAATAGTCGCATAAAAGGTATCCTCCTGCATATCAGTAATAATGACACGGCCAATCTTAACATTCAGATCAACTAAGATGTTATGCAGGAGAACATGCGTTAATGGACGTGGGGTAGAGACGCCTTCCATTTCGAGCATAATAGCGCGGGCCTCGGGGAGCCCAATCCAAATAGGAAAAGCGCGGTGCCCTTGCTGTTCTTCAAGAATAACCACTGGGGTATTGCCCTGAGGGTCGATGGTGACCCCCTTGATTTTTACCTCCAGTACGTCCTCGTCGAGGAGCTGGCTTACGCTGCTAAGAGGAGAGACACACACACTCAATAACACAAGACAGCACACTACGTATCGTTTCATGAGCATTTCTCCATACCGGTATGCGAACCTCCTCACGTGCTTGCCAGGGTGAGGTCCTCACAGTCCAGGATGGCAGGAGGTGTCACAGCACGGGTGAGAATGGGTATGCTACCAGACTTGCTTTCCCCCTTGTATGCTACCTTGGACGGAGGCACAAGTCAAAAAGATACTGTAGCATCGCAAAGATTGTGCTATGTTCACCAGAGCCGGATCGCTTTGTGACTCTATCTGGGGAGAGAGGGGCCTATGCCCATGGTCGTCAGAAAGGTGAGTCAGATAGTAGGCTTGCTCCTGTTAATAAGTACGCTATTTTTGATACTCAGCGTGAGTTTGTATACTCCCGAGGCTCCTAACGCGAACCATTATGTGAGCGACGGGAGCACCATGGGCCAGAATCGTAGCGGTGTGGTAAGGAAAGCACTAGCCGATTGGGCCGATTGGGCCCTGCAGGGGTTTGGGAGCGTGGTTGTCTTGTTGACTGGGATTGCCGTCATAGATACGTGCTATCTCTTACGGGGGCGCGTATGCACCGCTGTAGTGGTGGCAGGGCGTGGTTTACTCTGCTTGGTCGCAGTGAGTGCGTGTGCTGATCTTGCTTTCACGAGTATCCGCATTGGGGGTACGCCATTTCTTGCTGGAGGGATCGGTGGCAAGTGGTTAGCGGAGACCGTAGTGGCTTCTCTCAGCTCGGGGATTGCGGGATTTACTGGAGGGGTCAGTAGCCAGTGGCTGACGGAGAGCGCCGTGACTTTTCTCAGCCGCTCTGGGGCCTATGCCATATTGGGTATGATAGCGCTCGGGGCTCTATGCGTTGGGGTCGAGCACCCGATACTCACAGCGCTGTGGAGCGGTCTCAGGGCGATAAGCCAGGCCAGTTGGGCACTTCTGAGACTCGTGCCGCAAGGGCTTAGAGGGGTCGTATGGGCGATACGCCAGGGTGCGAGAATCGTCAGCCGTCTTGGCCAGGCGGTTGTAAGATATAGACAGGCAAACGTGTCACAGCCTGATGTGGACGGGCAATCAGAGCCTCTATGGCCTCCTGAGCTGGCTGCGACATGTGCTGTCGTACGTGCGCCAAAGAGTGACGCTGACGCTATGGCACCATCTACAAGCCAGACCGCTGTCCCGCTAGCCCAACCGTCTACCACGACGGTGCGGAAGCGACAACTTGTGGTGCCTATTGTGCCAAGTTTGCCGGCTGCGACGTCTCCTATGATAAGTGAGGCAAAGAGCCTTGCCGATAGCCAGACCCCATCTGTACGCCAGCCTCCTGTGCCACCAGTCCAACCGCCTGCTGCGGCAGTGCAGAAACCCCAGGCTGGAGGGGACGCGCCACTCTCCACCAGGCGCTTACACCAGCAACCTATTACAGATGCGCTGCCATCGCTTGATCTGCTTGATATTCCAGTGACACCTCAACGCGGGCACAGTCCCGAGGAATTGGCGATCCAGGCACGATTTCTCGAACAAAAGCTGCGAGAATTTGCCGTTGAAGGGGAAGTGGTACAGGTGTTACCCGGCCCCGTCATCACCATGTATGAGTTTGCCCCTGCTGCCGGGGTAAAAGTCAATAAAATTGTCAACCTCCAGGATGATTTGGCACTAGTTATGGAGGCGGTCAGTGTGCGGGTAGTGGCACCGATACCTGGGAAAGCGGTGGTGGGTATCGAAATTCCTCATAAACGGCGTGAGACCGTGCGCTTCCGCGATCTACTCGATAGTGAGGAATGGCATACGTCCACGTCGAAGCTGAGTTTGGCCTTAGGGAAAGATATTTTGGGTCGGCCAGTGATTACAGATTTAGCGCTCATTCCGCATTTGCTGATCGCTGGGGCGACTGGTTCTGGGAAAAGCGTTGGCCTCAACAGCCTGATTTGTAGTCTGCTCTTTCGTGCTACCCCGACAGATGTCAGGATGATCATGATTGATCCGAAGATGCTGGAGTTTTCGGTCTACGATGGGATTCCGCATCTGTTGGTGCCTGTGGTCACGGAACCGAAGAAAGCCGCTACTGTGTTACGGCGGGTCGTGGAAGAAATGGGGCGACGCTATCAAATCTTAGCGGCACAAGGGGTCCGGAGTATCGCGCAGTATAATCAATTGCTCGAAGAAGAACACGGTAGTAAGTTCCCAGGACGCGTACGTGCCCAGGCCGGGCAGGAAGCCGCCCCGACACCGGCCGAGAAGCTGCCGTATCTGGTCGTTGTGATTGATGAACTTTCGGATTTAATGATGATATCGGCTCGGGAAGTGGAAGATTCGCTCATGCGTTTGGCTCAGATGGCTCGTGCTGCGGGGATTCACTTGATTGTCGCAACCCAGCGCCCGTCTGTGGACGTATTGACTGGGGTTATTAAAGCCAATTTCCCAGCGCGGCTATCATTTCAGGTCACCTCGAAGGTCGATTCGCGCACGATTCTGGATACCAATGGTGCAGAGACGCTGCTGGGACGGGGCGACATGCTCTTTCTGGCGCCCGGGACATCAAAACCGCAACGCGTGCACGGTGCGTATGTGTCCGAAGCGGAAATCAGCCGCCTGGTGGAGGCATGGAAAGCGGTAGAACAGACCCGCTACGACGATGGTTTTTTGGCGCCAGGAGGCGACCGCGTGAGCGTTGAGGAAGACGAGTATGATGAAAAATACGACGAAGCCATCGCGCTTGTTACCAAAATTGGCCAGGCGTCGATTTCTATGCTGCAGCGTCGCTTGCGGGTGGGCTATAATCGGGCAGCCCGTATGATTGAAATGATGGAGAAAGATGGCATTGTCGGACCCGCGGATGGTATTAAACCGCGAGAAGTGCTTGTACGGAATACCTTTGACGACGTGTAAAGCACGTCCGCGGCACGAGCCACAGCGAGAAGCGCCCAGCCGATGGGGAGGGCGCAGAGTATGGATATGGAGTATAGTCGTGCTGGGCCTCCTGCTGCAGAGTAGTGTCAGTGGCTGTGGACGCAAAGGCCCGCCCAAGCCGATACGGCAGCAAGCTCCCAGTGAACGCACCTCTTAAGCTGGTAACACCTCAGAGGGCTCTGGAACCGAGAGGAGGTCATATTGATACGGGTGCTTGTCACGGGAGCGACAGGGAAGATGGGGCGCCGTGTGATCGATCTGGTGCATACAGATCCCGAGCTGGAACTCGTTGGGGCTATCACCCATAGGACGCACGCTGCCTTGGGGCGCGACGCTGGTGAAGTGGCTGGTATTGGCCCTCTTGGGGTCGTGTTAGAACATGACTGCACTAAGACGTTGTCGCAGGCGCACGTCATCGTCGATTTTTCGGTAGCTGAGGCGGCACTTGCCTATATACGTCTAGCCGCTGCACATACCAAGGCTATCGTTGTTGGCACGACGGGTTTCACGGCATCGCAGCATGAGGAAATACGTCGTTTGAGTCAGAACATGCCATGCTTTATTGCCCCTAACATGAGCGTGGGGGTCAATGTGATGTTGCACGTGTTACGGCAGTTGGTGACTTTACTAGGGCCTGGCTATGACATCGAAATACTCGAAGCTCATCACCGGACCAAAGTCGATGCCCCCAGTGGTACAGCCTTACGTATGGCGGCGGTGGTGGCAGAGGCGCGAGGCAATGACCTGGAGGACGTCGCCGTATACGGACGACAGGGGATGATTGGTCGGCGGTCTGATACAGAGATTGGTATTCAGGTGGTTCGGGCCGGTGAGATCGTCGGGGAGCATACCGTGCTTTTTGGAGGTCCAGGTGAGCGCCTAGAACTTGTCCATCGGTCACAAAGCCGTGACACCTTTGCCAGCGGGGCGCTACGGGCCGCGAAGTGGGTAATACAACAACCCTGGGGACTGTATAGTATGGAGGATCTCTTGCATCTAGCATAGGCGCGCTGCCCCACACGACTTTCAAGACCGCAAAGTACATCCGCCATATGGGTGCATCCTGTGAGAAGGCTCCCATGTGGACTCAATAATCTCCTTATCAGTAAGTCTGTAACACTACGATTGATGCTGTCGTCGAAGACAGGTATCGTACGCTCTTGTAATGTTCTCGATGGAGGCGGTATGTTTCGTCAGAGACTGAGGAGTTTTTTTGAGAAAACTCCTGCCATCCATTACATCAAACAGCATGAGACCGTCGTCATCGGTGAGATTGTCGTTGATGTTAAAAATATTATTCTTCGGCCTTACGCGTGCGATGGGGCACATTGCTTATCTATGAAGTCTTTACCCAACCATTTAGAGGGCTATGGCTTTACGTTCTACAACGAAGTGGCGGCCTATGGTGATTGTTGCCGTGGACCCATCGTGTTTATTTCACAAGCCGAGCGGCAACACATTGCGGAGCATCTCGAGGGTATTATTCCACACATGAGCCAGGAAGGGCAGTTTGTGGTTAAGGAGTATCTCCGTCAGAAGGGGCCAGGGCATAAACACGAGGCATTTGCTGAAAGCGCACGCGGGATGCAAGGAGAGCACGGGGGGCAGGAACTCGATTTTGCGAAGATGCATACCATTTGGGGTGATCAGTGCATTTTTCGGACTCTCCACCATGATGGTCTGCGCGGGCAGGTGCGCTGTGCTATTCATGCCTATACGGCGCAAGCGGGACTCTCCTATCTCGATATCAAACCTGTGGACTGTTGGTTTTGGCCACTGGCGTTGGTACCTCTCTATACTGGCCAATTTCTGCTCACGGTACATACAGAAGAAACACGGCATTTTACTGAGGAGTCAGAAAATTATGCGAGGAAGCGGTGCCTCACGGAGCCCATCGCAGGGGCGCCCTATATCTATCAGAGCTTCCGTAAAGAGCTCGTGCACGTGTTCGGCCAGGAGTGGTTTGATGCTCTGGTAGCCTGTGCGACACGCTATCATCAGCGTCTAGCCCAGTGAGGTGGCTGTGAAGATTGCCTTAGTGTATAACGGTATCACACGTGACATGCTCCTGCAGGGACCGCTGGATCGGACGGCAGAATTCGATGGGCCGCACACGGTTGCCACATTGCGTGAGGCGCTTGCCGTCCATGGGCATGCGGTAACGTTGATAGAGGCCAATGAAGAGGCGTACGAACGTCTGCGCACGAGTGGCGTTGATCTGGTGTTTAACGTTGCAGAAGGGACCCGCGGAGCGGATCGCGAGGCCCAGATTCCTGCCATGCTAGAAATGTTAGGCATGCCCTATACGGGCTCAGGGCCATTGTCCCTTGCCCTATGTCTACACAAAGGCAAAACGAAAGAGATTCTCTCGTATCATGGTATTCCTACCCCAACTTTTCAGGTATTGCAGCATCCGCACGAGCCCTTAGCCGAGGCGCTTGCGTTCCCCCTCATCGTCAAACTCCTCCACGAAGGATCGAGTATGGGGTTGTCGTACGACTCCATTGTCGAAACTCATCAAGCATTAGTAGCCCGCACCATGTATCTCATGCAGACTTATGGCCAACCTGTGTTAGTCGAACAGTTCATTGATGGGCGTGAATTTACCGTGCCAATATTAGGCAATACACCCGCAAGGGCATTGCCGGTCATTGAGGTCCTCTTTCAAGGACCTCGTAACATTACACTCTTCCAGCCTGATGACGACGTGATTCATATGCTGGCACAAGCCCGCCAACAGTGTCTGGCCAGCCCGCTGGCATTTCGGCTCAGTGCCAACCAAGAGCGTGCACTTGTGCAGACCGAAAACGGCGGAGTATTAGAGATTCCAGTTGCGTTAACCAAGTCAGTATGTCCTGCTGATATTCCAGCGACACTCGCTGCGCGGCTCCAAGACACAGCCTTACGAGCTTTTCATGCTCTGGAGTGTCGGGATTGGTGTCGCGTTGATATACGCGTAGGGGCAGATGGTATCCCACAAGTCCTCGAACTGAATCCTATCGCCGGGCTTGATCCAGCCTGTTGGTTCCCGCGCTCAGCGCGAGCTGCGGGGATGGATTATCTGACCTTGATGCAGACCATACTCGATATCGCCTGCCAACGGTATGGTCTCTAAGGGTGGCCATGTGCATTGGTCGCATGTACAGCCTAAGACAGAGGGAGCAAGTCGCGTATGGAGGTGACCGAGATCAAGCGGATTTATGCGTATTATTCGCGAATCTATGATTTCATTTTTAAGCGGTGGTTCTTTCCACGCCAGCGACATGCCATTGCATCGCTGCAAATTGACCCAGGCCAGCATATTCTCGATGTGGGGGTAGGAACAGGATTCTCTTTACCACTCTATCCCCAACATGCACACGTCGTTGGGGTAGACTTATCTAGTAAAATGCTCCAGGAAGCCCACAAAAAAGTGCTGCAAAAGCGGCTCACACATGTGGTCTTGATGGAGATGGACGCCTCCCATCTGGCCTTTCCGGATAGTACCTTTGACGTGGTGGTCGTTGCTTTTGTCATCAGTGTCGTGCCTGACCCCCTGCAAGTGCTCGCGGAAATCAAACGGGTCAGTAAACCGGAAGGACAAATTGTCATTATTAATCATTTTCAGAGCCACAACAAGGTAATGGCCCAGTTTGAAAAGTGGGTGTCGCCCTTGTGCACCAAAATTGGTTGGCGTTCCGACTTAGCGTTGGAATATTTAGTCCAGCATGCTGATCTCCACATCGACCGCAAGTATTCTCTCAATAAGCTCGACTTGTGGAAGGTGATCTACGCAACGAACAATAAATAAGAGGAGTGCCTTTCTCCCATACTATGCACCACAGCACTTCTTATACTTCTTACCACTCCCACACGGACAGGGAGCATTACGCCCAACTTTTGCTCCCTGGCGACGTACAGTTTTTATCGCTATATCTCCAGTGTCACCCTGCACTTCGGAGAGCGTCCCACGGTGTTCCACAATGTGCTGCTCACGCCGGCGGGGGCGCACTGTCAACCCTTCGTCTGCGTGGGTCAATTCAATTTTATAAAGAAGTTCGAGGGCTTCGGCTTTGATGCGCTCGGTCATACCGACGAACATCTCGTACGCTTCACGCTTGTATTCATTTAGTGGGTTTTTCTGCCCGTAGCCGCGTAGGCCAATACCCTCCTTCAGGTAGTCCATGGCGAGCAGGTGATCTTTCCAATGTTTATCAATGACCTGCAGCATGACCCAGCGCTCCAGGGCACAGCGTTGCTCTTCGCCCATGGCTTGCATTTTGGCCGTATAATGGGCCTTGAGGCGTGCATGCAGATGTTCCAAGAACACGTCACGGTCGAAATCAGCAACATTCTCTGGAGTAAGAGCTATGTGGACACCGTACTGGCGCTGTATAGCGTCTGTCAAGCCTGCCAGATCCCAATCGTCAACGTAGGCATCAGCGGGAACATAAGTGTCGAAGATGCCTGCGAGCACCTCAGTATGCATCTCCTCCATCAACTCGTGCATATCGTCAGACTCCAGCACATCTCGCCGCTGGCTGTAGATCACTTCGCGCTGTTTGTTCATCACATCGTCATACTCGAGGAGGTGCTTGCGAATCTCAAAGTTGTGAGCTTCGACCTTGCGCTGGGCATTCTCAATAGCTTTCGTAATCATGGAGTGCTCGATAGGCTGGCCTTCTTCCATGCCCAGTTTGGCCATGATGCCAGAGATACGATCTGAGCCGAAAATGCGTAAGAGGTCATCTTCCAGCGACAGATAAAAACGTGAGGAGCCAGGATCTCCCTGCCGTCCAGCACGGCCACGAAGTTGATTGTCAATGCGACGCGCTTCGTGACGTTCGGTACCAATGATATGCAGTCCTCCGAGCGTCACGACTGCATCATGTTCAGACGTGCACTGGGCTTGGGCTTTCTGGAGTTGCATCGGATAGTCTGGGTCAGCACTGCCAAGCTTGCAGGCGTTACGAGCCAGGAATTCCGGATTGCCACCCAACAGGATGTCTGTGCCACGCCCAGCCATATTGGTAGAAATCGTTACAGCCCCTTTGCGTCCAGCTTGCGCCACAATCTCCGCTTCGCGCTCATGCTGCTTGGCATTCAGGACGTTGTGGGGAATGCCCTGACGTTTGAGCATGCTGCTCAAGCGTTCCGATTTTTCAATGGAAATGGTGCCCACCAGAACAGGGCGACCTTGCTTATGGAGTTCGCGGATCTCCTCCACCACTGCGTAAAATTTTTCCGACTCTGTACGGTACACAACGTCAGGGTGCTCTGTCCGGATGAGCCGGCGATTGGTAGGAATGACCATTACTTCGAGGTTGTAGATAGCGTGAAATTCGGTTGCCTCGGTATCTGCAGTACCTGTCATGCCCGCGAGCTTACTATACATGCGGAAGTAATTCTGAAAGGTAATAGAGGCTAAAGTCTGGTTCTCGTTCGCAACTTTGAGGTGTTCCTTGGCTTCGAGCGCCTGATGCAAACCCTCGCTATAGCGCCGTCCAGGCATTAAACGGCCCGTAAATTCGTCAACAATAATGACCTCACCCTCCTTTACTACATAATCCACATCTTTCTTAAATAGTGCGTGGGCCTTGAGGGCTTGGGTCAGATGATGGAGGGTTTCGAGATGCATGGGGTCATAGAGATTGTCAACGGCAAGTAGCCGTTCAGCTTTGGCAATCCCCTCTTCGGTGAGAGCGACAGAACGCATTTTCTCGTCGACAGTGTAATCGCTCTCCTTGTGCAAACGGGGGATAATACGGTCTGCTTGATAGTACTTGTCCGTCGATTCTTCTGCTGGCCCAGAAATGATCAGCGGAGTGCGGGCCTCATCAATGAGAATGCTGTCAACCTCGTCAACGATGGCGTAGTGGAGAGGGCGTTGTACAAACTCAGCACGGCCAAACTTCATATTATCACGGAGATAATCGAAGCCAAACTCGTTGTTGGTGCCGTACGTCACATCGGCGTGATAGGCTTGACGTCTCGCCGTATCATCCAGGTCGTGTTGAATGATACCTACAGAGAGGCCGAGCGCCTCGTAGACTGGGCCCATCCACTCGGCATCGCGCCTGGCGAGATAATCATTGACCGTGACGACGTGTACGCCCTTACCGACGAGACTGTTGAGATAGACGGGCAGGGTGGCCACCAGGGTTTTCCCTTCACCAGTTTTCATCTCAGCGATTTTCCCCTCGTGCAGGACGATGCCGCCAATGAGTTGCACATCAAAATGGCGCATGTTCAGGAGGCGTCTTGATACTTCACGCACGACAGCAAAGGCATCGGGAATAAGACTATCCAGGGGAGCCCCTTGCGCGAGGCGCTCTCGAAAGAGCGTTGTTTGGGTCCGTAGCTCCTCGAGAGAGAGGTTGGTAAGCGCCGATTCACGCTGATTAATCTGGTCAATGAGTGGCTGTATGCGTTTTAATTCGCGGTCGTTTTTGCTGCCAAACACCTTCCGCAGTAGTGTTCCAACCATGGTGGTGTATCTCCTGCCTGGTAAGGGCTGATGGGCTAGAAAATATACCAGAGGCCGTGAGTGTCCTTGAGGTACCTCACACGCGTCAGAAGCGTCTAACTCTGGAATGGCCGTCTTCTCAAAGACGAGAGGCCTACTACATGGTACCAGAGTGCTCCAGGGACAGCCAAGTCAAAACTGGGTATGTCTCTATTCTTACCTCAACTGTTTGATCGCTTGCGTAGGCTTTTGTATACTCGACACCACGACAGCCATAGCAGGGTTGCACAGTGTGAGCGCTGTGAGAGCTCTCGCATCGCCTGGGGGGAACACACAGAGAGGCGGGCAGTGATACCGTTTAGATCAGTAGCTGGGCAGGATTTTGCTGGAGGCGATTTTGCGTATGCTGACCTGCGAGGCGTGCAGTTAGCGGGTTGTCAGCTTCGAGGCGCCAACTTCCGTGGGGCCAACCTGCGTGGGGCTAACTTGCGCGGGGTCGATGCTCGTGACACCGTGTTCGATTTGGCTGACCTGACTGCAGCTGATTGTACGGAAGCCCTGCTGCAGGGAGCCCGTTTGCGGCAAGCCCGCTTGCATTATGCCTCCTTGCGTCACGCCTTCTTGCTGAGCGCACATCTTGAACAGGCCTCTATACAGGAAACAGACTTCACGGGCGCAAATTGCGAGTGGGCGTGGGTCGATGGGCTGGACTTTCAGGAGGCTATTGTCTCGTGTACGCTCTTCCTGAATGCACGAGGTCTTTCTGCCTTGGCGCAACATATCATCGAGGTGAGAGGGGGATTTACTGGTCGACGTCCTATGATTCTTGGGCGCGAGTTGTATGAAGGGCCTCTGCCAGGCCCGGTTGCCTCATCTGTCTAGGCGAGGGGATGGGCATGACACCGGTAGCCATCGTTGGGATTGGCGAGAGCCGTGTGGGGCGACTGCGTGGCTTCAGTGCGCTCCGTTTAACACTCGAAGCAGCGCGTGCTGCTGTACAGGATGCCGGCATTGCCGGCGCGGCTATCGACGGTGTGCTCACGCGCAACCTTGACATGGACGTGACTTATATGCACAGCCAGCTGGTAGCGAAGCATCTGGGGCTGAAGCCGCGCTTTACTACGGACATAAACCTTGGCGGAGCGACGGCTATTGCGATGCTGGAACAAGCTGCCATCTTGATTGCGACTGGGGTATGCCGGCTCGTTCTGTGTGCCTATGGCGAGAATCGTCGTACAAGCTGGGCCGTAGCCCGTCATGGGCGTATTAAAATGGGGAATGAAGACTTTGAGGAATGTTTTGGACTCACCTGGGGGATGGGGCCGCATGCATTAGCGGCGCAGCGCCATATGCACCTGTTTGGCACGACAAGCCGGCAACTGGGTATGATCGCCGTGGCGCAGCGGCGTTATGCCAGTCAGAATCCCAATGCTGATTTGCGCACCCCGTTGAGTCTGGAAGAATACGAACGCGCACCATTGCTGATTGCCCCCCTGCGCAAGTATGACCTCGCCTACCTCTTTGACGGTGGTGCCGCTTTTGTGGTTGCTGCACTTCCTTGGGCACGCGATTACACTGACTGTCCAGTGCCGATTCTGGGGCTTGGCCAGGCCCACTCGGGAGCGCATATTGGCTACTGTGCGCCTATGGTCACGGTCACCACAACACCAGCGCAACAATCAGGACAGGAAGCGTTTCGAGCCGCGGGTGTAGGTCCGCAGGACGTTGATATTGCCCTGCTGTACGACGACACCACCTATGGTGTGCTGGTCCAACTTGAAGATTATGGATTTTGCGCCAAAGGGGAAGGGGGAGACTTTGTCGAGGCCGGTCATCTTGGTCCGGAGGGGACATTGCCCGTGAACTCACATGGGGGCAATTTATCCCAGGCACATCTCGATGGCATGTCACATGTGATCGAAGCAGTACGCCAATTACGTGGCATAGCCGGGCCCTGCCAGGTGCCAGGGGCTACGGTTACTTTAGTGAGTGGCTTTGGCGGGGTGTTTGCCACTAGTGCAACCGCGATCCTTGGGACGCTCGATCTCTGCATGTGAGGTATATAAGGGAGAGTACGGACGTGGAGATGTGGAAATGCCATACTACAGGCAAGCAACTCCCCATCCCTGACGAGGATGCTCAGATATTTTGGGAAGGCTGTCGCCGCCAGCGTTTACTCATTCAACAATGTGATCATTGTGGAGCTTTCCGTTTTCCGCCGAGTCCACTGTGTCAGGTATGCCTCGGATCGCTGACCACGTGGCGCGAGGAACCTGGCCAGGGGGAGGTGGTAACGTTTTGTGTCTATTATACGGAGATTGCTGGCCCGGCGTGGCGACCGTCTCTCCCTTATACGGTTGTCGTGGTGCATCTCTGGTATAGCGGCATACACATGCTCAGTAATCTCGTATGTGGTGATCTCCAGGCAGTGCATATAGGCATCCCCGTACGTGTCGGTTTTGAAGTGGTGAACGAATGGCTTACCCTCCCAAAGTTTTTCCCCCTCTAGGAGAGGCACACCGTCTCAGGGGAAAGAAGATTCCTCTGCCGGCTAGCTTAGAAAGGGGTCTAGATGCGTGCTTCGTTTGCTTGACAAAGATCTAGGCGCCCAGTATATTAACTGTGAATTTCAGCAAGACCAGAGTTTATAGGGTGTTAGAAGGTGGGAAGAGGGAATTTTGCATTGCCCATGAGTCCCGTAGTAAGGTCCATCAGTTAAGGTTCCCGTGGAGACATGGCCAGATGCAGGAAGGCAGGAATGCCCAGCCCTCCCTACGGTATGCCTGGGGAACTTCCTGGACGTAAGGAGAGAACGATGTTGGAGATGAAAGTCCGCGGGCTTACTTTAGATCCGCTTTCCAATATGGCTCTGGTGATTTTGCGCGACCTGGAAGGAAATAGAGCGTTGCCTATCTGGGTTGGTATCCCTGAGGCGAATGCTATTGCCTTGGAAATCGAACAAGTCCCGACTCCTCGCCCCATGACGCATGACCTCATCAAAAATATCCTCGAAGGTATTAATGCCTCTGTGACGCGCGTCGTCGTGAATGACTTGCGAGACAGCACTTTCTACGCGACGATTTCTTTGTCACTACAAGGCAAAGAATTTCACATTGATGCTCGCCCAAGTGATGCAATTGCCGTAGCCTTGCGTGTCAAGGCACCCATTTATGTCACGCTCGACGTGATAGAACGTGCTGGGAGTATGGAGGCCAGCATGCAAAATGTCACGGAAGAGCCTGATAGATTGAAAGAATGGCTTGAAAACCTCAGGCCTGAGGATTTTGGGAAATTGTGATGCCATACCGAGATACATGGTACCTGAGGTGTTGTATCCTGAGTCCTTCTGTAGGGGCCTAGCCGTTCAAACACATCCTATCTCGCTGTAGTACATCCGTTACATGAGTATGTTAGACTGCATGCCTGAGGTTGCCTAGCGAAGGAGAGTGTGGTTCATGGCCAGAGTGACAGAGGCCTCCGTAGGAGAAGAGAACGTAACGAGACGGCGCTTGCTGAGTTTTGTGGGATGGGCGAGCTTTGCCTCTTTTTTTGGTGGCATTACACTGGCATCAGTGCGCTTTCTCTTCCCGCGGATCTTGTACGAGCCTCTGCAGGAGTTTGTTGCGGGTAAACCAGAGGATTATCAGGTAGGCGAGGTCAGCACTCGCATGTTGAAAGAACAACGGGTATGGGTGGTCCGCAACGAGCAGGGTATCTATACTCTCATAGCTATCTGCACACATTTGGGTTGTACGCCTATATGGCATCCGTCTGAAGATCGTATTAAGTGTCCATGTCATGGCAGTAACTTTCTGCGCGATGGACAAAACGTTGCAGGTCCTGCTCCGGTACCACTATTTCGAGCTGCTATTTCGCTTGATGTTGTTGGAAATATTATTGTCGACAAGGGGCGTAAGGAAAACCAACCCGGCAAACGTGACCTGCCACCTTTCTTTCTCCCCTTAAAGGCTTAAAGATTCTATTCCCTGACTGAAGACACAATCATCGCGATACTATAATCTGCTTGAAAACGCTTGAGCATAAGGAAGTGCCATGGCGAAGGTGAGCCTCAAGACACTGCAAGACGCAGTGGTGGACAGTCAAGTCTGGAAGTCGATCTTTCGGCATAGTTATGCGATGAATCGGCGCAATCGACTTCTCGCCGTCACGAATAATGTTTTCTATCATATTCTCCCCACAAAAATTACTAAATACGGTATGCGTATGCGCTTCCATTGGGGTGCTGGTATAATAACTTTTTATTTATTTCTGGTTTTGACATTTACTGGTGTCTTGTTGATGTTTTACTATGTTCCGACGGTTCCGCGAGCTTATTTTGACATGAAAGACCTGCAAAATGTCGTGCCCTTTGGTAATATACTGCGTAACGTACACCGTTACGGAGCCCATGCTATGGTCTTCATGGTTATGGTGCACATGGCACGTACCTTTTATACAGCGTCTTACAAACCGCCACGTGAATTTAACTGGGGTGTAGGAGTGATTCTCCTTACATTCACATTTCTGCTGAGTTTTAGTGGTTATCTGCTTCCTTGGGATCAGTTAGCAATATGGGCGGTAACAGTTGGTACAAATATGGCACGTGCCACCCCCTTGCTTGGGCATGAGGGCCCGTTTGCTAATTATATAGGGATGAAGATTAACAACGACGTACGCTTTGCATTATTAGGCGGTACGACCGTAGGGTCTGCTACCCTGCTGCGTTTTTATGTCTTGCACTGTATTGCCTTCCCCATCGTGTTGACAGCTTTGATTGCTGTCCATTTCTGGCGTGTACGTCGCGATGGCTATTCGGGGGATGTGCACGCCAAGATATAGCGTAAGGCTCTGTAGGTATCGACGGCTCAACACGCGGACGGAGAGG